>Ga0247721_100131_pt1 | contig 33032 bp, 28 predicted proteins | sample MSEWel2017_08_16_FD_189089 | JGI IMG/M metagenome (GOLD analysis project Ga0247721, IMG submission 189089) | Subsurface sediment microbial communities from gas well in West Virginia, United States - MSEEL Well Study Marcellus 3H_2017_08_16 | ecosystem: Environmental > Terrestrial > Deep...
GTGGATAATCTATTTTAATCAATTGTTAAGGTTAATTGTCCACAATTTTAGGTGTTGATAATTTTCATATTATTTACTTTAAAAAATGGGGAAACTCTATATCACGACTAACCTCTATTTTGCCAACATCATGTAAGAAAGATGCATACTTTAATATTCGTAGTTGTTCAGTGTCTATCCCCATCTCCTCCCCGATAGCCATAGCATACTTCATCACTCGTTCCGAATGCCCATATGTATAACGATCACGAGCATTAACAACCGTTAATAAAGTACGCAAAGTATTAAGTAAACCGCTATCAGTACCCTCTAACTCTCTCTTTAATTCAGCAAACATCGAGTTATAAACTTGAATTCCATTCTTATGAGATAACTTAACTTTATATAAAGCTTCATCAGCATTATTAATTAACTCTTGTGGGGTTTCTATATATTCTGAATAAGTAGCCAATCCCAATGAAGCAGTTAAGCCCCCTTGTGCTAACTCTTCTTCACCATCAAAAGAGTATTCACGAATTGCATCCTTAATCTTAATTGAGGTCTCCTTAGCTAGCTCTTTACTAGCATCTATCATAATAACAGCAAATTCATCACTATTCAATCTAGTCACAACATCATTATCTCTAGTGACTTTCTTCAATATTTGTCCTACCTGGTATAGAGCTTGGTCGCCTTGTTCAGCACCTACATGACGGTTATATTCTTTAAAATTATCTAAATCGATCATAATCAAGGTTAAAGGATAACTTCCTGCTTGAGCATAGTTAAGCTCTTCTTCTAATCGTCGATGAAAATACCTAAAGTTATATAGCCCTGTTACTACATCAGTAATAGAATGATTTTCTAGCTCTTCACTTCTCTTTTCTAGACTTCTTCTCTGCTTATCTATCATTCTAACTACTATAACTAATCCAAAAAGTACTCCGGCAAATAATAGACACTCAATCCAAAACTTCATCGTAAAATAAAATTCTAATCTATTATAATGCAAATATAAGGTTATAACATAAATCAAATGCCCTGTTAATCCAATCAGAATTACTTGCCAAAGTTCTTGACGCTTAATCCCTATCCGTGCTAATAATATAATATACGCTAACAAAAACGGACTTTCTAATCCTCCGGAATGATAGACTAAAAGTGAAATAAAAGATAAATCCAAAATTGCTGCTAAGACCTGTGCTATTTGATTCTCTTCTTCTTGACTAAAGTAATAATAGATCCCAACTATAATATTTAAAACTAATATTATCAATAACCCTTTTACAATCCCCGCTTGCAGTTCTCCTCTTAATAAAGCTACAAAAAGAAGAAGATTAAGTACTAGAAAGAGCGATTTGAACTGTAGATAACCTATATTAAATTGATGATTAATGATCCTTTGTAATCTTTGTCTGCAATATCGCAACAATGCTATCACCTCCTTATTCACTCTACCTTATTTCGGTAGTCAGATAAGTCTCCTTCCTTAAAGACCAAATTTAAAAATGAATCGACTAACTCCGGGTCAAACTGTTTTCCACTAGCTTGCATCAATTCTTCTCGGGCTTCCTCCAAAGATAATGGATCTCGATAAGGACGAGCTGAAAGCATAGCATCAAAACTATCTACTAATGATAAAATTCTAGCTAAAAGCGGAATTTGATTCTGAGATAGTCCATATGGATATCCTGACCCATCATAATTCTCGCGATGATATAATACCGTTGAAATGACTTCTCTTAAATCTACCTGTTCAATTATCTGCTTACTATGTACTGGAATCTCTTTAATTGCTTCTTGCTCTTCTTCACTCAAATCACCAGACTTATTTAATATTTCAGCATCAACTTCAATCTTCCCTAAATCATGTAAGAAAGCAGCATATTTTAAAGACTTAATCTCCTTATCAGATAGTCCAAGTGTCTCTCCTAAAGTAGCCGCCAACTTTCCTACCCGTTCTGCATGAGCATAAGTATACGAATCGCGATTATTTATAATAGAAATTAAAGACTCTATCTCTTCAATAGCTTGTGATTCATTGCTTCCTATCTCTTCTTTTAAATCTTGAAACAGCGAATAATAAGCCTTAACATCATTTCTACCTTGACTCTTAACCTCATATAGCGCCCGATCTGCCTTATCTACAAGTTCATTAAGTGAATCAGCGTTTTCTGGATAAATCGCAACTCCAATTGAAACTGTTAGACTTCTCTTCAATTGATGTTCCTCTTCAAATTTGTAGTGTGCAATTGATTCTCTAATTCGCTCAGCAATACTTAAAGCTTTTTCTTGGCCTGTATCAATTAAGATAATAGAAAACTCATCTCCACCATATCTTGCTACTACATCATGTTTACGCACATTATTATTTAAAATTTCACCAATCTGCCTTAACACTTTATCACCAGCAGGATGCCCAAAAGTATCATTATAAGTTTTAAAATTATCTACATCTAGCATCAACAAAGAAAGAGGATAATTATAACGCTCAGAACGATTGACTTCTTTTTCTAATCTTTCATAAAAATAACGATGATTATAGACCTGTGTTACTTCATCAGTATACGAAAGTCTTTCTAATTCATCATTAGCTTCTTTCAAATCATATGCCAATTCCTCAACCTCTTCTTTTGCTTCAATTAATTTGTGTTGCTGCTGTTGAATAACACGAGTAATCAAAACAGTATTAATGAATATCCCAGCAATCAATAAGCATTGGGTCCAAAAAGTATCTGTTATATAAAAATTAAAACTACCATAATATAAGAAAAGTGTAGCTACATAGCCTAAATGAGAGAAGATACTACTTAACACTACCTCCTTCATCCTAGGACGAACAACCCCAACACTCACCATTAAGATGCCATAAGCAATTACAAAAAGACTATCTAAACCTCCGGAATATGTAATTAAGATTCCTACAATAGCTAAATCTACTACAAATGAAAAATACCACAAACAATGATAAAATAAATTTTCTGCTGAACTCTGCATAAAATGATAAGCTAAAAAATGAATAGCTACTAGTACTATAAGTAATGACCAGAAATAAATGTCAGTAGTTTGAGTTCCATTTAAAATTAAGAACAGACCTAAAGTAAGTATTATGAAGCACCATTTGCGCCCATAATCAGAAATATCAATTGGAATCTGTAAATCATTATCAATATGCAAAGCTAAATTGCTATTATTCATTTTTCCTCCCTCCTTTCTTCCACTTACTTATAAAATTCGTCATTTTTTCGATATTTCCTGCAATTATTTGCTAATCTATCTATAAGATTCATTTAACTCCATATAAGTATCTTTAATAACAAAAATTAGTCTTGTGAAAATAAAGAAGAGGAATGAGTGACTACTTTGTTAAAATAGTCACTTATTCCTCAAAATAATTATACTTATCAAAATAAAATATATCGCCTTACTAATCCCTTTTAATCACTATTTTTTCTATACCATTTCTGTCTAACCTTTATTCTGGTGACATGATAAACATAATTTACCATTCTTGTTAGATACCCGCAAATAACTTTCTGTACTAGAGCTATGCGGATTATGGCAGGTTGCACAAGTTACTTTCCCGTCTGCACCAAGAGAAAAACCTTCAGGAATAGTAACGTTCTCAGATGGTTTTATTCCAATCGGGTGTGTACTTCCATCTTTTTCAAAGAAATGTTTACCCTTATTAGTAATAGTACCATCATGACAACTGTAACACAGAGCAGTAATCGATGATAACTCAGTTCCTTTCTGTGTCTGTAGTTCAGGAGCAAAAGGCCATAAACGATCTCCACCAGCACCGTGAGGCACGTGGCAACTTGAACAACCATTTAATGGATGACCTATAGACTTAGGCTGAGCAGCTAAAACTTGTCCCCCTAATATTATTGCCAAAAGCATACTCAATGTAAGAATTACTATCCACTTCTTCATAATCTTATTCCCCTCCTTTCTAAGAAATTATTTTAAATCTGTAATTTTATAGACTTGAATCTGATTATTTCCTCGATCAGCTACATACAAGCGATTAGTCTTGTCATCAATATAAATTCCTAACGCCTGTTTAAATAAAGGCTTCTTAGTTTCGCCACCAATCTTGAATAAGAACTCTCCATCATCATCAAGCACCTGTACTAACCCTAGAAAACTATCAGTAACATAGATACGTTCTTCTTCATCAATAGCTATATCTTTTGGTCGGGCAAAGCTTCCTTCTCGATTTCCTACTCGACCGAATGTATCATCAAACTCCCATTCTTTTTTTCCGTCCTCCTCAAAGATTTGAATCCTGAAGTTTAAAGTATCGACTACATATAAATCATTAGACTCCGGGGCAGTTATTAAGCCCACCGGATACTTAAACTGTCCATCTCTACGACCAAATTCACCGATAATCGTAATGAACTCACCTTTTTGATTAAAGACCTGGATTCTATGATTTTTAAGGTCTGACACATATACTAAACCATCATTACCAATCGTTATCCCAATAGGTCGATTAAACTGTCCTTCTTTATCTCCTTCTTCTCCTTCTATGCCAAATTCAAAGAGATAGTTGCCATTCTTATCTAAAACCTCAACCCGATGGTTCTCAGTATCAGCAATGTAGATCTGATTCTTCTTATTAATAGCAAAGGAGAGAGGATATTCTACTTCACCTTCATCATCTCCACCATCACCAAACTGACGCAAATAGTTACCTTCTTGGTCATAAACTACTATTTGATTATTCCCAGTATCAAGAACAAAAATTTCACCATTAGGAGCAACTTTAACATCTGCTGGATAATTTAATGTTCCATCTTCAGTCTTTTTAAGGTTAAATAAGTGTTTGACCGGAGCCTCATCATCAGCTAAAACTATAGACGAAGAGAATAATATAATCATAAGAAGGCTAATTCCCAGAATGCCTCCCTTAAGTAAGCTGCTTCTTTTCAACTCTTCCATAAATTTCATAACCCCTTTCTGTAGTTATAAGAATATACAAACATATCCTTAACTTTGCTGTAATTCTATATTTTTATATTTCTATACTTCTCCTTTAATCCCTTTTAAAACCTAAGTATATTTTGTCTAAAATAGCCATTTCCCCGTAACACCACTAATATTATATTACTATACATTCTACTTATGTATTAATTTTCCTGCATATCTGTAGATTTGTTTCTTAAATAGATATCAATTCTATCTCCATCTTCTACTAACTCCTTCACACTAGACTCTACCTTGTTCTTTTTTAATACTATCTTTTCTTTATTTCTTTCAGATAACGTATAATTAATATGATTCAAAACTTCTTCAATCGTTACTTCTCCTATTTGATAAATAATTTCATCTCCAGAGACTACTTTCGCATCTAAATCGGCCTCTACTCCATTTTTAAGTAATTTAAAGTCATCTATCGGCACCTTTAATTCTCTACCATTCATCAGAATATCCATTCCAGTCTTAATTTCAACTTCTTCTAAAATATCTTTCACAGTTATAGGTTTTACTTCAAACTGTGGTTTGAATTGAAAATATAGTTCATCCCCTGACTCAACCTCCGAGCTAAGATTAGTCTCCTCTCCATTTAATTTAATTTTGTAATTATTTAAACTTATACTCTTCGACCTACCATTAACTTTATAATTAATTATCTCACTCTTTAATTCTTGCTGAGGAATATCCCAAACTTGTTCAATAGCATCCATAACTGTTTTAACCTCTTGATAAGTAATCTGTGCTCGGTCATAAAGAGACTCATCTAAATCTCCTAGTTCTCCATCTAAATAATACTTCGGTTCTAAACTCACCTTTTCTCCATTAGCAATTATATCTTTGCTTTCTAATTTAGGCACTACATCAGCAATAACTCCTGCTCCAGGTCTACTCTCTTCACCAAATTGGACTTCAATCTCATCCCCATTCTTTATATAATCATCTAACTCCACTTCCTCATCATTAAGCATAATCTTACCTGAACTCCCTGCTTGACCAGGAATAACTTTTACTTTACCATTAACCTCTATTGTTAACGCTAATCCTAGTGTCGGTTCTAGCTTTTCAAGGTCTATCTCAGCTGCTAATAGAGCATCTGAAACTTTGGGTTCAGACAAAGTAAAGAGATGAATCAAGTCACCATTGACCTTAATATCTAAGAAGTTAGCTCTATTTAAGTTATTATAATTACTCATCCCAATCCCTAAAGGCGTTATACCTTGAGTAATAGATAGTCCATCTATTCTACCTTCAATCTGGTCTGTATCTTGAGTACTTTTAATTCCAATTCGATTAACCGGCATCCCTAATACTTTAGCCAATTTATCTCTTAATAATGGTGTTAAGCTACCACCTCCAAAACAGATAACTGCTTGGGGGTCTTCTTCATTTAAATTTAGAATCTCCTCTGCAATCAATTCTGCTAATTCTTCTATCTTACCTTCAATCTTATGCAAAATCTTTTGTGATGATATCTCTACTCTCTGATCTAGAATATCTTTAACCTCAACACTATCTTCTTCTACTAACTTCCTCTTAATTTTTTCTGCAGTATGATAATCTAGCATATATGTATCGCAGATAGCTTCTGTTATTTCATCCCCAGCAACCGGCACCATCGCATAACCAATTATTGCTCCTTCTCTAGTAACTGCAATATCTGAAGTACCAGCTCCAATATCAACTAAAGCTAAATTAAAATTATGCATCTGTTGGGGAATTAAGAGGCTAGAAGCAGCAATCGGCTCTAAAGTTAAGTGTTCTACTTCTAATCCCGCTTGCCTAATCACCATTAATAATGAGTCAACTACAACTCGCGGTAAAAAAGTAGCTACTAATTCTATCTCTATCTTGGAACCACGTTGTCCAGTTAAGTCTTTAATCTTCATCCCGTTTAATTTATTATTGATAACACTATAACCTACAAAATGATAGCCATGAACTTCTTCTTGAGTATTAGTAACTAACTCTTCTTGTGCCCTTTGGACAGCAGTAAATTCTAAAGTCTTTACATCATCATCAGTTACCTCCTTATTATTATCAAACTCAATCTCATATTGCCCCTTTACTGTCTTCAAAGCTCTTCCTGCTGCTGCAATTGCAACCTTTTCTAATTTAGTATCTAATTTCTCTTCTAATCTTTCTCTAATCTTCCTTACCTGTGTAGTTACCTCAGCCACATTATGAATCTGTCCATCTAACATTGACCGGCTCTTATGCTCTACTATCTCCGAATCTAAAATCACTAATTTATCCTCTTTTTTTTCAAAAACGACACCAACTACCGTTCTTGTTCCAATATCTAGAGCAAAGATTATATCTTGATTTTGAGTCACTGTCCTTCCTCCTTATAAAATTAACCACTTATTACAAATATTCAATTCAAAACTTAATTTTCCTTTAAATAATGAAAAATTGAATAAAAAGCATTGCTTCTGTTTATTATTCTTAACTAGGATATGATAAATAACATTTTTACTATTTTTTTGATCTTATGCAGGGAAATAATACATTTTTATCAAAATATATCTACATGACGCTATTTTATATTCAAGGTACCATCAAGAGTTGAGGAGGAAAGGCTATGGAAAAGATTAAAACTGAAAATCTAACACCGGGCATGATCCTAGTAGAACCAGTCATTGCAAAGAAAAACAACAGGGTTCTTCTAAGGTCAGGAGTTAAATTGACTAGTAAAAGGATAAACGCCATAAGAAAATTAGGAGTAGAAGAAGTCGCTATTGCTAGCCAATATACATTGCTTACAGAGCCTGAAACAACAACTATTAAGGAACTAAACTACTTAATTAAAAGAGAGATAAGACGACTAGCCCCTGATGACCCAGAAGCAAATACTTCTGACCAAATGGTTGAAGTATCTAAAAAGGCACGAACAATTACTGATAAGATCTTAAGAAGTGAAGAAGTAATAAAGTTCTCTATTCGCATGAAGATATTAGATAATGAGTTCTTCTTTAAACACTCTGTCATTACTTGTGCGCTTTCGTTATTAGTGGCCGGAGCAATGAATTTAAGTGATAAAGACCTATTTAGAATAGGCACCGCAGCGCTGTTACATGACCTAGGTTTAGGAGAAATGCCTTTCTTAATTAAACCAGAAGCACCGGAAGAACCCGATAATGCTCTGTGGAAGGAGCACCCTACATATGGCTATTATTTAGCTAAAGAAGCTGGAGTTTCAAGAAAAATATGTAGATTAATCCGTCTTCATCATGAAAAATGGAACGGTAGTGGTTTTCCAAAAGGATTGCAAGGAGAAGAAATACCATTAGGAGCTCGCATCATCTCACTTTGTGAAACTTATGACACTTTAACTCGTCATAACGGTTACCCACCTCATGAGGCTATTGAGTACTTTTATGGAACTGGAGGCGTCATCTTCGATTCAAATGTAGTTAAAGCCTTTACTAATAATATAGCTGTCTATCCTTTAGGCTCGTTAGTTCGATTATCAAATAAAGAAGTAGGTGTTGTTGTTAATGTTCGTAAAAATAAAGGCCCGCGCCCAATTATTCGAGTCTATTATAATAGTGTTAATAGAAGATTAGAGAATCCTAAGATTATTGATTTGGGAGAAGAAAAGACAACCTTTATTACTGAAGTATTGTAAACACAAAACTCCCCTGCTATAATAGCAGAGGAGTTTTGGTTAATAAGGGGATGGTTTATTAATAGAGGGGTATCTATTAACTTAATTAGCCTAGCATATCTTTAAGATCTTCTTGTGGGTCACCTGTCAATTGTAAATTAAAGTTCTCTTGTAAGACTCCAACTACATTTCCAGTTAAGAAGTTTGGTGCGCTAGGTCCTACATAAATATCTTTTACTCCTAGACTGAATAGTCCTAATAAGATAGCTACTGCTTTCTGTTCGAACCAAGATAATACGATACTTAGTGGTAAGTCATTAACTCCACAATCGAATGCTTCTGCTAACGCTACTGCAATCTTTACTGCAGAACCGGAGTTATTACACTGTCCTAAGTCAATATAGCGTGGAATATCTGTGCCTGGCACAGTTCCATAATCTATATCATTAAATCTGAATTTACCACAAGAAGTTGTTAGTAATACACAATCTTCTGGTAAAGAAGTAGCTAACTCTCGATAGTAGTCTCTACCTTTAGTCGGTGCATCACAACCAGCAATTACGAAGAATCGTCTAATCTTACCTTCTTTCACTGCTTCCACGATCTCTGGTGCAATTCCTAATACAGTTTCGTGGTGGAAACCTGTTAGTAATTTTTCATCAGAATCTTGGTCTGCTGCTGGTAGTTCTAATGCTTTTTCAATTAATGGTGTAAAGTCATCATTCTCAATCTTTTCTACTCCTTCTAAACCAGTTACATCGTAAGAGAAGAATCTATCTGAATAACTCCCTTTAATCGGCATAACACAGTTAGTAGTTGCTAAGATAGCTCCTGGGAAGTCTTCGAATAACTTGCGTTGGTCATACCATGCTTTACCGATATTACCTTTTAAGTGATCAAATTTATTTAGTTCTGGATATCCATGCGCTGGTAACATTTCAGAATGAGTATAGATATTAATTCCTTTACCCTCAGTTTGCTCTAATAACTCTTTAAGTGCATGTAGGTTGTGTCCAGTAACTACGATACATTTCCCTTCAATCTTATTCTGTTCTACTTCTACTGGATTAGGAACACCTAAGTTCTCAGTATGTGCTTTATCTAATAAGTCCATAACTTTAACTGTTGCTTCTCCTACTTCTAATGCTAATTCAACATGCTCCTGTAAGTTAAAGTTAACATTAGTTAATGTAGAATAAAGTCCCTTTTGAATAATAGCATCAACTTCTGGATCAGTATAGCCTAATTCTCTAGCGTGATTAGCATAAGCTGCAACTCCTTTTAATCCAAAAATCACTGTGTCCTGTAAACTTGCGATATCTTCATTCTTACCACAAACTCCTATCTTAGTACATCCTTTTGATGGAGTCTGCTCACACTGATAACAGAACATATTCATATCCACCTGCTCCTGCTTCTTCTCATCATTACCATTGCCAAAAAGTTTCTTAAACATCTTTATAACCTCCTAATTATTTTTAATAATTCTTAACTATTTATTTTTCTTTATCTCAACTCTGTTATTTACATTATAGCTTAATAACTAGGTAAATCTCTGTGATATATATCAATTAAGAATGTGATTCTTCTTTAACAATGGTAATAATAGCTCTAAAATAACATTATTTATGGTATTCTTCCCCGCGCATAATCTTAAATCCACGATATATCTGCTCTAGGATAATTAATCTACTCATCTCATGCGTAAATGTCATATGAGAAATTGATAATATATAGTTAGCCGCTTCTTTAATATCAGTATGTAAGCCTAAAGCACCTCCGATAATAAAGTCAATCTCACTATAACCTTGAACTTGCAAATTACCGATAGACTTAGCTAAGCCAGTCGATGTCATATGCTTACCCTTAGGGTCTAAGGCTATAGTGTAAGAAGAACTATTAAGCTTCTCCTTAACCTTTTCGGCTTCTCTCTTCTTAAGTTGTTCTTGCTCTGCTTGACTGAGGTCACTCCCAATTCGTTCATCTCTTACTTCAATAATATTTAAGTCAGTATACCTACTTAGCCTTTTACTAAACTCATCAATACCTCTTTGGATATAATCGGTCTTTATCTTACCAACTGCTATTATATTTATCTTCACCTTTATCTCTCCTATTTTAATATTAACCCATTCAAATTAACGTCAGCCTCGATGGTCAAGTGCTGACCTAACCTCGCGTTTTTATGCATAATTAAAAGCTAGCCATTTTAGCTAGCCTTTAATTAACTATCTCCCATTCGGCGCTGGTCTAGAGCCTAACTTTATTTTAGTAACCTTTAAGTTCTTCCCTCGATAATAGGCGATCTTTATCTCCTGACCAACTTTGAAGTCTTTCAGTTTATTACGCAGCTTAGTCATAGAATCTATTGCTTTACCATTAATCTCTACAATTATATCACCTCTACGCAAGCCACTCTCATATACTGGGCTACCATCTACAACCTTAGCAATGAAGATTCCTTCTTCCTTAGGCAAATCATACTCTCTAGCTAGCCCTGGGTTAAGAGTAATTCCATAAATGCCCAACCACGGTCTGACTACTCTTCCTTTTGCAATTAATTCCTGGGCAATCTCTTGAGCAGTATCGATTGGAATAGCAAAACCTAACCCTTGAGCACCACGAATAATAGCTGTATTAATCCCGATTACCCTTCCTTTACTATCTAATAAAGCACCGCCACTATTACCAGGATTAATTGCAGCATCAGTCTGAATCATATCTGTCAATTCAGTTCCTTTTTGAATCTCTAATTTTCTTCCGATAGCACTGACTACACCTGTAGTTACTGTATTAGAAAAACCAAACGGATTACCGATAGCAATAACTAACTGTCCAACTTTTAAATCATCAGAGTTACCTAACTTCGCTACTGGCAGATTCTTACCTTCAATTTTGACTACTGCTAAATCAGTAATTGGATCTCTACCTACTACTTTACCAGTAAACTCTCGATGTTCTTGATTTACTTTAGTTAAGACTACCTTAATCCTATCTGCACCTTCTACTACATGATTATTAGTCAATATATAACCTTCTTTATCAAAGATAACCCCTGACCCTTCTCCGGTCACTTTTCTCTCTTGTCGACCATAAAAAAAGTCGTAAGTTAACTGCCGCTCAACAGTAGTAATCTTAACTATAGCCGGCCCAACATCCTCTACAACCTCAATTACTGAACTTTCTTTACTAAATGTCTTACTTTTTTGACGAGAAATTTCATTTACATTTTTTATCGGTGGTTTAGCTCCTAAATCCTGACTGCTTTCATTAGCTAATAAACCTGGCGCCAAAAGAGTTACTAATAAGCCACCAACAATCGCTCCCATTAAAGCTGCTAAAAAGTAAGAAAACCATCCAGAATCATGATATCTTTTATTCTTATTAAAGAAGGGACTCATCTTAATATCGCCACCTTTCTACTAAACATTTACAAACCTACCCTACTTGGAATAGCTTACTAACTTCATCTCGATAAGCAAAGCCTAACTCAAGATCCTTTCCTAACTTCATTCCAGCCTCAACTACCATATTCTTAGTTGTCAAATGTGCTAATTCAGGAACATTATTATCTTTGCTAAGATGCGCTAATAATATACGCTTAACTGATTTCTTAACTAGGTCAACTACTGTAGCAGCTGCGTCATCATTCGAGAGATGTCCTTCGGTCCCCATAATTCGCTTCTTTAAATGCCAAGGATACGGCCCTGCTTTTAACATCTCTAGGTCATGATTAGATTCCAAAACAACTATTTCAGCTCCTGCTAAATTATTTAATATCTCTTCATTCATATACCCAATATCCGTAGCAATCGCTGCCTTCTTCCCTTTACTACAGAAAGTAAAACCTACTGGATCTACAGCATCATGCGGAGTACTAAAACAGTTAATCTCTAAGTCACCTATCTCGACACCTTCCTTATTAATAAAACATCTATTCTTAGATTTAATCTTACCTAAATTCTCTTCTGCTGCAGCCCACGTCTTCTCTGTAGCATAGATCGGTATATCAAACCGTCGCGAAAGAATTCCTACTCCTTTTATATGGTCTTGATGCTCATGAGTAACTAATATCCCATCTATATCATCACCAACCACATTAATTTCAGCTAACCTTTCAGAAACCCTTTTCCCACTCAAGCCTGCATCTACTAAGACTTGTTTTTTATTTGAAGCAATATAGATTGAATTCCCAGAACTACCACTAGCTAAAGAACAGACCTTTAAAGTAATTATAATCATCTCCTTAATATATTCTCAAGTTAATACATTTTTCAAAACATCTAAGGTTCGTATCCACCAAAAAAATGTACAACCTTCCTAAAAAATCATAATCTTTTCCGTCGAATTAACAACTCAAGGCAGGACTTTTATAGTCTAAATTGAATTACTTTAATATAACATAAAAATCACTATTCTTCATTTTTATTTATTTTTTCAACATTTTATTTTTGTTAGATTATCTCTGTTAGAAAGGAGCCAATAAATGACACTTAATTTTGATCAATTTAAAGATAAAGCTTCTAAAAGTATTGATATTGACCTCAGTAGTTATAAAATGAAACGAGTTAAAAGAAGAATTAATAGTCTAATGGACAGACATGATATTAAAGATTATGATGAATGTTTAGAACTATTAAAGACAGACCGAAAATTTAAAAAGGCTTTTTTGAGCCACTTTACTATTAATACTTCTGAGTTCTTCCGTAACCCTAAAAACTTCAATTATCTACAAAAAGAGGTATTCCCTGAATTAATTAATAGAAAGAAAAAGATTAAAATCTGGAGTGCCGCCTGTTCAAATGGTTCAGAACCTTATACTTTAGCTATTATGCTTAATGAACTAAAGGTTAATCCAAGAAACTTTGAGATTCAAGCTACTGATATAGATAATGAAATATTAAGAGAAGCTAAAAAAGGTGTTTACAACGAAAATTCAATAAAAAAAGTAGATACTAAGATTATCAATAAATATTTTTCTAAGAAAGAAGATAAATATATTCTAGACCCTAAAATTAAACGTATGGTTAAATTCAAACAACATAACCTCTTAAAGGACTCTTATGGCAATGGCTGGGATTTAATTCTCTGTCGTAACGTCTTTATCTATTTCACTAAAGAGATTAAAGATGAAATTACTCATAAATTGAGTAATGCTCTAGATAGAGATGGCTACCTCTTTTTAGGGAATACTGAGTATCTTCTAAACCCTTCTAAATATGGATTAGATAAGGAATTCGCATCATTTTATAAGCGTAATAATTAAATTAATCCTTCCTTAGAAATAATATAGTCTTCATCAACTAAGTTAGCTAACTCTTTGCTGATCTTAGCTCTGATGAAGATTCCTTCATTTTTATACTTCTCTTCTAGCACCTTCCCACTCTGATAGATGAGATCTAAGCCACCAGCATCAGAATAGGGCAATAAGACCTCCACTTTAACCATGGTATCCAAAATCAAGTCTGAAATTATGGCTAATAATTCAGCTATCCCTTCACCATTAACAGCGGACATAGCTAAGCTATTATCAATTTCTTGCTTAATTAAGCTCAGTTCATCTTTACTATGCATTAAATCGATCTTATTTAAGACAGTGATTATCGGCTTATCTAATACATTTAATTCAGATAATACCTCTAAAACTGCTTCCATCTTCTCCTTATAATCTACTTGACTTACGTCAACTACATGTACCAGAATATCAGACTCTTCTATTTCCTCTAAAGTAGCTCTAAAAGCAGCAACTAACTGGTGAGGCAACTTACGAATGAAACCTACAGTATCACTAATCAGTACGTTTCTACCTATCGGTAGTTTTAACTTGCAGGTATTAGCATCTAAAGTAGCAAAGAGTTCATCTTTAGCTAAAGTATTAGCATCGGTCAAGCTATTTAATAACGTAGACTTCCCGGCATTAGTATAACCTACTAGTGAAATCATAGGCAGATTGCGATGTGAACGTTGAGTTGCTCTTGTTTTTTGAACTTGGTCAATTTGCGATTCTAAATTATCAATTCTTTTTCTAATACGACGCCTATCAATCTCTAATTTACTTTCACCAGGACCTCTAGTCCCGATTCCACCGGCTAATCTAGATAACTGCTCTCCTTTACCTGTTAATCGCGGCAATAAATAATTTAACTGTGCTAATTCAACCTGTAATTTGCCTTCTTTTGTATTAGCATGTTGAGCAAAGATATCTAAGATTACCTGAGTGCGGTCAATAACCTTGATATCTAACTCTTCCTCTAGGTTTCTTTGTTGACTAGGATTTAATTCATCATCAAAAATAATTAGATCAAATCCTAATTCATACTTTAATCTTTTCAATTCTTGGACTTTACCATATCCTATATAATAACGACTATCAGGTTGCTGCCGATATTGAACTTCCTCTCCACTTATCTCTATCCCAGCAGTCTTAACTAAACTCTTTAGTTCTTTTAAAGGTTCTAGCAGTTGCCCAACATCATTATTAAATCCTTCGAGCCCAACTAAGAACGCCCGTTCAGACTCTATTTCTGAAACTTCAACTGTCTCCTGAGCATCTAATTGGTCTTCAATTGTCTGCACTTCATCAATATAATCGATATCAGACAATTGATTAATCTCAAACGTACCTTTCATCTTACTACCTAAAATCAAACTCCCTTCCTCTATCCAAGGATAATGGACCTTCATCTCTTCTTCCTCTCTAAGGAGATCTAAATATATATGGAGTATTAAGTCTAATCTATATTCTTTTAAGAAGATTTCTGCCCGCTTGTCCAATTGTTGGTCAAAAGTAAGGTAGATACACCTTAGACCACTCAAACGCTGCTTGCTTCTTCTCCTTTTTACATTCTTAAAAAAATCTTCGGTTAACTCACCTATCTTAATACGCAAAACTTCTCCTCTTCTATTGACTAAAATAGCCATCTTACGATTTATCTCTTTGGCCTGGTTAATAACTTGCTGTAAAAAAGAAAAAGAAGCCAACTCTCCACTAGAGAATATACTACTTGTTAGTTCTTCTAAGTCTTGAATAATTCTTTCTTTCAACCCAGATAGATTACCGCTTAATTTAGTAATTAAAATCACCTCATTATTCAAGTAGTAGTGTATCCTTTTTTATTGTACCATGAGCTAACTTCCAATTAAAGTATTATTTGATTTTTTAGCAATCATTAATTGAGAATCTTACATAATTAGTCGCTGACACCAAGGAACCTAGATTAATTATGTTTGAATCTAATTATGAAATTTAATTAATTACAAGGATAGACCTCACCATAAATTATCATCTGCAAAGCTTGTCGTGAACGATTAATAAAACACTGCTCGATATGTTTTCTCCACATTTCTGACATAAGCCTTCTACTTGGTCTAAGAAATCTTCTATTTTATTCTTATCAAATTCCCTAGTCTCCTCTTGAAATTCAATATCATATAAACCTTGATGAACCTGACGCCCATTCTCTGTAAACTGATGTAAAAACTCTTTAGCTTTTTTAAAATTACATTGCTCACTACACTCATCTAAACACCCTTTTTCTTTACAATGCTTACTTAGAGCCCTCCATACTTTACTTACCTTATACTGAGGAATCAAGGTCATAATTTGGCCTCCTTTAAATATATTGCTTATTCTATTTAATATGTAGATACAACACTTCAACAATATCATACATTATGTTTGTTAAAATATCAAGTTTTTACAAGGATTATTGCTTATAGAAGTACGAAGCTAATATAAGAACAAAGTTATCCGCAATTTGAAATTAAGTATATTTTCCTATACATAAAAAATTTCAAGAGAACACTTAGCCCCTTGAAATGTAATAGTTTAATTTTAATATTTAGTTAATTTCTTTTATTCCCCTTTATTGACATGGCAAGATATACAAAGCCTACCTTTCTTATTTGAAACTCTTAAATAACTTTCGGCGTCTGAATTATGGGGATTATGACAAGTTCCACAAGTCATTCGCCCTTTTTTATCGAGAGGGAAATCTTTAGGGATAGTCATATAACTAGGGATCTTTATACCGACGGGATGAGTAGTCTCTTTAGCATCAAAGAAATCCTTTCCTTTATCAGTTATTGTTCCATCATGACAGCTATAACACAGGGCATTAATAGAAATTAATTTGGTTCCTTCCTCAGTCTGAAGATTAGGAGAAAAAGCCCACAGTTTATTACCACTTGCACCGTGAGGAAGATGACAGCTCGAACATCCATTTAGAGGATGCCCTACTGATTCAAGCTCAACAGCTAAAACCCGACTCCCAAATAGTAACATTAAAACTAACATTAAAGCTATTAATGTTATTCTTCTTTTCAACCGTAATCCCCCTTTTAATTGTATTTAACTGCTTATTATATATATATTAAATTCTCCGCATCTTTATTCTCAATGTATTAGGGGGATCGCAAGCCTATGATAGACTCTGCTTCTAATTCGAAAACTCTTTTCTGTGCTTCACTGTCAACTGTTAACTGTTAACTGTCAACTATTAAAAAGCCTCTGGTTATTAACCAGAGGCTTTTATCTGTTATTCAAATTTAAAATCTATAGTTCCTATAAACTCTCCATTTTCTAATGCTCTATGGTCTTCTTTTAATACCTTAAGAAAAGCCCATATAGAGAAGCACATAAAGATCATAAATGGAAAAGCGGAAGCAATTGCTGCTGTCTGTAAAGCTGAAAGCCCACCGGCTAATAATAATATAGCAGCGATTAAACCTTCAAAGACTCCCCAAGTAATCTTAACGTTTCTCGAAGGATCTAAATTACCATAAGAAGTTAACATTCCCATTACGAAAGTTGCTGAGTTAGCTGAAGTAATGAAGTAAGTTCCGATCAAAATAGTTGCTATGATACTTGTTATTCCTCCTAAAGGAAACTTACCTAATGTAACAAAGAAAGCTGAAGCTATATCAGCTTGCACTGGTTCTACAATTCCACCTGCTCCAAATCGTTCTAGCCAAATAGCAGAACCACCCATGGTTGCTATCCAAATAAAGCTTAGAATAGTAGGACCAAATAATGTAGCTACAACAAACTCACGAATAGTACGTCCTCGCGAAATACGTGCAATAAATCCACCTACAAATGGAGTCCAAGAGATCCACCAAGCCCAATAAAAGATAGTCCACCACCCTGGCCATTGACTATCTCCTACTGAACTAGTAAAGAAACTCATCTCAAAGATATTTTGTAAATATAGCCCCAACCCCTCGGTAAGATATTTAAAAATAAAGACTGTTGGTCCAATAATAATCATAACTGCTAACAAGACCAAACTTAAATTTACATTCATATTACCTACAAACTTAATTCCCTTTTCTAGCCCCGTCACCGTAGCTATAATAAAGATTATGGTTATAACCGCAATGATAATTATAGCTACAAAGTTATTATTCGGAATATTAAATAAGAAGTTCAACCCACTATTAATCTGTTGCGCTCCTAAGCCTAGAGAAGTAGCTATCCCAAAAAGAGTAGCAAAGATAGCTAAAATATCAAATGCCTTACCGATTGGTCCCTTCACTCCCTTTTCACCTATCAACGGATAAAGAGTACAACTAGGTAACTGTGGTAAGCCTCTTCTAAAACCAAAGTAACCAATTATCATTCCAAATAATGAAAATAGAGCCCATGGGTGTAATCCCCAATGAAAGAATGAATAACGAATAGCTAATAGTGCCGATTCCACCGTTTGTCCGTCACCAAAAGGTGGACTAGCATAATGTTTAATTGGTTCAGCAACTCCCCAGAATACTAATCCTATTCCCATCCCAGCACTAAATAACATCGCAAACCAAGACCCCGTGCTAAATTCTGGTTCTTCATCCGGCTTTCCTAGCTTAATCTCACCAAATTTGCTAAGTCCGACTACCAAAGTTAACCCTAATACTATTGAAACGAAAGCTAAATAAGACCACCCAAAATTACCTACTAAGAAATTAAATACTGCATCTACTGCCTTGCCAAAACTTTCAGTAGCAAGAATTCCCCATATAACTAATGCAGCAGAAATTGCAACTGAAACCCAAAATACAATTGGGTCTGTCTCCTTCTTCTTTACTTTAGCCATTAGAATATCACTCCTTATAATTTTTAAAATTTTCAGTTTTATTATGGTAGCCATTTACTATATAAGGGGCTTGCATAATCAATTATTGACGCCAAAGAATCCGCGTTAATTATAGCTGAAATTTAATTATGAAATTAGCTTATATAATGAACCACAAAAAGGTCACCTTTCGCGGAAAAATACATTTTTCGGAACATCTAAGGTTCGTATCCGCCAAAAATAAGGCTTCGACTCACCAAGATGTTGACCGAAAAATGTTTGATTTACTCAATATGACCTTCTTGTGTTCTAGTCATCTAAATAGTTAATCGATTACTCTTCGCTGCTTTAATATAGTTAGCACAATACTGATCATTACCCAATAATGTATCAGATGCTATAGTTAAAGACATAATCTTATCGTCTAACGGATCCATAATTGCACTATCTAAACCGCGACTCATAGCTAAGACTACGTAAGCTTGGTTCAATAATTGACGCTTAGGCAATCCATGAGATATATTGCTTAAACCACAAGTAATATGAACACCTTCATATTCAGTAGCAATCTCTTCAATAGCATTTAAAATGTGTAATCCCATCTCGCCATCAGTTCCTATCGGCTGTATAATAGGATCAACATAAATATCTTCTAAAGCAATTCCATCTGCTGTTAAGTCATCAATTAGTTTAGAAGCCACTCGGATTCTATCATCAGCATCTTTAGGCATCCCGTCATCACCCATAGCTAAGGCAACTACTGCTGCATCATGTTCTTTAAGCATTGGTAATATCTCATCGTATCTATCTCCCTCAGCAGTAATAGAGTTAACTAATGCTTTACCTTCGTAAGCTTCTAATCCTCTCTTTAATGCCTCTGGATTAGGGCTATCGATACAAAGGGGAACATCAACAACTTCCTGTACTGTATTAACTAACCACTCTAATGCTTCAGGTTCTTCTTTAATCAAAGTTCCACAATTAACATCAATAAAATCTGCACCTGCTTCTTCCTGTTCCTTAGCTAAATCTTGAATGAATTCTGCATCTCTTTCTTTAACTGCTGGCTCTACTTCATCACGACTAGTATTAATCAACTCTCCAATTACGATCATCTTATCGTCACTCCCTTTTTATTAGTTATCATTGTTAGTTAAATCTCCTCTATCATTTAGTCTGTGTCTTAGGTTTTAATGTTTTAACTGTCTCGCCCAGCTTAAACTTCAAAGCTCCTTACAGGCAAAGCCTGACGTGAATAAATTCTGCCGCAGCCTACGATAGACTCTGCTTCTAATTCGAAAGCTCTTTTCTGGGCTTCACTGTCAACTGTCAACTGTTAACTGTCAACTATTACTTAATCCTACGCTCCTACAAATCCACGTGCTAACTCAGTGGAAGCACTGCCATCTGCTGCATACGCATCGGCGCCAATCTCATTTGCAAAGTCTTCGGTTACCGGAGCTCCTCCTACCATAATTTTAACTTGATCTCTTACTCCTGCTTCTTCTAAAGCTTCAATTGTATCCTGCATAGCCGGCATAGTAGTAGTCAGTAAAGCAGATAGACCTAATACTTCTGGTTCATGCTCTTTAACAGCTCCTACAAATTCGTCTGCTGATAGATCTACTCCTAAATCTACTACATCAAAGCCTGCTCCCTCTAACATCATAGCTACTAAGTTCTTACCGATGTCATGTAAGTCACCTTCAACTGTACCGATTACTACCGTTCCTGCTGACGAAGACTCTCCTTCTGCTAAAAGCGGCTTTACTACATCCATTCCAGCGTGCATAGACTTAGCAGAGATTAATACTTCTGGCACAAACATTTCATTAGCTTTAAATCTAGCACCAACAACATCCATACCTGCTACTAAACCTTCTTTAATAATCTCACTTGGCGCTACACCTGCATCTACTAAATCCTGTGCTAATTCTCCTACTTTCTCAACCTCACCATTAATTACTGCTTCAGCTATCTTCTCAAATTTACTCATCTATATTACCTCCTAATTTTTATAAAATATCATTAATCTCATCCTCACGAAAGATTACTCCGTTAATTACTCTCCTCAACCTTAGTCTTAGTCTCAACCTTAGCCTTAGCCTTAATCTCAACTAGTCTCAACCTTAACCTCTTAAATTATAACTCTTCCATATAATCAAGTAGCTTCTTCTCAACCTCAGAATCTAATTCAGGCGCTTCAAAATCATCTAAAATATTCTTCCATTTCTCATTAGCTCGTTCAACTGCTGGTACAAGGTTGTCGTCAGAAGTATAAGCTTCTCGAGTACTGAGAATTGGATCTCTAAAATCACGCATGTGGCTCATAGTATGAGGATCTGCTAAATAATGTCCACCATGCCCTACGTTCTCAATTACTTCCTTAGCTATTGTCTCTTCATTGACTTCAATACCCGCTTGATAGTCAGTTACCATGCTAAGAATTTCATCATCAATGATAAACTTTTCATATGACATAGTCATATAATTTTCTAATAGTCCTGCTGAGTGGAGTATAAAGTTAATACCATGATTAATCGAAGACATGAAAGTTAACATAGACTCATAACCAGCCTGGGCATCAGCTATAAGTGAATCTGTAATTGAACCGCCAGCTCGCGAAGGAATATCATAATAACGAGCTAACTGAGCAATAGAACCGATAATCTTTGCATATTGAGGACTTCCTACAGCTAAGTTAGCCGTCTTCATATCCATCATCGTAGAAGCTGTTCCATAGACTACTGGTGCTCCTGGATTGACCATCTGAGTAAGGATAACTCCAGTTAATACTTCCGCATTCTGCAAAGTCAAAGTACCAGCTAAAGTCATTGGGCCTGTAGAGCCTGCCATTATTAAAGCAGCAACAACGACTGCCTGATTATACTTGGCATGTTCCATTAAAGAGTCTAACATTCGATAGTCATACTTTAATGGACTAGTAGTATTAATTAAAGTAATTACTAATGCCTTATCATCGATAATTTCGTCTTCTCCAAACAACATACTTGCCATTTTGAAACAGTCTCGTGCTTTCTTCTTGCCTAAAGCACTTCCCATCAAACACTTATCCGAGTACTTGGCACCAGTGTAAAGCATTTTAGCATGTCTTATATCATCAGATACATCATTCGGTTCTACTAAGACTCCACCTACTATATCAATATTTTCACTATTTGCAGCTAATTTAGTGAAGTTAACATAATCTTCAAAGCTTGAATCTCGTCTGCCATTATCAATATCTGTTACAAATGGTGCTCCATAACCTGGGACTACTGCTGAATTATTCTCTCCAATTGTTACATTATTCTCAGAGTTTCTGGCATGCAAAGTAAAAGAAGAAGGTGCTTTCTTAAGAAATTCTTCTACAATATCCCGAGATAAATAAACTCGGTCCCCTTCTACCCTTGCTCCATTCTCAGCAAAAGCTTTTCGTGCTTCTTCATGTAAAACTTCTATCCCGGTTTCTTCCAATAAATTCATAGTTGCTTCATGAATCTTTTCCAAGTCCCCATCAGATAAAATGTCCTGAGTTAAAAATTTACGTTTTATCATTTATTGATCCTCCTTTGTATTTTTAGAATCTTATCAGCCAACAACTTACAAACGTATTCCACCACCTCCTGATTTAACCAGTTCAAAATATTAAGAATTTTTACAGCGCTATATTCATGATAATTTTATAACCGTGTTTATTAATTAAACATGATTATAAAAAAGTCCTGCATTTTTATCGTAAAAATTTAAAAAAATGTTAAATTAATAAGATAAATGGTAGTTTAACTGCTAGCATTGTATTAAGTCTTAAAATGAATGAAAAATAAGGGTAAGCCTTGACTTTAAAGATATATTTAAGATAAAATAATATGAGGGAGAGTGCTTATAATGGTTGAAGTAAAAAAAGATGATATTAAAAAAATACGAACATTGAGGCTCTTCATTGATGCTACTGCTCAAATCATCGAAGATGAAGGAATTGAAGGGGTCACCATCAGAGAAGTTGCAAAAATTACCGGTTATAATAGTGCTACTATCTATAACTATTTTGATAACTGTAATGAATTAATCTCTTTTGCTGCTATGAAATTTATTAGTGATTATGTCCAAGCAATGCCTGAATATATAGCAGAAGCTAATAATGCATTAGAAGAATTTTTAGCAGTATGGCAATGCTTCTGTGAGTATTGTTTTCAAGACCCACAGATTTATTATGCAATCTTTACAGCTGATATTGGTGATAAACCAGAAGACTTAATCAAAGATTATTATACGCTATTTCCTGATGACTTAGGAGAACCACCGAAAGAATTAGTTCCGATGTTGATGGAATCTGATTTCTCTAGAAGATGTGAAATTCTGATTAAGCCTTGTGTGGAGGCAGACTACTTCACACCACAACAGGCAGAAGAGATTAATGAACTGATTAGGTTAATTTATCAAGGTATGCTTTCTTTGATGATTAATAATAGGATTGATTATTCCACTGAAGAAGCAGTAGAACGAACTATGAAGCATATTCGTATGGTTGTAAATGAAAGAGCTAAAGTTAATTAAACAGAAAGCGGTATCTCACTAGTGAGATACCGCTTTTCTATAGGGGAAGTTAATAACTAATTGATTAAAACTATTACTTAATTAATTGTACTAAATGAAATCATTTTCTTTTAATATTCTAATTGCTTCTTCTTCATCTTCGGAAGCAATTAAAATAACAGGACCTGTACAACCCATTCCTGTTTCAGCATATATATTTTCTTTCCATAAAGTATGCATCGCATCATCTAAGGTTAAAATATCAAGACCTGATATTTCTTCTGTTACTGTTTTCTTAGCAGGAGGAGAAACTTGCCCATCTGTTTTTTCAACGTCACTACTTTCAATATTAGCTATTATTTCATCCAATCCAGCATCTCTTGCTGCTTTGAATTCCTCTGCTGTAACCTTAATAATCTTTCCTTGAGCTGCATCAGCAGCATATCTTATAGCCCCCGCAATTACAGGTGCGCCAGAAGCACGAGAAATAATATTGATAATTTGGTCATAATCTTCACCGATTCCAGGACCATAACCATAACCTAATGCTTCATAACTTCCACCAGTATTAAAAGCAGAAAACAATTTCATTAATAAGTTGCCTGTTAAAGTATCAGTTACCATTACATCAGCAGCACCTACTAAAAGATCATTCCCGCGCATAACACAGCCACCATCCGACCGAATCGATTCCGCAAAATTAATCTTATAACCATTTTCATCTAACTCTTTTAAAGCCTTCTCCACTTGTCGAGCACCATCAACATTTAATATCCCGACTGTCGGCTCTTCAACTCCAGTAGCCTTAGCTGTAATAATACCATAAAGAGCATTCTTAATCATAGCACTAATCCGGTCAGTTGCTGAAGTACCTGTAGAAGTTGCTATAATTAATTCTTTTCCTTTGCCTGGAGTAATAACTTTTCCTACAGTAGAAACACCAATTGGAAAATTGAAATGATTAGTAACACAAGCATCAATCTTTCCTGCTTGTAGTAATTCTTCCATCTCCTCATGAGCTGTCTCGGCACATTCTGTCTCAGCAACAAAAGATAGTTCTGTATCAACTTTAGGACCAATCAGTACTACTTCTATATCTGCAGACTGTTTTGCTGCTAATTCTGCTCCTCTTACTACTTCTTCTACACCATGTTCACTTCCTAAAGTAGTAATTCCTACTTTAGTCTTTTCACCGTATACCCCAGATTCAAGAGCATCAGCAATCTGGTCAAATACTTTAGCTACTTTTTTCTTTGCAATCTCAGTAGTCATCTGTTCACCTCCTAATAATATACAGCTTCTTATTCTTCTTCAGCTAGTAATGCTTGTGATAAGCTACGCATCGCCTCAGCAACTACATCCTTAATCTCATCTTCACCGACAGCTGTTGTCTCTTCACTAACTCCTTTATTCTGTTCGATAATGAAAGAAACACCATCAAATAAATTAGTCATTCTTCCTAAGAATAGACTACCTTTTCCAATAATCATAGCCTTTTCGATTTCATCAGTATTCATCATTTGACGAGCATGACCAATGAAAGGTACGCCAGATGGAATATGTCCCTGCGTTGGTACAAATCCAGGCATCCCATGTTCTTCAACAAAGTTCATTAGATCACTACGCTCTAAGTCGCCTCGCTTAACACCTAAAGCGGCAATCATCTTATAGTTAGAGGCCGGTACATCTCCCGCACCTGCCGGCTTAGTAATCTCTGGATTCTGCATCTCCACTGAATACTTATCAATATCAGTAATTTGCAGACCAATATCATCTAAAGGTTCAGTAACTAAAGAACTAATTACCGCCTGTGGTGATGAACCAGTTGCTACCTTATGTCTACCAATAGCATCTGTACGAATAACCGGATTCACTCCGTCATCTTTACTAATCAAGATCGCAAAACCACCTAAACAATCCTCTAATACCGGCATCTCTTTATTTACATGATCTTTTCCATTCATCCCTAACTTGGCTGTAGAACCTCCGGCAACTACTACTACATTGTCATAGATACCTGACTTCACTAAGCCAGCAGCATTAATCAAACCATGAGTCGGACCAGCACAGAAACTACGAGTATCAGAACCAGTAGCCTGCTCACAACCAGCTATTTCCGCAATAGCTTTGGCAAAGTTACCCCCACCACGCTGATTAATGTCACCACAAGCTTCTTCTGAAACTTCAATTACATAATCTACTTCTTCTAAGTTAACTCCATCTTGTTTTCCTAAATGAAGTAATGAAAGTACACCAGATGCTTTAACTACTAAATTTTCTAACATAACATGAGCTGATAGATTAATGTCTGTGTCATGGGCTTGCTTAACACAGCCTACTAATTCACCATCTAAGAAAAGGGCTTCTGCTGTATGCTCATTTACTGTCTCTTTGATAACTTCACTTTCTACACCTATAATCTTTTCTATATGGTCTTTGGTCAACAATGAATGTCCAGCTAACTTTTCTTTTACTTTATTAGCAAATTCATCACTTAATTGTACTAAATCAAAAACATCAACTATCTTTAGTAGACCATAAAACTGATCCTCAGGCATAATCTCTCCCCAATCACTACAACGCTCTGCTTCATCAATAGAGTTTTCATACCAAGGTTGGTCTATTCCTTCTAACTCTTCTACAGAAATATTACCAATATAAGCTTGGTTTGGACCATAAGCTACTACCTCTTCATAACTCCTTAAAAAATCAGGTAACTCCTTTAAATATTCACTATTAGCATCTTTATCTCGTTCCATAACCTGTGTAGAACCATGATGTAATAAGTTATTAGCCGCATGAACTAAAACATAGCTAGTACCTTTAATAACTGGTAAAGTCAATTTTTACACCTCCGTTTTAATTAGAAACCTTCTTTTTAAAGATATTTTTTAATCTCTTCTTCAATCTCTTCCGCTGTCAACTCATCTCCACTTAAATGTGATTTCTTTTCTCCATCAACATAGAATACCATCGATGGTAATCCCATAACCTGCTGACTCATAGCTAATCGTCGGTTCCCTTTAATATTTAATTTGGCAAACTTAATCTTATCACCATACTCTTCAGCAAACTTTTCTACATCAGGCATTAGTTCTAAGCAACGCTCACAACCTTCTCCCCAAAAATCAACCATAACAACACCTTCAGCATTTAGTACTTCTTCTTCATAGTTTTCCTTATTTACTTCTAACATAATTTTAGCCTCCTTTAGATTATTATTACATTTAATTTTATAAATTAAATAAATTTATTAATCTCTTCTAACTTAGGGTTAACAACTCTATCGACAACTTCACCATCTTCAATCTTAAGAACTGTAGGAATTTCATTCACGTCATAACGCTCAGAAACTAATGTGTTCTTATAAGTGTCAATCTTCACTAACTTAGCATCTAAATCTATCTTCTCTAATCTATTGATTACTTCTAAACTCTCTTCATTTGTCGGACTCCAAAATGCTACTAAGACTGTCTCTTCTGCTTCTAATACGTTCTCTTGCCAGTAGTCCTCTTCTTCAATATAACCTACTGCTGCCATAGCTGCTGCAGCTCCATCACTAGCAGCAGTTATAACCTGCCGTAAATATTTATCTCTAACATCCCCTGCTGCATAAACTCCTGAAATATTAGTGTCTAACCTTTCACTATTAACTTCTATATATCCATTTTCATTTAGTTCTAACTCTTCTTCTACAAAGTCAGTTCGCGGTACTCTACCAATGAAGATAAAGATTCCATCACATGATAGGTCAGTGGTTTCACCAGTCTTGATATTCTTAAGAACTGCTGTATCTACTAATCCTTCACCCTTAACTTCTTCCAAAGTTGAATTCCAAACAAATTCGATCTTATCATTACTATAAGCCCTTTCCTGCAAAATCTTCTCAGCATCCATAACTCCTTCTTCATGGATAACAATCACAGTTACTTTACTTGCAAACTTAGTTAAATAGATCGCTTCTTCAATAGCTGAGTTCCCATTACCAACAACTACAACTTCTAAGTCAACGAAGAAATCTGCATCACAAGTTGCACAATAAGAAACTCCTTTACCTTTAAACTCTGCTTCCCCTTTGACACCTAACTTCCTTGGCTCAGCACCAGTAGCAATTATTACGCTTTTAGCTCTATACTCCTTGCCATCTTTAGTTGTTACACTCTTAATTCTTCCATCAAGGCTAACAACTTTTACTTCTCCACGTTCAATTTCAGTTCCAAACTTTTCTGCATGCTCTCTAAAATTCTTTACTAATTCTGGTGCAGTAGTATCAAGAACTCCAGGATAGTTCTCCATCTCTTCATAAGTTGTTGGTTGACCTCCAACTTTACGATTCTGTTCTAATAGCAAAGTATCTAACTTAGAACGAGAAGCATAAACAGCCGCCGACAAACCAGCCGGCCCACCGCCAACAATAATAACATCATACTTTTTACTCATTTAGCACCCTCCTTTTATGATCGGTTAAATAAGAGTTTCGGTAATCATGATTACCGTTAGCCCATTCAGTAGGAGACGAATCTTCGTCCCCTACTTGTGTTCTATTTCACTTCCATCTCATCTAAGCCTTTCCTATACTATCTTTCTTAACATCCTGTCTCAATGCTTTAACTAATGACACCATCCCAAATAACATTACGAAAGCAAATGGGAAAGCCGCTGCAATCGAAGCAGTCTGCAACATTTCTAAACCACCAGCTAACATTAAAGTTACAGCTAGTCCAGATTGAATAAGGCCCCACGTTACTTTTCGTTTAGTAGTTGGATTTAAGTCTCCATTAGAAGACATCATCCCCAAAACGAATGTGGCTGAATCTGCTGATGTCACGAAGAATGTTGACAATAGGATTACAGCAATGAATGATATGATATTTCCAATCGGATAGTTTTCAAGTACCACAAAGAAAGCGGTTGAAGTAGATTTGATAGCTTCAGATGCTACATCCATACCAGTATTAATACCTAATGTCCCGAAGATAGCAAACCAGATAAATGAAGCAAGAGTAGGTGCTAAAAGTACTCCACCAATAAACTCTTTAATCGTCCTACCTCGCGAAATTCGGGCAATAAAAGTTCCAACAAATGGAGCCCAAGCAATCCACCAAGCCCAATAGAAGATAGTCCACCAGCCATACCAAGGATCACTTGAAATCTTAAAGCTATCTCTTACTAATGAGCTTAAGTACATCCCAACTCCATTAGTTAAGTTATTAATGATCAATACTGTAGGGCCAAGAATTAATCCTAATACCATTAAAATACCCGCCAAGGTAATGTTAGCATTAGATAATATCTTAATCCCTTTATCTAATCCAGTTACTGCCGAAAGCATAAATAAGACGGTAACAATCCCAATAATAATTATTCTTACTAAGTCAGTCTCGGGCACACCAAATAAGTAATTGAACCCACTAGTCATCTGTAAGGTAGCCATTCCTAAGGAAGTTGCAACTCCAGCAACCGTTGCAAATATAGCAAGAATATCAACAAGTTTCCCTATCGTTCCTGCGGCTCTTTCTTCACCTATTAACGGAATGAAGATACTACTAACAAGAGCAGGTTTATCTCTTCTAAACTGCATATATGCTAAAGCTAACGCAAAGACTGCATAGTTAGCCCATGGGTGTAACCCCCAATGAAAGAAAGATTTCTTAATTGCAAAGTCAGCAGCAGCTGATGTGCCTCCTTCTAAACCTAAGGGATTTACAAAGTGATTTAAAGGCTCAGCTACTCCCCAGAATACTAACCCAACTCCCATACCAGCACTAAAGAGCATAGCAAACCAAGAGATCGTGCTATATTCTGGCTCCTCACCATCTTTCCCCAACCTTATCTTACCATATTTACTGAAAGCAATCCAAACTGAAAAGATTACAAAAGAAGACATTGACAATAGGTAGAACCAGCCAAAATTACCGACTAAAAAATCAAATATACTATTAGCAGTACTTTCAAAGTTTTTTGGCATAAATAAGCCCCAAGCAACAATGGCAAAGACTACTATTAAGGCAGTATAAAAGACCTGATTCTTACTCTTCCTTTTTACTTCCATCATATCCTCTCCTTTTTTAGAATTCTACCCCCCTAAGTATTAACAAAGAGAGGCAGAATTCTTAATTATTTAAACTTCAAATACTGTCTGTTCATCAATAGCAGTTTCAAGTGCTTCTAAAGCAACTCCAACTCGATGATAACGAAGTTTCCATTGTTCATCTTCAGAGCTTTCTGGGTCTCCAAGAGGATACGGAATAGAGATAGTCGGAACCATACGATTAGCACCAACAGTCTCCGCTACTGGTATTAAGTTAGCCATCTGTACAACCGGAATACCGGCTCTTTCAATTTCTTTTACGATCGTTGCACCGCAACGAGTACAAGTACCTCAAGTAGATGTTAAAATTACAGCATCTACGCCTTCATCTTTCATATACTCTACCATTTCTTGACCCATTCTAGCCGCTTCTGCTTCAGTAGTTCCTGTTCCAACTGTTGTATAGAAATACTCGTGTACTTTACCAATTCGTCCTTCCTCTTCATATGCTCTAAGAGCATCTAATGGTACAACACGATCAGGATTAGCATCAGCTGCCGCTGGATCATAACCGGCATGAATAGTCTTAAACTCTCCAGCTTCTCTATTAGGTAGATTATCCAAGCCTTCTACACTATATCTGCCCCATCTAGTAGCAGATGCCGACTGAATCTTATCTGGATTATCTACTGGCACAATACCACCAGAAGTAGCAAGGGCTATAGTGGTCTCACTTAAGTCTTTAATTGGCTCAGCAATTGGTACTCTATCAATCTTAGGCATAGGTAACTCAGATTTAAACTCTTCACCATTCACTTTCTTAAGCAACATCTCTATTGCTCGATCAGCTGCTGGTTTACTATCTTCTAACCATACTTGATGTCTAATTCCACGAACAAAGAAACCTTCTTCTTCAGCAGTAAGTGGCCCTTCTCCATTTAATATCTTATTACCAAACTCAGCCATCTTAGCCATATCATCTTTCATCTTAGCTGCACTCTTTCCACCAGGGAAGATATAAATATCTTTCTTAAACATATCTACACCTGGATTCTCTTCATTCATTGAAGAAATAACCGGCACATCAAACTCTTCTTTTACTGCTTTACCGATAACACCACAAGCATTTCCATATCTCCCTGCCTGGAAAGCTGGTCCGGCAAAGAAGATATCAAACTCTTTATCTTCTAAAAATCCTAATATCTTTTCTACAGCTTCCTCTTCATTTGAACCCATAAAGTTATCTCCACAAATAATTGTATCTGTTACTTCTGCATCTGACAATTGATTTAATAACATTGCTGGCCCAACTAAACCCTCTCTAATTTCAGGTTGATGGTCAGCTTCCTCTTCACCACCAATTCCTGCAAAAAACTGATTTATATATAAAATTGCTTTCTTCATAAATTAGTACACCTCCTTAAGTATTTAGATTAAAATTCCTTCATTGTCTTAGGTGACCAACCAAGTACTTGATCTCCACAAAACATTGAGTTATTCTCCATGATAATTGAACCATCTTCTTTTACAGAAGGTCCTAACTTTTCATCATCAGCCCAACCACCTGATAAACCATCACGGGCTAAAGCCTCTAATTCACCAATTACTGTTTCCATTGGTGGCAATTCAATTAATGTTGAAACATTTCCACAAGAAACAATAGCATCAGCTCGTTCATCTAAAGTTACTAATGGTTGTGACTGCCCATCTCTACCAGTACATTCATTAGTCATTCCCACTGTCTTTACACCAGCATCTTCTAATGCAGCAAAGCAAGCAATAAAGTCAGCATCTGGATTACCATAACCTTCTTCAGCTAAAATAGCAGCATCCGCACCTAATGATTTAGCTATTTGCTGTACAAACATAGCTGCTCTTTCTTTCTGATCCATTGCTACATTTAAGTTGGACATAATTACACCTAAGAAATTAAGTGTCTTACCATGCTCTTCATATAACCTCTTAATCGTAGGACAATTTTGGAAATCATAAGTTGACCATTTAGATGAACAAGGCATAAAGCTTCCCGAAATTACTGCTCCATCTAATACTTCATTAGGGTGCATTAAAGTTGGTAACATTCGGTTTGCATCCCAACCATACACTAAATCATTATATCCTAATTCCTCCATTTGTGATTGGGGCTGCATAACATACACAACAGATGGTAAATCATTTACCTCTTGAGGCCGCTTAGTAATCGGCTCTAATTCAAGAACTTCTTCCTCCTTAGGTTCTAAATCCTTTACAGCTTTACCTAAGTATTCAGCTAGTCTATGAGCAGCCCATCTAATGGCATGATTCTTCTTCTGCTGCTCATGTCTTTCAAACTCTTCATCTGTATCTGCTACTAAACATACATTTACTAGCTTAGAAAAGTAAGTATACTTAGCACCTTCACCACTCATATCGATTAAGCCATCACCAAAACTCCCCCAGTGTTTACCAACTGCTAAAACGCTACATCCTTTTAATGCTAATGCTCTCCCCTCACCAACACTTTCTACCTTACCTGTTACCCCAGGAAAAGTAGCACCACCATTAACGCGATATCTTGGTTCAATTGCTTCCTTAACCGGAACAATTCGTTTCTTTTCACCTGGGCGAGCAATTACTAAATCAGCTTCTGTAATATGCTCATCTTCTTTTACAACTTCTAGGGCTTCTTCTTTATTAATAGTAAGTAAACCATCGTTATAACTAGTTTCTTCACCAAAGGCTATATCTTCAACAGGAAAATTTCCAATCTCTAAACGCATTATCACTCCACCCCTTTCTCTTTGTGTCCATCTTTCTTAGTATCATTATCTTATTCTCTATAAAATCAAACTTTGTGAATGTGATTTTTTGCACTTGTTAATCAAAAATATAAATTTAAAACTTTTAATTAACCCCTGTGGGCAACATTTGCGATTATGGCAACTATTGCCCTTAAGGGCAATTTATTGTCTACATGACTCCATTCTAATCAAACTTACAATATTTATCACGATATAACTTAACTTCATCGACAATCTCATCTACTTCTAGAACCATTTCCATCATGCTAATCTGTTCTTCATAAACATCTTCATCAACTTCAGACTTGATTTCTGGCTCTAAAATGTGATAAACCCTGAGTCCTAACTGGACCCCTGCTAATGGACCGGCAAAAGTAGGATCTCCATTAGTAACAGTCTCAGCAGCTAAACCAGAAGCTTCTGCCTCTGCGCCACCTAAGATTACTACTAAATTTTCTTCTCCATGCTCTTCAGCAAGTTTTTGAATCCTCTTTTGGTTCTCCAAGTCCATAGCTCCCGCTGCAGTTCAGACGAAACACTCCGTAGAGCCAAAAACAACTTCGGCTCCAGTTGTTTCGATACATTCTTGAATTGCAGGAGCTGGAATTCCATCACGATCGCCAATAATTGCGACTTTCTTCCCTTCTAACATAATTCCACCTCCAATTTAGTTTTTGAGTGATTATGTCTAACTTTGTTATAATAATAACATAATCATATTCATTTGTCAATCATGATTATATATTAAACGTGATTATTATATAGATTTAATCTTCTGCTAATTGCAAGCACTCTTTCTATATCCCCCTTCTGTTGTTTACTACCATTTCTTATTATTCATAATTTATTTCCCCTATACTACACTCATCTAAATATATATTATTATAAACCTTATCATTAAAACCAGATTTTATTTTTTAAAATTTATGGTTTAACCACAAAAAGGTCATCTTTCGCGATAGAATAATTTTTTCGAACCATCTAAGGTTCATATCCGGCAAAAATAAGGCTTCCTAATCAATAGCACGTCCTGTGCTGTGATTAGCTCACCA
>Ga0247721_100132_pt1 | contig 33014 bp, 31 predicted proteins | sample MSEWel2017_08_16_FD_189089 | JGI IMG/M metagenome (GOLD analysis project Ga0247721, IMG submission 189089) | Subsurface sediment microbial communities from gas well in West Virginia, United States - MSEEL Well Study Marcellus 3H_2017_08_16 | ecosystem: Environmental > Terrestrial > Deep...
GTATAAAGCAGATTCTATTTGTTGTCAAGAAAAATCCTATGGTAAATTAGACAGAAAATTATTTTATACTTGAATAGTAAAAGATAATTCAATTTTTATACTGTTAAATCAGTAATCCCCTTTGGAAAATTCCAAAGGGGATTAAAAATGAAACTATTCTTTTATTGAAACTAATTTACATCATTCCTGGCATTCCGCCCATTCCACCTGGCATTCCGCCACCTGGCATTCCACCGCCGCCATTATCATCATCTTCATCATCACTAGCTACTAATGTTTCAGTAGTTAGTAACATAGCAGCAGCACTAGCAGCATTCTGAAGAGCAGAACGAGTTACTTTTGCCGGATCTACAATTCCACTTGCAATCATATCAACGAATTTACCATTATAAGCATCAAACCCAATACCTACTTCTTCATTCTTAACTTTCTCTACGATTACTGAACCTTCATATCCAGCATTATCAGCGATTAATCTTACTGGAGCTTCTAATGCACGACGAACAATATCAGCACCAGTAGCTTCATCTCCTTCTAGACCTAAATCTTCTAATCCAGGTAAGATATCGACTAATAACGTTCCACCACCGGCTACAATACCTTCTTCAACAGCAGCACGCGTAGCAGCTAACGCATCTTCAATTCTTAATTTTTTCTCTTTAAGCTCAGTTTCAGTAGCTGCACCAACCTTAATTACAGCAACTCCACCGGCTAACTTAGCTAATCTTTCCTCTAACTTTTCTCGGTCAAAGTCAGAAGATGTATTTTCAATCTGACGACGAACCTGTTCTACACGCTGCTTAATGTTAGCTTCATTTCCAGCACCGTCAACAACAGTAGTATCATCTTTAGTAATAGTTACATTTCTAGCTTGACCTAACATATCAACAGTCGTGCTTTCTAACTGTAGACCTTTATCCTCTGTAACTACTTGACCCCCAGTTAAAGTAGCAATATCTTCTAACATTGCTTTACGACGGTCACCAAATCCAGGTGCTTTAACAGCTACACATTCAAATGTCCCTCGAATCTTATTTACAACTAATGTAGCTAAAGCTTCTCCTTCTACATCTTCAGCAATAATTAATAGTTTCTTACCTTGCTGGGCTACTTTTTCTAATAAAGGTAGAATATCTTGAATATTGCTGATCTTTTGGTCAGTTAAAAGAATATATGGGTCATCTAAGTTAGCTTTCATTTCATCAGTATCAGTTACCATATATGGAGATAAGTAACCTCTATCAAACTGCATACCTTCAACTACTTCTAAGCTAGTTCCCATTGTCTTAGATTCTTCAACAGAGATAACTCCATCCTGACCTACCTTTTCCATTGCATCAGCAATTAAATTTCCTACTTCTTCATCAGCAGCAGAAATAGAAGCAACCTGAGCAATAGACTCTTTATCTTCAATCGGCTTACTCACCTTTTGAATCTCTTCTACAGCTTTATTTACAGCTTTATCGATCCCTTTTTTAAGTACCATTGGATTAGCTCCAGCAGCTACATTCTTCATTCCCTCTTTAATGATTGCTTGAGCTAAGACAGTCGCAGTAGTAGTTCCGTCACCAGCAACATCATTAGTCTTTGTTGCTACTTCCTTTACAGTCTGCGCACCCATATCTTCAAAACGATCTTTCACTTCAATCTCTTTAGCAATAGTAACACCATCATTAGTAATTAATGGAGAACCAAATCCTTGCTCTAAAACTACATTACGACCTTTTGGACCTAATGTAACCTTAACAGCTTCAGCTAATTTATTAACACCATCTTCTAAAGCTCTTCTTGCCTCTTCACCAAACTTTAGTTTCTTTGCCATTATGTATACAACCTCCTTAAGATTTTATTCAAATAATTTATTTAACAATTGATTTACGATTAATTGAAGGATATTATTCTACTATAGCTAATATATCCTTCTCACTAATTACTAAGTACTCTTCCCCATCAAACTCTATTTCCGTTCCAGCATATTTACCATATACAACTTTATCTCCTACACTCACATCTAACTCTAATCGTTCACCACTCTCCAATTTTTTACCCTCTCCTACAGCAACAACTTCACCTTCTTGCGGCTTTTCCTTTGCACTATCTGGTAGTACAATTCCGCTTTCAGTAGTCTCTTCTTTCGCTTCTAATGCTTTCACAACTACTCGATCACCTAAAGGTTTAATTCCCATTACCAAAACCTCCTTATATATTTTTAAAATTAAATATTTGTTATTAGCACTCGCTAACGGTGAGTGCTAATCATTCCAGTATTAATAATACATAAGACGCCTCTTAAAATCAACCTCGATTTATAACCATTTAATAGTTATAATTATGGTTAGGGGCAATTAAATGCTAATTACTAGTTTATTCTCAAATAATCAATCTTTTTCAATCAATCCCTTTCTTGAAAACCTATTGATATAAAATCCAATCTAATAACCCCTTCCATTATTAATATTTCATTGACATTAACTATAAAATCATATATTATTGTTATCAAAATTACATTAAATTAAACGGAGGTGCTTATATAATGCAAGAAGAAAAGAATAATAGAATTGTTGTTACAGTCTTAGGAGAAGATAAAGTAGGTATCGTAGCTAATATCACCACTGTTTTAGCTGAACACAAAGCTAATATTATTGATATTAGTCAATCTTTATTACAAGATCTATTCTCTATGATTATGTTAGTTGATATTTCTGAAATAGATATCAGTTTTGAAGAATTACAAAACGAATTACAAGACGCCGGACAAGAATTAGATTTAAAAGTTATGACTCAACATGAAGATATCTTCCGCTATATGCACCGTGTCTAATTATGTAAGGAGGGAAATTTAATGCTCATCAATCCAGATGAAATAATCGAAACTATTAAAATGATTGAAATGGAAAACTTTGATATTAGAACAGTTACTATGGGTATCAACCTTCGTGACTGTGCAGATAGTAATATCAAAGTCTTAAATCAGAAGATATATGATAAGATAACTACTTATGCTAAAAATTTAGTAGAGACAGTAGAAGAGATGGAAATTAAATATGGAGTACCAATCGTTAATAAACGAATCTCTGTTACTCCCATTTCTACTATAGCAGGTACTTGTCAAGAAACAGACTATAGCAGCATTGCTGAAACAATGGACAAGGCTGCTAAAGAAGTAGGAGTTGACTTTATTGGTGGATTCTCTGGGCTAGTACATAAAGGTTACACTAAAGGAGAAAAAAACTTAATAAAGTCCATTCCTGCTGCTTTAAGCAAAACAGACCGTGTTTGCTCATCTATTAATGTAGCCACCACTAATGCTGGTATCAATATGGATGCAGTTTTAGAGATGGGCGATGTAATTAAAAAGACTGCTGATTTAACTAAGGATAATGGCGCCATTGGTTGTGCTAAATTAGTCGTCTTTGCTAATGTGCCGGAAGATAATCCATTCATGGCCGGAGCTTTCCATGGCGTTGGTGAACCAGAAGCAGTGATTAATGTAGGGGTTAGTGGACCAGGAGTAGTTAAAAATGTAGTCGATAAGATCCCTGAAGCTGACTTCAGTGAATTAGCAGCTTCTATTAAGCGAACTGCTTTCAAAATTACTCGTATGGGAGAATTAGTTGGCAATAGCGTTTCTGAAGAATTAGATGTTCCTTTTGGAATTGTAGACTTGTCATTAGCACCTACACCTGCTATTGGTGATAGTATAGCTAATATTTTAGAAAGCATGGGCTTAGAAAGATGTGGTACTCATGGTACTACTGCTGCTTTAGCGTTATTAAATGATGCTGTTAAAAAAGGAGGAGCTATGGCATCATCACATGTCGGTGGACTTAGCGGGGCATTTATCCCTGTCAGTGAGGACCAAGGCATGATCGAAGCAGCCGAAGTAGGAGCTTTAAGCATAAGCAAACTAGAGGCAATGACCTCAGTCTGTTCCGTAGGTTTAGACATGATCGCAGTTCCTGGTTCAACTTCTAAAGAAACCCTCGCTGCTATCATAGCTGATGAAATGGCCATCGGTATGATTAATAAGAAAACAACCGCTGTACGGATCATTCCTGTCCCAGGCAAAGGTGTAGGTGACTACGTAGAATTTGGTGGTCTATTAGGTAGAGCACCAATTATTGATGTAAATCAATTTAATTCAGATAAATTTGTAAACCGCGGTGGAAGAATTCCAGCACCTTTACAAGCACTGAATAATTAAACTTTATTGCTTATGAAGAATAAAGTTACCACAACCAGCGTGTACACGCTGGTTGTGTATCTATACCTGCAACCTAAACTCTATCTCACTTCACATTAACCATTTTATTATTTAACCTCAACCTTTGCCTTAACCTTAAACCAAAACCACCCCACAATCAAGCTCATTCTTTATAACTTCATAGGATTTACCAACCAAATCATATCCCCAGCTATCAAAGGGGGTATCTGGAATAAAGACTAAATCAGCTTCTAATATTTCATTTTGATATTCATAAATAGCATCTAAAAAATCATCTACCACTAAAAGTCCTGCTGCCATAATACTACCACCAAAAAAATTATTCTTGACTGCTATTACTTTAATCTTTACATCATCTAACAGATCACTCATAACCTCTTTAATACCTAACTCAACTACCTTATTCCCAAAAGTTGAAGTAAATATTAAAACCTCCCTAGTTGAGTTAGCAATAATTCTCTTTCTAATCTTCTTTAATCTTTCTAATGAAATATCATAATCTAAAACTATTCCTGACCTCTCTCCAGACTGCTTATGTAATTGAACTTCTTTTATCTTATCACTACGTTCGTACCGAACTAACGGTGACTCTGCATTTAATAACAGATTAAATGTTTCTACCCTTGTGACTACTGGTTGTTGATTCACCTCTAAAATATTATCATTCTTTTGTAAGCCAGCTATCTCTGCTGGTGAATCATTAATTACTCCCTGCAAAATAGCTTCTAGATTATCTATCGAGGGTGGTTCTACAATAATCGGGATTTGATATTTATTATTTAACTCTTCAGTGAATACAATTAATCTTTCCCAGAGATCTAAATTAAATTGTAATTTAGATGGGGTTAATTTAGTATAACCTGGTAAGAAGATTCTTATAGTCCGAGCCTTATTTTGGTCTAGAAATCTAACCGTTTCTTCAATGTCGTCCCAACCGCTAATCATAGGCATAGCTACAATACTACCGTGATAGGGAACTTGATATTTAGCTAGATCCCTTATTCCATTTAATACCTCATCCCCTTCATTATCTCCCATTAATCTTTTTCTTAGTTCAGGTTGAGCACTATTCAAAGACAAGTTTAATTCAAATAGTCCTAAATCACTCAATAACTTAATATTCTTTTCCGTTAAGTAGGAGCCATTAGTAGTAATTTGAATCATCGTTTCGGGGAAGCAATTACGTAGATAAGTTAGAATTTCTTTAATCCTAGGGTGAGCAAATGGTTCACCTTCTATAATACGAGTAACTGATTCTCCAATTACAATCTTACGATTAGGTGTTAAAAATTTGGTCGTCTCTTTTATTTCTTCTATACTCTGATGTCCAATATTGAAGACTTTAACCTCATCAGGATTAAATTGATGGCTACAAAAGAGACAGTTGAGGTTACAAGCAGAAGTAATAGGTAGAATATTACGTTCTTGAGCTGATAGAATAATTAGTTGCTTAGCTGAATATTTCATTTTCTTCTTTACTTCCCCCTTTACTCCAAATGCAAATTAGGTTCTGCATTTAAGTCATAATTTGTCCTTTTACCACTCTTCCAATGATAGTAGCCAACACTAGCAATCATAGCTGCATTATCCGTACATAATTTTGGAGGAGGAAAATATAATTCGACTCCTAAGTTATACAACTCACTCTCTAGCTCTGCTCTTAATTGTTGGTTAGAAGCTACACCTCCAGCTAAAATTACATTCTTAACCTTCGTCTCTTCTACCGCTTTAATCACTTTAGTAACTAAGATATCAACTGCCGCTTGCTGGAAACTAGCTGCCAAATTAGCTTTATTAACCTCTTCCCCTCGTTGCTTTTGATTATTAATATAATTTAAAACAGCAGTCTTTAGCCCACTAAAACTAAAATCATAATTATCAGCATTAATGAGAGGGCGTGGTAAGTCAATTGCCTCCCCATCGCCCTCCTTAGCTAATTTATCTATAATCGGTCCTCCGGGATATCCCAACTCTAAAACTCTAGCTACTTTATCAAACGATTCTCCCGCTGCATCATCTCTAGTCCTACCTAGTATCTGATATTCTCCAAATTGAGAAAAATATAATAAATCCGTATGCCCCCCAGAGACAGTTAAACAAACTAAAGGCGGTTCTAAATTTTCATGCGCAATAAAATTAGAATAGATATGTCCTTCAATATGATTAATGGCTATTAGAGGTATCTGCTGAGCATAAGCTATCCCTTTAGCAGCAGCTATCCCTACTAATAAACCACCAACTAACCCTGGACCATACGTAACTGCCACTGCTGATAAGTCTGCAAATTTGACTCCTGCCTCCTCCATCGCCTCTTCAATAACCGGATTCATTAATTCAACATGCTTGCGAGAAGCAATTTCAGGCACTACACCACCGAACTTACGGTGCCAGTCTATTTGTGAAGCAATGACATTTGATAATACATTCCGCCCGTTTTCAACTACTGCTGCTGACGTTTCATCACATGATGATTCAATTCCTAAAATCAAATCATTTCCCATAATATAATCTAACCCCTTAATTATTTAATCTTTAAAGTCTTCCACATAATCACTGCATCTTCTTGATTATCTTGATAATAGTTCTTCCTAATACCCGCCTCATCAAACCCATAATCAGTATATAATCTCCGTGCCGGTTGGTTAGAAACTCTAACTTCTAATGTCACCTTATTGACACCTTCTTCCCTAAGCTGACCAAAAAGGTTTAACAATAATCTTTTAGCTACTCCTTGCCGTCGATAATCAGGACTAATCGCTAAAGTAGTAATATGGCTTTCATTTAAAATAATCCAAGCCCCTATATAGCCTATTACTTCTTTTCCGTTCTTAGCTACAAAGTAATTGGCATAACGATTCTTTGTTATTTCCTTCTCAAAAGCATTTCTTGACCAAGGTGAATTAAAAGCTTCCTTTTCAATAACTAATACCTGATCTAAATCAGATACCTTCATATATTCTACACTTAAATCTAAACCACTAGTCTCTTTCAAAAGTATCTCCATCCTTACCTATTCTCTAACCTCCGCTCCCAATCTATCTCAGCCTGCGAACGCTTTAAATAATTAGGATTGACTTTAAAAAGATCATCTCCTTCATCATTTTTTAACTTAGTAGCCCCAATTCTACCTAAGATTCCACCACGAGGTATATTATATGTACTAGTTACAAATCGAGCTTGTTTCCCTAACTCACTCTTGATTATTGCACCATATTTATTTATTGCCTCTCCTATAAAGATAACGTCCTCATTAAAATCTTGTCCAATCTTCTGAACTAAATCTGTTACAGAAATCATTCTTTCAGACAGAACTTGCTGCTTTAACCCATCCATATTCTCTTTATAAACCCCTGTATAGACTCTTTCTCTTCTAGCATCTATTACAGGACAGATATATTTATCGGTATGTACTAAACTATTAGCTAAAACTTCCAAAGTTGACACACTAACAATTGGAATTTCTAATACCTGAGCTAAGCTTTTAGCTGTAGCAACACCTATTCTAATCCCTGTAAACGAACCAGGTCCAATTCCAACTACAATTCCATCTAACTCATTTAATTCCATCTGTGTCTCTTCCATCACACGAACGACCTGAGGCATCAAACGTTGCGAATGAGTCATCTTCAAATTCAAATTATACTCTGCAATTATCCTTTCACCCTGACATAAGCTAACTGCCCCTGTCTGTGTAGAACTATCTAAAGCTAAAATCAACATTCTTCTTCAACTCCGTAACCAACGAAATATACTTGTTAGCCTGTGGAATAACCTTAATAGTTCTTGTATTATCATGACCTTTAATTATAATATTCAAATAATTATCAGGCATTAAAGAACCAGCTTTATCTGGCCACTCAATGATTGTCACTCCTTCTCCATAAAGATACTCCTCAAATCCAATATCATATAACTCTCTATAATCAGATACTCGATAAAGATCTATGTGATAAGCCGGTAAACGTCCTTGATATTCATTAACTAAAGTGTACGTAGGACTCGTTATCTCTCCTTCTACTCCTAGTCCCTTCAATATTCCTTTTGCTAAATATGTCTTACCTGCTCCTAAATCACCTTGGAGACAGATAATATCACCACTATTAAGCACTTCACCTAATCTCTCTCCTAATTCAATTGTTTCCTCTGGTGCCTCGGTCTTCAACTTTAACATATTTCCACCCCTCTTCATATAAATTAATTAGTAAAGCCCACTAAAGAATTATCAAACTAAAGCAGTAAGTTATCATAAGCTTATGGTCAGCCTTGTTTTTTAGGCTGAGCAATAGCCTATTGACAATTATTTTTTAGTCTGTGCCTTGTCTGCGTCAGTCTGTGTCTAAATATTCTTAATTAAACCCAGCCTCATCCTTAACCTTAACCTCATCCTCAACCACATTACCTATTATTATCTAAAACTCTAACTACTAACAAAACAATAATAACTGCTACAACCACTTCTGGCGGACCGTGAGTAACACCAATACCTATCGCTCCTGCTAAAGGTAAATAACCTTTTAACACTGATAATCCCAAAACCCCAATAGTATTAGTTAAAGTTCCTACAGCTGCTGCTAAACCAGCCGCTAATGACTCTTTAGATACTAATTTATAACTATATGCAGCCAAGATACCGATCAAAACCCGTGGTAAGATTCCAATTAACGGGTCGGCTACAAAAGGATTTCCTGCTCGCAAAAAACTGAACACTCCAAAGACTAGGCCTATTAAACCACCTACCAAAGGGCCTTCTAAGATAGCCCCAATAATAACCGGAATATGCATAATAGTCGCTGCCCCCGCTGGCGTAGGCACCGGCACAAAACCTAAGGGAGTCATTCCTAGCACAACCGATACTGCACCTAAAATTCCTACTATTGTAATCTTTCGTGTCTCCAATTGCATCTTATTCAACCTCCATCAACTAATAAACCCTACTTAACCTCTTTAACCAAATTCCTAATTTCTTTTAGGACTTCTGCTTTATTCTGTTGAAAATAGTCATTATCAAAACGAGAAATTATCTCCTCCACTCGCTGATAATTCTGTTTTACACTTTGAATCATACCTAAATAGAAGTAGGCATCACCATAATAAGCATTCTTTTTTAAGGCTGCACGATATTCTTGCATCGCTAAATTTAGTCTACCTTTACGACGCCATCTATCCCCGTTTACCTTATATTCTTTACCATATGTTTGATAATTATTTTTGTTTTCCTGTAGTCGTTCTAATTCGTCCACAACTTTAGTAAGCTTAATAGTCAACTTACTTAAAGTCGGGTCAGGTTTAAATCTTTTAATATATTTAGAATTAATTCTAACTTTATCAAATTCGCCAGTAATTAGATGGGCAACTGCTAAATTATATGCTGCTTTTAGATCACTAGGATCCTTCTGTTTTACTTTCTCCCATAGCTTAATAGCTGTTGCTAAGTCCCCACCTCGCAGCTTCAAAACTCCCAGCTTTCTATAAATCCATGGATAATCATGTAATTCCAGAGCTTTTTCATAATTACTAACTGCTAACTGATAATTACTCTGCTTTTCATATAATTTTGCCAAATTTGCATATAGCTTAGCAACTACTCTTTCGGTCCAGCTATCTGCTGAATCACCAAACTCTTTTATTCCTTGTTGGTAAGTAGCTACAGCTAGATTATCTAATTTATAATTAGTTAATAATTGTCCTAATTCAAGATAATCATTAACCTTTAAATCATCGACTTCCAAAATCCCACCCCAAACTTTAAGGGCTTCATCCTTATCCTTTAATGCCCAATATGCTTTACCTAGCTTCACCTTTAAATTAAATTGTTTAGGCTTTAACTTTGATGCTGATTTATAATACTTTACAGCAGCCTCATAATTCTGCCAACGATAATAGAAGTCAGCTATTTCTTCATAGTTCAACCAATTTGGCTCTAAGTTAATAGCTTGCTTATATAATTGTTCTGCTAATTGATACTCTTTCATCTTTTCATAAGACTTAGCTAGTTTTATATAACCCCAAGTATTTTTAGGCTTAACCTGAATAGCCTGTTGATATCTAAGAGTAGCCTGCATATACTTCCCAGCGTCAAAATATAAATTCCCAGAGTAAATTCGATATTCTGGCTTTTTAGGAGCTAAAGCAATTAGCTTATCTAGAATATTTTGTGCGTTATTAAGCATTGCAGCAGTAATAGAAGAACGACGATATGTCCAAAATAACCTTTCCAAATACTCTTCTCTAGTAGGCTTCAAACTAACAGCTGTCTCAAAAGCATCTCGCGCTGCTTCTAAATTATTTAATTGTAAATTTAGCTCTCCTAAAGTAAAATGCAATTCACCATTTTGATAATCAATAATTAGAGCATCCTCAATTACCTTTATAGCTTTTCTATACTTACCTTGCCCACGATAAATTTCAGCTAATTTTTGATAATACTTCACTTTCTTATCAATCTTAATTGCTTCTTTTAAAGTCTCGATTGCTTTTTCAATATCTAAGATTTTATAATATAACTTAGATAAAAGGTATCTGCTTTCATCATCCTTCGGATTATTATTAACCTTCTTTTCTAATTTTACTATCTCTCGCCTAGCTTGTGGCGCAAAACCTACAGCAAAATCATTATAATTCAGGCCACTATTTAACACCCAATTTTGATAAGCAATCAATAAAATTTTTCTTCCTTGATTATCTTTAACTTCGATTAAGTTAGGTAGCAAAATATTATCAACTAACTCTTGATAGTCATTATAATTTATTGTAGCTACTAACTGTTTATTACTATTAAATATTTCTATCTTCTTAATAATTAATTCTTCTTGATCTACCCACAAAATCTGTCTAGTAAATAAATTATTTAACTCTAATAAGTACATAGGATTATTATTTAGATTAGCTTCACCAATTAACTTTAAAGTATAAAGATCCTCTAAATTTGCTAATGGTTTTAAGTAGTCTCGTTGACCATTCAAAGGAAGAGCTGTCTGTAATAACGAATAATCTGGCGGTAGATAGATCCATGGTAAACTATTCAATAACCTACCTACTTCAGTTCCTTCAAGTTTATTAAAATTATATGAATTATCAATTAAAGAACGTTGTTGATTCTTCATTATATTCGCCTGATAAGCTATCTTCTTATCTTTATTTAAAATAACTTTAGAAATTAAAGAACCTTTAAAATCATTAATCTGAGCAAAATTATCTGTAATCGCTTTAATAATTTCTTTAGCACTCTTATCCCCTTCAGACATCTGATATGGAAGATCGATCCCTTGACCTAACCCTCTTTCTTTCGAAGTTTGTGCTGCCGACGGCAAATTAATTGCTACACACAATACTATAATAAAAATTGTAACCTTTAACTTCTTCTGCAAAGTTGACACCTTCCTTACTAAAGGTTTAATGGACTTCTTAGACTACTTATTCTATACTCAAGAATCTTTTCCTTTATTCTTAGAATAATTTAAAACTGTTTCTACAAAAGTCATTACTCCAAGCTTCAATGCTGCTTCATCAAAATCAAATCGAGGGTGATGTCCTGGATAAGAATAGTTTGGAAACTTTCCAGCTCCTAAGCGATAATAAGCACCAGGCACATCTTGACAGTAATAAGCAAAATCCTCAGCCCCCATTGAAGGTTTCTTAACTCTATCTACTCCTTCAAGTTCTACTAATTCATCTAAAATTCTTACTAAATAATTTACTAACTGCGAATCATTCATCAGCACAGGATAACCAAATTTATAACCCAAATCATAATCTGCATTATGACTAATAGTTACTCCTTTAATCACTCGTTCAATCTTTTTGGGTAAATCTTCTCTAATATCAGGGTCAGTTGTTCTTACTGTTCCTTTTAACTTTACGCAATCAGCAATTACATTATGTCTATATCCGCCCTCAATCTTACCTAATGAGATAACCGCTGCTTCCTGAGGATCCAGTTTCCTACTTACTACAGTCTGTAAAGCAGTTATAATCTCTGCTGCTACTACTATAGCATCTACTGTTTGATGAGGAGCTGAACCGTGTCCTCCCTCTCCTAAAACTTCTAAATGAATCTGGTCAGCTGCTGCTGCAAATGGTCCATCTTTTATCTCAATCTTTCCTGTCGGTAAATCAGTATTTAAATGTAGACCTACTATACTATTTACCCCTTCTAAGACCCCCTCTTTAATCATTGGTAGTGCTCCCCCAGGCCCTTCTTCGGCTGGTTGAAAGATAAACCGAACATTAGTATCCAAGTGATCACGAAATTCATCTAAGATAACTGCTGTTCCTAGTAAGATAGCTACATGACCATCATGACCACAGGCATGCATGACTCCTTCTTTCTGTGAAACATACTCAACTTCATTCTGCTCTTGGATAGGTAATGCATCCATATCAGCTCTTAAAGCTAAAATAGGCAAATTATCATCGATATGTAAATCAGCAACTACTCCTGTCTTCGCCACTTCAGTCTTTAATGATAATTCCGTATCTTTTAATACTCTAATTATCTTCTTTGCTGTTTCATATTCAACAAAACCTAATTCCGGCTCTTGATGGATAGAACGCCTCCAAGTAACTAAATCCGACTCTAAATCATAGATAGCTTGCTTAATTTTGGATTGCATATCCAATCTATTACCCCCTTCATAAAAAATAATAACTAAAAAAAGCTATTAACCTTTTCTAAGTTAATAGCCTCCACCGCATATATCTAATTATAAATCTATTAACCCTACACTAATTTCTAAAGCTTCATTCACTTCCTGTACTATCTCATCATCTAAATGAGTAATCTGCCGTTGTAACCGTTTCTTATCGATGGTTCTAATCTGTTCTAAAAGAATTACTGAATCTCTTTCTAATTTATGTTCATTAGCATCTATTTCTACATGTGTTGGTAACTTAGCCTTATCAATCTTAGAAGTAATTGCTGCTACAATAACTGTAGGACTATATTTATTACCAATGTCATTCTGAATCACTAGAACTGGCCTAACGCCACCTTGTTCTGAACCGACTACAGGGTTTAAATCGGCATAGAACACATCTCCTCGTTTAATAGCCACTGTTATTCACACTCCGCTATATTTGTTTCATACTTAAAAAAATCCCTGTTTTCCGTATTAATATTATCTTCTGCCAGTTCTAAATTAATATTACCCATCTCAAGATAGCCCTGTTTCATCTCTCTTTTTATCTCTTTTTTACGCAACTCAGTAATGTAAAGCTTCATAGCTTCACGAATAAATTCACTACGATTCTGATTCTTCTCTTGAACGACCCCATCTACTTCCTCCAATAAATTATCTGGCAAACTAATCATTACCCTCTTTAGATTAGTCAAATTAAAACACCTCCGGCAAGATACATTAATTTAATAATAGTATATGTTACTGACTGTAAGAATGTCAATATGGATATATATAAAGTTATATATTTGATTCAACATTAGTTTTTACAAGTTAATATATAATATTCATTTAATTTAAAGCTCTTCCAAGGAGAAAAAAGAGACGCAATAACACGTCTCCTCTCTTAAGTTCAAGACTAATTAGTCATCACTTATACTCTTTCATAAGCTTCTTTATCCGCTTTCAAACCTTCTTCAGCTAATTTCAAATTGATCTTCCCCATTTTAAAATAGCCTTTCTTCATTTTCAGCTTTAAACTGCCTTTACATTCTTCATCTGCATTGTTAACTTCTTTCTTACTTAAAAACTGCTGGTTAGCCATTGGCATCCCACCTCATTCAAAATAGTTGAAACAGGACAATACGTAATTTAATTATATCCTATTCTCAACAGACATGTCAATAGAAGTAATTGATTCTTTTGCCTAAATCGACAAGTAATTTATGGTAATCCAATTAAAGTGTATGCTAATATTATAATGCATAATAATAGCCATCTTCCTGCACATAATTAATTAATCGTTGGTAAACTTCATTAGAATTAATAGTAGAAGAATCCCCGATTATAATTAATTTTCGTTTAGCTCGCGTTAAAGAAACATTCAGTCTTCTCAAATCCCTTAAGAAACCAATATTACCATATTGATTACTACGAACTAATGATAAAATAATCACTTCTTTTTCACGCCCTTGAAAACCATCAACAGTATTAACTTCTAACTCATCTAAATCTAATTTATTATTAATCAACTCTACCTGGTCTTTATAAGGAGTAATCACCGCTATATCTTTTAAGTCTAAAGTAAGCTTCATAGCTTCTTCCACAATTTCTATAACTAAGTCTGCTTCGATATGATTCTCTAATGACGTTGAATCACCTTTAGAACGTTCTGGTGCTCGCATACCTTTCGTATCAAAGAAGATTAATGGTTCATTAAAAGTTAATGCTTTCTCTGCTATCTGTCCTCCATCTGGTTTTAAGATATCTAAGTCAGCTAAAGTATGATTTCCAATTCCTTGTGCACTTTCTAGTAAACCATTATAAAATTCGAAGTTAGAAAAGTTCATAATTAGATCATTCATTCGATATTGAACCTTTAACATCTGTTTTATTTCACCATTATATAAATCAACTAATCTTTCAAATATAGAACGATTTAAACCATCTTGTTCAGCCTTACCACTTAAGATTGTTGGTGGTAACTGTTTGTGGTCTCCAGCTAAGATAGCTTGCTTAGACTTGGTTAATGGTATTAAGACTGCTGGTTCAGTAGCTTGAGTAGCTTCATCCACTACCAACAGATCAAATTTGAAGTTTTCTAGTACCTCAGAACCCGCCGTAGAATTAGTAGTACATACCACATCTGCTTCACTCAATAATTCTTTTACAGCTTCATCTTCTAAAGTCTCTATCTTTGTAAATAACTCATCAACCTTTTCTTGAATTTTAAGCCATTCTGCCATCTCTTTAATCTTGTTAAGCGGAACACCTCTAGTTCTCTTGTTATTATTAGCACTCTCTATAATTTGTTCATTACTCATCCCTCTACGCCATCTACCACTTGGATGAGTCAATTCATCCTGTTTATCTAACAATTTATAAGCTTCTCTCCTTAACTTAGTAGCTTCTTGATACTTAGCACGCTCTTCAATCAAATAGTCCAAAGTATGCTCCCTTAGAATAGGTGTCACTCTTACGGGATGTCCCACTCGGACTACATCAACATCTGCTTGCACTAACCTCTCTACTAAGTTATCAACCGCCGTATTGGAATCAGCCGTTGCCAAAATATCTTTCTTAGGACCAATAGCCTGCCTAATAATCTCAATACAAGTCATCGTTTTACCAGTACCTGGAGGCCCATGAATAAGGAAGAAGTCTCTAGCCTGTAAAGCCTTTTTAACCGCTTTCTTCTGTGACTCATTTAAGTTTTGATTAATGAATTCTACTTTTGGTTCAATATCATTAAACTCCATTTCTTCAATTCCTAAAAACCTATCACGAATTTCAGCCAATCTATCCTCTGCTTTTTCGACTTTCTCTAAAGCATCTAACATCCGTTGGAAAGTAATATCATTTACATATAGGTCTAGCCTTAAGCCCTTACCATAAACAAAGCCAGCCGGTTCTTGATCAAAAACAACAGTTAATGAGTACTGAGTCTTCTCAGCCACAGTCCCTGTCGGATTATCATCTCGTAGAGGTTGATTCTTACTAATCATTACTAAGTCTCCTACATTTATCTCATTATCCGGTAACTCTTCTCCTCTTCGCTGTCGCATAAATTTTACTAACTTCTTACCACCAAAACCTTCACCTTCATCACGACCACGAAGATGTAAGATTGCTCTTCCTTTCTTTTCACGCTCGTAACCTGTCAAGTTCTGAATTTCTAATTCATGTTTCCGCATCTCAGCTTTTCTTTCCATCTGTACTAATCGCTTAAACTTATTAACATAATTATTTATATCCTCTATCTTTTCTCGGGCATCATCATCAACCCGAACTTTGACCTTAATTCCCGCTACTTGATTATTGTCCATAACCTTAACCACTTTATCTGCTATACCTTCTTCTACTTCGACTACTGCTTTACCATCAACAAAATCTATCTTACCAATCTTATTTCCATCCATCTTCACCTCATTAGTAAAAGCCCCTACAATATCACCTGGCCCTACATAATCAGGTAAATTTTCAACTACTAAATTTACCATTACAATCTTCACCTCCAAAAAAAGCACCCTAAGCTTAGGGTGCAATTATACACTAAAAAGTATATCAAAAAGTCTTTTGTTAGTCAAAATTTCAAAGTAAATTGATTACACTATCTACCAGTTTTTTTACCCCAATATCAACTTCCGAAATTGAATCCGCTAACATATATGCCGGAGTAGTAACTATCTTTAATTCTTCATCCACTACTATTTCATCTACTTTAGTTTCAACATGTTCAGCACCTAGCTCTTCAATATATTGAGCTGCTTCACAATCAATTCCTACAGTTAGTTTAGGTTTGTAATCTGCATCTGCTAAGGCCTTAGCTACTACTAATGGTGAAATACAGATAGCACCTATTGGCTTTTGGTCATTAATCATCTGTACTATTATCTCCTTAACCTCTCGATTGATCTTGCACTCATCTTGCATCAAAGCATAGTTAGTTAAATTCTTGGTAGCCCCCGCACCTCCAGGTAAAATTAAGGCATCTAAACTAGAAGCATCCACTTCACTTAATGATTGAATATCTCCACGGGCAATTCTTGCTGCCTCTACCAGTAAATCTCTATTCTCTCTTTTAATCTCTTCCTGGCTCAAATGATTAATTACTTCTGTCTGAAGAATATTAGGTCCTAATGCAACTATTTCTTGACCTGCTTGGTCTAAATGAAGCATAGTCAGAACAGCCTCATGAATCTCTGAACCATCATAAACCCCACAACCACTTAATAAGACACCTATCTTCCCCATCTTCAATTCCCCTTTCCTAATCTTATTTGACCAATGAGCTTACTAAGTCATTTCTACTTACAATCCCTACTAATTCATCTTTCTCTAAAACCGGAACCCGATTAATTTCATTCTCAGTCATCATAGTAGCTATCTCCTCAGTAGACGTTTCTGTATCAACAGCAATAACATCCTCACTCATTACATCTCCTACTTTAGTTCCTATCATCTTCTTAAATTCTTCTTCAAACTCGCGAAAACTCTCTAAATAAATAATACTATCCAATAGATAGATATAGTCAGGAAAATGTAATTTTTTATCACGAACAATTAAGTCCTGTTCCGTTACAACTCCTACTAATTCTTGCTCATCATTAACCACTGGCAAACCACTAATCTTATGTTTAGTTAATAATTTAGCTACTTCTTTAATAGTGGCTTCCTCATTAACAGTAATTACATCTTTAGTCATTACATCTTTTGCTAACATTTTTTATCCCTCCATTAAATAATTGAATGCTTTTGCTAATCCTTTAATTAGATCACTAGCTACCAAAGTATGAACTGTCTCCGCTTCTAATTGTAAATCCCCAGTCAAACCATGTAAGAAAACTCCTAAAACAGCTGCACTATCAGATGATAATCCTTGTGCTATCAAGCCAGTAATAATACCTGTCAAGACATCTCCACTACCTGCCGTAGCCAAACCAGAATTGCCAGTTGAATTAACATAGACCTTACCATCAGACAGAGCTACTAAAGTAGCGGCTCCCTTTAAAACTAATGTTATATCTAAGTCTTGTGCTAACTGAGTAGCCACTTTTACTCTATCTTCTTGAATATCTTTAATTGAACTCCCTGTCAAACGAGCCATTTCTCCAGGATGAGGTGTTAAAACAGTTGGAGCTTCTCTTTCAGCTAACAGCTTTAAATCATTAATCGCATTTAGACCATCAGCATCAATTACTAAAGGTATTTTTACTGTGGAAAGAATATCATGGAGAATATAAGTCATTTCTTCATTCTGAGATAATCCTGGACCAATAGCCATGACATCTGCTTTTTGGCTTAACTCTTTTATATTAGATAAAGCATTTAAACTTAAGGAGCCTTTACGACTCTCCGGTAAAGGTTTAGTCATTACTTCAGTTAATTTTTCCTCTAAAATTGAATTTAAACTTTTAGGAATACCTAAAGTTACAATTCCAGCCCCGCTCTTCAAAGCAGCTAAGCTACTTAACTTAGCTGCACCGGTCATCCCTACTGAACCGGCTACTACTAAAGCATGTCCATAAGTCCCTTTATAACTAAACGCCTCTCTTTTAGGCAATAATTTTCTTGCTAGCTTAGGAGTGATTAACTCTCGTTTAATCTCTTTACCATCTATTACTTGGTCTGGTATACTAATATCTGCTACCTCTAAGCCCCCTACATAGTCCCGACCAGGATAGAGTAATAACCCTAGCTTTGGCAAAGCAAAAGTAACCGTTCTATCTGCTTTAATTGCTATTCCATGTATTCTTCCGCTATCAGCATTAATTCCTGAAGGAATATCTATAGCTAAAACTGATGTCTCTACATCATTAACTATTTTAATTAAATCTGGCACTAAACCCCTTAATTTTCCTTTAATCCCAGTCCCTAAAATTCCATCTATTATCAAGTCAGCCTCTTCTAAACTAGGAATCAACCGTTCTAAATCTTCTTGATTCTGCAATTCTTCTATCGTAAATCTTAGTTTATGTAAGATATTTAAATTAATTTCGGCATCCCCACTTATCTGAGCAGTCTCTCCTAAAACGAAGACTCTAACTTCTACTCCTAAGTTAGCTAATAGACGAGCTACTACGAAACCATCACCACCATTATTCCCTTTCCCAGCTAAAACTATTACTTCCGCCTGATAATTATCTTCTAAGATTTCTAATGCAGTATCAACTACTGCTTGTCCTGCATTCTCCATTAGAACCACTCCTGGAACACCGACCTCTTCAATGGTAATTCGGTCTAAATCTTGCATCTCTTGAGCAGTTACTAACTTCATAGTACCCCTCCTTGCAATATTCCTCTCAACGCTAATTTAATCCTTCTTACTTAAGGCAACTGCTTGAGCAACAGCATACTCTTCTGTGTGAGAAAGACTTATTAGCACTTCTTTAATTCCTAACTCTTTAGCTACTTCTTTTGCTCGATTATGTAAAATAATCGTCGGTTTACCTAATTGATCATTCCTAATCTCTATATCAGTTAATCTCATCTCTCTTAATCCAGTTCCTAACGCTTTAACTACTGCTTCTTTAGCAGCAAAGCGAGCTGCAAAGTTAATTTCTGGTCTGTTACGTTCTAGACAGTAATCAATCTCATCTAAAGTAAAGATTCGTTGCTGAAATCGTTCTCCATGCTTCTGTATCCCTTCTCTAATACGCTCAACCTCAATAATATCGACACCTATTCCATAGACCATTTTAATTATTACTCCTTCTTGATTAAAAGTCACCAAAGAGAGTTTCGGCTATACTCCTTTATTAATACAGGTGAATACCTACTATTATTATACTAGCTAACTTACTAATTAATTCTTTAAATATCCGGTTGATTCCTTTTTATATTGCTAAAAATTGGGCAAAAGAAAAACCTTCGGCCTAAAAATAAACCGAAGATTTAATTTATTCCACTTATTCAACTGTAACACTCTTAGCCAAGTTCCGTGGTTGATCTACATCACAACCTCTTTCTACAGCTACGTAGTAAGCCAGTAACTGCAGAGGTACTACTGTCAAAATAGAAGTTAATATTTCTTCTGTAGACGGAATTTCAATAATATGATCTAAAGACTTAATAATATCTTCATCATTCCCTAAGACAATTCCTGTAACAGAAGCTTCCCGCGCCTGTACCTCCCGAACATTACTTAACATCTTATCTAATACAGACTTTTGGGTCGCCAGTGCTATAACCGGTACACCTTCCTCAATCAAAGCTAAAGTACCATGCTTTAATTCACCAGCAGCATAAGACTCAGCATGAATATAAGAGATCTCTTTTAACTTTAATGCTCCTTCTAAAGCCACAGCATAATCTATACTCCGCCCAATAAAGAACGCATTCTCATATTCAGCATAATCGCTAGCAAAATCCTCAATCATCTCTTCACTCTTATTAATAATCTGTCCTACCTGATTCGGTAGATTCTTCAAGGCTGCTATTAATTCTTTAACTCTCCTTTGAGATATAGTCTCTTTAACCTGAGCTAAATAGATAGCTAACAGATAAAAGACCATTAACATATTAATATAGGCCTTAGTAGAAGCAACCGCAATCTCTGGACCAGCATGGATATATAAGACCTTATCAGCCTCTCGTGGTATTGTCCCTCCTACCACATTACTAATTGCTAACACTTCTGCCCCTCGGTCTTGAGCTTCTCTTAAAGCTGCTAAGGTATCTGCTGTCTCTCCCGATTGACTAACTACAATAACTAAAGTGTTCTCATTAACTAGCGGACTACGATACCTAAATTCAGAAGCAATATCTACTTCAACTGGTACTCTAACTAAGTCCTCGATTAAATATTTAGCTACTAACCCTGAATGGTAAGCCGTACCACAAGCTACAATATAGATTCGCTCGTAACCATTTACATCTTCTAAAGTAAAATCTAACTCTTCTAAGATTACTTTGCTATTATCATTACTTAATCTACCGCTAATTGCTCTACGCAAAGCCTCGGGCTGTTCGTGAATCTCTTTCAGCATAAAATGATCATAGCCAGCTTTTTCAGCCATTCCTGGGTCCCAATCAACTGTAAAGACCTCTTTTTCAACCAGTTCACCATCAAAAGCAGATAATTTCACTCCGTCTCTCGTAATAACTGCTATCTCTTCATCATCTAAAATATAGACCTGATCAGTATGCTTTAAGATAGCCGGAATATCTGAAGCAACAAAATATTCACTATCTTTAAGACCTACTATTAAAGGGCTATCCTGTCTGACTACTACTAGTTTATCAGGTTCATTAACCGTCATAACTACGAGCGCATATGAACCGTCTAACTTCTCAATCACCTTCTGTACTGTTGCTTCTAAATCTCCATCATAATATTCCTCTATTAAATGGGCGATTACTTCCGTATCTGTCTCCGAACTAAATTGATGACCTTCAGCCAATAGTTCTTCCTTCAAAGGTAGATAATTCTCAATAATTCCATTGTGAACAACCACAAATTCACCTTCACAACTAGTGTGAGGATGAGAATTAGGGGTCGAGGGTCGACCGTGAGTTGCCCAACGTGTATGACCAATTCCTATCTTCCCTTTAGGTTCTTCTTTAGTAACTACTTCCTCAAGATTCTCTAACTTACCGACCTGTTTATAAATATCAATTTCACCTTGATGATACAAAGCTATTCCAGCCGAATCGTACCCGCGATACTCTAATTTATTTAAACCATCAACCAAAATGGAACTCGCCGTTTTTTCACCTATATAACCGACAATTCCACACATATAGTTAGCCTCCATCTCTATCAAATTATATTTGTTAGTTTAACCTTCTTTGTCCTTATAGTCACCTATAAGTTTTAAAGATTAATTAAGGTATCTAACTATACCTAGAGGTATCCGCCGAAATTTCGATCACCTCTTCCTCGTCAACTCAGTCTAAGCCAAGTCCGGGCGCTATAATTGTAGTTGACAGTTGATAGTTGCTGCCAACTAATTCAATTCTTTTTTAATTACACTTGCTATTTCATTTGCTAATTCTTCTAACTGTGCCTTTTCTTTTCCTTCTACCATGACTCTAATAACAGGTTCTGTACCTGATGCTCTAACGAATACGCGACCATCATTGCCTAATTCAGTTTCTACTTCTTTGATAGCGTTTTGAATCTCTTGATTAGTCTTCCACTCTTCCTTCTTTTTTACTTTTACATTTACTAACAACTGTGGAAAAGGTCTCATTACTTTAGCTAATTCAGACAATGACTTCTGTTCTTCTACCATCACTTTAATTAACTGTAAAGCAGTCATTACTCCATCGCCAGTGGTATTATAATCTAGAAAGATAATATGACCTGATTTTTCACCACCTAATTTATAACCTTGCTCTAGCATTTCTGCTAATACATAGCGGTCACCATTCTTAGTGGTTACTATCTCTCCACCTACCTCAGTTAAAGATTCTTGCAAACCTAAATTACTATACCTAGTAGCAACTACTGTTTCTTTCGGCAATTTTTTTTCTTTAATTAAGTGTCTCCCACAAATAGCCATAACTAAGTCTCCATCTACTAAGTTACCTTTTTCATCAACAGCAATCATTCGGTCAGCATCACCATCATTAGCAATCCCTATATCTGCCTGATGTTCTTTAACTGCTTTCTGTAAACCTTCTGGATGCGTAGAACCACAGTCTACATTGATATTAGTTCCATCTGGACTATTATTTAGAGCAATCACTTTAGCACCTAGCTCTTTTAGAATACGAGGTGCTAATGCTGAAGCAGCACCATTAGCAGTATCTATAACTACCTTAAGAGTTGAAAAATCTGTAGCTACTACCTCTTTAGCAAACTCTAAATAACTCTCTAATGGTTCATTTAACTCCTTTACTCTTCCTACTCCCGCACCAGTCGGTTGCGGTAAATCCTTTAGTCCAGCGAAGATTATTTCTTCAATTTCGTCTTCAACTTCATCGGAAAGTTTAAATCCATCACCATCAAAGAACTTAATACCATTATCCGGCACTGGATTATGAGAAGCTGAGATCATAATTCCAGCATCAACCTCTTCTAATTCACGGGTCAAGTAAGCTACTACTGGTGTTGGTACAACACCTACTTTTAATATATCTGCCCCTATCGAGTTAATGCCAGCAATTAAAGCTGCTTCTAACATATCACCTGAAATTCTAGTATCCTTCCCGATTAAGATAGTAGGACGCTCAACTCCTTCAACTAACCTATAAGCACCTGCTTTTCCTAACTTATAAGCCAACTCTGGAGTTAAATCCTTATTTGCTAATCCTCTTACTCCGTCAGTTCCAAACAATTCTCCCATTATTTCACTCCCTTCTTTATAGAAGACACTCATTTCATTATATGTTAATTCATACACAAATGTCAATTCCAAAAGCTTCTAAAATGATTTTTATTTTAACCCTGCTCGCCAATTCTATTTCTTAAACTACCGATTCCTTCAATCTTAACTTCTAATTCATCACCTGTCGTTACTTCTCCTATTCCTGGTGGCGTCCCAGTTGCAATCACATCTTTCATCCTAATCACCTACCTCCCTACTTTATTATTTATAATTGGCATACCTATTATATTTTTTCTAGTTTCATAAGATTAACACCTTCTTTTAAAACATAAAAAAGCCGTCACTTCAAAGTTATACTGAGCTAACTTTGAAGTGACGGTTAATTCATTAGTTATAAGCTGACGCGAGTGTAATCTTATTGCAAGAAGCTAATAATATTTATTAATTGTCTTCTTTGAGTTTAATACCATACTCTATACTATCTACGAGAGCCTGCCAACTTGCTTCTATTATGTTAGTTGATGCACCGACTGTGCCCCAGGTTTCATGACCATCACTGGATTCAATCAATACTCTAACTTTAGCTGCTGTTCCATCATTACCATCTAAAACTCTTACTTTATAGTCGATTAGATGCATTTCTTTTAAGACCGGATAAAATTCGATCAATGCTTTTCTTAATGCACTATCTAGAGCATTAACTGGGCCTTCTCCCTCGGCAGCTGTATGCATTATTTTATCATTAACCTTAACTTTAATTGTTGCTTCTGAGATTGGAGTCATGCCTTCGTTCTTTTCAGTAATTATGCGACAGCCTTCTAATTCAAATAATCTTTCGTAAGTACCCATTGCCTTCTTCATCAAGATTTCAAAGGAAGCCTCTGCTCCTTCAAATTGATAGCCTTGGTGCTCTAGTTCTTTAATTTTATCTAAAACTTGACTTAGATTCTCACTCTCTTTATCTAGTTCAATACCAAACTCTTCAGCCTTGTAAACCAAATTACTCTTCCCAGATAGTTCAGAAACTAATACTCGCCGTGAGTTGCCTACTACTTCTGGTTGTAGATGTTCATATGTTTCCGGATTTCGCATTAAAGCACTAACATGAATACCTCCTTTATGAGCAAAAGCACTATCACCTACATAAGGCTGTTGACTAGAGGGACTTAGATTGGCTACTTCACTAACATACCTGGATACTTCAGTTAAACTGCTTAGCTGTTCATCACTAATAACGTCAATACCATGCTTTAGCTTTAAGTTTGGAATCAATGAGCTTAAATTTGCATTCCCACAACGCTCACCATAACCATTAACTGTGCCTTGTACTTGAACTGCTCCGGACTGAACTGCAATTAATGAATTTGCCACTGCTACATCGGCATCATTGTGAGCATGGATACCTAATGAAACTGAAACCTTTTGTTGCACTTCTTCTATTATCTCTTTTACTTTTAAAGGCAGTGTGCCACCATTAGTATCACATAAAACTATTGTATCTGCGCCTCCATTAGCGGCTGCTTGTAATGTCTTCAAAGCATATTCTTTATTAGCCTGATAAGCATCAAAGAAATGTTCTGCATCATAAAAAACCTTTAACCCCTCGGATTTAAGATGACTAATAGTATCTTCAATCATAGCTAAATTCTCATCTAAAGTAGTCTTTAACGCATCGGTAACATGCAAATCCCAACTCTTACCAAATATTGTAGCTATCTCAACTCCTGACGATAGGATAGCATTGATATTAGGGTCTTCCTTGGCCTTAATTCCAGCACGTCTAGTACTACCAAAAGCAGCAATTTGAGCATTTTCTAAAGAAAGTTCTTTAACCTTTTTAAAGTATTCAATGTCTTTAGGATTGGAACCCGGCCAACCACCTTCTATATAATCAACTCCTAATTCATCTAACTTCTTAGTTATCTTTAGCTTATCATCTGTAGAATATGATATTCCTTCCATCTGAGTACCATCTCTTAATGTCGTATCATATAACTTAACCACCTTATAACACCTCACTTTCAATACAATCTTATATAATTGTCAAAATAGACTGAAAAAATAACAGCCACACCCAGCCTAAAGATAAGACTAGGTGTTAATCTATGATAGTCTAAGACTTTTTAACTTAACTCACATTCAACCATAAATTATAATAAACTACTAATATAGTCTCCTGCCTCTTCAGTGGACAAGTCGCCGCCCATATCTGCTGTTGTCTTACCATCAGCTAAAGATTGTTTTATCGCTGCTTCAATTTTAGCTGCTTCTTCTGAATGCCCTAAGACTTCTACCATCATCTGTGCTGCTAAGATTGCTGCAATTGGGTTAGCTATATTCTGACCAGCAATATCTGGTGCTGAACCATGTACTGGTTCAAACATAGAAACTCCATCTGGATTAATATTACCTGAAACAGCTAATCCCATTCCGCCTTGAATCTCTGCTCCTAAATCAGTGATAATATCACCAAACATATTACAAGTAACTACTACATCAAAGTCTTCTGGATTACGTACCATCTTCATTGTCATCGCATCTACTAGCATATGATCTGGCTCTACATCTGAATAGTCAGGAGCTACATCATCAAAAGTTCGTTGCCATAGTCCATGAGCATAAGTTAAAACATTTCGCTTATCACAGACCGTCAACTTCTTAACATCATCTCTTTGCTGAGTATACTCAAAAGCATACCTAATTACTCGTTCTACTCCTTTACGAGTATTAACCATCTCTTGCGTAGCTACCTCATCAGGAGTATCTTTCTTTAATACACCACCAAAGCCAGCATAGAGCCCTTCAGTATTCTCCCTAACTACTACAAAGTCAACGTCTTCACCTGTTTTATCCTTAAGCGGTGTAAAGCCTTCATCTAACAATTTAATTGGTCTTAAATTAATATACTGGTCGAAAGAGAATCTTAAATCAAGTAGAATTCCCTTCTCTAAAACACCAGGCTCTACTCGTGGGTCCCCCACAGCCCCCAAATAAATAGCATCAAATTCTGCTAACTCTTCTTTCACTTCATCAGTCACTAATTCTCCTGTCTCTAAATAATGATCTGCTCCTAAATCAAAATATTCAAATTCAAAATTAAAGTCTGCATTCTCGGCTAATGCCTTTAATACTTTAACTCCTTCGTCTGTTACTTCTGGTCCAATTCCATCACCAGGGATAACTGCTATTCTATACATTATTTATTCACCTTCTTTGCTACATATTTAATCAACCCGCCGGATTCAATAATTTCCTGCATAAATTCTGGAAAAGGTTCTGCTTGATAGACTTCATCCTTAGTTAAATTCTTAATTTCACCGGAATTTACATCTATTTCTATCTGATCACCTTCATCAATTGCTTCTACTGCCTCTACTGATTCTAAAATAGGCAACCCGATATTAATCGAATTTCTATAAAAGATTCTAGCAAAAGATTCAGCAATTACACAAGAAACTCCTGCTGCTTTAATTGCTAATGGCGCATGTTCTCTAGAACTACCACAACCAAAATTTTTACCTGCTACTATTACATCTCCTTCTTTCATCTTATCTACAAACTCACCATCTAAGTCCTCTAGACAGTGCTTAGCTAATTCAGATGGGTCAGAAGTATTTAAATAACGAGCTGGAATAATTACATCTGTATCTATGTCATCACCATATTTCCAGGCTTGACCTTTTAAATTCATCTACATTACCTCCTCTGGACTAACTATTTCACCTTTAATAGCTGAGGCTGCTGCTACTGCTGGATTAGAAAGATATACTTCGCTTTCAGGATGTCCCATTCTCCCGACAAAATTTCGATTAGTAGTAGCAATTGCTCTTTCACCTTTAGCTAAGATTCCCATATGTCCACCTAAACAAGGACCACAAGTTGGAGTGCTGACTGCTGCTCCTGCATCAATAAATATCTCAATTAGACCCTCATTCATCGCTTGTTTATAAATTTCTTGTGTTCCTGGGAAGATAATTAACCGTACATTATCTGCTTTTCTCTTACCTTCCAATATCTTAGCTGCTAATCGTAAATCCTCGATTCTACCATTAGTACATGAACCAATTACAGCCTGATCAATCTTGATATCCTCTACCTCACTGATTCCTTTTGTATTCTCTGGTAGATGTGGGAAGGCTACCTGTGGTTCTATCTCACTTACGTCATACTCAATTACCTCTTCATATTCAGCATCTTCATCACTTTCATATAACGTATATTCCCGTTGTGCTCGGTCTTCTATATAATCAATTGTAGTCTGGTCTGGCTCAATCAACCCACACTTACCTCCGGCTTCGATAGCCATATTAGACATAGTAAATCTATGATCCATAGATAAGTTCTCTATTACTTCACCGCTAAATTCCATAGCCTTATAAAGAGCACCATCTACACCGATATCTCCAATAGTATAAAGGATAAGATCTTTTCCTCCTACCCATTCGTTCAATTCTCCAGTATAGACAAACTTGATAGTCTCTGGTACCTTAAACCATGCTTCTCCAGTTGCCATTCCGGCAGCCATATCTGTACTACCAACCCCCGTAGCAAAAGCACCTAAGGCCCCATAAGTACAAGTATGAGAGTCAGCCCCGATAATCACATCTCCAGGCACAACTAAACCTTGCTCTGGTAAAAGACAGTGTTCAATACCCATCTCACCAATCTCAAAATAATTCACGACTTCCTTATCATGAGCAAAGTCTCTAATAAATTTACACTGCTCTGCTGAGTTAATATCTTTATTAGGTGCAAAGTGATCTGGTACAATTACTACTCTTTCTTTATCAAACACCCCATCTACACCTATCTTATTAAACTCATGAATAGCTACTGGAGTAGTTACATCATTTCCTAAAACAATATCTAATTGAGCATTAATCAGTTCACCTGGCTTAACTTTTTCTTTTCCTGCATGCGCAGCTAAAATCTTTTCTACCATCGTCATTCCCATCTTAAACTTCCTCCTTGCTTTCAATTAAGTCCTTATTTTCATATAAAATCTTATTTACTGCACTCATATATGCTTTGGCACTAGCTTCAATTACATCTATACTAACCCCTCGACCAATAAATAGGTCATCATTATACCTTAGCTTAACAGTAACTTCTCCTAAAGCGTCTTTTCCACTAGTGATAGCGTCTATAGCATAACTTTCCAAATCACAATCTAATCCAGTAATTCGATCAATAGTCCGATAGACAGCATCAATCGGTCCTCCATCACAATAAGCCGCTTCAGTAACTATTTCCCCAGCACAATCCATTCTAAGAGTAGCAGTTGGAAAGACTTGATTTCCACTAGAAACTTGAATCCCCATTAACTCATAAGACTGTGGGACTACTTTAATCTCATCTTCAACTAATGCTTCTAAGTCTCGGTCTGTAATTGACTTCTTACGATCAGCTAACTCTTTAAAACGTTTGAAAGTCTTATTAAGATTTTCACCTTCTAATTCGTAACCTAATTCATTTAATCTCTCTTGAAAAGCATGACGTCCTGAATGTTTACCTAACACAATCTTATTTTCATTTAAACCGATAGTCTGGGCATCCATAATCTCATAAGTCGTTCTTTCCTTCATCACTCCATCTTGATGAATCCCAGATTCATGAGCAAAGGCATTCTGCCCTACAACTGCTTTATTAGCCTGAACAGACATGCCTGTTAATGAACTTACTAACTTACTAGTCTTATAAATCTCATTCAATTTAAGATCTGATAATCTATTAAAATAATCTCGTCGTGTATATAAAGACATAACTACTTCTTCTAGGGCAGTATTACCAGCCCGCTCTCCAATCCCATTAACTGCACACTCTACTTGCTCAGCACCATTCTCGATAGCAGCCAATGAGTTAGCAACTGCCATACCCAAATCATTATGACAGTGGACACTAATCGTTGCTTCATCAATATTAGATACATTATCATTAATATACTTAATCAAACCTCCGAACTCCTGAGGAGTAGCATAACCCACTGTATCAGGAATATTGATTACTGTTGCTCCTGCTTTGATTACAGCGGTAAAGATCTCACATAAAAAATCTTTATCACTACGAAAAGCATCTTCAGCAGAAAACTCTACGTCATCAACATACCCTTTAGCATATTCCACAGCTTTTACTGCTGATGCTAAGACCTCTTTAGGACTCTTTTTAAGTTTATATTTCATATGAATATCAGAAGTAGCTATAAAAGTATGAACCCTCGGTTTTATAGCAAATTTTAAAGCTTCCCAAGCACGGTCGATATCCTTTTCAGTGGCACGAGCCAGCCCAGCAATGACTGGCCCTTCCACTTCCTTAGCAATAGCTTTTACTGCTGCAAAATCTCCATCGGAGGCAATAGGAAATCCGGCTTCTATTACGTCAACGTTTAGTTTGGCTAGTTGATGAGCAATCTCCAGTTTTTCTTCAATATTTAAACTAACACCTGGTGATTGTTCACCATCTCTTAAAGTCGTATCAAATATCTTAATTTCACTCATTAGAATCCCTCCGAAATCTATTTAAGTAGCTTTAGTCCTCAATCCACTCCATCATATCTCTTAACTTCTTCCCAACTTTCTCAATCTTATGATTAGCATCTATCTCTTTTCGTTTCTGATATGATGGCCGACCTGCTTGATTCTCTAATAACCATCGTTTAGCAAATTCACCATTCTGTACATTCTTTAGTAGCTCTTGCATTGCTTCTCTTGATTTTTCATTAATAACTTTCTTCCCAGCAATTAAATCACCATACTCTGCTGTATCAGAGATTGAATCTCTCATAGTAGCAATACCGCCTTCATACATTAAGTCAACGATTAATTTTAACTCATGTAAGCACTCAAAATAAGCGATTTCCGGCTTATAACCAGCCTCAACTAATGTATCAAATCCAGCTCTAACCAATTCAGTTGCTCCACCGCAAAGTACTGCTTGCTCACCGAATAAGTCAGTTTCTGTTTCTTCTTTAAATGTAGTCTCAATTACACCAGCGCGAGTTCCACCAACACCTTTAGCATGAGCTAAAGCCATCTCTTTTGCATTACCAGTTGCATCTTGGTATACTGCAATCAAAGTAGGAACCCCTGCCCCTTCAGTATAAACTCTTCTAACTAAATGTCCTGGTCCTTTAGGTGCAACCATATATACGTCTACATTTTCTGGAGGAACAATCTGGTCATAATGAATATTAAACCCATGAGAAAACACAAGTGCATTACCTTCTTCTAAATTAGGCTCAATCGCATCATAATAGACTTTCTTTTGCACAGTATCCGGAAGTAAAATTTGAATCACATCTGCTTCAGAAGCTGCCTCAGCAGCTCCTTTTGGTTCAAAACCATCCTCAACTGCTTGCTCATAATTAGATGTTCCTTCTAATTCAGACACAATAACATCTAATCCAGAATCTCTTAAGTTTTGAGACTGTGCATGCCCCTGACTACCATACCCAATAATTGCTATCTTCTTTCCTTCTAAATACTTTAAATCAGCATCTCCATTGTAATACATCTTCATTAACATCATCTCCCTAATTTTAATTTATGATTTTTAATATATAATTTATTAGTTGTTAACTATTTCTCCCCTCTTGCCATAGCAATCTTACCAGTTCTAACTAATTCTATGATACCAAATGGTCTTAATAACTCCTCAATGGCATTAACCTTCTCTTCATTACCAGTGACCTCAACTACTAGTGATCCTGTTGCTACGTCTACAATCTTTCCTCTAAAAATATCTACAATCTGCATAATTTCGGATCTAGTACTTGAAGTTGCTTTTACTTTAATTAAAGCTAAATCTCTATCTATAGATGGATCATTAGTAATATCACTTACTTTATAAACATCTATTAATTTATTAAGCTGTTTGGTAACCTGTTCTAAGACCTGGTCATCACCTTCTACTACAATAGTGATCCTAGAAACTGTTGGATCTTCAGTAGTCCCCACTGAAAGACTATCTATATTATATCCTCTTCTACTAAATAGACTAGCAATTCTCGCTAAGACTCCAGATCTATTCGCTACTAAGACTGAAACTGTGTGTTTCACTATTCATCCCCTCCTAGAATCATATTGTCCAACTCTCCTCCAGCAGGCACCATTGGAAATACATTTGCTTCTTGCTCAATGATGAAATCTAAAACTACTGGCTTAGGGCTAGCAACCGCTTTCTCTAAAGCTGGTTTTATATCTTCAGCTTTAGTGACTCTAATACCCAAGGCACCAAAAGATTCAGCTAACTTAACAAAATCAGGAACCATTTCTGGACACTGGTCACCCGGTGAGGAACAATTTGGAGGACAACTATTTCTCCTCTGTAAACAAGTAGATGAATAACGTTTATCATAAAAGATCTCTTGCCACTGTCGCACCATGCCTAAATAGTTATTATTAAGAATTGCTATATTAACTGGTAGCTCGTAGTGAACAGCGGTAGCTAATTCCATAGCATTCATTTGGAAGCAGCCATCTCCAGCTATACAGAAGACAGGTTCATCTGGATTACCAACTTGAATGCCTAACGCCGCTGGAAAACCATACCCCATTGTTCCTAAACCACCGGAAGAACTAAAACTCCTTGGTTTAGTATACTTATAATATAATGCGGCCCACATTTGATTCTGTCCTACTTCAGTAGCAATTAAAGCCTCGCCATTAGTTGATTCATAAATCTGATTAATTACTCCTTTTGGAGTTACCTTATCTTGAAGTGGCTCTTTTTGAACAATAGATTTACTCTTCCAATTAGCCACTTTCTTATTCCACTCTTTATGTTCTTTGCCCTCTACCTGTTCATTTAACTCAGTTAAGATCTGTTTAACATCTCCTACTATCGGTACATCTATCAACACACGTTTTGAAATTTCAGCCGGGTCAATATCAATATGGATAATATCAGCATTAGGAGCAAAAGTTTCTAATTTTCCAGTTACTCGATCATCAAATCTAGCTCCAACCGCAATTAATAAGTCAGCTTCACAAACAGCATAGTTTGCCTGTTCTGTTCCATGCATTCCTAACATCCCTAAAGCTAAATTATCTGTTTCTGGGAAACTACCTAACCCCATTAAAGTTGTGGTTACAGGAATTGTCGCCTTCTGTGCTAATTCTCGTAACTCATCAGCAGCCCCGCTAGAAATTACTCCTCCTCCGGCGTAAATTAATGGCCTTTCAGCTTCATTAATCACTTTAGCCGCCTCTTTTATCTGTAACCCATGTCCAGTATAATTAGGTTTATAGCCAGGCAAGTTGACCTCTGTTGGATAATCAAATACTGCTTCTTCATTTTGAATATCCTTCGGTAAATCAATTAAGACCGGACCAGGCCTCCCCGTAGTAGCAATATGAAAAGCCTCTTTAATGATTCTAGGTAGCTCTTTTACATCTTGTACCAAATAATTATGCTTAGTAATTGGTAAAGTAATCCCGGTTATATCTGCTTCCTGAAACGCATCTGTCCCTAACATATGCGTTGGAACCTGCCCAGTAAAAGCAACGATTGGAATTGAATCCATATGAGCAGTAGCTAAACCAGTCACTAGGTTAGTTGCTCCTGGACCTGAAGTAGCAATACAGACTCCTGGTTCACCTGTACTCCGCGCATATCCATCTGCTGCATGAATCGCCCATTGCTCATGTCTCGTTAAGACATGCTCAATCTCCTCTTCATATTCATATAATACATCATAGAGAGGTATTACTGCTCCACCTGGATAACCAAATATTTTTTCTACATCTTCTTCTAACAATGACTTAACAATAATTTCTGCTCCAGTAATCTTCATTTGCTTAAATTCACCCCTTTTAAAGTATTTATGAGTTTTTTAAAAATTATATACTTGGAATTAAGATTAAATATATATTTAAATATAAAAAGGCTCTAGATGAGTATATC
>Ga0247721_100133_pt1 | contig 32981 bp, 30 predicted proteins | sample MSEWel2017_08_16_FD_189089 | JGI IMG/M metagenome (GOLD analysis project Ga0247721, IMG submission 189089) | Subsurface sediment microbial communities from gas well in West Virginia, United States - MSEEL Well Study Marcellus 3H_2017_08_16 | ecosystem: Environmental > Terrestrial > Deep...
AACTCTCCATATAAAGAATTTGAATTTGACTCATATTATTTAATATAAGCTTTAAACTATAATTACTTTTAAGTTTTAACACTCAAAGTATATTAACGTTGGCTTGCTGTTTAATTTTCAAGGTTCAACGCACCTTCTTTTATAAAACGAAAGGATGGTGCCTTGCTCGACCATCGAGGTCGACGCCCTTTCATTTATTGACCGTTGCGGTCAATATTTTTTCTTTTGTTTCTGACGCGTTTTTTATCAGCGACATTTAATATCTTATCAATCTCATCACACTTTGTCAAGAACTTTTTAGAAAAACTTTCAAAAAGTTTTTCCGACTTCAAAACTCTTTGTTTCTCTTATATATTAAAGAAGAGAAATATTTGAGCCTGAAACTTAGGTTCTTTAAATCTCCAGATCGAGAACAATTTGCTTCTCAATTTTTGGCGGAGATTATTTGTGCGACGCTTATTATCTTATCAATCTCTTTTTGCTTTGTCAAGAACTTTTTAAGATAATTTTGTCGGCCAGAAAATTGTGATTCATAACTTTTCAGCGACATACATTATCTTAGCATCAAATATTCTTTTTGTCAAGGGTCATCCAAAAAAACATTTCTAACCTCGCATAATTTTTAAATAAATATTTCTGCTTCTAGGACCATCAAATTCACAAAAATATATTCCCTGCCAGGTTCCTAATAATAATTTTCTATTTTCAACTATAATACTCTGGCTTACTCCAAATAGACTGGACTTTATATGGGCAGCAGAATTTCCCTCTAAATGCGAATAATTATCATCAAAAGGAACTATTTTATTAATTTCTTTTTTGATATCTGTTTTTACATCCGGGTCTGCATTTTCATTTATAGTGACTGCAGCAGTTGTATGAGGAATATAAATTTCAACCAAACCAGATTCTAAATCAGCTTTTTGGACCGCATTTTGAACTTTAGTTGTGATATCAATAAGCTCTACCTTATTATTTGTCTTAATTGATAATTTTTGAAACATCATAAACACTCCTTTCAGTTTTTAACTGAAAATAAATGCAAAATATTAGACTGAAAATTTAATTAATTAACTTTAAAAACACAGCCAGGATATTTCACCCGGCCATATTCCAATTTATAATTTTATTATTCGTTACTTTTTTATTATTCGTTACTTTCCGGTCTCATAGTTGGAAATAAAATCACATCTCTAATAGAACTGGAGTTGGTCAGCAGCATAATTAGTCTATCAATACCTATTCCAAGTCCACCTGTAGGCGGCATACCATATTCCAGAGCTCGAATAAAATCATAATCCATCATCTGCGCTTCTTCGTCACCGGCTTCACGCATTTCTACCTGTTTTTCAAATCTGTGCTTTTGTTCTTCCGGATCATTTAATTCACTAAAAGCATTAGCAATTTCTCTACCGTAAACAAAAGCTTCAAACCGATAGGTGAATCGAGGATCATCTTCGATTCTCTGGGCTAATGGAGAAACTTCAATTGGATAATCCATAATGAAAGTTGGCTGAACTAACTTGTCTTCAACTCTTTCTTCAAAAACTTCATTTAAAACTTCTCCATAAGAAAGTCCGGGTTCAGGTTTTATCCCCACAGATGCTGCAGCCTCATATGCTTCTTCAGCTGTTTCAAATTCTGTGAAATCTACATCAGCATATTTTTTCACAGCCTCCACCATAGTTATTCTCTCCCAGGGAACTGTGAAATCAAGTTCAGTTTCTTCATACTCTAAAGTTTTAGTTCCCAGAACTTCTTCTGCCAAATAACTGACCAGACTTTCAGTTAGTTCCATCATATCATGATAATCTGCCTGGGCTTGATAAAGCTCCAGTGTTGTAAATTCCGGATTATGTTTGTATGACATCCCTTCATTACGAAAATTTCTATTAATTTCAAATACTTTTTCAAATCCACCAACAATTAACTTTTTAAGATAAAGTTCCGGTGCAATTCTTAAATATAAATCCATATCTAAAGTATTATGATGAGTAACAAAAGGACGAGCCGTGGCTCCACCTGCAATTGGATGCATCATTGGAGTTTCAACTTCCAAAAACCCTTTATCTTCTAAATATCTTCTCATCTCTTTAATAATCTTACTCCTAATTACAAAAGTCTCTTTAACATCAGGATTTACAATTAAGTCCAGATAACGCTGGCGATAACGAATATCTTTGTCTTTTAATCCATGAAATTTTTCGGGTAATGGTCTTAAAGACTTGGTTAATAGTTCAAAAGAAGAAACTCTGATAGAAATCTGGCCTCTATTAGTTTTAAATACAGTACCTGTAATGCCAACCAGATCGCCAAGATCCAGATCCTGGAAAAAATCATAACGATCTTCTCCAATATTATTCTGCTTGATATATAACTGAACCTTTCCACTCATATCCATTAAATCAGCAAAACTTGCTTTACCATGAGTACGAATCGCCATCAAGCGACCGGCTAATTTCACTTCTTTTTCTTCCAGTTCTTCAAAATTATTTTCTACCTCTGCTGCGTGATGAGTAACTTCGTACTTTTCGGCAAAAGCTTTTTCGCGCTCTTCTCTCAGTTGAGATAACTTTTCCCGTCTCTGTAACATTAACTCATTCATATCTTCGAGCATATTTTCACTCATTATAAATATCCAACTCCTTATTTAATTATAATAGAGCTCCACCTCTATTTCTTTCCATTTCTAGTAAATCAAAAATAATTTCAATTATTAACTTTTTTAATTGAAATGATTTGATATTCAACTTCTCCGGCAGGGGTTTCAACTTTTACCTGATCTCCAATAGCATGTCCCAAAATTGCTTTACCAATTGGAGACTCATTAGAAATCTTATTATTTAACGGATCAGCTTCCGCTGAGCCAACTAAAGTATAGCTTATTTTTTCATCACTATCAAGGTCATGCAGCATAACTGTGGTCCCCAAGTTTACCATTTTATCAGTTACTTCTTCATCCTTTACTACATGAGCATTATTCAGCATATTCTTTATTTCCTGAATTCTACCTTCAACAAAAGCCTGCTCATTTTTTGCATCATCATATTCGGAGTTTTCACTTATGTCTCCAAATTCTCTGGCCACCTTGATTCTTTTTGCAACTTCACGTCTTTTTTCTGTCTCTAAATATTCTAATTCGTTTTCTAATTTTTCAAATCCTTCTTCAGTCAGCATTACCTGATCTGCCATAACTATCTACCTCTGCTTTCTAATAATATTTAATTTCTAAATTATCTAAATTGTCTAATATATATATAAGTGCCAAACGGGCCAGCAAATACAGCCCAACAAGAAATTGTGCCAGGTATTATAAACCTGACACTGCTATAAATCTACAATTATTAATCATTATAAAGAACTTTACTTTTATTGTCAAGCAAGATTTTACTAATCACCATAGTAAATCTAAGAACTTAAAGAATTTTTGTATTTTCGTAATAATTTTATCAAAGCCTTTGCTTCTGAAAGTTGATTGACTTTATTTTTTATTTCACTGGCATTGGGCAATCCCTTCAAATACCAGGAGATATGTTTACGCATAATTGGTAATCCGTGTTGTTCTCCATAATAATCTACTGCAAGTTTTAGATGTCGAATAGCCATTTCAATTTTTTCCGAATAAGAAGGTGCCGCAATTAACGTTCCCATCTCTAAATATTCAATGATTTCTTTGAAAATCCAGGGATATCCCTGGGCAGCCCTCCCAATCATAATGCCATCACAGCCAGTCTGTTCAAAAATAGCTTTCGCATCCTCTGCAGAAAAAATATCACCATTTCCAATAACCGGAATATCTACTGACTGAACAACATTTTTGATTATCTTCCAGTCGGCCTGTCCTTTATAATATTGACTGCGGGTCCTGCCGTGAACTGCAACTGCGGCTGCCCCTGCTTCTTCTGCAATTTGGGCCAGTTCGACCGCATTAATATTCTCTTCATCCCAGCCACTCCGCATTTTAACAGTTACTGGAACCTCAGCTGCTTTAACAGTTAATTCTATAATTTTATAGGCAAGTTCTAAATCGTTCATTAAAGCAGAACCTGCACCATTTTTTACAACTTTTCGAGCAGGACACCCCATATTAATATCAATTATATCTACCTGATATTCTTCCGAGATTCCAGCTGCAGCCCGGGCCATAAAATCTGCATCTTCTCCAAATATTTGGACAGCTATTTTCCCATTTTCATTTTTTTCAAATTCTATTAATTCTGCCGTTCTTTTATTTCCATATTCATAGCCTTTAGCACTGACCATTTCAGTATAAAGAAGTTCAACTCCCATTTCTCTAATCAGCTGGCGGTAAGGATAATCACTTACTCCGGCCATCGGAGCTAAAAAAACTGCAGGTTCAATCTTTAAATCAGCAATTTTCATTTAAGACCCCATTCCATTTATATCAGCAATATATTTTAGTCCTTTTAAAGTTAAAAACGGTTCAACATACTCAATCAAATCAGTTTCAGCAGCAATTAAACTTACCAGACCTCCGGTAGCAATAACAACTGCATCTTCGGAAAGTTCCTGTTTGAATTTTTTAACCAGGTATTCAACCTGACCGACAAAGCCGTATACTATACCTGATTTCATTCCATCAATAGTATTTTTGCCAATTGCCTTACCAGGACCAATCAACTCAATTCTGGGTAGTTTAGCAGACTGGTTAAACAGTGCCTCAGCAGAAATCCCAATCCCTGGTGCTATAGATCCCCCAAGATATTCTCCCTTTTCCGAAACCGCACAAAAAGTTGTAGCAGTACCAAAGTCAACAATTATTAGAGGACCATCATAAAGATGCCCTGCCGCAACCGCATTAACAATCCGATCAGCACCAACCTCTTTTGGATTGTCCGTTTTAATATTCATTCCTGTTTTAACACCAGGACCAACAACTAATGGATTTACATTAAAATAACGATAGGATGTTTTCTTTAAAATCCTCAAAATTGGTGGGACAACACTTGAAATAATAATTGAGTTTACAGCCTGATTGTCAATATCTGCTGACTCAAACAAACTTTTAAAGAGCATCCCATATTCATCTGGAGTTTTATTTCTATCAGTAGAAATCCTCCAGTGAGTTTTTAGCTCATCACCCTGATATAAACCCAGCACTGTATTCGTATTACCAATATCCATTGTTAAAATCATTTTCCTGCTCCTTATTAATTTATATTTAAATCCGCCTGACTTATAAAATTGAAAACAGATTTAGCTTAAAATACATCAAAGCAGCTGAATATTTAAAAGCTGCAGTTATATTGTAAACTAAACTGCAGCTAGATATCAAGTTATTGATTAATCACTAAAATATTCTTTAATCTGCTGGAAAATTTCTTTGGTCGATAAAATTTCATTGATCTTACCAATACCAGCACCGGTAAAGAAAACTCCATTTTCCATATCTCCAGCTCTGGCATTAATTAAAGCATCTTTAATACAGAATTCTCTGGAACAGGTTTTTAAGCAGTCAGTACAATCAGCCGGAGGTGGAGCTTCTCCTGCTTCAATTAATTCTGAAAATCTTGTTTTTATTGCATTTGCATAATAACCAGCAGAACTCATTATTTTTAGAACCTCATCTGAAGAAGCTTTAACACAGAGCTCTTTGAATTTTTCTGAAATTGAAGCCTCTTTACTTGCTAAAAATCTTGTTCCCATTTGAACTCCATCTACCCCCAGTTCAAACATCGACTCAATATCAGCAGGAGTAACTACTTCTCCAGCTCCAATCACTGGAATATCTACTTTCCCAGTTATTTTCTTAACTAAATCAAAACTATACTCATCACTACCAAGGTGTCCACCTGCATTTCCACCTTCTACTACAACAGCCGCAGCCCCCAGCTTCTGAGAAATACGTGCTAATTTTAAAGATGAAACAATAGGTATTACCGGGGTATTGTATTCTTTTCCAACCCCAAACATGTCTCGAGAAAACCCTGCTCCCGAAATTATACAATCTATCCCTGCTTCTACTGAAGCTTTCAACAATTCACTAAATCCAGTAGCAGCAAACATTATATTTACACCAATTATACCATCACTTAATTTTCTTGCCTTTTTAATTTCTGATTTCAATTCCTGTGGTGTCATAACTGAAGCACCAATTACTCCAATTCCACCTTCATTAGCAACAGCAGCGGCAAGTTCTGCCATTGAAACTCTAATTGCCATTCCTCCCTGTATAATAGGGAATTTAGCCGTCAAATCACCAATCTTTAATTCAGGTAACTTCAATTTATCACTCCTAAAAATATTCTTAACTTTATTCTATCCTATCTTATCACAGAATCAACAAGATTTAAATGGTTTTTTGACTAGAAGTCATATTTTAACCTGAATTTATTGATTTGATGATCTTATTTTTATTTCTCCCGCCAGAAACTGCTGTTTATACTCTTCAACTTTATTTAATATTTCCTGGCTCAGCATATCCTCTGCCTGATTCTTTTCTAAAACAAATGCATTATCAACCAGGCCATATTCTTTTATCTCGTTTACGTAATTATCATTATAATAACTTTCAATTATCTGTTCTACTAAATAATCTGTATTTTTTTGAATAACAGTTAAAATATTATTCGGCGCCAAATCAATATCCCCGGCATCTAAAGAAATTAGGTTAATATCTGCTTCTAAAGCAGTATCTATTATACCTTTTGAAGCCGCTCCTGCAGCATAAAAAATAAGGTCAACATTTTGACTCACAAGTTCACCACTTACTTCTTTGGCTGCAGAAAAATCATTAAAACTGCCGAGATAGCGACTGATTACTTCTACTTCAGAATTTACAACCTCAACTCCTGTTTTAAATCCTCGTTGAAAAGTCTTTATTTTTTCGGTTTCCCGCCCGCCAATAAAGGCTACAGTGGAACTTTCAGTTTTTAAAGCAGCAATTATTCCTGCCAGAAAAGCCGCCTCTTCTTCTCTAAAAGTGAGGGACATAACATTTTCTTCTTCCACGATTCCATCAAATATCACAAAATTAATTTCTGGATACATTTGAGCAGCTTCTTTGACTGCCTGTTCCATTGTAAATCCTGTTCCCCAGATTAAATCGAAATTATTTTCTGCAAAGAAATTAATGTTTTCCTGGTAGTCTGTCATTAACTCTGATTCTCTAAACTCAAGTTTCAAATTAAAGTTTTGATTGGAATTTTTTAAAGATTCTCTTAGCTGGTCATTATAACTATTATCAGCAAAGCCGCCAATATCACTTACTAATGCAACCTCCAGATATTGAGCAGATACAGAAAATGAAAATACTAAAAGTAATAATAAAATTATCAGCATTCCTTTATAGTTCATTTTTTCAGCCCTTTCTCATTAACTATTATTATATTTAGCCAGACTCTGATAATCTAAAGATGTATTTACTGACTGCAATTTTTTAAGCTGTCCATTTTCAAATGCTACTAATATTTCTCCACTGTCAAGTATATCTTTAATAACACCAGAATTTTTTTTATTTTTAAATTCAAAATCTATTTTTTTCCCAACTAAATTTAATTCTTTTTTCCAGTCTGAAATTATCATCTTTCTCCTGCCAGTTAAATAATTTTGAACATAATAATTTATCTTTTCTATTAATTTCGCCAAAAATATATTTTTATTGATTTTTTTAGCTTTTTCCAGATAATAAGAAGTTGCAATTTTCTTTATTTCAGAGCTAAAAGCAGTATTATTCAAATTAATACCACAGCCAATTATTACAAAAGCCTCTTTTTTAGCATCAAAAACTAACTCTGATAATATACCACATATTTTCTTATTATTGACTAAAATATCATTGGGCCATTTCAAATTTGTTTTTAACTCAAAAAATTCAAAAGTTTCTTTTACAGCCAGGGCCGCCGCTGCAGTGATTTGGGGAATCTGATCAATATTATTTTTTGCCTGAAAAAGAAAAGAAACCGCTATACTGGCCGGATCACTGGAAAACCAGCTGTGACCTCTTCTTCCTCGACCTGTAAGCTGCGAATCAGCAGCAAAAATAATTAAGTCCTTAGTTTCATTTTTTTGATCTCGACTCTTCTGCACAAATTCCTTAGCCTGATTATTAGTCGAATCTATGCTTTTAAATAATTTCAAAGAAATTTTTTGAAGCAGTGAATGCTTCAGACTATTTTTTATTTTATTCTGATTAAAAAAATTGGGGGTTTCCATAACTAATTCTCCTAGAAAAAGGACCCATAAAGGGCCCTTTTAGTTAGTATTTAATTATCAGCAGCTTGTTCCTGCTTTAATTTTTTTTACTTTAACAGCATCATAATTTAACAACAGTTTAATAAAATATGCATAAATCGGGATATTTATTAACTGACTAACCACTCTTGGCGGCATTAAAACTGTAAATGGGACCCCAAATAAAGTGTTTATAAAATATGGTACTAAAATTAAAGAAGAAATTATCTGTCCAGCTGCAATTGATATAAAAATTATGGGCAGAGTTCTACAGCGTTTGAGCACATAAAATACCATAAACCCCGGAATAAAACCGGTCAAAAAAGATGTGAAAGTAAAATGAGGCATATAAGCTCCCATTGGATTAATAAAATAACCAAGAAGATCACCAAGTGCTCCAACAATACCACCGGCAACTGGACCAAAAGCAACACCGGCAAAAATTATCGGCAGAGCACCAAAACCAATTCTTACACCTTCAACTCCTGCAATTGGAATTCTAATACTTAAGATTCGGGTTAAAATAATAGTTAAAGCAGTTAAAAACGATAAATAAGCAATCTTTTTTGTGCTTATTTTCATATTCTACACCTCCCCCCTCTCTGGTTAGATGATAGTTTCAAATCTGCACCAAAGAAAGAGGAAACTTTGATGACAGCGGACGCGACAGGGAGACCGCAGCTAAAATAAGCTTTCGTTTCAGAGCAACGTCCCATCTCTGAACACTCTACGCCTCCTGTCTACTCTATCACTATATTATCTTATTTTTATTATAACCTATTTAATTGATTTTTTAAAGTTATTTAGAACAATCCAGAAATTTTCCCATTAGCATCAATGTCAATATCTTCTGCAGATGGCCGCTTTGGCAGGCCCGGCATTGTTAATACAGGCCCGGTCATTACAACTAAAAAACCCGCCCCGGCAGATAGATTAATCTGATTAACACTTATTCTAAAACCGGTTGGACGTCCCTTCAGGTTAGGATTATCAGAAATAGAACTCTGAGTTTTAGCCATGCAGACTGGAATATCAGCATAGCCCTGTTTTTCATATTTTTTGATCTGAGCCAGAGCTGTATCACTGTAGTCAACACCATCTGCTCCATAAATTTCAGCAGCAATTGTTTCGATTTTTTCCTTAATCGGAGCTTTTTCATCATACAGGAATTTAAATTTGCTTTCCTCGTTTTCTAAAACATCTACAACTGCATTAGCAAGTTCTTCTCCACCTTCTCCACCTTTAGCCCAAACTTCAGATAAAGCTACATTAACTCCAAGTTTTTCGCATTTTTCTCTTACCAGTTCTAATTCTGCTTCAGTATCATCGGGAAATCTATTGATAGCTACAACTGTAGGTACTCCAAATTTATTTACATTCTCTATATGCTTTTCTAAATTTTCCATACCTTTTTCCAGTGCATCCAAATTCTCTTCTTTTAAATCATCCAATTCAACTCCACCATGCATTTTTAAAGCTCTAATAGTGGCAACAAGTACCGTAGCATCAGGTTTTAAATCAGCAAACCTGGATTTTATATTATAGAATTTTTCTGCACCCAGGTCAGCACCAAAACCGGCTTCAGTAACAGTAATATCCCCCAGTTTCATCGAAAATTTTGTTGCCATTACACTATTACAACCATGAGCAATATTTGCAAAAGGACCCCCATGAATAAAAGCTGGTGTGTTTTCTAAAGTTTGAACCAAATTAGGTTTTATAGCATCTTTTAATAGTGCGGTCATTGCCCCTTCAACTTTTAAATCATGTGCAGTTACACTTTCACCTTCATAAGTATATCCAATTACTATTTTGCCGATCTTTTCTTTTAATTCCATCAAATTATTGGCCAGACATAAAATTGCCATAATTTCGGAAGCAACTGTAATTAAAAATCCATCTTCTCTGGGATAACCATTTTTAGATCCTCCCAGTCCAACCACAGTATTTCTTAGAGACCGATCATTCATATCTACTGCTCTTTTAAAAGTGATCTGGGTTGGATCAATATTTAATTCATTTCCCTGCTTAATATGATTATCGATAGCTGCAGCCAGTAAATTATGAGCAATACCAATTGCATGAATATCTCCTGTAAAATGAAGATTAATGTCTTCCATTGGAATAACCTGAGCATAGCCTCCACCAGCTGCTCCCCCTTTAATACCCATAGTCGGCCCTAAAGAAGGTTCTCTGATTGCGATTACTGCATTTTTACCAATCCTATTTAAAGCTTCTCCCAGACCAACAGTAGTAGTTGTTTTACCCTCTCCAGCTGGAGTTGGTGTGATTGCAGTAACTAAGACCAGCTTCCCCGCATTATTATCGGAAAGTCTTTGTAAAACATCCAGTTTAACCTTTGCCTTATACTTACCATATAGTTCTAGATCATCTTCTTTTAAGCCGAGCTGTTCTGCAATCTCTGTTATTTCCCTCATTGAAGCTTCCTGAGCAATTTGAATATCACTTTTCACTATGTTTCCCCCTCGGATAATTAGTTAGAAAATTTAAATTATATTTAAAACTTATTATAATATTTCAATGTAATTTAATAAATTCCTGCTTTGATATTTATTTCACTTAAATTTGGGTTAGATTTATAAGTTCAGTTGTTTACGAGAATTAAAAAATGTTTTAGCTCCCCGGTTTACCATAAAGAACACAGTCAATGTTACACTACCTAAAATGCCCATCATAATTGCAATCTGATATTTGATAGCAATTATGGGAGAGGCACCTGCCAGAATCTGACCGGTCATCATCCCCGGCAAAAATACAATTCCCATTCCCATCATAGAATTAATTGTCGGCAGAATAGCATTATAAAAAGCTCTATTGCTTATTTCTCTAACTGCAGTTTCAGGTTCCGCTCCCAGCATTAAATAATTTTCGATCAAATCTTTATTATCCCTAAACCCATCTATTAAATGATTAACTCCAAGAGAAATTCCTGTCATTGAATTACCAATTAACATACCTGAAAGTGGAATAAAATAATCAGCTCTAAACCAGGGATCAAGACCAACTACGGCCAGCACAAAAAAGAAAATACTGATCGAAGTTCCCAAAACCATTGAAGCTGCAATAATCTCCTTTAATTTCTTTGAGATTTCGCCGTCAACTCGACCATAAATATTGTAAATTGCAAAGGATTCCATAATCAGCAGGATTAAGAGACTATAATATGGATTCTGATTGGCAAAAACATATTCTAAGATAAAACCAACTGCAACTAATTGAATTGTCATTCTAACTGAAGCCAGTAAAATTTCGCCTTTATGTCCTATTTCTTTCTGTTTGACAATAAAGAGTAAGATCAAAACAAAGATATAAGCAAACAAAAGTTGAATCAGTTGAATATTAATTATATCATTCTGCATATCCTCACCCCCCAATTGGGTTATTCTTATATTTCAGTTATCATTCCTATTAACCCGTCACTATTTTACCTGCCTCAATATTAATTATTCGATCAGCAAATTTTTCTGCAATATCAGGACTGTGAGTAACCATAATTAAAGTTCTGTTATTTTCACGTACATAATCAACTACCATTTTGATAATCTTTGCTTCTGTTTTGTGATCCAGGGAAGATGATGGTTCATCTAAAAGCAGAACTTCTGGTTTCAGCAGCATAACCCTTGCTAAAGCCAGCCGCTGTTTCTCTCCTCCAGATAAAATTTTTGCATTATCATTTAAATCTTGAGTTAATGAAACCTTTTGTAAAAGCTCTTTATAACTTAAATTTTTCGAACTGCCATTATCTGTAATTTCTTCAGTAATTTTAAAATTATCTTTAATGCTCCCCTTAAAGATTTCTGGATCCTGAGGCATCATCACAACTTCCCTCCGTAATGCAACCGGATCATAACTTTCAATATCCTGACCCTTATATGTTATTTTTCCCCGGTCAGCTGTAATCATATTATTTAACAGTTTTAAAAAAGTTGTTTTTCCACCACCACTGCTGCCCAAAATTGCTGTAATTATGTTTTTATCAAGTTTAACATTTTCGATATTTAAAATATTCTTGAATTTAACATTCTCTAATTTGAACATAATACCCCCTCCATTGTATTATTCCATAATTTCTTCAGACAATTCCCTGGTTTTTTAATTCCTTAATCATCAAGAGTCCAAAAAAAGACCAGCCCCGCAGGACTGATCTTGGTTTAATCATTATTTATATAGTTAGCCATTCTGTGGCTCAGGCTTAAATGTAGTAATTATACTTTCTTTTTTGTCCTGATCCCCATCAGAATCATTCGATTCTTCAATCCTATCTTTGTCAGGATCTCCAGTAATTTCTTCACCTCTCATCAGACGTTTAATCTGATCAGCATGTAAAGTTTCATATTCTTTCAGAGCCGAAACAATTTTTTCTACTGTTTCAGAATTATCTCTGAGTAATCTTTCGGCTTTACTATAGCATTCTTCCACCATTTTACTGATTTCTTTATCAATTCGAGCAGCAACTTCTTCACTGTAATTTCTCTGGCGAGAAATATCTCTACCAAGGAATACCTGCTGATCATGTTTCTGCCCCAGAGTTAAGGGACCTAAATTTTCGCTCATTCCGTATTCAGTCACCATTGCTCTGATAATTTTAGTTGCTCTCTCAATATCATTTTGAGCACCTGTACTAATATCATCAAGGAAAATTGCCTCTGCAGCTCTTCCTCCCATTAAACTGGTAACCTTATCCAGCAGCTGTCCTTTTGTCATAAAGTTTTGATCATCTGACGGAAGGGGAACCGTAAATCCACCGGCTCTACCCCGCGGTATGATTGTAACTTTATGAGTTCGATCTGCATGCTCTAACAGTTCACCCAACAGAGCATGTCCGGTTTCATGATAAGAGACAAGATTTTTTTCTTCTTCAGTAACTACTTTACTTTTCCTGGCAGGTCCTGCAATAACTCGATCAATAGCATCATCAAATTCTTTCATAGCAATAATTTTTTTAGATCTCCTGGCAGCTAAAATAGCAGCTTCATTGGCCAGGTTTTCCATATCTGCACCAGTAAACCCAGGTGTTCTTTTGGCAAGAATCTCTAAATCAATATCATCTCCCAGTGGTTTATTTTTTACATGAATTTCTAATATTTTTTGTCTTCCTAATCTATCAGGTTTATCAACCATTACCTGGCGGTCAAAACGTCCAGGTCTCAATAAAGCTGGATCTAAAACATCTGGCCTATTGGTTGCAGCCATTAAGATAATACCTTCATTTGGTTCAAAACCATCCATCTCAACTAAAAGTTGATTTAATGTTTGTTCTCGCTCATCATGACCGCCCCCAAGGCCGGCACCACGCTGACGACCAACAGCATCAAGCTCATCAATAAAAATAATACAGGGTGCATTCTTTTTACCTTTTTCGAATAAATCTCTAACTCGCGATGCACCAACACCAACGAACATTTCCACAAAATCAGAACCACTGATAAAGAAGAATGGAACACCGGCTTCTCCTGCAACTGCTTTTGCCATTAAAGTTTTACCAGTTCCTGGAGGACCGACCATTAAGACTCCTTTAGGAACTTCAGCACCTAATTCGGTAAATTTATCCGGTTTTTGTAAAAATTGAATTACTTCCTGCAGTTCTTCTTTTACCTCATCATAATTAGCTACATCATCAAAAGTAACTTTTACATCACTTTCATTCAGTTTAGCTTTGCTTTTACCAAATGACATCATCTTATTGCCGCCGCCCTGCATTTTCTGCATAATAAAAACCCAGGCGACAATTAAAATTACAACAGGTAAAATATAACTTAGAATATTAATCCACCAGGGTGTTGTTGGCTGTGGCTTGGTTTTTATATTAACATCCCCGGCCCGCAGCTCCTGCATCAATAAAGGAATTGCTTCCGGTGGAACTGGAACCTTAAAACTTCTATTATTAATTGTACCTGTCACTTCCTGATTTCCAACAATAGTTACCTCATTAATATTGTCAGATTCAACCTCCTGCAGAAGATTTGTGTATGTGAAATCTTCCATAGTTGTTGGCCCCTGCTGCATAAAAAATTGAGCAACTAAAATTGATATAGCAATCAATATTAAATAAAATCCTATATTTTTAACAAACTTATTCAAATTTATTTACCTCCCCTACGACTTAAATCATATACAGTAAAATATTATAACATAATATTTATATTTTGTAAATGAAATGCCTCTCTACTTCTATATATTTTTTATCCAAAAAACTCAAACTAAAGTGTCAGCTAAATTATATTATAACCTATCAATATTAAATTTCAATTAAAATATACAAAAATATAAATATTTTTAAGCCGCTGAGTATTTTATATATATAATTTTTCTTTTAAAACACCTATAAATGAAAGATTCCTGTATTTTTCTGCGAAATCAAGGCCATAACCCACAACAAATTTATCCGGAATTTCAAAACCATTAAAATCAGCATCTAATTCTTTTTGTACCCTTCTATCCGGTTTATCTAATAAAGTAACAATTTTGATACTTTTTGGATTACGTGTTTCGAGCATATCTACAACATGCTTTAAAGTCCGTCCAGTATCAATAATATCTTCTACAATCAAAAGATGTCTTCCTTCTATATTTTCTTCCATATCCTTAATAATTCTCACAACACCAGAAGATTCAGTAGATGCACCATAACTTGAAACATCCATAAAATCAAAAACCACTGGCAAATCAATTTCTCTTGCCAGATCAGCCATAAATAAAACTGCTCCTCTTAAAATACAGAGCATTACAATATCATCATCATCACTATAACTATCTGTAATTTCTTTACCTAATTCTGTAATCCGCTCCTGTAAATCTTCCTCATCAATAACTACTTCTTTGATATCATCTGCAAAAACAGTGTTTTTTCCCATTGTGATCCTCCTAATTATATTTTAATTCTAAAATTAAAACCTTATCTGTTGCTTGAGTAATCTTATAGTCATCAGAAATCTTATAGGGAGCAAGCCAGATAATATTCTCCTCTGCATCAACAACAAGCAGCAGCTGACTTCTTTTATATTTAGGAATTTTTTTGTCGATTAAAATATCCTTAACTTTTTTATTCCCTCTCATCCCCAGTGGTTTGAATTTATCTCCATCTTTTCTGTTTCTTATATATAATGGTAATTGAAGTTTATCGTAATCAAATGCAGCCTGTTGAGGGTTATCAGAAATAGAAAAGTCAGTACTCTCAACTATTTCCGTTTTCAAACTGCGATCTTTGTCAATTTTAATTTCTTTTTCCAGCCCAATTTTAGTTTTATTTATTAATCCTTCTTTCAATTTATCTTTTTTGAGAAAGATTAAATTAGAATAACTTATCTCAACTCTGATCCCGGAAGCAATATCTACTCCCCGTCCAGTCTTTGTATCACCAATCAATTTTTCAATTTCAAAAATATGATCAAGATATAAATCATCAAGATTGTCATTTAAACGATCATAAATCAGCCTGTATATTCTTCGCTGTAGAACCTGATCAATGTTTTTAAACTGATTAAGATCAATAATTATCTGATTACAACTTTCATTCTTAACTATTTTCTTATATCTTTTTAATGCCTGCTGCTGCAGAAATTCATTTTCTGCTGCCAGCAGTTTACTGCTGCGAGCAATAACTTCTCTGGTATTGCTATTTATTTTAGCTTCCACAACCGGAAAAATTTCATTTCTAATTACATTTCTACTGTAAATATTTTTCTGATTACTGCTGTCAAAACAGGGCTCTAAATTATTTTCAGCACAGTAGTATATAATCTCTTTTTTACTAAAATTTAACATGGGATGAATGATTTTAATCCCTTTAAATTCTGCTGCAGGCTGAATTCCACTTAAGCCATTGAGACCAGCACCTCTAAATAAATTCAGCAAAACAGTCTCCGCCTGATCATCTCTATGATGGGCAAGTGCTAATAAATCAAGATTATTAGATAATATTATTTCTTTGAAAAATTTAAATCTCTCTTCCCGGGCGGCTGCTTCAGCAGATAAATCATTTTTTTTGATTATCGCCGGTAAATTAACCCGCTTTGAAAAAAAATCGATGTTTCTATTTTTAGTAAATTTTTCTACAAACTCTGCTTCTGATTTAGAAGCCTCTCTAAACATATGATCAAGATGGGCAACAGCTATTTTTAGATTTAATTCTTTCTTTAATTTATAAAAAAGATCCAGCATTGCCAGTGAGTCAGGTCCTCCAGAAACTGCCAATAATAATTTTTGGCAGTCAGCAATCAGGTTGTTTTTAATAATAAAATTTCTAAGTTCAGCTTTCATTAGCAAAGCCTCCATAAAATAGCTCTGTTCTTATATTTCTAGATAGATAAATATAAGCCTGCAGATTAAATTTATTTAGCTGCCTAACTCTTCTTTTAAAAGTCCATAAAGCAGATCATGATCACTTACATACAGTTTTTTACTATCTATATAATCTAAAATACCTTTTAAAATAATCAAACCAGCTATTATAATATCTGCTCTTTTAGGCTGTAGTCCCTTTATTTTTTGGCGCTGTTCTAAATTAACTTCGCTTAAATTGGTAATAATTTTTTCTAGTTCTGACTTTTGGATTTCCAAATTTTCTATTTTGCTGCTGTCATAATCTTCCAGAGCAAGTTTAACTGCTGCCAGGGTAGTTATTGTACCACCAACTCCCTTAACTCTAAACTCCTGTTTTAAATTTAACTTTGTACTTAATAACTTTTTAACATGTTTTTGAATCTTATGACTTGCTTCAGCTTCAAATTCAGATTCCGGATTGGCAACAAATTTTTCCGTCATTCTAACACAACCAAGATCAAGGCTTTCAAATTTTATCTGATCATCAGACTCTGACCAGATAAATTCTGTACTTCCTCCACCAATATCAATCAATAAAAAATCAGCATCTAAATTTGAGACTGCGCCTAAATAATTCAATTCAGCTTCTTTTTTTCCACTTATTATCTCAAGCTCAAATCCCAGTTTGTTGAGTTTAGACTTCAACAAATTAGAATTAGTAACATCTCTGAGAGCACTTGTTCCAATAACTCGAGTTTTTGGGACCTGATATTCTTCAATAATAACCTTATATTTTTTTAAGGCTTGAACAACACGGTCAACAGCAGCCTCTTTTAGCTTTCTACTCTGATCTACACCTTCACCCAATCTGGTAATTTCTAATCTCCTGGCTAAAATATCAAAAGATTGCTCAGAATTTTTTTCTCCAATTAAAAGGCGGCAGGAATTAGTACCAATATCAATTACGGCTGCTTTCAAATTGATCAACCCTTTCTTTACAAATCTTACAGCTTTCCGGCCAGTCAATTTTTTTAAAAACAATTTCTCCAGCTGGATTCAATTTATCTACTAAAAAATCAGCAAGATGAGTATGTAAACACTTAATTCCTTCTTTATTTCTAATCCCTCCAACTCCTGATTCAAGTAAAGTTTTATATAAATCCTTAGAAATATTTTTAGCTTTCTGCAGCTGCTCAGATGATAATATTTTTTTTCTGCTGGCAGCATATTTTTGATGTGCTGCCTCCATGGAATTTTTAAATTCCTGATCAGATTTTAGTCTCTCACCAAGTTCAAAAATTAAATCACTTTCTGCCTCCAGGCGGTCAACCACATAGTTTAAATGAGGACAGCTGAGCCAGTAAATAGTTGGAGCCGCAATATTATTAATAAATGGATTAACCTTAATCACTGCCGGATATCCAAATGGGCAGTAGACTGCAGTCTCCCTAAAATTGTTTATTTTCCTATCCAGCTGCAGCTCTACAATTTTAAGTTCATTCATAATTACTGCTCCTATAAAATATTTATTATAAATTTCTATATTAAAAAGAGAAAACACCCCTTAAACGAATTAAAGGATGTTTAAAAAGTCAATAAAAAATGGCAAATTATTTAATTGGAACTTCCTCCATTTTTTGCCTCTCTGCTTTTTAGATCTTGCTGACGTTCACTGCTCTGCTTCAAGAAACGATCCATTTTTTCTTCAAAGGACATCTCTGGAGCATGATCAATTCTGTCATCTGGATCCTCTAATTGTTTGATGGAAAGGCCAATTTTCCCGTCATCATCGACATTAATAACTTTAACCTTAACTTCGTCTCCTTCTTTAAGGAAATTACTAATATCTTTTACATAAGTGTTAGCAACCTCAGAAATATGAACCAGGCCAGTCTCTCCACTTTCCAACTCAACAAAAGCACCAAAATTTGTTATCCCTGTAACTTCTCCTACAACTATACTTCCAACTTCAATGGACATGCTTAAAAAATTCCTCCCTAGATATTAATATTGTACTCATTATAACTTAATTACAGCAGAGCTGTCAAATTTATTGGCTAAAATTTTCTAAAATTTTAGGGTTAAAGAAATTCTACTGCGTTTTTGGTCAACATCCAGTACCTTTACTTCTATATTTTGACCAATTTCGACAATTTGAAATGGGTCACTAACATACATCTGACTCATTTCTGAAATATGGAGCAATCCATCCTGTTTTAATCCAATATCTACAAAAGCTCCAAAATCTACTACATTACGAACCTTACCATTAAAAATCATACCTGGCTCGATATCTTCTATTTTTAAGATATCTTTTCTGAAAATTAGAGCCGGCATAGAATCGCGTGGATCTCGCCCCGGCTGCTTTAGAGCAGCAGCTATATCTTTAGCAGTTGGTAAACCAATTTCTAAATTGGCAGCTGTTTTTACTAAATCGATCTCATTTAATTTTTCTCTAATCTGCTCAAGTTTATCTTTATCCCTGATATCTGCCGCCAGATAATCAATATTTTCTAATATTTTTTCTGCTGCCTGATAAGATTCCGGATGAATTGGTGTTACTGCAAATGGATCCTGCCTGGAATCCAGGCGAATAAATCCTGCAGCCTGTTCATAAGTTTTTGGTCCAAAACCATAAACAGCAAGTAGTTCTTTTCTTTTGGCAAATTTTCCATTCTCACTTCGGTGTTCAATAATTTTTTCCGCATTATTAGAACTTATTCCTGCCACATAGGTTAAAAGCGCAGCAGAAGCTGTATTAATCTCTACTCCAACATGGTTAACTGCATCTACAACAACTTCGTTTAAAGCTTTTTCCAGGCCTTTTTGAGAGATATCATGCTGATACATTCCTACTCCAAGAGATTTAGGATCTATTTTTACCAGTTCAGCAAGTGGATCCTGAATTCTGCGGCCAATAGAAATAGCTCCCCTGATCGAAACATCTAAATCCGGGAATTCCCTGCGTGCTAACTTAGAAGCTGAATAAACAGAAGCTCCAGCCTCACTAACAATAGTGTATTCTACATCCATTCCACCTTTTATTAATTCTGCTACAAAACTTTCTGTTTCTCTACTTGCAGTACCATTACCAATTACAATTAAATCAATATTATGGTTTTGCACTAGTTTAGCAAGGGTTGAGGCAGCTTCTTGCTGTTTATTCACCGGTGGATGCGGATAAATAGCTCCCGTCTCCAGAAGTTCACCATCTTCAGCTAAAGCTGCCAGTTTACAACCTGTTCTAAAGGCTGGATCAACAGCAAGTACTCTTTTGTCTTCTAAAGGAGGCTGCATCAGTAAAGATCTTAAATTTGTTGAAAAATTATTAACTGCTCTAGTCTCAGCTTTTTCAGTTAAATGATTGCGGACTTCCCGCTCTAAGGAGGGAAAGATCAGTCGTTTATAGGCATAGTCTACAGCATTAACAAGATGCTCAAAACTGCCGCTTTTTCTGTTATCGAAATCATAAAAATTATAGATCATCTCTACTGCTCGCAGATCATCAACTTCTGCTTTAACACGGAGAACTTCTTCGCTTTCACCTCTATTTAAAGCCAAAATCCTGTGGGGTGGAATTTTATTGATTGACTCCTTAAACTCATAATAATTTTGATATTTGCCTTCTTTGTCTTCATTTTTTTGTTCGGAAACAACTTTAGCAGTTTTAAAAACATAATCTCTTAGTTTTTTACGTAGCTCAGGATCATCAGAGATATCTCCTGCAATTATATCTTCAGCCCCAGTTAGGACATCATCGATACTCTGCAGTTTCTTTTCGGGATCAAGATAATCCCGGGCCAGTTCTTTGATTTCAGCCTCTGATTTTTGCTGAGCTAAAATTAGATCTGCTAAAGGTTTTAAACCTTTTTCAACTGCCTTAGCAGCCTTTGTCTGTTTTTTAACTTTAAAGGGGCGATATAAATCTTCAACTTCCTGTAAAGTATCAGCTTTTTTAAGCTTTGCTAAAATTTTTTCATCTAATTTATCCTGTTTATCTGCCGCTGCAGCAACTTCGTTTTTACGATCATTTAGTCTGCGTAAGTAGTCTATTTTTTCTTCTATATTCCTTATTTCTTCTTCATCCAGACTGCCGGTCATTTCTTTTCGATAACGAGCAATAAAAGGAACTGTATTACCAGAATCTAAAAGCTCAACCGCGGCCTTAATATTATTCTTTTTTAAATTTAATTCTGATGCTGCTAAATTAAATAAATCTGATTTAATATATTCTGACATCAAAAAACTCCTTCATTTAACTTTAATTAGTCTGTTGTTGCTAAAATATTTTCAGCTCTAACTTTTAATCTGTTTTATCAGAATCTGAATTTTTATCTTCCTCTACCGGAATAAACATTTTTTCACCAGGTTTTACCAGTCCCAATTTTTCTCTGGCAATCTCTTCTATATATTCATTACTATCACTATTTTCTAACTGTGTTTTTAATTTTTCGTTTTCTGCTTCCGCCTGAACAATTTGAGCTTCGATTTCTTCAATTTGATTTTCCAGCTGACTCATCCTGGACATATTTTGATAAAAATTAAAGGCAGCAGCAGCTGCAATAACTACTACAATTGTAATTATCACTGGATTTAACAAAAAATCCTTTCTCTGTCGAGGCATTATTAATTCCCCCTTATAAAATAATAGTGATTACAGTTATAATTATACTTTAAATTTGTCAATTAATCAAAAAAGCAGCCGATTTTTACCCTCGACTGCTTTAAAATTTCTATTTACTTTTGAATATTAAATCTCAATTTGAGCTCCACAATTAATTAAAATACACACTCTTCTGTTTCTGCATCAAAAATATGGATTTTTCTTAAATCAACACCAAGAGAAATTGTATCTCCTACTTCGGCAGTACTTTCAGCTTCTACACGAGCTATTAAAGAGTGGCCTTCTTCAGCCAGATAAAGATAGATTTCTGAACCCATAGGCTCAACAACATCCACATCAGCTTTAAAAGAGTTATCATCTTTAACTTCAAAGTCATGGGTGATATTGGTATCTACAATATCTTCGGGTCTAACACCAAAAACTACATCTTTATCTACATAATCTTTAATATAATCTTCTTTATCTTCAGGAATACGGATTTTAAAGGTTCCACCACCTTCAATATAATAAGTGTCACCATCTTTTTCAATTTTAGCATCCATAAAGTTCATAGCTGGAGAACCAATAAATCCAGCCACAAACATATTGTTGGGTTTATTATATAAAGATAATGGATCATCAACCTGCTGGACAACACCATCTTTAAGTACCACAATTCTATCTCCCATGGTCATCGCTTCAGTCTGATCATGAGTTACATAAATCATTGTTGTCTGTAATTCATCATGTAGTTTAGATAACTCAGTTCTCATCTGAACTCTTAATTTAGCATCCAGGTTAGAAAGCGGCTCATCCATTAAGAATACCTGTGGTTCCCGTACAATTGCACGACCTAAAGCAACACGCTGTCTCTGTCCACCTGATAGCTGTTTAGGTTTTCTTTCTAATAACTGCTCGATACCTAAGATATCAGCAGCTTCCTGAACTCTTCTTTGAATTTGATCTTTAGGAAATTTACGTAATTTAAGTCCGAATGCCATGTTATCATATACATTCATATGTGGATAAAGAGCATAGTTCTGGAAAACCATCGCAATATCTCTATCCTTAGGAGCTACATCATTAACTACCTTATCTCCAATTTTTAAAGTACCCTCACTAATTTCTTCCAGACCGGCAATCATTCTTAAAGTTGTAGATTTACCACAACCAGAAGGTCCTACCAGTACAATAAATTCCTTATCTCTGATCTCCAAATTTTGATCCTTTACCGCCACTAAATCACCAAAGCGCTTAGAAATATGTTCTAAAGTTACACTTGCCATTAAAAATCCTCCTCTTAATTTTAATTGTATTTAGATATTGATGACTCCCTAATAATTAATTCGGGAGTTAAAACCTTAATTTGTTGACTATCTAATTTTTCCTTAATCAATTTTAATAAAAACTCTAAAGAATATTTACCCAGTTTTTCCACCGGCTCACTTAAAACTGTCAGCGGTGGATCAATAACTGAAGTTAAAATATTATCACCATAACCTACCACTGCAAAATCATCGGGTATAAAATATCCTCCCATTTTAATTGCTTCCACAAGCCCAATTGTTGTTAACTCTCTGGTAGAAATAAAAGCATCCGGTATTACATTTCCTTCAATGATTTCCAGAAAAACATCATAACCGGCCTGTCTGTCAGCCGCAGTAGAAAAAATTAAATCATCATTAACCTTTAAACCTGCTTTATTTAATGCATTTTTATAACCGCTGATCTTTTCTTCTTCAATCAAATCATCTTTATCCCCACAGACAAGGGCTATTTTTTTGAAGCCTTCTTCCATAAGATGTTCTACAGCTTTATAAATGCCCTGGCTGTAATCAGTTAAAACTGAAGTGAAAAAATTTTCCTCTGCCAGGCGATTAACCAGCACAATCGCATTCTCCTGGCTGAAACTGGCTCTCAAAAGATGACTGCCTACTAATTTACCACCAATGAAAATGGCTCCATCAACCTGATTTGATTCTAAAAGAGAAAGATAGGACTTTTCTTTTTCTTCCTGATTATTAGTATTGCAGAGTATTATTTGATAACCCTGTTTTTCAGCAGCTTTTTCAATGCTTTTTACAATCTCGATATTACCCAGACTATCCATTTCTGCCATAATCACAGCAAGCATATTAGTTTTTTTAGCTGCTAACCCTCTTGCAAGTTGATTTGGACGATAATTATTTTCCTCTGCAATTTTCAAAATTTTTAACTTTGTCTCCCTACCTACTCCAGGCTTGTTATTTAAAGCCCGGGAAACAGTGGACTCTGCTACATCAGCCATCCGAGCAATATCTTTAAGGGTTATCTGCATCTTTTCGCCTCCAATTCAAGCAGACTGCGCAATTTACGCAAGCGCTTGCGAAACTTTGAAGAAAAAAAGAGTCTGCAATAATTAACTCTTATTATTACTATTCGTCACAGACTCCTGAATTCCTTCTTTTTATTTAAATTTTTTATAATTTTTTTAAAATCTCATCAAAATCAATAGAATCAACATCAGCATAAACCAGATGTGCTTTGCCAACTCTTCCTTCCGGGCCAACACCTACAGCCTTCATGTTAGCAGCCAGAGCAGCTTCGACACCGGACTCAGCATCCTCTAACACTACACATTCTTCTGGCTCCAGCCCAAGATTTTTAGCCGCATGCAGAAATAAATCAGGAGCGGGTTTAGCATGTTCTACACTATTTCCATCTGCAATCGTATCAAAGATGTCTATAATTTGCAAGTTTTTTAAAACTTTTCTGGCATTTCTGCTGGAAGATCCAACCGCAAGCTTATAACCCTCTGCTTTTAATTTATTTAATTTTGTTTCCATATCATCCAAAATATCAGACTTACTTATTTCTTCTAAATAAACTTGATAATATTCATTTTTTCGATCTGTCCATTCCTTTTTTTGCTCATCCGAAACATCCTTACCATCTAAAATAATATCCATAGATTCCATTCTGGAAACTCCACGCAGCTGTTCATTTACTTCGCGATCAAAAAATAAATCCTCTTCATCAGCCAGTTTCTGCCAGCTTTTATAGTGATATTCTGCAGTATCTGTTATTACTCCATCAAGATCAAAAATAAAACCTTTAATTTCTTTTGCCATAATGATCACTCCTATTTACCTTTTCTTAAACAAAATTTAAATAACTAAAAATATTAGTTCAAAGCAAAACTAGCAATAACCTTTTCTCCCGGATCAAGTGTTGGCCTCCAAATTTCCAGCTTTTTTGCTGCTGCAGCTAAAGGCCGGGACATCCCTTCCATAAATAAACAAATTTCTGTTAATTCATCCACCGGTATCGGATTTTCAGCAAAAATATTACTGATAATTGTAATATGAAACATCCACTCCTCATAATTTTCGATTGTTGAGATCCCGTCAGCTGCCAGACTCTGATGAACAGCCTCAGAGAATTCCTGCAGAGACTCTGTTTCGTTGACCTCAAGCACCAGCTGATGCTGATCAGAAAATTTAATACAGCTAAAACGATCCACCTCGATCTCAATTTCGCCAAATTCTTTTACTTTTTCTGTAAGAATTTTTTCGGCACGCTCAGCCCTGTTTTTTTCTATTCTATCAATTGTAATATGAAGCTGCGGATATATCTGATCTGGATAAAGATTATAGTGTTCCGAGACAATTTTTTGAACCTGGGAAGCAGTTTCAACTAATTCTTTTCCAGGAATTAGAACTAAAAAATACTCATTTTCTAAATCTGCAGCTTTTATCATTATTACCTCTCCATCTCTAATTTTCCAGCTTTTTTATTTTTGAAATCAGATTAGCTTTTTCTTCCAATAAATATATGTTTTCATCTTCCTCTAATAATTTATTCCAGATCTTTTCTGCTTTTCCTTTAATATAATCTCTTTTTTTTATATCAAAATTTGAAAATAAAATTTTTGTCTTCTCTGGGTAATCAAGTAATACTTCTAAATTTGCAAGATTACCATGTCCAAAAGGAAGATCACTTAATATTATTAAATCTGCTTTTTCGATAAGTTTCCTATTTTTTTGAATTTCTGTTTCCGAAATATCAATAAATGGAGGTGCTTCCACTATTTCAATTCCAAGTTCTTTTGCTGCCTGCCAGTCTGCATCCCCAATATTTAAAACTCCAATACTCAGCTGATAGCCCAGATTTTCTAAATTATAAAGCCAGCTTTGGGCAGTCCCCCCACCAGCTATAATATGAATTTTAAAATCTTTTTGTTTTCTCTTTTTTACTCTACTTATCTCAGGTACCAGAGTTACAAAGGGTTTTTCAGAAAGCGGATTTCTTTTAATCAAAACTTCTGCATTATAGACTGCCTTTATATTTTCCTCAGTTAATACTTCTGCTGCCGTTCCAGCAGCAAATATCCTGCCCTCTTTAAGCAGTAATAATTCCTCACAATACTGAGCAGTTAAATTAAGATCATGTGAAACTGTGATAATAGTTAAATTGGATTCCTGATTTAAATAATTTAAAAGATCATAGATTTCGCCCTGATAATTAATATCCAGACTGGAAGTTGGTTCATCCAGAAGTAAAATATCCGGTCTTTGGGCCAGGGCTCTGGCTATTATAACCCGCTGTTTTTCTCCACCGGACAGTTCTTTTATTAATTTTTTTTCCAATTTTAAAGTATCTGTAACTTCCATTACCTCTTTTACAATTTCTTTATCTTTCTGACTGACTCCGGACCATCTTTTTTGATAGGGATGTCTACCCATCATTATAATATCATAGACATTAAAATTAAAGTTTACTTCCGTATTCTGAGGTACAACAGCCATCTTTTTTGCCAGTTCTAAAGCACTGTAGTCATTTAAAAGTTTATGATCCAGATAGATTGAGCCGCTGTCTGACTTTAAAGTTTTACTCATATTTTTTAAAAGAGTAGATTTTCCAGAAGCATTGGGTCCAATAATACCAATAAACGAACCTGCCTCGATTTCAAGATCAATTTCCTTCAGAACTTTTTGCTGGCCATAGCTAAATTTAATTTTATCTGTTTTTAACATAATTTTCACCAAATATTTTTAGATTTATTGCGAAGTAAGTAAATAAAATACGGCCCTCCTGCCAGAGCGGTTATGATACCCACCGGCAGCTCCATCGGTGCCATAACAGTCCTGGCTGCAGTATCGGCAATCAACAGAAAGGAAGCCCCAAATAAAGCCGACAGTGGTATAAGCCGCCTGTGATCCGGACCAATAATCATCCTGGCAATATGCGGCACAACCAATCCAATAAAACCTATACTTCCACTGACAGAAACTACAGCAGCAGTCATTAAAGAAGCAGCTCCCAGTAAAATAATTTTAGTTCTTTCTACATTTAAACCAAGATGAGCAGCACTTTCTTCTCCTAAAAGTAATATATTCAAATCTTTTAAATAGAACACGATAACAGCCAGTGCGGTTAACAAATAAGGAATGATCATTCTAATATCACCCCAACCAGCCCCCGCCAGACTCCCCATCAACCAGTAAACAAGCTGCTGTAAATTTTCTGTCCTCAACACCATTAAAAATGACATCAGTGAATTTAAAATAAAACTTACTGCAACTCCAGCCAGCAGAAAAGTTAAAACTGGTAATTTATTACCAACTCTGGCCAGCTGATAAACTGTAAAAACAGTCGCTGCAGCTCCCAGAAAAGCAAAAGCCGGAAGTGAGCTAAGATTAAAAACTGTTATCTCTATCCCTAAAAACAGAGCCAGCATTACTCCAGTGCCGGCACCGGCAGAGATACCAATAATATAAGGATCCACCATTGGATTCCTGATAATAGCCTGAAAAACTGAACCTGCTACAGCCAGACCAGCTCCAACCATAAAAGCTAAAATAATTCTCGGCAGTCTAATTTTGCCAATAATTACTGCTGTCGAAGCCGAAACATCATTACTATCCAGGATGTAGGCTGTAATATCAGCTGGATTAATCTGACTTGAACCAATAAACAGTGCCAGAAAGATAAGTAAAATTGAAAATGATACTGCTGCCAGATAAATAAATATATTTTTTTTGTTTTCTCTCATAATTATCAGTCTCCATTGTTCATAACCATTCAACAAAATTATCTGAACTGTTATTTTTTAATAGAAAGCTTATTAATAACCAATCCAGTTAAAAGCTTTGGATAAAAATCTGTAGATTTTTGCGGCATTTTTTCACCCTGATCGGCAATTTCTTTTACTTCTTTAACTGAAGTCGGATTTAAAATAAATGCTGCCTGATACTTAGCTGTTTTTAATTTTTTTAAAGCTTGATCTCTATATCTAATATAATCAAGATTGCTTTTAGCAGCCAGTGCCTTCTTATCGATACCCAGATATTTATCCAGTAAAATATTATGCAGAATACTGACATCTAATTCTTTATATTCTTTAGAAAAACCCCCTTCAACTTCAGCTAAAACTTTTTCATTTTCAAATTCAAAAACATAAAACTCAGCAGCTGTCTCTGCTTTAAAGCCAAATACTTTTCTTTCCTGATTCTGATCTAAATAATCATACATTTCTTCTTGAAGCTCAAACTCTTTAATCCTGAAATCCTCGCCTACTTTTTCTAAAAATGAATTAAGTTCAAAATTTTCTATTCCATAAACCAATCTGTGAGTTGGCAGGACTTTTAGACCTGGGTCATCCATATTGACAAAAGTCATCAGGCGGTGGTTAAAACTTTCAACGCCATCAGCTTTCCAGCCCTTTTCTTTACATTCTCTCTGGTAATTTAAAGCAGTCTGATAGCGATGATGTCCATCGGCAATATATAAGTTTTTCGATTCCATCTTTTCCTGGATTTCTTTTATAAGTTCTGAATTTTTTATCTGCCAGACTTTATGTAAGTTCTGATCTTCATCTCTGACCTCAAATAGTGCTTCTTTGTTCATAACTCTGGCAAACAAAGTATTAATTTCATTTTTTTGATCAGAGTAAAGCATAAAAATATGGCCAAAATTGGCTTCAGCTGCTCTAATTAAATTTAGACGATCTGCTTTTGGACCCTCCATAGTACTTTCATGAGCCTTAACACCTTCTCCAGCTTCTAATTCACCCAGACCAACAAACCCTTTGCGTACAAACTTTTCCCCATCAACTTCATATTCCTGAGTATAAAGATAAAATCCAGCTTCCTGATCCCGAATCAATATCTGTTCTTTAATCCATTTTTCTAAATTCTCAGCAGCACTCTGATATCGATCCTCTTCCTTTCCTAAAATTAAACGAACAATATTATAGGGACTCTGCTCATAATATTTTTTCTGCATTTCGTTATCGATCTTATCATATGGTTGTGTTACTACCTTCTCTAAATCTTCAACCTGCTTCTGGTTATATCTATAACCATGAAATGGAAATACCTTCGCCATACTTATCACTCCTTTTGTTCATTATATATTTTTATTGCGATTACAGCAAGCTTGAGCCATATTTTATAATTTTTTGAATATAAAAAATATATAATTTATTATATTTTATCTACTCCAACCACATAATTGCTTGCTTTATCAATCACAATTAGATATACTTATAAAAAATTAGCAGCAAGAAGAGAGAAGGAGTGGTAATAAGTGTATAAAGTGTTAGTTAGTGACAATATTGCTCAAAAAGGTATTGACATTTTAGAAGAAGCAGGAATGGAAGTTGATTTTAAACCAGAGCAGAGTCGAGAAGATTTTTTAGAAACTATTGCCGATTATGATGGTATAATTGTTCGAAGTATGACACTTTTAGACAGGGAAGCTTTAGAAAAAGCAAAAAAATTAAAGGTAATAGGTAGAGCAGGTACAGGTTATGATAATATTGATTTAGATGAGGCTACTAAACACGGTATTTTTGTTTTTAACACCCCAACTGGAAATACTATTTCTGCAGTTGAACACACACTGGGAATGATGCTTTCACTTTCCCGTAATATTCCTCAGGCAAACCAGGCATTGCACAATGATATCTGGGATAGAAAAAAATATATGGGAGTTGAAGTTAAAGGCAAAACGTTAGCAATTATTGGACTTGGCCGGATAGGAAGTAGAGTTGCTAAAAGAGCTCAGAGCTTTGGAATGAAGGTAATTGCCAATGATCCTTATTTATCTCCCCAAAAAGCAGATAAAATTAATGTACCTCTATTACCATTTAAAGAGGTCTTAGAACAGGCAGATTATGTAACTTTACATACTCCTCTAACTGATGAAACCTATCACATTTTAAGTCATAAAGAATTTGCAATTATGAAAAGCAGTGCTCGCGTAATTAACTGTGCAAGAGGACAAAATGTCAATACAGAAGCCCTGGCAGAAGCTCTCGAAAAAAATAAAATTGCAGGAGCAGCAATTGATGTTCACGAAGAAGAACCGGTAAAAGCAAATAATAATCCATTACTCAAATATGAAGATAGAGTTATTATGACCTGCCACCTGGGTGGTACCACAACAGAAGCTATGGACAATGTTTCTATTACTGCAGCAGAAGAAGTAGTTTCCGTATTAGAAAATAATTTACCAGAATCTCCGCTTAATATTCCAGCAATGGATCCCCAGGAATTTAATCAGGCTAAACCATATATTAATCTGGTCACTAAATTGGGTAATTTTATGGCAAAATGGAAGGGCCACGAACGAATCGAAGCTGTAGAAGTTGAATACGGTGGCGAAGTCAATCAATTTAGCCACAAACCAATGACTTTAAGTTTAGTAAAATCTATTTTAGAACCAATATTAGATGATCGTATTAATCTGGTTAATGCGATGCATGTTGCACAGGAAAGAGGTATTTCTCTTAAAGAAAGTCAAATTCAAAATGAAGGTGAATTGAAGAATATAATTAAAATAAATCTTAAAACTGAAGCTGGGCAGTACAGTCTTGCTGGAACCTATTTACCTATTGGTTTTAGATTAATTGAAATTAATGGACTTCGAATTGACCTTGATCTATCTGGAGAATTTATTATTGTCAGTTATCAGGATAAACCCGGAGTTATCGGTAAAATTGGTTCAACTTTAGGAGAAGAAAACATTAATATTGCAAATATGCAGGTAGGACGCCAGAAAATTGGTGGAAATGCAATTATGATGATGCAGATTGATTCTAAACCATCTCAAGCAATCATGGATAGAATTAAAGAACATCTGAATGAGCTAAATACTAAGGTTAAAAATTTGAGTTATTTAGAAATATAGAAGGTTATTTTGTTAAAGCAGCCAGGCCAGAGACCCTGACTGCTTTTTTCTTATCTATCAACACTATATAATACCAGGAAATTATACCTAATGGTTTGTTGTGGATAATATTTATCCTAAAACTATTTAGCAAAATCATATTCTAACTCTCTGCTTAAAAAATACAAAAAAACAATTATCATAAAAATAAAAAAACTTATACTGGCAAAACCAGTAAAAACACCAAAAAGATCATTTAATTTTCCAATTAACCAGTTTGAAACCATATTAATGGCAGAAGCAAAAGTTATTATAAATCCCATGTAGGAACTAACACCACTTTTAAATTCATTCATTATCACAGCCATAATAGTTGGGAACATTATAGAAATAAAAAAGCCTGCTGCAGAAAAGAAAAAAGCACCGTAATCCGCTTTAACCAAAAGTCCAATGATAAATAACATTAAAGTGGCCGCAGCAAAATAAACTAATATCTTTATATAACCTATATGTTCCGTAAAATAACCCCCGACCAGTCTTCCAATAGTAAATACAATAAAAAATAAAGATAAATATGTAGAGGCAGAAGCTGTAGTAAAAGCTCTTTCTATATGCAAAAAATTAACCAACCAGCTTCCAATTGCTATTTCAGCTACAACAGCTGAACCTAAAACAGCTGCAAAAAGCCAGACTTTTTTCTGTTTAACAATTTCTTTGACAGCAATATTATCTTTTTTATCATTCTCAATTTCTCTCGGAAATTTTGTTAAAAATAGAAATAACAATAAAAATAAAATTAAAATTAAAGCTGTTAAATATATTTGATGCCACTCAAAACCTAAAGATATAAGCCAGCCAGCATAGCGGGGACCAATAGAAGCTCCAATCCCAAAGAAAAGATGAAGCATATTCATCATCATCCCGGATCTTTCCACAAAGATTTTTGCCCCTAAAGAATTAGCTCCAATTTCTACTGAGCCTAATCCAATTCCCAAAAAAGTCATTAAAAGTATTAAATACAAAAATGAATTAATATAGCCCATAGCAAAAATACTAAAAGCGGCAGTCAGAAAACCAAAAGCTATTACTTTCTTTAAACCAAAATGGCTGGCTGCTATTCCTCCAAAAAATGTGGCTGACATAAAACCAAAAGTAGCAGCCATCAGCATAACTCCAATTTGAGAATAATTAACTGCAAAAAAATCTCTAATGGGAGGAATTAGTGTGCCCCTCATATTATTAATAAATCCCAGCATAACCATCATCATAAATGCCAGAAAAACTAACTTTCTATGTCTTTTCATCAATTATCATACCTTTCAACCTCCCAAACAGCAGTAAAAACAATGGTTTTTTATTTATAAATCTAAAATACTTTCAATAGTTGCTGTTAAACCTTTAATATCAGCTAAAGTTAGATCTCCCATATGTCCAATTCTAAAAGCCTTATTTTTTAAGTCTCCGTATCCATTGGCAATTCTAATATTATATTTATCTACCAGCTCATTAATTAAACGCTCAACATCAATACCTCTATTATTTTCAATACAGGTAACAGTATTTGACCAGCAGCCTTCCTCAGCATAAATATCAAAGTATTCTAAGGCCCAGTTCTGAACAAATTCAGCCATTTCCTGATGTCTTGCAAATCTATTTTCAATACCTTCTTGCTTGACAATATCTTCTAACTGCTTTTGCAAAGCAAAAATCTGTGGTATTGCAGGTGTAGTCCTGGTCTGTGATCGCAGATGATATTTATGTAAAAGAGGTAAATTGAAATAATAACTCTTAGTTTCTACTTCTTCTGCTCTCTTTAATAATTTTTTACTTACTGAAGCTACAGTCAAACCAGCAGGTAAAGCAAAAGCCTTCTGAACTCCAGCCAGACACATATCAATTCCCCACTCATCTACTTTGATTTTAGTTCCAGCCATTCCCGAAACTGCATCAACTAAAAATACTACGTCATCATATTTTTTGACAACTTCTCCAATCTCTTTAATTGGATTCATTAAACCTGTAGAAGTTTCGTTTAAAACTACAGTAATTGCATCATAATCACCTGTCTCAAGTTTTTCCTCCACTAAATTCGGTTTAATGGACTGATCCCAGGCTATATCAACTTTATCACAGGGAACTCCATTTTTTTTAGTAATTGTATGCCAGCGATCAGAAAAAGCACCATTGACAAAATTTAAACATCTTCTTTTCACACCATTAGTCACTGCTGCTTCCATGGCACCTGTAGAAGAAGAAGAAAATAATAAAACTGGATTATCCGTATACAGTAATTTTTGTAAATTACTCTGAATATCATCATAAATTCTTGAAAACTCTTCAGTACGATGATGAACCTGTGCTGTTGACAACTGCTGTAATAATTCTGATCTTACCTCTGTCGGACCCGGAGTAAATAATTTTTCGTGCATTTTTTAACACCTCATAAATGATATTTTCAGTCTTAAGCTGAATTACTCAATTCTAGCTGCTTTGATATAATCTAAATACTATAATTATCTATTATTATAGCAGTAATGATCAAATTAATAAAGTTAAAATAAATTATTTGAATATTAAATCTTATATCAAAATAAAAAAAAGCACCCTCCAGGTGCAAAATTTAAAATGGAGCGGGAAACGAGATTTGAACTCGCGACCCTCACGTTGGCAACGTGATGCTCTACCACTGAGCTATTCCCGCATATTTAATGGTGGAGGGGAAAGGATTTGAACCTTTGTAGGCATCGCC
>Ga0247721_100137_pt1 | contig 32177 bp, 31 predicted proteins | sample MSEWel2017_08_16_FD_189089 | JGI IMG/M metagenome (GOLD analysis project Ga0247721, IMG submission 189089) | Subsurface sediment microbial communities from gas well in West Virginia, United States - MSEEL Well Study Marcellus 3H_2017_08_16 | ecosystem: Environmental > Terrestrial > Deep...
TTAAATTCTCTGAAAGCTAAAAGAATCAGAGAAGCCTCTGCTCCTTCAAACTGGTAGCCCTGATTTTCCAGAGTTTTAACTTTTTTGATCAGCTTTTTAATCATCTGATCAGAGAAGTCTTCCAGATTAAAGCCAATTTCCTTTAATTTATAGCGGAGATTGGACTTACCTGCCAGCTCTGAAACCAGCACCCGGCGCTCATTACCAACCAGCTCCGGCTCAATATGCTCGTAGGTATGCGGATTTTTCCGAACAGCACTGACGTGGATCCCACCCTTATGAGTAAAAGCACTTTTACCTACATAGGGCTTATTATTGATTGGAATTAAGTTGGCAGTTTCAGTAACAAAGAAATAGAGTGGTTTTAACTGTTTGAGCTGCTGGTCTGAAACAACCTTTTCTCCGTACTTTAACTGCAGAGCAGGGATTACACTGCATAGATCTGCATTACCACAGCGCTCACCTAGGCCGCCAACTGTACCCTGTACCTGAACTGCTCCTTCTTCGTAGGCAGCCAGCGAATTGGCTACAGCCAGATTGCCGTCATTGTGAGCATGGATACCAAGCGGAGTTTCACACTCTGTTTTAACCTCCTGCATAATTTTTGTTACCTGAGAAGGAAGCATCCCACCATTGGTATCACATAAAATTAAGAGTTCAGCTCCAGCATCAGCAGCTGCCTTTAATGTTTTTAAAGCATAATCTGGATTGGCCACATAGCCATCAAAGAAATGCTCGGCATCAAAGAAAACATTTAAACCCTCTGCTTTTAAAAATAAAACTGTATCTTTGATCATCTCTATATTTTCTGCCAGTGGAATCTGCAGGGCATCTGTAACATGAAGATCCCAGCTTTTAGCAAAAATCGTTACATAGTCGACCCCGGCCTCAACCAGTTTTAAAATATTTGGATCTTCGGCAGCTTTAACATTTGCCCTTCTGGTTGAGCTGAAGGCAGTTATCTCCGCGTGATCTAAGTCCATATTCTGAACTTCCCTAAAATAAGCTTCATCTTTGGGATTAGATCCCGGCCAGCCGCCTTCAATAAAATCGATACCAAAGCGGTCTAACTGTCTCGTGATTCTCAGCTTATCATCAAGTGATAAAGAAATCCCTTCTCCCTGTGAGCCATCTCTTAAAGTCGTATCATAAATTGTTAATCCCACTAGTCATCACTACTCACCTTCCTCTTTGCTTTTGAGATTTTGAACCAGATAATTCCCAACTTCATCTGTACTTAAGTCTCCACCCTGATCGGCAGTTACCATATTATTCTCTAAAGCATCTTTAACAGCTTCTTCTACCTTTGGAGTTAGATTACCATAACCAAGCTCTCTCAGCATCATTCCGGCTGCTAAAACAGCTGCCAGCGGATTAGCTATATTCTGCCCGGCGATATCAGGTGCACTTCCGTGAACAGGTTCAAACATTGAAATACTCTCCGGATTAATATTACCAGAAACAGCCATTCCCATTCCACCCTGAATTTCTGCACCAAGGTCAGTAATAATATCTCCAAAGATGTTGCAGGTTACAATTACATCAAAAATTTCCGGATTGCGGACCATCTTCATTGTAATCGCATCAACCAAAAAGTGATTCTGCTCCACATCAGGATAATTTTTACCCATTTCTTTAAAGGAGCGCTGCCACAGATTGTGAGCATAGGTTAAAACATTGCTTTTATCACAGACAGTCAGTTTAGGCTCTCTCCCAAATTCCTGAGCGTATTCAAAGGCATATTTAATTACCCTGTCTACACCTTTACGGGTATTAATCATCTCCTGAGTTGCTACTTCATCCGGGGTATCCTTCTTTAAGAAGCCGCCGATACCAGCATAAATACCCTCAGTATTTTCTCTTACTACAGTAAAGTCAATATCCTTAATTCCCTTATCTTTAAGTGGAGAAAATTCTTCTTTATATAATTTAATCGGCCTTAAATTTACATACTGGTCAAAGTAAAAACGTAATTTAAGTAAAATTCCTTTTTCCAAAATTCCAGGCTCAACTCTAGGGTCACCAACAGCTCCGAGATAGATTGAATCAAAAGTTTCGAGCTTATTTAAAACATCAGCCGGCAGAATATCACCGGTTTTTAGATATCTTTCTGCACCTAGATCAAATTTTTCAAATTTAAGCCCCAGGTTATAGGCACCATCCAGGTATTCTAAAACTTTAATTCCCTGACTGGTTACCTCTTCTCCGATTCCATCTCCCGGTATATAGGCAATATTTGACATTTATACCAGCTCCTTTTTGACATGCGCAATCAGGCCGCCATCTTTAATGATCTCCTGCATAAAAGGAGGGAATGGTTCTGCCTGATAGCTTTCACCGGTGCGTAAGTTTTTAATTTCACCCTGATCAATATCGACTTCCAGTTCATCTCCGGCTTCAGCTGCTTTGACAGCTGCCGGGGATTCTAAAATTGGCAGCCCAATATTAATTGAGTTGCGGTAAAAGATGCGGGCAAAACTTTCTGCTACCACACAGGAAACTCCAGCATATTTAATCGCCAGGGGTGCGTGCTCACGGGAAGAACCGGAGCCAAAGTTTTTACCTCCAACAATAATATCACCTTCACTTACCTCATCAGCAAAATCTGCATCTATATCTTCCATACAGTGGGCCGCTAAATTCTCAGGATCTGAGGAATTAAGATAGCGAGCCGGAATAATTACATCTGTATCAACATTATCTCCATATTTAAATACTTTTCCTTTTAACTTCATTATTTAACCTCCTCTGGACCAGCAATATAACCCTTGATTGCTGAGGCTGCTGCTACAGCTGGACTGGCAAGATATACTTCACTTTTAGTTGAGCCCATCCGACCAATAAAGTTACGGTTGGTGGTAGAAATAGCTCTTTCTCCTTCAGCTAAAATACCCATATGTCCACCTAGACAGGGTCCACAGGTCGGTGTAGAAACTGCTACTCCGGCATCAATAAAGATATCAAAAAGGCCTTCGTTCATTGCCTGTTTATAAATCTTCTGGGTACCGGGGAAAACAAGACAGCGCACATTTTCATTGACTTTCTGTCCCTTTAAGATCTCTGCCGCTGCTCTTAAATCTTCTAAACGGCCGTTGGTACAGGAACCGATAACTGCCTGCTGAATTTCAATTTTTTCATCAATTTCATCCAGGCCTTTAGTGTTCTCAGGCAGACTTGGGAAAGCAATTTGAGGTGAAATCTGACTAACATCGATTTCGATAACCTCTTCGTATTCTGCATCCGGATCTGCATTGAGCACTGTATAATCCCGCTGAGCCTTATCTGCAAGATAGGCTTCTGTCTTCTCATCTGCTGCAATCAGTCCGGCCTTACCGCCAGCTTCAATTGCCATATTGGACATTGTCATTCTGCCGTCCATAGAGAGATTTTCTATTGCCTCTCCCGTAAATTCCATTGCCTTATATAGAGCTCCATCAACACCGATTTTACCGATTGTATATAAAATTAAATCCTTACCGCTGACATGGGGCTTGAGCTCACCGGTATAAACAATTTTAATAGTTGGTGGAACCTTAAACCAGGCCTTACCTGTAGCCATTGCTGCTGCCATATCAGTACTTCCAACTCCTGTTCCCAGAGCACCTAAAGCACCATAAGTACAGGTGTGAGAGTCAGCACCAATAATAATTTCTCCCGGCAGAGTTAGACCCTTTTCCGGTAATAAAACATGCTCGATTCCCATCTGACCAACTTCAAAAAAGTTTGTAATCTCATACTTTTTGGCAAACTTTCTGATCATATTAACCTGCTCTGCTGCTTTAATATCCTTATTCGGGGTAAAATGATCAGGCACAATTGCAATTCTATCCTTATCAAATACTTTATCTACACCAATCTTTTCAAATTCCTTTACAGCTACTGGAGTTGTTATGTCATTACCGAGCACCATATCAACTCTGGCATTTACTATATCTCCAGGTTTTAACTCATCCTGATCAGAATGAGCAGCCAGGATCTTTTCGATCATTGTCATTCCCATTTAGTTAATCACTCCTCTTAAATTCCTTATAATATTATAGATTTTTTGAAAATATTCTTAAACAGCCCGAGCTAACTCAGGCTGTTTTGATTTTATTTGTTTTTAGTATATACAAGATATTTATTAATTGCTTCCAGATAGGCAGCTGCACTGGCTTCGGTAATATCTGTCTGGGAAGAATGGCCAGTATAAATCTTACCCTCAATTTCTGCTGCTATAAACGCTTCACCTAAGGCATCTCGTCCTTCTGTTACAGCATCAATTTTATAGGACATTAATTTAATATTATCCAAACCAGTTAATTCATTAATAGTCTGGAAAATAGCATCTACCGGACCATCACCATTACAGGCAGCAGACTGAATGACTTCTCCTTCTTTTTTGAGCCTAACTGTAGCAGTTGGCAGTAAGCCTTTGCCAGTTAAAACCGAAATATATTCCATTTCATAAATCTTTTCGTAATCATAAAGTTCATTATCTAAAAGTGCAATTATATCTGCATTACTTACATTTTTCTTTTTATCAGCCAAATCTTTAAAACGCTTAAAGAAGCTTTCAAAGCTTTCCTCATCCAGATCATAATCATATTTCTCTAAGAAATCCTTAAGAGCATGGCGTCCAGAATGTTTTCCCAGAACCAGTTTATTGTGATCCAGACCAATTGTTTTGGCATCCATTATTTCATAAGTTGTTCTTTCTTTAATTACACCATCCTGATGGATTCCTGCCTCATGAGCAAAGGCATTTGCCCCCACAATTGCTTTATTTGCCTGCAGTGAAATACCTGTAGAATTAGCAACCAACTTAGAAAGCCTTGCAATCTGAGTTGTATCCTGAGTTGTATCCAGATTATAATAGTCCTGTCTGGTATATAAAGCCATTACAATTTCTTCTAAAGCTGCATTACCTGCTCGCTCACCAATACCATTGACTGAAACCTCAACCTGAGTTGCTCCATTTTCGATAGCTGCCAGTGAATTTGCAACTGCAAGGCCTAAATCATTGTGGCAGTGAACACTAATCTCTGCCTGATTGATATTTGGAGTTTTTTGTCTGACATCTTTAATCAGTTGACCAAACTCTGAGGGAACAGAATAACCTACAGTATCCGGAATATTTATTACTTTGGCTCCGGCATCAATTACCGCTTCAAAGAGGCGGGACAGAAAATCAACATCACTCCGAGAAGCATCTTCAGCTGAAAACTCAATGTTATCTGTATACTGAGCAGCATATTTAACTGCTTCAACTGCACTGTTAAGCACCTCATCCTCACTCATCTGCAGCTTATATTCTAAGTGAATTGGTGAAGATGCAATAAATACATGGATTCTCGGGTTTTCAGCATCTCTTACCGCTTCCCAGGCACGATCTATATCACCTTTTCGACAGCGTGCTAGGGCTGCAACTTCCACACCCTTTACATTTTCAGCTACCATTTTAACAGCATTAAAGTCACCCTCAGATGAAATCGGAAATCCAGCTTCAATTACATTGACCTTCATCTTGGCCAGCTGTTTGGCAATTGCCAGCTTTTCCTCCGGAATTAATGTGACCCCCGGTGACTGCTCACCATCTCTTAGTGTTGTATCAAATATTTTTACACTTGCCATTTTATTTCACCACCTTTAGTCTGTCCTAGATAATTAATCAATCCAGGACATCATCTTTCTTAATTTGCGTCCTACTGCTTCTATCTGTGAGTTCTCATCTTTTTCAGTTAAAGAATTAAATACAGGGCGATTTGCCTGATTTTCTAAAATCCACTCTCTAGTAAACTTACCTGACTGGATATCCTCCAAAACAGCCTGCATATTTTCTTTTACATGGTCATCAATAACTCTTGGACCAGAAATCAAATCACCATATTGAGCTGTATCAGAGATTGAATTACGCATAGTTGAAATACCGCCTTCAAACATCAGATCAACAATTAATTTCAGTTCATTTAAAACTTCAAAGTATGCAATTTCCGGCTGGTAACCTGCTTCAACGAGAGTTTCAAAACCAGCTTTAACAAGAGCAGTTGTACCACCACATAAAACTGCCTGCTCACCAAAGAGATCAGTTTCTGTTTCTTCCTGGAATGTAGTCTCGATAACTCCAGCGTGAGTACAACCAATTCCCTTAGCATAAGCTAAACCTAAATCATAAGCCTTACCTGTGTAATCCTGGTATACAGCCAGTAATCCGGGAACACCCTTACCATCTTCATAGAGTCTACGCACTAAATGACCGGGTGACTTAGGTGCAACCATAAAGACATCAACATCTTTCTGAGGTACAATCTGATCATAGTGAATATTTAAACCATGTGAGAAAACTAAGGCATTACCGTCTTCTAAATTAGGTTCAATATCATTTTTATAGACTGAAGCCTGCTTGATATCAGGAATTAAAATCTGAATTACATCTGCCTTTGCCGCAGCTTCTGCAGTTGTCAGTACCTCAAAACCATCTTCCTCTGCGATCGGCCAACTGGAGCTTTCTTTTCTTAATCCAACTACTACATTAACTCCACTATCCTTTAAATTTTGAGCCTGGGCGTGTCCCTGGCTACCATAACCAATAACTGCTACTACTTTATCCTCTAAGTACTTTAAATCTGCATCCTTATCGTAATATATTTCCATTCTTATCTTCTCCTTTAAATTCTTATATTTTTAAATTAAATTGATAATAAAATTAACAGGAACTTTCTAGAAGTAAAAGTCCTGAGAACCATTCTGAGCTCTGACTTCTATTTATTAGCCTGACCTCTATTTAAGGCCACAATTCCTGTTCTTACAAATTCTGCAATGCCAAAATCCCTCAATAGTTCAGTTAGTGCTTCTAATTTGTCTTCAGTCCCTGTAGCCTCAATCATTAAGCTATCAGGTGCTACATCTACAATCTGAGCTCTAAAAGTATCAGCAATTTGGATAATCTCTGAGCGCTGATTGCGGGTACACTTAACTCGAATTAAAATTAAATCTCGCTCTACAATTGCTGATTTATCCAACTCAGTAATCTTTAAAACATTGATCAGTTTATGCAGCTGCTTGGTAACCTGCTCTAGTACCTTCTCATCACCATTAACTACAATTGTCATCCGAGAAATCTCTGGATTTTCAGTTTTACCAACATTTAAACTTTCAATATTAAAATTCCGCCGACTAAAGAGTCCGGCTATTCTGGTTAATACACCGGGCTTATTAAGTACGGAAACTGATAAAATATGTGTCATAAATTATCCCCCTATCATATCTTTTAAGCCGGCACCTGCTGGTACCATTGGATAAACATTTTCTTCTTCGGGAATGTGTACATCTAAGATAGCTGGACCATTATGTTCCATTGCCTCACTTAAGGCACTATCTAATTCTGATTTTTTTTCAACAGATTTAGACCAGATACCATAGGCTTCACCCATTTTGACAAAATCTGGAGCCGGTATCTTAGTTGAAGAATATCTTTTATCAAAAAAGATTTCCTGCCACTGCCTGACCATACCTAAATATTTATTATTAAAGATAATAATCTTAATTGGAATATTATAAGCCTGGGCTGTACCTAATTCCTGAATATTCATTTGGATACTGCCATCACCAGCAATTAAAACAACTTTTTCATCGGGTTGTCCAACCTGAGCCCCAATTGCCGCCGGCAGTCCATAACCCATTGTTCCCAATCCACCAGAAGTAATAAACTGGCGCGGTTTTTTGTATTTATGGAACTGGGCTGCCCACATTTGGTGCTGACCTACTTCAGTCACAATTGTAGCATTCCCACCTGTATATTTATCAATTTCTTCCATTATATATTGAGGTTTGATCGTTTCTGAACCATCATCTTCATACTTAAGTGGAAATTTCTCTTTCAGCTCCATTATTCTCTCCTGCCAGCTTCCATTTTCTTTCTCCTCTATGTGGGGAAGTAATTCCTGTAACACAGTTTTAACATCTCCCACAATTGGAATTTCCACATCAAGATTTTTTCCTATTTCAGCCGGATCAATATCAATCTGAATAATTTCAGCCTGAGCAGCAAATTCATCCAGTTTTCCGGTTACTCGGTCATCAAAACGAGCTCCAACAGCTATTAAAAGATCAGTTTCAAGTGTTGCTTTATTTGCATACTGAGTTCCATGCATTCCCAGCATCTCAAGTGCCAGTGGCTGATCTTCCGGATAAATTCCAAGAGCCATTAAGGTTGTGGTCACCGGTATTTTAGCCTTATCTGCCATTTCTCTTAACTCTTTTTCTGCTCCTGAGATAACTGCTCCACCACCTACATATAGAAGTGGTCGTTTGGCTTCATTGATTGCTTTAGCTGCTTTGTTGATCTGCAGCTTATGCCCCTCAAAGGTTGGTTTATAGCCTGGTAAATCAACATGATCTGGATAATTGAAATCTGCAATTGCCTGTGTAACATCTTTGGCTAAGTCAATTAGTACTGGCCCTGGTCTACCTGTACGAGCAATATAAAATGCTTCCTTAATTGTTCTTGCCAGATCCTTTATATCTGTAACCAAAAAATTATGTTTTGTAATTGGTAGTGAAATACCAGTTATATCAGCTTCCTGAAAAGCATCTTTACCAATAAGTGAACTGGAAACCTGACCGGTAAAAGCAACTATCGGTATCGAATCCATCTGAGCATTGGCCAGTCCTGTAACCAGATTGGTTCCACCTGGACCAGAAGTAGCAATACAAACCCCCACTTTGCCACTGCTGCGGGCATAGCCATCTGCAGCATGAACTACTCCCTGTTCGTGTCTTCCTAAAAAATGTTTTAAATCAGAGTTATATAAGGCATCATAAAGATTGATTACAGCTCCTCCAGGATAGCCAAATACAACATCAACATTTTCTTCTTTAAGTGATTCAATAATTATTTCTCCGCCATTTAATTTTGGCATAGATTCACCTCCGCTGTGATTTTGAAAATAATTAAAAAAGTAATAGTAACTTAAATATTAACAAAATAGTTTAAAGTTAAAATAAAATAATTAGATATAAAAATAACCCTGAATACAATTATCCAGGGCAGAAAATTATCTAAGAGTTTATAATTTGAGAAAACAAAAGTCTGAAAATTAATCAAACTAGCTTTTTAAAGATAATCTTAATTTCTGCTGCCAGAAATTAATAAAGTTTGCTTCAGTTATTCAGCTAAAACTGATAACTGTTAATCCTCTCAAATTATAAAATTCTTAAATGAAGCCGACCCTTCTCACTACTTGCTATTCTTTAACTTCATTTATTATTTTATTTGTATATTATATTTACTTTATTAGTTATTATAATTTTACTATACTAGATTCTATTAACTTTATCAATCATTTTTAGAAAATAACCTATATTTTTTAGATATTTATTACATAAATAAATAAAATAAGTTATTTTAGTTAAAATTAACAATCAAATTACTTTTAATCAAGTACTGCTCCTTTAGAAGCAGAACCGACTAATTTTGCATAACGCTTTAAATAACCACTAATATCTGGAACAAATGGTTCTACTTTATCCATTCTAACTGCTAATTCCTCATCTGATAGCTCTACTTCCAGAACAAAGTTATCCATATCAATATGGATTATATCTCCTTCTTCTAAAGCTGCTATTGGTCCACCTGCAGCTGCCTCAGGAGATACATGGCCAATTGCTGCCCCTCTGGTGGCACCAGAAAAACGACCATCAGTAATTAAAGCTACACTATCATCAAGTCCCATACCAGCTAAAGCTGAAGTTGGAGAAAGCATTTCTCTCATCCCCGGACCACCTTTGGGCCCTTCATTTTTGATAACTACCACATCACCAGGGTTAATTTCTCCATTATTAATTGCTTCAATACTTTCTTCTTCACTATTATAAATTCTAGCCGGTCCGCGGTGGGACATCATATTTTCTGCCACAGCCGCTCTTTTGACAACTGAACCTTCTGGAGCTAGATTACCTTTGAGAATGGCAAGTCCACCTCGATCATGATAAGGGTTATCTAAAGTTCTGATAATCTCATGGTCAACAAAATTTATCGCTTTTAAGTTTTCTTTCAGTGACTGTCCTGTAACAGTAACAGTATCTAGATTAATCAAATCTCCTTTGATCAGCTCATTGATTACTGCATGGATACCACCGGCTGAATTTAAGTTCTCCATATGGTTTTTACCGGCTGGAGTTAAAGAACAGATATGTGGTACCTGATCACTGATTTCATTAAATTTATCTAAAGGAAGATCAATCCCTGCCTCATGAGCAATTGCAGGCAGATGTAAAGCTGTATTTGTAGAACAACCTAGAGACATATCAACAGTTATTGCATTTTCAAATGAAGCCTCTGTTAAAATATCAGAGGGTCGAATATCATTTTCTACCAGTTTCATTACTGCTCTCCCTGCTGCCTTGGCCAGTCTGATTCGATCAGCCTTAACTGCGGGAATAGTTCCATTACCAGGTAGGGCCAGACCTAAAACTTCTGCCAGAGAGTTCATAGAATTGGCTGTAAACATCCCGGCACAGGAGCCAACTCCAGGACAGGCGGAGCGTGCAATCTGATCAAGCTCTTCTTCTTCCATTTTACCAGATGTAACTGAGCCAACTGCCTCAAATACATTGTGCAGATCAATTGCTTCACCACAATGGCTGCCGTGCTCCATTGGTCCACCACTGATTACAATTGCTGGAATATCAAGCCTGGCTGCTGCCATCATCATTCCAGGCACAATTTTATCACAATTTGGAATTAAAACCAGTCCATCTAGCTGATGACCATTAACAACAGCCTCAACTGAATCAGCTATAATCTCTCTACTGGCCAGGGAATAGTGCATCCCGCTGTGGCCCATGGCAATTCCATCACAAACACCAATTGTAGAAAAAGTTAAGGCTGTACCTCCAGCTGCTGTGATTCCATGTTCAACTGCATCTTTAATTCTATCTAAATGTTTATGACCGGGAATAATGTCATTGGCCGAATTGGCAATTCCAATTAAAGGTTTATCTAAATCATCATCATCAAGTCCCAGCGCATAAAGTAAAGATCTATGAGGTGCTCTTTCTATACCTTTTTTTATTTTATCACTTCTCATTTTATTCCTCCTTATACTTCTAACTGCTCTTATTGAAAAGCTCACTTATATTTTATCTTTAGTTCATTAAAAAAATATTAGCTTAAAAATAACTGCTGTTAATTAATCTGTATAAATTTCCTTACCAGTAGAGCCAGCAATTTTTCTAAATCTCTCTATCAGTTCAGTTGTCTTAGCTCCAACCTCACCATTGCCAACTTTGCGGCTGTCAACTTCCACTACCGGAATAACCTCTGCTGCAGTTCCACTTAAGAAACACTCATCTGCATTAAAGATATCATGTCTCGTAAATAGCTCTTCTTTAACTTCTAATCCCATTTCTGCTGCTATTTCGAGTACAACTTCTCTTTTGGTTCCTTTAAGAATTCCAGCGTAGATTGGTGGTGTATATAAAGTATCTTCGGATATAATAAAGATATTATCTCCTGTACATTCTGCCACATAGCCATCACTGTTTAAAATAATAGCTTCCGGTGCATCCTGCATATTGGCCTCAATCCGGGCCATAATATTATTTAAATAATTTAAAGATTTAATTCTTGGGTTAACCATCTCCGGTCCATTACGCCGAGTTGGTACAGTAACCAGCTTTAAACCTGTTTCATATAGTTCTTCTGGATAAAGCTGAATGGCACTAGCAATAATTACAATTGTTGGCTCAGGACATTTACGGGGATCCAGACCCAAATCTCCTTTTCCTCTCGAAATAACTACTCTTATGTAAGCATCTTTTAGATCATTTGCTCTAATTGTCTCTAAGATTGCTGTTTCCATCTCTTCTTTGCTTAGAGGAATATCGAGCATAATTGTTTTGGCAGATTCATATAATCTTTTAATATGCTGATCCAGCATAAATACTCTACCATTATAAGCCCTAATTCCTTCAAAAATTCCATCACCATATAAATAACCATGGTCAAAAACAGAAACCTTAGCCTGATCTTCCGGGACAATCTCTCCGTTTAAATAAATATTTCTACTCACTACTTTGTCCTCCTTAAATTTATTTGAATTTTAATAAATCTACTCGCTTTTTAGTATAGAAATAGCATTTTATTAATATTTATTGTTTATAAATTATATAGTTTCCATTTTGAAAAGTCAAGGAAAAAGCCTTCCATTTATTGAATTAAAAATAATAAATAGAAGGCCAGATTAAAGTATTAATTTTTGTCTAAAATTTCTTTTAATTCTTCGGGGCTTAATTCTTGATATTCTTTTTTGGTGTTATCTTTTTTGAATGAGTTAAGTATTTCTTCTCTTGTTTTACTTCTTTCTTGAAGAAATTCAGCAATTATTTCTTCTTCAGATTTAGTTAAAGCTTCTTCTTCACTAGCTAATTTATTGTCGGACGTATTATTGCCAGTTTTATTTTCTAAACCATTATTAATTAAATGTTCTTCAGCTTTATACTCCTCTTCATATTTAATAATCTTAGGAGTTACAAAAATTAACAGTTCAGTTCTAGAATTATCAACACTACGGGATTTGAATATTTCTCCAATTACCGGAATATCTCCTAAAAGCGGTACCTTTGACATCGACTCAAGTTCATCTTCCTGAATTAAGCCCCCAATTGCGAAAGTTTCTCCGTCTTCTAGCCTGAGCCTTGTGGTAACTGTTCTTGTCTTTTTAGGAGGTAGGGTAGCTCCTTCAGGCTTAGGACCAAAACTGCTGACTTCTGGAGTCATAGATAATTCAATCTCATTATTTTCTGTAATCCAGGGTGTAAATGTCAAATCAATACCTGCCTGCATATAGTCAAAACTCTGGTTACCTTCATCATCATAAACAGGATAGGGCACCTCATCTGTTATTGCCATACTCGCTTCTTCTCCATTAAGAGTCATTAATCTAGGATTAGCAAGTGTTTTAGAACTACTATCATCATTGATAGCTCTTAAAAAGTTAGGCCAGGTTAATTCTATTCCTTCTATTTGCCCAAACTCACTTGTTTCTGCACTACCAAAAGAAGGGTCATTTTGATCCTTAATAAAATGAAGTCTACTTAAAGTTCCATTCTGTAAATCAATACCCAGTTCTTTTAATTTGTCTGTTGAAATCTCTTCTACCCTAACTTCAATAATAACCTGATCTTGAGGCTTGTTAATTTCGTTAATCAAATCTTGCACTCCATCTAGTTTGTTTTTAGCACCATTAACAATTACTTCTTTGCGTTTATTATTTAAATGAAGTTTAACTTCAGGATAAAACTTGCCCACTATTTCGGTTATTTGTTCTGTATCAACATAATCAACTCTTATATTTCTAGTTTCTGGCTCTAAACTTTGGTCATAAGTCTCAGCCATGGAAATTGCTTTTTTTACCTGTTCTTCTTCTCCACTAATAGTCATCGTATTTATCAGCTGATTAGAAGTAATTTCCAGTCCAGGCACAACAGTTCTTAATTTTTGTTCTAAATCAGATAATTCTGCATTTAAAACCTGATAACTTGCAGTATAGATTTCAATTTTTTCCGCTTCAGACTCTTCTTCTTTTATTTCTTGAGAGCGGGCAGCCTCAACTTCTTGCTCAGTTTGAGCACTGTCAAGACGATTAATCATTTCTTTAATCTCAGCAACACTATTTTTTTCTCCCTTCAAAATAAACTGTCTCCGGGCAGTATCCAGTGTTATTTGAGTCTGAGGAAAAACTTCGCTAACAATTGTACCTATATTATCTATATCAGCAGACTGAACTTCTACAAATTCTGTTACTATATCGGCATAGATACTGTCTAATCTTTCTGGTGCGGCTACTACTACTGTGTTCTCATCCCACTCATAACTTAGGGCCCTGGTTTGAGTAATTAAATCTAGTGCTTTAGAAAAAGTTATTTCTTTTAAATTTACTGTTATAGTTCCAGAAACATTGCTATCTGTAATTAAATTAACATCTGCAACTTCTGCGATTGCTCTTAAGACATCTACTACTTCAGTATTTTTGAAATTCATATTTTCTATTTTATCCTCTGGTCCTGCAATAGCCCCCATGGAAAAAAACAAAACTATAATTAATGTTAAAATAAAAATCTTATTCTTATATCTCATCTATTTCCCCTCCAATCTTTAACCGAAGCTTAAATCCACGATTTTCTACTATCACACTGTCTTTTTCTATAGCAGTTATCTTATATTCTTCTACCTGATAACTTCCGCGGATAAATTCCACACTTCCTCCGGTATTTAGCAGTGCAACTTTTTCTCTATTACTGCTTATAATTCCATTTAAAGAAAATGGAAGTTCTTTTTTTACATCTTCAATTGTTATTTTTGGTGGTGCTGGCTTCTGATTTTCATTATTGTCTGTATTTTGCTCTGTATCATTTACCTGCTGCTCTGCTTCTTTGTCATTATCTGCTGCTGGTGGCTCTGGCACAGGATCAATATATTCTACAAAAGGATTTCTAAATTCTTTTCCACTATAAATTTCCTGGTTTTTATTTTGAGCAAAAACAGATAAAGAAAACATAAATATTATCAAAAAGATGCTAAATACTATTATAAATTTATCCTTCATCTGTCTCAACTCCTTTACGCAATAATTCTTCATCTACAAGGCGGTCATGATACAAAACTGTCATTGAAAGTAAAACTCCCTCATCATTTCGGCTAATATTAACATCTCTAAATTCAAACCAGTAATTCCAATCCTTAAAATCTTCCAATAGTCTGCTTGCTTCTCTAAAGTCTCCGCTAATATTAACTGCCATTGAAATATTTTCTTCATTTTCGCTTGGCCTAAATAACTTTAAATCTAAATTGTTGTCATTTGCAATTTCTCTAAAATCTATTAATAGATCAATTACATCTTTGTCTATATACTCTCCTCTTCCTTCAAACTCAGCTATTATTTCTCTATATTCTGCTTTAATCTCCGGCAGCCTCCTAGCAAAAGACATTGCTATATCTAAGCGATTCTGCCTGTTATTCCTCTCATTTTCTAAAACTCCAATTTCTGCTTTTAAAGGCTCATAAAAATAGAAATAGTAAATAGCTGAGAGGGCAATAACAAATGCTAAAACTAATAATATTTTTTCTCTCCTGCTTAAATTTTTAAACATTTTATTCGCCCTCCTCTCCAACTAAGTCAGCAGTAATAACAAAACTTACCACTTCCTGTTTTTCTAGAGTATCCAATCTTACATTGATAAAATAGGGAGAATCAATTAAGGCCTGTCTAAATTCCTGCAGCTCTTCCCCAACTCTGGTCCTTCCTCTGATATTTAAAGTCTTTTCTCTTAAGGAGAAATTATCAATTACTCCTCTTAGTGGTGTGATATAACCGAGAGCTTCAATTGGACCATCCCAGTTATACTCAGGCACAGTTGGTGTTTCTTTAAGATCATTAACTAAATTTTCGTATTCTTTAAATTCAGCTTCACGAGGCAGATAAATATCAAGCTGATTTTCGATTTGCTCAATTTCTGCCTGGACATAATTTTTTTCAGCGACTAAAGAATACTGGATAATTCCAATCATCATAATTGGAATTAATATTGCTAAAAGGATTCCCACTCCAAAGTAATCAAATGTTATCTGTCTTTTTTTTTCTTTAATTAGGTTAATTCTCATCTGCCATCACCTCACTTATACCGAGGCCAACAGCAACTGCAAATTCATTTTTGCATTCTTCACAGTACTGGTCTTTATTAATACTATAGTTTGTGTTTTTAAAGGGATCTATTTCGAAAATTTCTCTATTTAAATCTTCAGCTAGTAATTCCCGCAAGCCTTTGAGTCTGGAGCCACCACCGGTAATAAACACCTTTGCTATTTCTTCGCCCCTGTTTTTCATATTAAAGTAATCAAAAGAACGGGTCAGTTCTGCTGAAAGAGTAGAGGCAAGTTCATTTAAACGATTGTCTTCACCCAAGACCATATCTAGCTGAATTGTCTCCATCAACTCCTGCTGACTTTCTTTTTCAGTTTTATCGGCGTTTAAACCTTCCTCAAATTTTCTTGCTTCTGCTGCTTGATACTCATTACCCTGGATTTCCATTAAAGTTGTAGTAAACTGATTACCACCAGTATCAATGGTTCGAGATAAAAAGACATCATTTCTATTTGCTATAGTGATTTGAGTTGCCGAAAAACCAATATCAATAATTGCAATTATCTGATCACACTGATTTTGATAGTCAAGCAGAGAAATTAAGGCCATCGGCTGAGTATTAACAACTGATACTTTAAGGTTATTTCTCTCAAAAGGTGCTAAAAAATTATCAATGATATTTTTCTTAACAGCTGATATCAGATATTTAACTGTTCCTTCTCCTTCTTCTACCATAAAGAAATCAATGGCCGCATTTTCAACCGGATAGGGTATCTGCTCATCGGCTTCCCACTTTAATGATTCCTTAATTTCTTTTTTATCCATTTTTGGCATTTCAATATTTCTAATTAAGAGCTCATTACTGGGTACAGCAGTAATAATATAATCTGTCTTTTTCTTGAACTGATCTAAGATATTTTTTATCTCTGCTGCCAGCAGTGACTCATCCTTAATCACCCCATCAGTAATTGTATCCCGCGGCAGTTTCTGCAGCTTGGTATCCAGAATTTTAAAGCTCTTATCTCCTGTTTTTTTAATCTGGGCTGCTTTTAGGGCATAACTACCGATATCGATACAGGTATAAATATTGTTTTTAAAAAACATATGACCACCTCATTTCATTAACTATTAGAGTTCCTGCCAGTCAAAAAGATCATACAGTATTTTTTTACTTCCACTAGTTCCTTCTGGAAATGGAATTCCTTTATCTAAAAATGTTTCTAAAAAATTAATATCAAAATTTATTGTTGCGGTGTTTTTAGTAGTTAAAAAATCCTGAGTTATAATAGCTCCTTCGAGTAAAAAGTTATTTTTCACTTCGGTTCCACCAGTAGTATAAATAAAGCCCTGCATTTCTACTAAATTTGCATTATCAATTATCAAATCTCCATTTACAAAAATCAAAAAATAATCTGTACTATCTACAGCAGAATTAATTTGTACATTGTTACCAAAATTTAAGTCACCATTAATTATTAAAACTCCACTTCCATTTACCGTCTGATCCAATTTTACTTCTCCTAAAACACCATTTACATCTGCTGTATCTATATAAGTTATTATATTGTCAATAGGATTAGTTGTTATCTCATTAATTAGTGTTATCTTATTTTTTTCAACAGTATAATCACCTTCAGCATAAAAATATGAATTTTCTTCAGCAGCTAAATCTTTTAATTCAACAAAATCAAATACATCACCAGTCCAGGGCCACTCTGTTTCATTTTCATATAAATTGCCATTATGATCAAAATTATTACCTGTATCAAAATCTCCAGTAGTATAAACATCACCATCAATAGTTGCTTTATTTGCTAAATCTATATCTCCTACTGCAGTAATAGCATTACTAAATAGGCTATTGATATAATAAAATGAAGCAGTTATAGTTTTTTCTACTCCTCCGCTAATACCCCTTGCTTCAAATTTAACTGCAGGTTGATCATCTATAATAAAAAAGTCTCTTTTTAAAGAACTTACACTACTCTTTTCTAATAAATCATTAATGTCCTTCTTATCATTTAATTCTGATGTATCAGAATTCCAAAAGCTATTAATCCAAAATGTAGCTTCTCCATAAGAAATAGCACTTTCGGCTGCAAAAAAAGCTCTCGATGAATTGTTTTTGTTTCGAAAAATTGATAAATCAGAATCAATCATATTCGACATTGAAAATATTAAAATTAATAATACAGACAGGATTATAACTGCTAAAACTAAAACATAGCCATCATTATTATGATTTTTCATTTTAACCCCCAGCCTTTCTTAACCATTAGGAATCTAACAAACGGGGATAATAAGCACTTATAAATTTATATTTTTCTGTTTCTTTTGAATTATATATCTCTGCAATAATTTTTATTAATCCAGTTTCTTCAACAATCTCAAAACTATCAAATTTTAGATCAGATATTTCTTTGGCTGAACCTCCATTATATTTAACAACAAAAGTCTGATTAGTATTATCAATATAAAATTCAATAATATTTGCCGCATATTCAACCTTGAGATAATCTTTATCTGCAATTCCTAAATAATCTTCTACTATAGTTATTTTTTTAGCCTGTCTAATATTATTAGCAAACCAACTTTGGATTATATCCTTTGCCTGTTGTACTTCTATTCTTTCTTTATTAAAAACCCAAACTCGATTACTATTAAAATAAGCTGCATAAATAGCAGTAGAAACCATACCAACAATTGCAATCACAATAATAACCTCAATTAAAGTAATTCCTTCATCTTTAATAAATAATTTTTTCATTTTACTCACCACTCTCTCACTTTATCCTGGCTTTCAAAATAGAAGTTAGACTATAGTCTTTAGTCTCATCCCAAGTTAATCTTAAGGTTACTCGAGCAAAGTCTGCATTAGCTTGATCACTTGATTTTTTTATATAACTACCACTTTCTAATTCATAAGCATAATAGTCAATAGTAGAATTTGTTATTAAATTATCTTTACTAAAATATTTATGATCTGCAAAATTATAATTATTCAATGAAGTTTCTAAGAGATTATTCCAAGTGTTTTCTGCTTCTTTTTTAAGATACTCCATTGTGTTTACAGTAATATCATTTGCCTCAGAAAGTATTTCACGCTGGGTTACAAAACCTAAGCTATTAGTAAAATAAGCAATGATCGGAAAAAACGCCAGAGTTAAAATCACAATTGCTGCCATAACCTCAACAAGACTGAATCCACTACTCTGCTTATTCATATTGATCAGCCTTCTTTCTTAATTTAACTTTCCTGCCAACTAACAAATTCAATCTGCTTATTATTATTCTCTTCACCATTTTCTGGTATATCAAATCCCATTTGGGTAAAGATATCTACAAAATCATCATTTTGTTCTATGTCAATATCTACATTAGTAATAATATTTTTTTCTGCCATCAGGCTTCCTTTCATATCTATTCTACCAGAACTTCCACTACCACTATTGAAGGTAATAGAATCTTTTGAATACAAAAAGAAATTTCCTTCTACCTGTTTGTCAAAAATAACAGGACCTTCAGCTAAAATAATCAAGAAATCATCTGTGTTTTTATTTATTTTAACATGCTTCTTGAATGTTAAACTGCCTTTGACCACTAATATACCTGAACCATTAATCTCTTTCAATTTATCAAATAATGCACTATTTGATATTTCCATTGAATTTCCTGGGAATTCTTTTTTATTTCCGTCATAATCTGCCCAAACATTATGTCCTTCAATAAAAAAATCATCAAAATCAGGTATTATATCATCTTCCTGATTTTCATATATATCTCCTGAAATATTCAACTTAGAATTCTCTTCTAAATCTTCAATTTTACCATTTGCATAAATGCTTCCATTTATTTCTCCTTTTTCTTCTGAATTAAAATGAATGTTTCCACCACTGGTTATTGCATTACTAAAAGGTCCATTATTATTTATCTTCACTTCAACTGTTATATCAGAGTTCAAATTATTACTTGTACCAGTCGAATTGATAGTATACTCATTACCATTTTTAGAAAACTTTAATCTATAATCTTCTTTTGAATTCCAATGATCATCATCTACTGATAAATATTTACCGTCATTTTCAATTAAATCATCAACATTATCTTTATCATTAAGAAGTAAGTTAATTCCTCTTTCAATCCCAGCTTCAGCAGCATAAAATGCTTTGACTTCATCTTCATGTCTTTTTGTAACTTTAATATTACTATTTAAACTGCTAGCTAATGCAGTTATAAATATAATTAATACAGATATTATAATAATTGATGTTACTAATATTGCTCCATCTTCATTTTTATGCAATCTCAACACCTCATTTCTTTAAACGAGATTTAATATAATATTCAACAACTAAACTATCATTATTATTTTTTAAAACTAAACTATAATCAACCAAACTATTATCTTCATTTACTTCAAAGCTATCCTTTTTTATTTTAGCTTGAATAATATTTCTTTCTTTTACCCAACTAATACTAGAAAAATCAGTTTCATCTGAAAAACCACTCACATCACTTGTCGGTTTGTCTAAAACTAATTGATCATTATCAATTCTGTATCTAAAAAAATTCTCTTTTTTTTCTAAATTTTCATCTTCCACTATTTCAGAATATAATTTTAATTGATCATTACTAGCATCAATATAAACAGCATTTCTAATATTTTGATTAATATTAGCAGCTATTAATGTTGCCTGCTGTGATAATTCCAAACTATCCTGATTAAAATTAAAAAATCTCCAGACAGATAAATTCAAATTAAATAAAACTCCTAAAATTAATGTTATTAAAACTATAGAAATAATAACCTCAATTAAGGTAAAGGCCGCTTCTTCATTTATATTTATATTTCTATTCAATAGAATCACCTCTCTGAAATATAAGAAACAATCTCTAAATTTTTTGAATTATTATCCCATAAAATAATAACTTCTATTTTATATAAGGTATCATTTATTTCTTCAAATATTAAATATCCTGAATATCCATCCACAGTTGGTGAAAATGAAGCCTCTGCATTTCCATCATTGAAAGTATAATCCTCTGAAATAGACTTAAAACCATCTTTTTTTATCTCTTCCATTTTACTCTGAGCAATCATTAAAGCTTTCTCTCTCTCATCAGTCGCATCAATAACCCTCATACTATTTAGAAAAAACCCAGAAATTGCAACTGAAACTATTCCTACAACAGCAATTGTTACTGCTATTTCTATTAATGTAAAGCCTCTATTATTTAAATTAAATATACCCACTACATCTCCCCCATTAACTAAAAAAACAAAGATACATACCAATCAATCAAAAACTCTCCAAAAAAGATCATAATTATTGCTCCAAAACAAATAAATGGTCCAAAAGGTATCCTATCCTTTCTTTCCATAACACCAAGCCCCATCAGAGACAAACCAATAATAGAACCAAGTAAAGAGCCAATAAATATCCCTGCCAAAGTATAAGTTGTTCCCAAAAAAGCACCCAACATCGATGCCAGTTTAACATCTCCCATACCCATTCCACCTTTAAAAATTAAAGCAATAACTAGAAGTATTAAAGCTGGAATAACTATGCCAAGCAAAGAACTAAAAATACTAATATAATCAAAAAAGATTGCAGATAATAAACCAATAATAATACCGGAATAAGTGATGACATTTGGAATAATCATATATTTATAATCAATAAAAGAAATAACAATCAAAGCAGATAATAAAATTAACATAATTACTAGTTCAAAAGATAATCCAAATTTAAGATAAGCTCCTAAAAAGAAAAAAGCGGTAAGTAACTCAACAAAGGGATACTGCCAGGAAATCTTAGTGCCACAGTATCTACATTTACCTTTAGTACTTAAAAATGATAATACAGGTATTAAATCAATAATCTTTAATCTTGTATTACAATGAGGACAGTGAGATGGTGGTTTAACAATTGATTGTTTTTCTGGAATTCTATAAATAACTACATTTAGAAAACTCCCTATTAAAAGTCCTAAGATAAAGAAATACACTGATAATACCATAGTCACTATCCTCTCTTAATAAACTTCTCCAATTCCACCCTGAGAAACATTAATATCATGTTCACCTTCACTTAAAGTAAGTTGATAAGCACTATCGCTTGTAGCAATAGAATTAGCAGAAGTTATTATAGTATCTAAGTCACCAGAGAAATCAATACCTAAATCTCCAAAATAATTTGCACTTAAATCAGATAATTTATCTCCATCATTAAAAACTGGATAATGCTGATAGCTGACATAATGCATTTCCATTGCTTTTCTAAAATAATTAGCATTACTTTCTAAAGAGGAAATTTCAGCTTTGCTTTTAATACCATAAAACTGAGGTATTGCTATCCCTGCAATTATACCTAATAAAGCGATTACTAACAATAATTCTATTAAGGTAAAACCTTTTTTATTAATTAAAATAAACATCTAATCTCACCCTTACAATTCATATTTTAAATCAAGCGGCATTTTAATACCGCTTGATTATTATAATTATGGTGATTATTTTTTGGTAATATTTACTCCGCCTGAAGTAGCTACACCTGTAACTTTATCATTCTCTAAAGTTATAGTATAATCATCACCAGATGTTATAGTGCTCGTAGTAGGATAATTAGAAATGTCAATAGAAACATATGATGTTATATCATCAAAACTATTTGGATATGAATTTTGAGTAACAAAGTACATTTCCACACCAGTTCTAGCATTTCTTAGATCTGCTTCTACTGCAGCTACTGAAGCTTCATCAGTAATACCAGTCATTCTTGGCACAGCAATCCCCGCCAAGATACCCAACACTGCAATAACAACCAGTAATTCAATTAATGTAAAACCTTTGTTTCCACCACTAAAGATCATTTCTCTAAATTTTCTCATTTTTACTCACTCCTTTTTTAGTATATAAAAATAACAACAAAAATTAAATTCTCCCTATTTTAAATCCTCTCACCTCCTCTGCCAGAATGATTTTTTAGTCTTAACTCTACAGCAATTGCAAGACCTAAAATAATCCAGAAGACCGGGGCCACCGAAACAACACTGTCATTGAAAAATCCAGCTACAGCATAAGCTGTAAAAGCTGCTAATAAGGCAAGTCCAATCTCTGTATAATAATTATCAAATTTGGAAGTTAAATATAGTTTTAAATTTCTGAGAAAATAACTACCAAAGAGGATCAGCACTGCTGCTAAAGAAACTAAACCTGTATTAAAGCCAATCTGCAAATATATATTATGTGGTTTATCAACAATTATTTTAGAACGGTTAAAAAATTTAAACTTACCCACTACATCATGCTGAGGAAAGAAAATCGCATAAGTGTCAGGTCCATATCCAAGTAATGGTTTATCCTTAATCAAAGGCAGAGTTCTAGACCAGATGTAGCCTCTTTTTGACGCCAGCATTTCCTTACCCTCAAAGCCCAGACTTTCAACCTCTTCTAAAGGATAAATATTATTCCTCATTCCGAGAATAAAAAAGCCATTCACCTTGCTTGCATAGATAAACTCAGCCGTTTTATTACCATATTTAAATTCTAAGATCTGATTATCATTTTCTTTGCTTTCCACAACTTTAAAGCTATAGGCTGCAAGCTCAGGATCATCAAATTTTAAATATCCTGCTTCCTCTTCCCTCTGACTTAAAGAATAATCAAGTTTCTGATCTGATTCATTTAAGACAGTAAGCTTAAAATCATTTTCCCTATCAAAGCCAAATCTTAAATATTCTTCCTCTGTTTTAAAATGAAGATAACCATTTTCTGATTTTAGATCTTTAATCTGAGCCGTCTCTCCCATAAATGCTAACTGGGTTTCAGTTCCTAAGGATAAAAACTCTCTTCTGAGTGAACCATCAGTGTATATATCCATTATCGTAAAAACTGCTAAAAATATTAAGAGTAAAATTAAAACTTTTTTATACTTTTCTATTATTTTTTTATTCAAAATCACTGCCACTATCAGAGTTGAAACAATTGCTCCCAATATACCAGCTCTCGACAAAGATCCGAGCCAGGCTGCAAAAATAAATGAACTGGCAGCTGCTAAAGCAATAATCCTCTTTTTAGATCTGGCAAAGAAATATAAAACCGTGCTCAGCATCAATAACATCGAAAAGTAACTACCCGCATAATTGGGATTATAAAAAGTTGCAAATAAAATATTTCTGCCTGCAAACCTAAAATCCATTGCTGTTGAAAGTTCAGCAAACTCCTTGCCGGGTAAAATCAATTTCTGACCCAGAACATTTTGAAAAAAATCATAACCGAAAAATTGACTTAAACCAATTATGGCAATTATGACAGCTGAGGTCAGTAAGGCCTTCAATAAAAACTCAAACTGCTCTTTTTTATTAAAAAGATTAATTGTAATCACAGTAATTAAAAGATAAGCAATTAAGACCGGCATCCCTTCATAGCGATCAGGAAACCCCTGCAGTGATGTCAGCTGTGCTTTAGAGAAAAATGTAGAAAGAAGTATCATTATCAGATAGGTAAATATCGGATAATAATAAGCTGTCATTTTAAGTTTTTCCTTTGCCTCTTTTTTATAGTAAATATAAAACGAAATTAAGGCTAAGAGACTAAAACCCAGCAAAAATATCATTTTATAATAGGAAAAGAAATCTGTATTATAATCTCTAATCCAGTAGGAAGCCACAACTTCTGATAATTCTATTTTTTTATAGTGAACTATCAGCGGTACTACTGCAGCAATCAAAACAACAGGTAAAACATATAATTTATTCTTTAATTTATCTGCAATAGGCCTCACCCCTTTAGTTGATTTCTCTTTATTGATAACTTTTCTTACTATAGGCTAATTATACTGCTTTTTTAGAGATTTACAATACTTTATGAAAAAATATTTTTCAACAAAATTTAGAACTGCTGGAACATATCAAACATCGGTGTCACAATTGAAATAGCAACAAAACCAACCATTACTGCTAAAAATACAATCATTATCGGCTCAATTAGAGAAATTGCTCCATCAACACTGGCTTCTACCTGTCGATCATAAAAAGTAGATATCTTATTTAACATATTCCCCATAGAACCAGTTTCTTCTCCAACACTAAGCATTTGGATTACCATAGCTGGGAACTCGCCACTTTCGTTTAAAGGATCAGATAAGTTGCTTCCTTCTCGAACTTTAACACGAGCATTTGTTAAAATTTCTCCATAAACCCTATTTCCCACTACATCCTCAACAATTGCTAGAGCCGTTAAAAGGTCAACTCCACTATCGATTAAAATTGCCAGGGTACTGGAAAAACGAGAGATATACACCTTGCGCATCATTGGTCCGATAATAGGTGTTTTTAAAACCCAGCTGTCTGTCTTCTCTTTCCCGGCAGGTGTATTCCTAAAACGGGCCAGCACAAATAAAAAGACTAAAAAAGCCAGCAATAGGGCCCACCAGTAGCTCTGCATAAAGGTACTAATAGCTAAAAGCATTCTGGTCGGTAAAGGTAATTCTGAACCAAAATCTCTAAACATATCAACAAATTGCGGTACAACCTGGGTTACCAAAAAGATAACTACAATAACACCTACAGCTAAAATAACAGCTGGATAATATAACGCTGAGCGAACCATAGAATTTAATTCATCCTGACGGTCATAATGAGCTGCCAGTTTATTTAAAATTCTATCCAGCACACCACCAGATTCTCCTGCTTTAACAAGCTGGATATAAAGCTTTGGGAAAACTGCCGGATGTTTAGCCATCGCATCAGCTAGAGAAATACCAGTTTCCACATCATCCCTAACTTTCTCAATCACATCCCTAAGTCGACGGTGGTCTGTCTGGTCAACTAAAATATTTAAAGCATCTACCAGTGAGATACCGGCATCAATCATAGCTGCAAACTGCTGTGAGAAAATAGAAAGATCCTTTAATTTAACCCGACGGTGCATTTTAATAAATTCACCAACATCTAAGGCTTTTCTCTTTTCACTAATTTCTGTAATATAATAACCCTTGTCTCTCAACTGACGGGCAATTACAGATTTATTCTCAGCTTCCAGAGTCCCTGAGATTTGATCTCCATTCTTACTTTTTGCCTTATACTGAAATTCTATTGCCATCTAAAAAACCCCCTTCCGGGAATTAGATACTTCCACTAATCTTTTTCTTCACATATTCGGAGTCATCTGCTCTCCGCACTGCTTCATCATATTCGATCAGACCCTGATTATATAAGTCAACCAGATAATTGTTCATCATAATCATTCCGTATTTACCACCAGTCTGCATTGCAGATACTAGCTGATGAGTTTTTCCTTCCCGAATAATATTTCTGACAGCGGATGTAGCAATTAAAATCTCTAGGGCCGCCACCCGTTGTGAACCATCTTTCCGCGGTAAAAGCTGCTGTGAGATAATACCGCTAATTGAAGAAGCAAGCTGAATCCGAACCTGCTGCTGTTGATGGGCCGGAAAAACATCAATAATTCTTTCCACTGTGCTGGGAGCATCATTTGTATGCAGAGTCGCAAAAACTAAATGTCCAGTTTCTGAGGCCTCTAAAGCAATAGAAATTGTTTCTAAATCTCTCATCTCACCTACAAGGATTACATCTGGATCCTGTCTTAAAGCTGCCCGCAGACCATTAGCAAAATTAAGGGTATCATGTCCCACTTCCCGCTGATGCACAATAGATTGATTATGAGAATGTAGATACTCAATCGGATCCTCTAAAGTAATAATATGGGCCGGTCTATTTTCATTGACTACATTGATCATCGAAGCTAGAGTGGTTGATTTACCACTTCCGGTTGGACCTGTACATAAAACTAGTCCTTTGCGCTGCATTGATAATTTTTTTAAAATCTGGGGTAAACCAAGTTCATCTATTGTTGGGATATCTCCTGGAATAACTCGTAAAGCTAAGGAAACTGAACTTCGCTGTCTAAAAGCATTAACACGAAAACGACAGTATCCCGGTACACTGTGGGAAAAGTCAACCTCACCTTTTTCTAAAAATTCTTTCCACTGTCTTTCATCCATCAGGTCTTTTGCAATATTTTCGACTTCTTTAACACCAAGTTCTTCTGGATAGTCCTCGTAAAACTGCAGCTTACCATTATATCTGATAACAGGTTTCAGCTTACCAGAAAGATGGAGGTCAGATATAGCAGGATTCTGCGAAATATCCTTCATTACATCAATAAGATCCATTAAATCCCCTCCCTTTTGTATTAACAAAATAATAATTATAAATTTTAACTCTAAATATTAGTGAATAACACTGACCAGTTCCTGGTAGCTGGTTATTCCTTCTTTTAATTTTTCTTTACCATCAGTTAATAAGGAAGCCATCCCATTTTCACGAGCATAGCGTTCAATTTCCGGTTCATTTGCTCCCTCAGCAATCATCTCTTCCATTTTAGAATCCACTTCTAAGACTTCATGAATTGCCACTCGCCCTTTATAACCATTGGTACACTTATCACAAACCTTCCCAGAAGGTCGCCAGAGCTTAGTAACACTCTGATCATCTAAAAACTTTTTTTCCTCAATCCCCGGTTCATAAGCTTCTCTGCACTCAGGACATAACTTACGCACCAGTCTCTGAGCTATAACACCCATAACTGTTGAAGCAACCAAATAACCAGGAACTCCCATATCAAGCAGTCGGGTTAGAGCACTGCTGGCATCATTGGTATGCAGAGTACTCAAAACTAAATGTCCTGTCAAAGCTGCTCTAATTGCAATTTCGGCAGTTTCTTCATCTCTAATCTCACCAACCATTACTATATCTGGATCCTGGCGTAATATAGATCTTAAAGTTTTAGCAAAAGTAAGTCCAGCTGCATTATTAGCCTGTACCTGATTTACTCCATCCAATTGATATTCAACCGGATCCTCAATTGTGACAATATTTTTAGTCGGTGAATTAATTTCACTTAAAGCTGCAAATAAAGTGGTCGACTTTCCACTACCAGTTGGACCTGTTGCCAGTAAAATTCCGTATGGTTTTTTGATCAGTCGGTTAAATCTTTCACGATTTTCTTTTCTAAAACCTAATTTATTGATATCTAAGAGACTATCATCTCTATTTAAAAGTCTAATAACAACCTTTTCTCCATAAATTGTTGGCAGGGTCGAAACCCGCATATCAATTTGCATACTCTTAAAAGTCATCTGTACCCGGCCATCCTGCGGAATTCTTCTTTTAGTTATATCCAAATCAGCAATAATCTTTAAACGAGAAATCAGTGCTGCCTGTGAATGTTTGGGGACTGTCAGCTCCTCATGTAAAATACCATCCACCCGGTAGCGAACTCTTAAAGAGTTTTTTAATGGCTCAATGTGTATATCACTTGCTTGTTTCTGTAGTGCCTGAGTTATAATTAAATTGGTCAATCTGACAATTGGTGCGTCTTCTACCATCTGTCGTAACTGATCAATCTCCGGTTCAGAATTAATCTCATTGTATTGATCAAGGCTTTCAAATATTTCGGAAGTATCAGTATCGACCAGAGAATAAATTTGATTGATGGCATTCATGATTTCTGTATGGGTAGCAATTGCGATATCTACCTTCATACCTGAGTTAACCTCAATGTTTTCGATAGCCACCAGGTCAGTTGGATCCTGTATTGCCACTTTAAGAGTATTTCCTTCAACATCATAAGGGATAGCATGGTGTCTACGGGCAACATTTTCGGAAATATACTGTGATAAATGAGAGTTTAACAAATGGTTGTTTAAATTAACTCTTGGAATTTTTAGTTGCATTTCTAAAGCATCGGTTAATTCTTCTTCCGAAATATATCCTAACTCAGTTAAAACCTGTCCGAGCCTCATATCCATCTCTTTTTGAGCCTCAAGCGCATCTTCTAATTGTTTTTGAGTTATATAATTATATTCTAAAAGCAAATCTCCAATTCGTTTTTTGCTTTTTGGGCTCATAATTTTTGCTCCTTTATTTAATAAATTTATACCTTTAACTTTAATCTTTGAATAAATATGTTAAATTTAACTATAATATTATAAAATTCGACATATTTATATAAACTCCTGCTAATTTCTAATTTAATTTTAATCTTTTTATAAATTTAAGTATATAAAGCAAAAAATTGCCATGATAATAATCACACTGGCAATTTTCACCTGAGGCAACATAACAATCATAGGATTGCTCCCTTAGACTTATGTTTTTGCGTCACAGTCTTTAAACTGCTTTGCTTTTATTTATATATCTAACCTATTATTAAATTAATCAACTGAATCATCTTTTGCTTCTATTTCTCCAACTGCTTTTTCAGCAATCTGATACCACTTTTTCTTTGGCGGCATCTCTTGTGTCCAGAGCTTAAATGAAGCCTCTGCCTGATAAATCAAAGTTGGCAGTCCATTTCCTATCTGAGCTCCTCTTTTTTCAGCTTCTTTTAAAATTTTAGTTTTCAGTGGGTTATAGACTAAATCGATAACTAACTGATCTTCATGTAAGTAATCAGGATTAATTACTATATTTTTGATATTATTACTATACATCCCAACCGGGGTTGTATCAACTACCAGATCTGCTGCTTTTAAGAGTTCACCATACTCCTGCTCTTTTAAACTACAGAAATCAAAGTTTTGCTTAGAATTTTCTTCTCTGAAAAGTTTTGCTAGTTCTTGTGCATTTTCTACTGTTCTATTAATAATTGTAATATCTTTAAGATCAAGCTGAATCAGGGCTGCAATTACAGCTCTGGCTGCTCCTCCAGCTCCAATCACTACTGCTCTTTTGTCTTTAACCTTAACTCCAGCTTCCTCTACCTGCCGCTGAAAACCAATAACATCTGTATTGTAACCGGTTAGTCTCCCACGTCTATTGAGCACAGTATTTACTGCTCCTGAGGCTCTTGCCAGAGAAGAAAATCCATTTAAATAAGGAATTATACTTTCTTTATAAGGAATAGTCACATTCCAGCCGGCAAAACCAAGAGTTTTTAAAGAATTTATATATCCTTCTAAATCCTGCTCTTTAGTCTCCAACATTAAATAAACAGCATTAATCCCCAGGTCTCTAAACCCATTATTATGGAGAGAGGGAGAAATCGAGTGACTTAAAGTTTCCCCTAACAAACCATATAATTTTGTTTCACTATCAGGTATAAAAATACTCATCTTCTGCCTCCTAAAAAAAATAAAATTGTAAAATAAATTAAAACACGCCGGTTTTAATTTGCCAGCGTGTCTGTTTATGTAATAATAACTCCAGACTGCTGAAATTTCAGTTTCTAATCCCAACTAAATTTAAAATAGCTAGAAAACAGTCTGGAGTCTTTCTCCCAGTGACTCAAAATCAATAATAATAATTTTACGCTTTTTGATAGTAATAACCCCATCATCAATAAAACGATTAATCAATTTAGTTACAGTAACCCGGGATGATCCAATTAAATTGGCAATTTCCTGGTGAGTTAAAACTAAATCAATAACTGTCCCTGCTTCTATTTCACGCCCAAAGTCTTCTGCCAAACGCGAAAGCAAGCTTGCTAATCTACCAGCAGCATCCTGAAAAACCAACTCCCTAACCTGACTGGTTAAAAGTCTGGTCTTTTTAGATAAAGCCTCAATAATTTTAATTGCTAGTGATGGTCTATTCTGTATCATTTTTTCCATTTCATTCCAGGGGATAATTAAAAGTCTGGCATCATCCATAACCTCCGCTGTCAGAGGGTGGGGATCCTCATCAAATAAGGAAAGCTCCCCGAAGATATCACCTTCTTGTAAAATAGTAAGGACTTTTTCTTTTCCTTCTGCAGAAAGCATAGAAAGTTTAACTTTTCCATTAACAAGTAAATATAATTTTTTAACACTATCATTTTCAAAAAAGATAACCTCACCTTTTTCGTAAAATTTAGCATAAGAATTTGTACATAAAAGTTCTAATTCTTCGGGATCAAGATTTTGGAATACAATTAAGTCTTTTAAACACTGTTTTGTTTCTTCCATATCACAACCTGCCTCTCTTATCTTCTACTATAATATATATTCTCTATTAATGAAAAAATTCCTTTTTTCTAATTTAATTTCTTTCTTTACAATCTTTGCAATAACCGTAAAATCTTAATTTATGTTCTGTAATCTCAAAATCATACTTATCTTCCAGTTCAGATTCAAAATAGTCAATATCCTGATCACTAAATTCAATTAATTTACCACAGCCCTTACAGATTAGATGATGGTGATGAGCATCTTCTAGATAAATCTCATATTTGCGAGAATCATCATTAAAATCCAGTACATGGACAATATCTAAATTCTGCATTAGCTCCAGACTTCGATAAATAGTTGCCATTCCAATATCTTTATCTTTTTCTCTAACAGCAGCAAAAAGTTCTTCTGCTGTAAAATGCCAGTTTTCTTTTTCCAGTATTGTCTCCAGTATTACTTCTCGCTGTCTGGTAAATTTATAGTTATTCTCTGCTAATTTTCTTTTAAATTTATCTTTTAATTTTTCCATTTACAACACCTCATTTTAAAGACTATTTATATTTTATCATAAAACCGAGCAGATATTAAATAATTATTTTGAATTTTTTCGCTTAGATATCCATTTTTTACATTAAAAAATAACATTTGGGTATTGACTATCGGTTTAAATAATTATATAATGTAATAAATAAGAATAATTTGTCGAAAATTGTTAAGAAAGGAGAATTAACATGAAATCTACTGGTATTGTCCGTAAAATTGACGATTTGGGTAGAATGGTAATTCCAATCGAGCTCAGAAAAACAATGAATATCAATAAAAAAGACCCAATGGAAATATTTGTTGACGAAGAGAAAATTATTTTGAAAAAATATGAACCAGCATGTATTTTCTGCGGCAGTGCAGATGACACTATCGAATATAAAGGTAGAACAATCTGTGGTGAGTGCATGGAAAATATGGTTGAGCTTAAAGAAGAAAAATAATTTTTTACCCAAATAACAAAAATTGGATATCAATCTCTAAAAAAATAGCACCCTAATCGGTGCTATTTCTTTTTTTAAACTATTATTTAATTTATGTTTTAATTTATATATTTTTATGATCAAAATCAGATTATCTTAAAAATACATGACCACCAATTCGCTTAACAAAATTCCTTCTGGAAATCCAGGCAGTATTTGTAGCTATATCTGGGTTATAAAAATATATTGAACCTAAAGTCGGGTCATAACCAAGCAGTGCCGCTCGCGCAGCCTGCAGCTCTTCTTCGCCAGGATAATAATTTGCTTGACCATCCATTAGACTACTAAACTGTCCTTTCTGCAAGATAACATCTCTAATTGTATTTGGAAATTGATTACTTTCAATTCTATTCAGAATTACAGAACCAACTGCTACCTTACCTTTAAAGTCTTCTCCTCTTGCTTCTCCATGAATAATTCTTGCAAGTAAAATTATATCATCTCTAGATATGTTATATTCTAAATTAACTTTAGAATCAGGAAAAACATTAAAAGAACTTTCGCCAAAAACTCCATCTGCTTTGAGACCATTGGCCTGCTGAAACTTTTTGACTGCCTCTACAGTAGCTCCACCA
>Ga0247721_100138_pt1 | contig 32015 bp, 28 predicted proteins | sample MSEWel2017_08_16_FD_189089 | JGI IMG/M metagenome (GOLD analysis project Ga0247721, IMG submission 189089) | Subsurface sediment microbial communities from gas well in West Virginia, United States - MSEEL Well Study Marcellus 3H_2017_08_16 | ecosystem: Environmental > Terrestrial > Deep...
TACCAGAAGGTGGTTCTTCTGGTATATTTTTTTATCCTAACAGGAAATATATGTTAAATAATCTTACTGTTGTAGATCATGTCCTAAAATATATGATCTACTGCTGAATTTTATGTCTTGTAACACTGCTCTTTCTAACATTACTTCACCAGGACCAGAGATGTCAAATAAGGTAACTGTTAAATAATTCTGATGAAAACTATCATACTCAGTTGTAGTTGTTCTTATGACAACATTTTCTCCGGCCTCAAACACTTCTTTTTCTCCTTTTAAAGATAGATTCTCATCATCAACTATACCAGTACCTGTACTAACATCAAAAGCTAAAACAGAACCTGACAATAAGAACATTGAAATCACTACTATAGCTAAAAATTTTTTCACCACAATAACCCCCCCTGCAACTTTTTTCTAATACCTAAACAATAATCGAAATCCTATTTAAAAATTGACAAATTAACCACTCCGGGTATCAAACCCAGATTTTTTATCTATCTTGTAAGTTTTTCCATATGATATATAATTGCTTTTCTATTAAATTTAAAAATAATGAGCTAACCCTTATAATCTTGGACAAGCTTTAACATAATTTGTTAAACACAAATTTTCAGTAAATTAACTATTTATGCTCTGATTCAATTTTTGCTTCATCATAATTATTTATGTATTCTTTCAGTTCATATTTATAATAACTTATCATACTGATCTAATTTTCCCTTAACTTTTTGATTATTTGGTTCTAATTTCTGTAAATATTTAAAATAACCGCGTGCTTTTTCAAATTCTTTCTTTTGGTCATATGCATAAGCTAACTTTTTAATAATTTCTAATCTTTGCGGATACTCTTGATTTATTTCTTCTAATAACTCAATTGCTCGATCTAAATTGCTGCATAAGCCTTCTAAAATTGCTAATCTATATTTATACTTTGTCTGATCATAAGTATCATTTAGCCTCTTGTAAATTGCTAAAGCTTGATCATATTCTTTTAAGGCAGTATAAACCTTAGCTTTTAAATAATCTAATTCTTCAGCAAAATTATCTTGTCGAATTTCTTCTAATTGACTAAGGGCTATTCTTTTTAGCTGCTGTAAACTAGTATGGAATTTACCTTGTTTATACTGCACATATCCCAGATGTAATTTTAAATCAGGACTAACTTCTCCGACTGCTTCCTGCTCCAAAAACTTTTCTGCTTTCTGCCATTTTTCAGCTTGATACAACTTAGCAACTTGTTCTAGCCAACTTTCACCATCAGCAATATCATAACTTTTAATTGTTATCTTATCTGCTTTAGTTTTTATAGCAGTTTCAAAATCAAGCCTTAACTCCTCAACTGTTTCATATCTATTTTCATAATTGCGTTCTAAAGACTTCAAAATAACTTCTTCTACTGCTAAAGGAATTTCACTATTAATTTCACTTGGTTTTTTATAAGTAGCATTATTAACTACTTGTATCAAGCTATCATGTACTTTACTTCCCGTTAATAAGAAATATAATAAAGCCCCTAAGGAATAAATATCTGAACTCAAATATCTTTTTTGCGAGTTAACAACTTCAGGAGCAATAAAACCACATGTCCCTTCCCCGATTGTTTCTACAAACAAGTCTTCTATTAACCTACTGGTTCCAAAATCAGTAATCTTAACTTCATTACCTAATAAAATATTATCTGGTTTAATATCTCCATGACAAATATTTAAAGAATGCATAAATTCAATTGCATCCAAAATATTTAGGAATACTTGATATAAATTAGAAAATAACCGCGGTTTAATTGTCCCATATTCCCTTATCTCATCAGCTAGGGTATGTCCTTCAAAATATTCCATTTCAATTACAAAAACTCCATCTACTCGTCCCATCCAATTAATATCAATAATATTAGGATGTGTATGTCCTTGTAATTTACTACCTTCTTTTAATACTTTATCTCCTGACTCCTGTTTTTTAGGTATTTTCAGAGCCACTACTTCTTCATTTTCTAATTTTATCGATCTCCAAACATAGCCATAACTTCCACTACCCAAGAATTCCTTTAAAATATATTTGTCACCAATTGTTTTATCTTTTTGTGGTTTGAATCTTTTCATTCTATCTCACCTTAATCCATTGATTTAATTTGAGATTATTTCTATTACCATTTGCAACAGCATGATAAACCATATAATCAGTCTCAAAATTATTAATACCAGGTAGATACTTACCTGTAGACAAGGTTAATCCTTCATCAATAATAGTAGTTATATCTTGAATATTATTAGCAGTTACTCCTGCATAACTCCAATAGACAAATAAAATTGATTCTAAACAACAGTCTAATTGATGATAAGCAATCAATAAATTTTTTAATTTTTCTTTTAACTTCTTTTGTTTAGCAGCAGAATTATTATATCTTTCAAATTCAGCGACTAATAACGGTTGATTATTCGTTAAATCAAACCAGACAGAATCAGGCCTGACTGTATCCAGAGAACTATTCGGAGCATGAATCGGGCACTCAGAAATAGCAGTTACATTATTAAGTTTTCGACCAATAGCAGTAATATAATTTAATCCATGTGAATGAACAGTTTCTGAATGGTCAGGAATTCCATAATCGGTCATCATAGGGAATACTTTCCGCCGCAATTCCCCTGTTTTAAATTCTTGCCTGACAAATTCTTGATCAATTAATTTAGCCATTAAAGCTACCCCATTCTTTAAGCACTGCTGGCGCTTCTCCACCATGCTGTAAAGCCTTAGTGCCTACTTTAACTAATAATGGTGCTGGAATAGAACGTCCACAGATCAAAGCTTCCCCAGTCGATAGAGAAGGTAGCTCTTCTATATCAGATTTAGAAAACATATCAGAGGTTTTAACAATGAATCTTTGGTCATCAGGGTTCTTAATTCTCATTGTAATTATTGTATTACATTGAGAAGTAACATCAGGATCCAACTTCGAAGGACGCTGAGAAATAATAGCGAATCCAATCCCGAATTTACGACCTTCCCCAGCAATTCTTTTAATCATTTTCAAAGAAATAGCATCTGATTTTCGCGGTGCAAAATTATGACCCTCTTCATAAACTAAAAAAGATGGTCTAGTTTGTTTTCTCTTATCAGTAGCAGCTCTCAAAATTTCACTAGAGACTAAAGCAGTAATTATCTGTTTAGCATTATCAGATAGTCCCTGAAGATCGACTATCACTAATCTACCATTATCAGCTCCAGATTCTCCGATCATATCATATACATCAGTTGGTTCTCCAATAGCATCATTATAGAAACTTTGTGCTTCATTAATTACTCGGTTTAGCTTCATAGAAGCTACTGCAGCACTTCTTTTACTCAATGCTCTAGACTCAGCAGAAGTTAATTCTTGCCATGATTTTAATTCTTCTAAATCACCAGCTAATAGTTCACGCAAACTTTCTATATCGCGAGGTGGATGAGGATACTTATATTTCCAATATCTGATTGCCACATCTAACACTCGTTGCTGTGGCTCAGTTAATCCAGGTAAAATCTCTGAAAAATCATCCATTTCAAATCGATCAAATGGCAAAGCTAATTGCTTGTTTTTTCCCTCATATTTTAAATTAAATGAATCAACTTGAGGAGTATAAACTTCAATCCCTCCTCCAGCATCAATTAATTTTTTGAATTTCTCTTGAATTTCAGGAATTTTCTCTTGATCACGAGGATCATCAATATCATCTAAATTATCATTAAAATGAACTTTTCCATTTTTATAAGCTTTACCATATTCACCATGCGGATCAAAGACCACTACTGAACCATTCATTTGAGCCACTAGTCTTTCAATAATTCGCCCTACAGTATAAGATTTACCGGCTCCTGTCATAGCCAATACTGCTAAATGTTCTGTAGCTAAAGTATTAACATCCATATAGACTGGCACTACATTCTCGCCTCGCTCATAGCCAATCAAATTTCCAATATGAATACTTGTTTCTTCATTAAACTCATAAAAGCGAGATAAAAATTCATAATCAACTCCAAAAACTTTAGTGCCTGGATCTAAAGGACGGCGGGGAATTTTTATTTCTTTTGTAGCAGGTTCTTTATAGCCTACTAGTTCAATTGTTCCATATAAATTCTCACCCGTAATTTGAGCTCCAGGAAGCATTTCTAAATCATTTAATCCTTCACCCATATCTGAATTATAGAGTATATTATTGCGGGAAATAGATACAATCCGACCTAAAACATCTATTTCTCGCTCACTCTTTCTCTCTTGATGTTTAATTCTTACAAATTCACCACGTCGAGCCACAAAACTATCCTTTAAAGCTATTTTTAAATCGTTAGGGTCTCCTGTATTACCAATTAATGTACCAATTAATTTATTCTCTCCCATCAGACAGCCTCCTTAAATATCTAAACCTGAATTATTATCAAAAACATCTTCATTATCCAACCATTCTTCTTCCAAATCATTATTCTTCAATAATTTTTTCGCTTCTCGTTTATAAAACTCTAAAATACCAGGTTGCTTTTTTAAAGGTTTAAGACCATATTCAGCATACCATAAAGGCAAAGGAATCGTGCCTGGTTGATCATAAATCATTAACGAAATCAGCTGATCAGTTAACTCATCAACTGCTGAACTATCCCAATCTTCAACACCGCCTAGCATCTCGACTAATAAATGTTTAGTTTTAATTCCTGCCTTAAAATGATAACCTATTAATCCTATATCTCTAAGTTCCGGTGGTTCTAATCTGTTTCGATTGCTAATTCCATCAAATTGAAAAGCAGCTGTTCTCTTTGATGGACCTAAAATTCCTTTGAGCATTCTCTGCAGGCCAATTTTGCGCAGCTGTTTTTGATTATCCTGCAGCAAATTTATAATTCCAGGATCTATCTTATCAACGATATAATCTGTACTTTCATCAGCAATTGCTAACAAAACTGCACCAAATCTTTTACCACCAATTGAAACTATTTTAGTTCCTTGCGGATTAAAAGGATAAATTTCACTCTTATATTGACTCCAAAATGATTTTATTTTATCTCTAGCCTTTTTATAATCTGCAACAGTACTATACCGACTTTCTAAGGGTACATCTGATCTTTCTAATATTAAAGGCACATCTAAAATAACTAAATCTGGTCTGTCATCTTCTTCCATTAATTCAGCAAGTAAAGTATAACTATTGACAATATCATAGTACTTCAAGCGTCGACTAGTATCCATATGGTCTATTTCATCAACATCTACTGTACTCTCTTGTCTAGTTTTATAGATAGATCCCTCTTCAATATAAAGATCCTGTCTCACAGCAGCAGTTCCATACAAAATACCACCAAAAAATTGAACTGTTCTGTGACCAGTAGCAATCCCTGCTGCATTAATCGTAAAAGGAGATATCTTTTTACACTTCTTAACTACTCCTCCCTGAACTAATTCAGGGGCAATCTTATCAATATATCTCATCTTATTAGACAGTTTTCCTACTGTATTCCGCAAGCCTAATTGAATTTTAGCAGACATACTCTGTACTATCGGTGTTCCTTGATAATCATCATTATTAATATCTGTCATCGGTATCACTCTTTTTTTGTTTAATTTCTTTTACATAAGGCAAATAACCTTGATATTTAATGTATCTTTTCCCTTTATTACTAATTTTGTGATCATCTTGTAAAAGCCCTTGCTCAGTTAAAGTTTTTACTTCTTTTTTTAATTGTTGCGTAGTATACTGTTGATACAAGTACTTATTTATCTTTTGCTTTAAGTTATCAGTTATTTCTACTTCTGCAGCTGCTAATAGTAATACATATAAAGAAATTTTTGATAATGACTTCTCTTCTTTAGCAGATGATAATTTATCATTTACTATTATTTCCTCCATCAATAAATTATCAAATTGATCTCTAATAATTTCATCTTTAGTTAACAGATTCATATCAAGCAAAGGTAAGGTTGTAACTGTTATTACGCCACTATGTTGATGCTGTTTATACCTAACAGCTAATAATTCACCAGCTTCAGTCTTGATTTTAGGCCCCTGTTGGACAGTGGTCTTTACTTCATAATCTAGAGGATAAAAATCATGTTTTTGCCACTGCAAATCTGAGTTCCTAACTACTTCTAAACTAATATCAAGATTAAAAAGCTCATCTAGTTTCAGAGGCCGCCAAGAAGGAAGACAGAATAATTGTCTTCCCTCTTGAAAAGCCCAGTCCTTCAAAACAGATAATTCTTGGGAACTAATTTTTTTTAATAACCTTCCCACTAAAACTAAAATATTAGTCTGTGAATTTTGCTCAGTTGCTAATTTTTCAAAACTAACAGGAACTACATCATACCAATTATTTAAAATCCGATATTCAGTTCTCGTTTGATAAGCTTCAGGAATATATATTTTCACTTTAAACAACCTCAACTTTAATCTTAATTAATCCTTGATCTAATAGTTCCTGTTGCTCCTCTTGATAATTCCTCCAATTAACTTCGCCATTGTTCTTAACTATACGTAGATAAAAATCAAATTTAGTTTGTAAATCAGAAAAATAATTCTCTCCTTCTACCCGTAATTCTCTCATTAATCTCTCTACTTTATCTTTAGCCTGTTGATAATCATTTTCTTCGGGTAACTTAGATTTGCTATATTGAATATCCTGTTGGTTATTATCTGTTCGCAACTTTCTAATAGCAACAATTAAAGTATCATCATACCAACTATTTTTCTGTTCTCGCACAAAATTCTCTACACTGTCAATAGTTCCTTTTAACTGCTGAACTAAGTTTAACTTGTCTTTTACTTCTTTCTCCATAATATCAAGTAATTTGTCGATTTCACCTTCTTCTTCAGCATCTTCAATCTTTTCTTTCAGACCAGCCTCTAAAAAGGTTTCTAAACCTAGTCTAATTTTATCTAAGTTTTTATACTCCTGATTAGACTTCCATTCTTCTGGTGCAGTAGCAAAAAAATCTTGCCATTTTTCAACTTCATCCTGATGGGCCAAATAATCATCTACAATTTTCTTGAAATTTTCTTTGATTTGATTAAACTTATCTACCAACCCTGAATTGCTCCACTTTACACCTGAATCAGATAGTTGTAAACCACATTTAGATAAAACACTTTTTAATCTTGTTAGTGCCTGACCATATTCCGCCTTCTTTAAATAATGGGCCAACATTTCTGTAGTATCAACTGGTAGTCTAATTGTTTTGGTTTTATCAACATCAGTTGAATAGCTAATCTCTTTTTTATATTCTCTTAACATCAATGTTAAAGGGGCAATAGGAATTTCATAGCCCTTATATTGGTTATTAGCCATTACTTCTTCAATCTTTTCCTCAATTTTATTAGCAGCTGGTTCTTTGATTTCAGTAATATATTGATGGAATAATTGAATAAATCTTAATCTTTTCCAAATCGGCATATCTCCATCTAAAGGATCTAATCCGTCAATTACTCTAGTATTAAATTCTAATTGCTGCCATTTTTCTGGATTATAAACATAATCACAATTATTATTAAAAGTCTCTAAATGTTTTATTATTTCTGCCCATATATTATCTTTTTTAGGTATCACTTTCTGTAATTTATCCACTTTTAATTCATCTAATATTTCCTTAGCATCATCTAACTTTTTACGATAATCTTCCTTGTTAGTATCCTGTAGCATATTTATATAACCTGGTCCAAGGACCTTAGATAATTCATCTAATATTTGATCATATTCTTGATCAAGCCAAGTTTTAGCAATATGATACTTTGTTTCTAGACTATTAGCTGTAGCCCTCTGATAATGGTCATTATTAATCTCGACAACTCCCAATTTATGTAAAAAGATAGTTAATTGTCTAATTATTTTCATTACTGAATTGCCTGTAGAAACAGACTCTTGTAGGCTAAAAAAGAAATCATTTTCAATTTGATTTTGTGAGACTCTTTTGTCACTAAAATAAGAAATTAATCTGGGAAAACAAGCTGGAACCTCTGCTAAGTAATCTCCATCTTCTTTTCTAAAAATCCCAATAGTTTTATAATTTTTATTTTTGAATTTCTGCGGTAATTCTAGTTTGGACATTACATTCTTTAATTTATCAAGTTCTTCACTAGAAAAATTATTATCTGTAGCACTAAATTCCCACAATGAAGCATCTTTAATCAGCATCTGTTTATATCCCTGAGCAATCATAGCCACAATTTCTTTATTATTACTTCTATCAGGCTTAATTGGTCTTAAAACCCAACCTTGACTGTCTAGTTCTTCAAACCATTCTTTACTTCGGTCTTGAATCACATTATTAATTTGATTGACTTTATCTCTAAATTGGCCAGTAAAATACCTAGGTTCGCTTAAATTAAGATAATCTCTCTCAACTGATAGAATTTCTAAGACTTCCTGCTGAATTTGATTTAGAGAGATAAAGATAATACTGCGTCCTACTTTTGTTAAATCATTTTTAATGCTATTGATTTCTGCTTCAACAGCTGAAGTACTAGCTAAAACAAAAATAGGATGAGATCCTTCTTTATTAATTTTACGGCTCTGCAAAACTCTTTTTAATTTATCAGTGTCTTGGCCCCAAATTATATCTACATAATTTTTCGGATGGACTGTTAAGGGGACAGGACCTTCATTAAATTCCACACGTTGACCAGGTATTTCTAAATTAAGTTTTCTAATTTCAGGATAATTCATCTGCATTGCCCGTCCAAAACCAATTAGAATCCGATTAATCTCTCCACCTCTATCCTGCTGTACATCTTTAATTCTCTCTTCTAAAGCTTTATTTTCTTCTGGAGTTACTAAATATCCAGCTTCTCCTGTATCAGAGGCATAGCGTTTATCAAATTTACTTAAGAAAGAGAAGCTCGGCCCAATGTATTTAGTCTTTTCAGTACTCTTCTCTTGAATCAAATTATAAATTAACTCTGCAGCAGTTTCTGCTTCTTCTTCAGGATACAGCATTCTAATCTGATCAATAAAAATAGATTTAGTAGTACCGACTAGATATTCATCTTCATCTGTACCTAAAGAAAATGTCTTTAAGCTGCGCAGAAAAATATCCAAATCAAAGTTACCACCATAATTATTGGTAAATTGATCTTCAATTATTCGCTCATATTCGCCTTCATTGATTAAAAATCTAGCTAATTCAGGCTTCTTAAGTTCTACTTCTTTAAACTCTGCAAATACTTTTTCGCCCATTTCTGTTTTAGCATTCTGCAAAGCATTTAGTTCTGCTTTATTAAAGTTATTGATGGGCTTAGGTAACTGTAGTAGTAATAATCTTTTGACTAATGATCTGTATTTTTCTGGCACTTCAAGATAATCTAAACTAGCTTCATCTAGCAACTTATCAAATCTAGATACTGACCGCAGTCTGTCTTCAAAAATTTCTGCTGCATCAGCTGAACCATTATTAAGCAGATACTGGTCCACTTGATTCATAATCATATTAAACCAACCAAAATTACTGCCTGCTATAATATAAGCTGCTTCTACCAATCCCTCGGGATAGTCGGAAATTTCCCCTTGATGTTCTAAATGTTCTATATAATCACTAATATCAGCAAAAGAATTCTGTTCTATTTCCAATATCTCATTGCGGCGGTCAAGAGCTCCTACCCCTTTTAATTGATCACCAATAGCTGGTGAACATAATAGTAGAAACGCACTATATGGATACTTTGCTCTAGCATTTTCATGTTTGATGGCATGAGAAATTAATTGAATTGCTTCGCCATCTAATTTATTCTTAACCTCATCATCAAATTCACTGCTTGTTCTTTCAGTTTTTGATTCTACTTCATCGGCAATAATTAAAAACTGTTCAATACCTAGTTCTTGGAAATATTGATAAGCTTGATTAACAACTTTAACTAAATCATCTTCATTATCTAAAATTTCTTCTGTAGTATACTGCTCTAATTTTAAAATTTCTTGCAGTTTTGCTTGAGAAAAGGACATTGGATTTAAATGGTTCACTAAATCTAAGGCTATCTGTTCTTGATAAGTTAAATCATCTTCTTCTTTGGCTGTAGCTAAATTCTTAAGAGCAACATAGGTCCCGAAAGGAACCCAATAATTATAAGGTAAATAATCATGATTCATCTGATCGTAACTAATATAAATAGGTAAAATTCCATCACCAAAATTATCTTCTAAGATTCTAACTTGCTGCGGTTGATCATTTTCTTCCCGGATAATCCAACCTTTATCTTTGCCCATTACTTGTGATACTAGTTCAAAAGCAATTCTTGACTTACCAATACCCCAATCAGCAATTAGAGGAAATATCCGCGCTAAATTTGCTCGCTCCAGACCATCTACAAAATTACTGAACACACGATAAAACTCTTTTTGTCCCACCATCGGCTGACTGAGAGGATATTTACTAACTCCCCCCTCAGACCACACTAAATTGTTCATAATTTAACCCTCCAATTTTTAACAATAATATTTAATCTAAAAATTCAACCTTCAATAACTGATAATCTCGTTTACCATATAATCCTTTACCGTGCCTGGGCTGTCCAGATTGATGGCTTATGATTTTTAATTGATTATCAGCTAATTTAGCTTTGAAAAACTTTTCAATCCATTTATCCGCTTCTTCTGCAATTCCTAATTTACTATGTAAGGCTTGGCCCACTTTCTGCAAAGGAAAGTAGCCGCGAAAATCTTTATATTCAGCTACTATTTCTTTTAACAGTTCTAATTCATTCTGCTCATTTGAAGTCTCAGTTAATTCCGAGATTAATTCTAAACTAATGTCTCTTTTAAACTGTTCTTGTTCTAAATAATAAGTCTGCGTATCATATTTTTTCAGCCATCCTAAATACAGAAATAATTCTAGAGGGCAACGTAACCTTGCTATACCTGATAAAGTAGGCTTTTGTCCACGCAAGCCTAACCATTTTATCTCTTCTTCAGTAACCTTGAGTTCTTTTGCCCACCATGGTCCTAAAGCTGGAAAACCTACTGCAGCTAAAAGGTCATTTAAATTCTGTTGTTCATCATCGCGATAAAAGGGATAAAAAGTTTCACCTTGATAATCTACTGCAGTTTTGTTATAAACCGCCTTAAACCAAGCTGTCTCGAATTTCAGCGGGTTATCTTCTAGCATAGCTATAATTACTGCTCTAAGGCGCGGAGAGTACTTCAATAGTTGTTCTCCTAATAGTATCAACCACTCTCTCTCATTATCTGCTTTGTAAGCTGCAGCTAAATCTCGGGCGGACTGCTGGAGTTGGCCCTGGTTAATAAAGTTAACGCCCTTTAATTTATAGCTCTTATCTTTAGTCATTCGTTTCCAAGCAAATAAACCATATAATTCTTCATTATGATTCAATCTGCCCGAATCATCGATTTCAAAGTCTAAATACTTAACTGCTAATTCTTTAGCCGTTGTAGCTTCAATCTCAGCGGGTAAATGACTTAACAACTCCGGCCATATTTCAAAACGCCAAGGATCAAGCCAAAATCTCTGCTTTCCTAACCTAATCTTCATAGTTTTCTGCCAACCTTTCTATATAGTTCTTTAGTTCGTCTTTTAATTGACTACAGTTATTCTTTAGTATTAACAAAGGTTTCTTATATAATAAGCTATCTATTTTATCAGATAGAATATATTCATTATTTTGATAAATATAAATTTCTTTGTCTAATAGTTCAGTAAAGTAATCAATTAGGTTAAGTTTTGATTTAGGAAATAATTTAATATCTTTAAAAGTTAAAAAATCTTTTATTAGTTCTGTAAAGGAAGAAACATAAACCTCTCGGCCATTATCAAGATAAGTAAAAAAATTAATTTCTGTTGGTTGATAGGGAGTTGCTTTCTCTGCGGGACGAAGATTAATGCGGTCATTATTTTCAGCCCGCATCTGTTTTTCTACCATCCCAAAAATAATCAAAAATAGCCCCCACGGATTATTGATTATTTCTTGGTCAAGTTCTAAATTAGGATCAGAAAAGCGGTTTTTTAAGGGAACTAAAGTATATTCGCTCTCCTCTGCTTCCTCTAAATAAAGATTAGAAGTAACCCGCCGCTGCCGGGCCCAATTATTATCAAGGTTAACCTTATCTATGGCAGTTAGATTAAGTTGCTTAGATTCAAACTTAACCTGCTGCAGGGTCTGCAGCATCCGCATCAACTTTTGATAATAATCAGCCGTGCCGCTAAAGACAAACTCATCTAATGCTTGGCTTAATTCAGTTGCAGACTCTGCTTTTATTTCTTCCCACTCTTCTTTTTCTAATTCTTCCGGTGGTCGCTGATATTTATTCTGCAGTTCTTGGTACAGCCCTAGAATATTGACAGCTAAACTAGGTAGTTTATAAACAAAGTCTGTAAGGGCTGAACGGTCTTCGGCCGCTGCAATATCTGCTCCTGCCTGCAGTACTTCCCGCAGTAAATAATTCTGATACTGCGGCTGAGAGAGCAAAAGATGATTGATAAAATCTTGGTCGTTTTTTGTAGCCCAAGATAAAGCTAGCCAGCGATCGGAAATGAGTAGCTGATTGCCCTGCTGGACTAACCACTTTTGCTGCTGCAGCCAGTTGCTATGTTCTGGCGACAGTTGGGATTTGGGTAGTTCGCCGTAGTCGTATAAAGTTTTGAGCTGGGAAATAAACTCTTTCATCAGTTATCACCACACTTTTTTATCAGTTTTTTCTTTTGGATTTAATTATCAACTTCTAAGTTTCCGTCGATTAAATCTTCTACATCTTGTTTTGCTTCTTCAATTAATTCTTCTACTTTTAATAAATTATTAATATGTTTTTTTACTTTTGCACCAATTTCTTTTTGTTTTTCTTTATCTAAAATCGGTATTTTTAATTCTTTAAGCTTAGTATTTGTTAAATTAGATTGTACCGCTAAATTAGTTTCTCTCTCCATCATCAATTTGGATATTTTAGAATTAATATAGCATAAGAAATAATATTTATTAATATCAGATTTCAACCTAATTCTTGTTATATTTTGTGCCATTGCTGCATTCTCTTTATATTTATAAATAGCAACTTTGCCAATAGTTCCTACTCTTGAAAATAATATATCTCCATTAAATATTCTACATTTCTCATTATTATTATAATATTTTTCATTCATATAAACCATGCTATTAGTATCTATCATATACTCAGATATATTTTTAACTCTTAACATAGGTATTATATTTTCACTTGATTTATCCCCATAATCTTTAGAATATGGAACTGTAATTGAAAAATCTTTACATAAGTCAATCAGACTCTTACATTTATAACTTAATAATTTTTCCTCAATCTTTTCATATATTTCATCATAATATTGAGGTACTAGTTTAATTTTTAACTTTTCTTTATTTACCCATTTATATATTTTATCATCTGTATTATTAACATCATTATTAATTTTTAACTCGGATTGTAATATTGTTTCAGCTTCATTTCTTAAATTTTTAGCTTCTTCTCTTAATTTTTCAGCTTTTCTAATTTTATCACCAATATATTTTTGGATTTCAGGTGAAGTATTTGGAATTTTTAGTCTTTTTATATCTCTATAATTAATTGCTTGTCTAGTCCCCCCATAGGACCTACGATTAATTTGCCTTTCTCCATAATAAGAATTAATAAATGTGGAAACAAAATAGGGATCAAAATCATTTATTTTAATCCTAACAGAATGCTGACTAATATTAGCAGGTAAAAAGTCTTCAGTTACCACTGCTGCTACACCTGGATATCCAGTGATAGTCATAACAATATCCTGTTCTTGTAATCTTGATCTATTCAATTTTTCATCATCTTCTTCAGAAATACAAGAAACATCTGATAAATCAAATTGATTTTCTTTTATATTTTGTGCTCTTAAAAACTTTATACCAGCATCTAAATAGTTAGCTCCTCTAGGAGTAGCACCACCAGATAACTCATCTATGATTTTTTCAAATTTTATTACTCCAAAATCATTAAGTTTTTTTTCAGTAATTAAATATTTTGATTCAAAAAAACTACTATCCATTCTTTCTGAAGTTAAAATTCCTTGATCTACCCACGCTATACTAGGTTCTTTACTAATTAATTTATATCCTGTTTCACTTTCCATTATCTCACCTCCTAATTTCCTTTCTTATATCCATCTGCTATATCTAATAAGTCATTATGATCATCCCCAAGATCAATTTCTTTATTTTGCTTAACTTCAAAACCTACTTCATCTGCTACAGCCATGAAAATAGGTCCCTGTTGTTCTCCTTGGTGCCTTTTTTTCTTCAAATATAAAAATGAGGTTTTAGCACCAGTACCAGATAATTTAAAAGTTTCCGTCGGAAAAGAAACAACAGACTTCACAATTGCTTTGCCGCCTTCAAACTCACCTGTTTCTTCATTCTTTTTACCCATCAAATACTCCCGCACATACTGCATACTTGAATTAGATAAGATACCATCAGGCAAAACAATACCTAACAATCCCCCTGGCTTCAGCAACTGTAAACAGCGGTCAATAAACAAGACTGCTGGATCAACCGAACTATTTATCCTCCAACCATTGCTATAATTTTTACTACCTAAAGCTAATTTATCACTTTTCATTTGACATGATCTATCTACTATATCAGTAGAAAATTGTTCTAGTACTTTTTTATCTTCTTTATTCTTTTTGCTATATCCTCCTTTACCAAACGGTGGATTAGTCAAAATTAGATCAAATGTTTCTGCTTCGAATTTATCAGTAGTTAATGAATTCTGTACCTTTAATATCTGCGCTTTCGCAGAACCGTGTAATGCCATATTAATTCTAGCCTTTAAAACCATTCCTGGGGCATTATCTGCTCCGACAAAACTATTTTCTTTTATCTGCTGTAAATATTCTTCTTTCTCTTCGTCACTCCAACCGCCTAACTGCCTTATATACTTTCCCACTTCATTTAGAGCTTTAACTAAAAATCCACCTGAACCACAAGCAGGATCACCAATCTTCAACTCTGGTTTGCCATTAGCATCTTTAGCTAGTATCTTACCACTATCTTTTAAATCATGAAAAGTCATATCCACTATTGCTTCAGTAATCTGCCGTGGTGTCAGATAAATTCCCATGCCACCCTTGTTTTCAAATTTACCGCGCAATAGAACATCAAATACTCGACCTAAGACATCTCCTGATACATCTGCTAATGTTCCTTCTTCTTTTAATACATTCTCATATTTATCTTCAATTGGCCCTAAATTCTGTAAAGTATCAAATATTTTTTCATAAATTTCTGGGTTTTGTAGTTTAATATACTCTTCTTCATCAAAAATAGGATACTCACCTGCTGCTAAATAATCAGGATGATCTTTTACTTCTTTAAAAGCTGTTCTAATATCTTCTATTGCTTTTTCAGGACTTTCTTTTATGTAGGTATGATCTACTACATCATCAATTGTTTTATCACCTTTTACTTGATTTAATTGATATTCAGGATGATTCAATCTAAAGACTTCCATAAAAATCAATTTACAGAACTCATCAATTGCTTCATTAGTATTATTTACATGGTCACGACTCGAATAAATAGTTTCATGTAAATCATCAAATTTTTCTTGTAACTGATGATAAATCTTTTTAGACCATCTCTCATAAGGATCCATTTCTTTTTCTGCTACTGTTTCTACTTCTGAAACATCCGGCAACTTAGTAATTGATTTTTCTTTATCTACATCTATATAAAAATTATTTTCTCCATTAGTCGCCCACGCTAAAGATGGAAAGTTCTCTTGCAACTGAGCATTCGTCAAAGTTGTTTCTCTGATTGTTTGGTTCCAATCATGATCATCTGAATATACCCGACAGTAAATATACTTCTCATCACCATTAGAATATAATAACTCTGCTATTTCTCCTTCTATATCTTCCTTGATTTTTTTACTAAATCCTTTATCTAATAAAGTCTGTCGTACTTCAGCTAATAATTCTTGCATCCAAAACCCTCCTAATAGGTTAACTTTTAATTTTCAACAACTTTATTCTTCATTTTTTTAATAAATTATTTTAAACTACTTTTGTTTTTAATCCTTCGTTGTTACAACTTTAGAATTAGGGCATTTCAAATCTTCACTCGCTTTAACTAAACTAATTATATCTTCTCGACCAAAAACTAAACCATAAGGTAGATTATCTACAAACTTATTAATGCGCACTAAAGGTTTAACCTCTAATTCTTCTCGTAATAAATTTAGAACTCTCTCTTTAGGAGAGACTTCTCCCATTTTCCATTTATCTGCTTCTTTTTTTACCTTACTATTTAGAGTCAGATATAATTCTAGTTGTTCTATATTCCAATCTATATCTTGCTCTTGTAGTTCTTGGTACAACTCTTTAGTATCTTTAGGAGTTTCTAGGTAATTTGATAAGTTATTGATTTCTTTCATATTAACCCCCTGTTCCCATAATCTAAGTTTAATAAACATTATCCTTAATTATTCACAATAATTTAAAAAACAAATCTGTGTGGTGCTAAATTAATTTTTCCAAAACACTGTCAGGTAATCTATAGTTATTATTTAAATTAACTGTAGTAAAACCTCTTCTAGCAGTGGGTTCTCCTGTTCTAAAACTACAAAGCCTTATTGATAGATTACACAATATCTTCATTCTGCTTTTTGATTTCTGACCAGCGAGCTCTCTCAGGTATAAATACCTTTGATTTGTTGTAGAAATCCTGATTATCAGCTAATTCTTCTAATATTAGTTTCGATATTTGTAAATTCCTCTCCAATTATAATCATTTCGTATATCATTTAAAAATTAACTGCTATATTCTAAAAAATTACTTTAACTTAAAGTTAATTTCATATGATTTAAATTCTATATTTTCAATATTTTTTATTGCATACTCTAACTTATCTTCACTTTCTTGACCAATTATAATTCCCCGAACTTCTTGTTCTTCAGCTGCTATATTTTCTTTAACCCAGCTTATATATCTTAAAATCTGACCTACTGCTGAATCACTTGTCTTTCCTCTTTTTAATTCAATGACTACTAAATCATTATTATCTTCATCTAGAGCTAAAAAATCTATGCTCCATACATCTGCAGGAAATTGTCTACCATCCTGATTATCCGTCTGATATAATTTTAAATTATTATTCCAATTGATTTTGGCCCAATTTCTATACATAAACTCTTCTAAGTGCATTTCAAGAGCAAATTGATATTCATCTTCTAAATCTTCAACTTCTTGTATTTGTTCTGTTAAATTTTTATCTCTATTTCCAAATATGAAGTTATAATCTTCTTCTGGAATTTCCCTGACTCCACCTTGAAAATATGTATACCAATAACTTTTATTCTCAATAAAAGATAAATGAGGAGTTAGTATATCCATTTGAATTCCATTTTTCCAAATATCAATATCTTCTAATTGAACTCCATATTCACTATAATAAAATGATAGATCATGTCCATATTTATCTTTCTCTGCTTCGCTTAATTTATATGAATCAGTTTTAAGCGTAGCACTTCCCCCTATTGATTTGACAGGATTACCAATATAGAAGAGAACTTTATCACCTTTTTTTATTTTGTTTCTATTAGGAGTGCTCTTTCCTAATCCCCAAAATTCATCTTCCATTCTCTGCTCAAATATATTTTCAACAGTTAATTCTTTGTCCACATCAGAATGATCTGTTACAATAAAAATCCAATAATTATTACTCATCAAATCTCCTCCTGGTAAGTTTAAGATCCACTATTATCATAAGCTTTCTCTATCAACTGTTTAGCCAGTTCAATATCATCTTTGCTCTCTACTCTGACTTCTAAATCACCAGTACCATAATGTCCAATATTAGAAACATCTCTTAAAATCTGTGAATCTAAATCAAAATTTTCAGGATTTAAACTTAAATATAACAATAAATGATGATTATATATCTGAACACACATAAAGTTTCTTATCACTCTAAATGCTATATATAATTTTCTTGGACTTTCAATAACCTCAGACCCTATCTCTAATGTATATTCACTTAATTCTTTAAATATTTCTTTTATCTTATTATCTGCTTTTTTAAGATGATCTTTAATCTTGTAAGTCCTGTTATTCTTAGTTTTACCAGATTTACTTTCCTCAGCAGCAGTAAGTATATTTAAAGCAAAAAAGTCATCTTCAAAAATCCTATATTGAATAAGTTCTATTGGTCTTTTCATCTGTTCAACAGCATAAGTATCATACTTATTGAATTCCTCAGCAATACAAAGAACTCTTGGAGATGACCAATCGATTTCAATTTTTTCATTAAATTCATCCCTGACCAATATCTCAAATGCACTCTTGTGATCTATTAGCCAATCTAAATAAAACAAAGCTTGATTAATTACATTCTGATTTTTATTTCGCTTATATTCTAAAATCACAGGAGAATAATTCTCATCTATACCAAGAGTATCCATACGACCACCATGACGATCACCAGTAGAATATTCAGTGGCTAAAAAAGTGATACCGAATAACTCTTTTAAGTTTTCTTCGACTAAACTTTGGAGCTCTTTTTCTAATTTGAAATCCTTCTTTTTGAGCTGCTTCATTTTTCCATCATCATTGATTTTATAAGGAATAAAAGTCATATTTTACCTCTTCTCATAAAAAATTATTTTAATTTATTCTGTAACCATTCTGGTACTTCCCCATATTTTTCAAGGTATTGTTCAGCCAATGCTTTATTATTTTCTTCAATTGATTTAGAGTAATCAGGAGTATTATCAATAATATCTAATCCTAGTATTTCATCATCTTTTTTCATAATTAGAAAACTCCCTCAATGATTTATTATTACTCTTTGAATAAAAAATATATTCACTAATAAAATATCATACTGCTGCGACACCGTATTGTCAGAGCATAATATTTAATTTCTTCAATGATTCAATTTACCCTTTATATTACTTTTATTAGTATTACTCAAAAACCTCTACCACTACTGACTCAGGTACCCACATATAATCAATACCTTCATCGTTAATAGGAAACTCAAAGTAGTACCAATTACCATCTAAATCTGTCTTATACTGATCACTGCCTTCTAATCCTTCCAGCCACTGTTCTTCTGCAACAAATAACTCATCTTCATCATTAACAGGATCTTTCGGGAATCCTTCTCTTATAATTTTGAGTTTGTATTTTCCCTCTGGAAAGTTGAACCCACTTTCTAGATAATTTTTAGCTTTATAATAATTTCCCACTCTATAATTTAAACTCACAAATAACACCATCCTTAGAGTTTTTGTTTTTTAAGCCATTAACATTATATTTCTTGAAATACTTATTAAATCCTTTTTTGAGTTTACACAATTATATTTTTGAATTATAAACTACTAAAAAGCCAGCATAGTCTGCACTGCAAGCTTTTTAGTAAGTTAAATTTAAAATTTATTTTCCAATTAAATCATAAGTAGGATTAATTATCTCATTTATTTCTTTTTCTATTTTCTTTTTTTCAATATATGAAATTAATAATAGAATAGCAAACCATGGTTCCATTAACATAAAAAATATTAACAGTATTGTTAGTTTCCCTAAACCCCTCCATTTAATCTTTTCTATTTCTCCCTTAGAATCTAATTTACACAACACTTTAGAAAGGTAAGATTTTATAACTATATTATTATTTTTAGTATCTATTTTCCTAATTCCCTTATAGGTTAACTTATCATTAACCTTATTATATAAAGACTCAATTTTGTTTTTTTTGCTTTTTTTTCCACTCATTATATTTTTTTCATCAATTCTATCAATTTTATTCGGAACTATTTTTTGTAAAAAATTATTATTAGTAGCACTTTTTATCTTTTCATATATATTAGAATCCTTGATTTCTTGATTAAATTCATCAATTAAATCAATAGCTTTAGTTGAGTATAATTTATCAAGAATTCTATTCCCAACATAAATATTTGGATCAGCACCGTTTTCTAATAATTTCTCTAATATTTCGGGATCAGTAATATATTTTGCACAATATATTAAAGGTGTATAATAATTTAATGATTCTTTATAATTTAATTCAGGTTCACTTTCTATTAATAAATTAATAATCTCTGAACTTGAATTTTTTCTTAGAGCAATAATTAGAGGGCTAATTTTATTATTGTCTTTAATTTTAACTGTATTATTAATTTTAATTGATTCTTTGATCAATTTATAAGAATAATCATTTTTAATTAAATACATTAGAGGCGTCCAACCGTATTCATCTGTAATGCTTAAATCAGCTCCAGAATTAATTAATAACTTAATCACATCTTCTTTTCTATGATTTTTTAGAGCAATTAATATTGGCGTGTTCTTAGATTTATAATTTAATTTAGACCCTGAATTTATTAGTTTTTTAATTATTTGGATATTACCATGTTTAACTGCATACATTAGTGGTGTCCAACCAGTTTTAGCTAATTGCATTGACATCAGCTCCCATATCAATCAAATAATCTATTATCTCTAGATCTCTATCCTCAATTACTGCATGAATCAAAGGTGTTAATTTATTTCCGTCTTTAATATTTATATTTGCATTTAAATTAATTAATTCTTCAATTACTTCTTTTTTGTTATTTTTTACTGCAAAAATTAATGGAGTTTGACCTTCATAATTACTTACACTAATATCTGCACCTAAATTATAAAGACTATTAATTATATTAGGATCAGAATTATTTTTAGCTGCATTAATTAACGGTGTATTCCCTTTCTCATCTTTTTCGTTAATATTATCATTTTCACTTACTAATATTTCAATTGTATCAACATCTTGAGAGTTGGATGCAAAATAATTGATTAAATCAACACCACAATTAGAACAAAATTCTTGATTAGATTTAATTATAGAATTGCAATTTAAACATTCAATCTTTACTGCAAATAAATCTTTTAAATATTTAATATAAATAAAATCATTTAAAAAATCTATAAAATCATCTTTATTCGATGGCATACTATATTTAACACTATTATTATTAAGATTTATTCTATAAGACTCTTCATTAGTTACTTCAGCATTATTTAATGAAATTGGGGCTGACTTATAGTAATGCAAATAATTATTAGTTAAAAGAAATCCCTTTTTTCCATTTTGAAGAATAGTTTCATCTTCTAACAATAAAACATTTTTCTTTTCCACATTTTGAGCATAATTTTCAATAGCATTATTTAATTTTTCAGAATCAATATTGGAGAAGATTTGGATTTCATCTCCAAAAGGAATCTCTCCATATGAACCATATAATTTTTCGATTTCTTTTCTAAGATTAGTTAAAGGATTTCTGTTAAATAGACATCTTTTTAATAAAAGTTCTAAATAATAATTTTTCTTTTTACTACAATATTTAATTTCATAAGATACTTCTTTATTATTAATTAGATTAATTAAAACTTCTGATTTATTTATCTCTATATCTTCAATTTTATCAATTCTAATCTTCTTTTCAATTGTTTTTTTTCTGGGATCAGAAAAATATAGATGTCTTTTTGTAATTGCTATCCCACTTTTAGCACTTGATAACATTGTTCCAGCATATAAGAACAGTATTTCTTCATCATAATCTAAATCTATATATTTATCTTTAGACTGATTAATCTTTTCTTCAGGTATGTCTTTTAAATAATATCTACTACTGTTTTCAAAATTCAAACCTTCAGCTAACTCAATAAAGCTATAAGAGAACATCTTTTCTTTTTTTCTGATATCTTCTATTAATATATCTGAATCTTTTTGATTATCAATTTTAATGTCAGAGTTGAAAATATAACAATTAATTTTGTTATCTATAAATTCATTACTATCTAAATTACCCAAACTATTTATTCTAATTTCTAATGCAAATTTGTTTTCTTTAAATGTATTTTTATCTATATGATTTTTAGAATTTATGGAATAAATAGCTTTGTTACTGTTTTTAAATAAATTATCATTTGATTTAAATTCTGAGTCTATACTTATCAAAGATGAATCATTAGATAAAAATTCATTTCCTATAACTTCACTAATACTATTTTTCATAAGTACAATAGGAATTTCATCTTTATCAAAAATATTTGATCGTAAATTAACATTGGAATTATTTATTTCAACAGATATTTCTTTATTATTAGTAAATTTATTATTTCCGATTTCAGCACTTGAAGCTTTAATAGATAAAATTTGTTCAGAATCTGAAAATTCATTTTCTTTAATTTTTATCTTTGGTGTGTTTTCTATTTCTATAATATTATTACAATTATTAAAAGTATTTTTTTCGACACCTATTTTTCTTAAAGTATCACCGCTGATAATCGATTCGGTTGAATTTATAAATTCATTTTCTAAAATATTAGCTTTTGAATTACCCAATTTTATTAAATTTTCTTCATTATTTTTTATAAAGTTATTTGATAAATTCAGATCTGAATTATTACATAAAAATAAATTATTTTCAGTATTTAAAATCGTATTATTATTAATATCTATATCAGTATCAGTTGCAAATATTAAATTTTCTTTTGTAGAATGTATAAAAGAATCAATTATACTAATAGAAGATTTTTTGCTATCAAGAAAATCACTGCTGGAATCAAAAATAGAATTTTTGAAATCTATTTTATCATTTTTAGAATTAATAAGCTGACTTGTGCTTTTGAAATTACAATCTAGAAAATTTAATTCCATTTTATTAGATGTTATAGTATTTTCTGCACCTAAAAAATTACAGTAATTAAAATCCACTTTTCCATTGCATAATTCTAAGTCATAATTCTCGCCAATAAAATTAGTTTCAATAAATTCAACTTGCGAGTCTTTAGAAATTTCTATATCTTGGTTAGTAAATTTATTACCATAAAACTTAACATTAGTTGAGTTATTAATTTCTATAAATTTCTTCCTTTCTTTTTTTCCATTTTCATCTCCAACTAAAAAAATACAATATTCAAAATTAACATTTTTACAATTATTTAATATAAAAATACTATCTTTAAAAACTATATTACCATCTGTAACAAAAGTTAAATTCTCTTTATTATTAATTATTATAGATCTGTTCTCATAAATACCATCATTCAATCTTATAACACTATTACTTTTTATTTTGTTTTCAATTAATTCATTTGAATCTTCAATATAAATATCTAATATGTCAGCTTCTTCTAGTCTTTTTTGATAGACAAAACCTTTGAAAATATGTTCAAATTTATTAACATAATCAATATGCTTTAATCTTGAATTAATATTTCTTGCATATGAGTTTTTTATTATATTTCTACCCAAAGGATTACCAAAAGAAATTTCTTTAAAAGATTTAATTAATGAACTTATGGCTCCACCAGCTATAGCTAATGCAATTGTCCCAGGCAAAGCTATTAAATTTAATGCTGCTAATATCCCTCCAGTAACTATTCCTATAAAACTTCCCCAAAAACTGTTCTTATCTATTTTAAGATTTAAAATCGATTCAGCAATATTAAATAAAACTAATAATACTAAATCTTTTTTGCTATAATAGTTATTAATATTTAAATTATTATATTTTGCTAATAATAACTCATAATTTTCAGTTTGTATTGCTCCTCCTAATAGATTGACAGATTTAATCTTATCAAGACTATTATTTTCAATTAAATATAGCAAAGCATTATAAATAACTACAGTTCCCAATGAATGACCTACTAAAGTAAATTGATTATCTGAATTATAAATATATTTTCCTAACTCTTCACCTGCTTTTTTTGCATTATCTTTTCCATCTTTCCATTGTTTTAAAATAGGGCCGATATCTTTTTCTGTGTCATCTTCTTCAATCTTTCTTGCTATTTCTGCAACATTAACTATAGAACTTAATTCTTCTATTATTCCTTTTATCATTTTCCCTACAGTTCCAGCTTTCCATCTATAATGATAAGAGTCTATTTCTTCTTCTAAATTATTATAAAAGGCATCCCAAACTTGTCCATCATTTTTTTCGGTTAGAAAGCCATTAATAAAAATTAGTTTTTCTTTATTATTTTTTACATTAAGTGGAGCAAGAATATAATCACTTTTTGTTTCCTCAATCAATTTATCTTGGATTAAAATTTTATTTTCAATAAATTCCTTTTCGCTTTCTTCATTAATATTTTCTTCACTTTTAGATTTATCAGTAATAATTAATTCTTTTTTTTCTTGAAATTCTTCTTCAGTCAAAATATCATTATTGTATAAAGTTTCTAATTTTTTAATATTATTGTCCATTTAAAATAAATCCTCCTAAAATATTAATATTTAATATAAATATATTTGATTTAAGTCTTTTACTATTTTTGATAAACTCTTCTCTTATTACAAGACATAAATTCACCAGTAGATAATATATCTAATAATGCTTCTATCTAATTTCTCCAAAATTTTATTTCTAACATCATTAATTGCTCAGGTAAAAAAATTAACCCTTTTTCTTAACAAGGCCTTTATAACAGAGCTTAATAAAAAAACTAATTTAGAAATTAGTTAATTATAAATAATAAAAGTATTTAGTTCTTGCCGACAAAAACCTTTATATTAAGATAATTAAATTCTAAAAAGCCAGCATAACTTACACTGCTAGCTTTTTAATATTTATAATCATTCTAAAAAAATTATTATATACTGATTTTATTTTATAAATGATTTATAAAATAACTCATAAGTTTTTGTCATATAAGGCCAATAGTCATACTTATTCAAGAATTTATCATTTAATTCTTCTATTTTCTTATGACACTCATTGGTTGAAATTTTACCCATTTTCTCTCTTTTATTTAAAATCTCAATTTTAATAATCACTTTTCTTACTTCTTTTTCATCACATTTATCAAATTTTGGTATATCTTCTAAATGAGATTTTATTTGTTTATTAGTTAGGTACAAATTAGGAGTATCATCTGGAGAATAATAGTTGTCTTTTTGAGGATCATATTCTCTCATAATTAAGCACTCTTAACTTCATTTAATCTTCTATTAGTTTCGTTAATTCTATTTTGATACTGGTATGTTTCTTCATTAATATTTTCAACTTTATTTTCTAATTTATTTTTAGTTTTATTTTCAGATTCAATTTTTTCAATTAATTCTATTTTAATAGATTCATTTTTATCAATTTTATCATTTAATTGGTTTATTTTGTTTTTATGTTTTCCATATTTAAATGTGATGAATGCAATTAACTGACTAATAAAAGATTCTAATTCTTCTTGTCTATCTGCTAAAACATCAATCATTTGATCAGCTTCATTTAACTCAATAGTTAAAGTTTCAATCCTTTTTACATGTTCATTAATTTTATTCTGTAGTTCGGTTATTTTTTCTTCTTTTTTTCTCAGTTCTCTTTGTAAACCAACAATTCTATTTTGCAACTTTCTTTTTTTAGCTTGCCATTCTTTCTTAGCCTTATTATGCTTATTATTCTTATATGTAGCGACACCTGCCCCAACACCGGCACTACTTATCGCTGCTGCAGCTGCAGCTACTAAAATTGGTATAGGCATTATTAATTTCCTCCTTGTAATATTCTTTTCTTTAACCTATTATGATTATTAATAGTTTCATTATAAAAATTAATTATTTTTTCTTCATATTTTAAAAATTCTTTATAAAATTCATCATTCATGATACTCATTTCTTTTAATATAAGATCATTATCTTGAATAATTTTATCATTTTCTAATAAAATTTTGTCTCTTTTTTCTAATTCAGCCCTAATTTTTTTCTCTAGTTTAAATAATTGGTAAGAGTAATAACCAATTATTGGAATAGTACCCCAGTTAAAAGAAGTCATTGGAGGTGGAACTAATAATCCAGAAAATAATGTAATTAAATTTGCTCCTAACATTAAGGAGAAAGCTCTATAATTAGGTTTAACAGTAACCCTTTTTATATCACCTTCTGTTCCCCAAAGATATCCACCCATAACAGCATTAGTAATTCCTGCACCTGCAATATCTCTCATCTTTATTGTGGTTAATATCTGCAAAACTTCTCTAGTTTTTGGGCTACTAGGATTCATAAAGTAACGCATTAAAGTATTTCCTGGTATTGGTAATCCTTCTTTAGAAAAGGTATCTTGAAACAAATGACGCAGCCAGTAAAAAGGCGCTTTCAACCAACTTGGAATAATACTACCAGACTCTTTAGCAATATTGACATACTGATCCCATTCAACTTCAAAAGGATTTAAAATATCATGTCCATACTTCCATCTGTGTCCGAAACCCCCGGGAGATTTATTTCCTGGTACTTTATCAATGAATTCACCTGAATGACCACCATTTTCAGTCAATTTTTTACCCCACTTATTATCATGAAAGTCGGCAAAGAAATCTCTTAATAAAACTGATGTTAGTGTGCCTAATCCTCCTGCTGTAATCATGACGGGTATATCTGCTGCTTTCCATTTAGCAAATACTGAATTATCCATTTCTGAAAGCGACTTTATGCTTTTAATATCTTTATTAATTATATTAGAATTAATATTAAATTCTGGCTGCTCTATTAATTGATATTTTGTATTAATATCTTCAGATATTGAAGATCCTCCTATAAATTTTTTTTGCCTATTATATAGTTTATTGAGTTTCTTTTTTCTTTCTTCTCTATTCATATTATTTCACTCCACTTTTTTAATGAAAATCAGCTAATGAAAAAATTATATTATCCATTAATAAATGAATCTGCTCTACTATATAAATCTTGCATATCTTTAACCCAATCAACTGCTAAATCATGATTTTCACTTGGTATATTTAGTTCTTCTTCAATAATTGAAATTACTTCTTTTTCCTTTTTATCATATACGTTATCAGATAAAATTAAAGACATAATTTCTAAAAAAATTGCATTTTTATTTTCTTCAGAACTTTCTTTAAATACATTTAATATTTCTTCTAAGTCTAATTTTTCGATCTGATAATTTTCTTCAAATAATAACATCTCATCTCTATATTGATTAATTAACAATTTTTGTTCATCAGCAAACTTGTCATTATAATTTGAAACATAATAAGCTAACTCTAAAAAATATTCCTGTTCTTTTTCATTTAATTTTGATAGATACATACTGAACCGCTCCTTTTTATTGTTAATAAATATTTTTCATTTTTAAAATTACATTTATTAGTTCTTTCCTAAATCCTTTTGGTTCTAAAACCTCCAATTTATCACCTTGACTTAACAACCACATCTTAATCCCTTTTCCAAACACCTCCGCTTCTACAATATATTTTCCATCTTCTTCATCTATTATTTCAGCAGTAGGTAATCTATCTAATACTGCTTCTATGGAATCTCCCCAGAATTTGAACTTTAACTTCATTAATTTTCCAGGATACATAAACTGAACTCTTTTTCGAAACTCTCCTTCTTGGAAACGATCAATGTAATTTACCTTAAAATGCTCTGTTAAAATTTGTATTTCTTCAATCCTATCCAATCTATACACTATCTTGAAATCATCCTTTTGCTCATAATGGTGAGCAATAAGATAAAAATAATACTCTGAAAACATTAAACCTTGTGGCTCAATTTTTCTTTCCACAAGATTATCTTTACTTAATGAATTATATCTTATTTCAATAACTCTATTTTCTTTTACAGCTAAGCTTGTTTTCCAGATTAGATCTAAAAGTTTACTCTGATGATCAAGTTCAGTATAGTGGTATAATTCATTGGCAATGACCTCTTTGATGTTGCTTTGTAGATTAAGAGGAACTCTGTTTATCAATTTATTTATAATTTGCTCAGTTTCTTCTTTGCAGAATGCTCTGCTTTCTAATATAACTTTTACAATTGCTAAAATTTCTTTTTGAGTAAAGTTAAGTTTTTGATCATAATTAAGAAAATATGCTTTATTTTGATAGTCATAATTTATGTAATCTTTGTGATAATTATTATCTATCTCTTGAAAATATCTATTAATCTCTTTTATATCTCTTTTTATAGTTTTTTTACTGACATCAAAATAATCTGCCAATTCTTTTCTAACTAAACCATCACCAGCACTCAATTTTTCATAAATTCTTAAAACTCTATATGTTTTATTTTGATTAGTAACTTTCATAATAATTCCCCAAATCTATTATCTTATGATTCCCGAAACTAATACCGGCAGATAATTTTTTCTACCAGTAGTTAATTTACATCGATAAATTTATTTTACATTAAATGCTCTAACCCTAAATCCTTCCACTAAATTTTCTCTTTTAGCTTTCCAAATTTTAGTATTCCCAGCATAAGTTTACCCTGGCTATTTTTGGATTGATTATTTATTATATTACTTTATTCTGAATATCCTATGGACCAACTTCTATTTTCAACTCTTCTAAAACTTGCTACATTTATTTCTCCCATACCTTTTATTTTTACAATTTCGCCAGGCTCGATCATTTTAGTAGACATGCTATTTGCTAATTCAAATGCTGCATCATCTTCAAGAATATAATTTACATTCACATTAATGTTTTTCTCTCCCTTATTTCTAACTTGATAAATCCACTGCCAATTCACAATTTTTCCTGAAGGAGAATCTTCTATACTAACAAATCTAAACTGATCACTATTAAATACTAATGGATAATCTTCATCATTGGTATCTATTCTAACTCCTGCTGGACTTTTTACCCATCCTCTATCTAAAGGACTGAGGAATCCCATACGCGGAATTAAAACATGTAATATAAATAAAGACAGAAGTCCAACTAAAACAAAAAGTAGGGTTTTATTAGTAATAATTTTAGGAATAAAATTATTATTCTTTTTAACTTTAATATCACCATTTTCATTCTCCATATTAATCATCTCCTTAATAATTAATATTAGCTTCTATAATTATATTTATTTTACAGTAAATGCTCTTAGTCTAAATCCTTCAACTAGATTTTCTCTTGTTACCTTCCAGGTCACTTTGTTTTCATCATAAGTACTTGTATTTGCCATATCGATTTTTTTGGGTAGCTCAACATGGATAGTAAACATTACGTTATTGATGTTATCCTGGTTATAATCACTTACTAAAGATGGTATTTCCATTTCAAAATTATAAACTCCATCTTCATTAGTAAATTCTATATTTTCCATCTCATTCACATTATAGTTGCCTTTGCTTTCAAACTCATAGATTAGATAATCAGAATAATTTTTAGTTACCTGTTTTTCTTCAATGCTATAATTTTGCTGTATTTCTGGAAAACTACTAATTAACCCCCACATAGCAACTTTCATTTCATCACCAGCCATTGTTTTATCAGCTTGAGCTATAAATTTAATATTTGTCTGTCCATCTTCATTAATTTTAAAAGAAGTTTCTGAGTCATAACAGCCTGTAAGCATAAATAGTATACTTAATAAGATTAATGATAAAGTAATTTTTTTCTTAATTTTAATCTCCCCCTTAGTTTATTATTCATACTGAGCATCATTTAAATCCCAATAAACTTCTGTATCTTCAAGTAAATAATTATCTTCTGCATAATCGAATGCTGTTTTCCCATTTGAATCTTTTATTGATCCATCCGCACCTTGGGAAAGTAAAAATTTAATTATTTCTGGTTTGCTTTCAGCAGCAGCAACCATTAAAGGAGTTTTTCCTTCATCTTTTTCTTTAATATTAATTTCGGCACCAGCATTAATTATTGTCCTTACATTTTTCAATTCACCATAATTTTCTAAAACATGGAATAACACTGTTCTATTATGTTCATATTTTTGGTTAATATCAAATCCTTTTCTAGTTAAAATATAATTTAATATTTCCGGATTCTCATTATAAGAAGCACCAATTAATACATCTTCTCCCGCTTTTGTTCTAGAATTAATATTTGCACCGTTATTTGTTAATAGTTTAAAAACATCTAGATCTGAATGATTAGCAGAGGCAAAATGTATTGGTGTAACACCATTAATATTTCTAGAATTAATTTTCGCTCCTTTGTTTAATAATTTTTTAATTATGTTAATATCATATCCCCTAGACAATGCTATCATTAGAGGAGTATAGCCATCTTCATCTCTAATGTTTACTCTAACATCTTTTTCTAATAATCCTTTGAAAAATTCTTTATCATCTGTTTCTAATGCATCTAATAAATTAGAATCTTTTCTTATTTGATTCTCAATTATTTCAACTATTTTTTTATTCTTATTATATTCTTTTGCTGTTTCTAAAGCTGATTTTAGATATTTTTTTCGTTTCTCTTTTTCCATATAGGAACTTTTATCTATTATTAGTTTTATTATATTTTCATTTTCATTATAAGCAGCCCTCTCAAATACAGTTCCTCCCCATTTATCAGTTGCTTCTAAATTAGAACCTCTATTTATCAAATAGCTGATTACTTCAGGATTAGTATTTCTTTCAGCAGCCAACATTAATGCTGTATTGTAATGATAATCATTTACATTGGTTTCCATTCCCTCTCTAACTAAAGTCTTCACAACCTCTAAATTTTCATTCTCAGCTGCAAATAATGCTAATGGTGCTTCATTAACACCCTTTGCCTTAATATCTGCTCCATTTTGTAAAAGCAATTCTATAATTTCAGGATTATTATTATATTCAGCAGCATACATTAAAGGAGTTTTTCCCATTGAATTCGTAATGTTAGCATCTGCCCCTTCATTTAATAACAATTTAACTACTTCAAGGCTATTATTATATTTAACTGCCTTCATCAAAGGAGTAACTCCATCTTCATTTTTCATATTGATATCAGTATTCTCGTTGATAACTCCTTCTATTTCAGCAACAGTACCATCTTTTACCACCTCATGTAAAGAACTAGCTAAAGTTGTAGCAGAAAACATTAATAAGAAACTAATAATTAATACTAAAAATATATGTACTTTTTTCATCACTAGATTTCTCCTTTCAAAATATTTATTTGTCGAACAATGTTTAATTTTGTAGAATAATATAGAAACAATAACTTTATTTTTCTTAATATATAATTTCGGTAAAAGTTAATTTTTACCTTTATTTTTTTAATCAAATTTTAATTTATAATATGCTACTAGCCAGTTTCATTTTTAGCTTTAACTTCATTTAAATTCTTTCCGCAATATGGACAAGTCCATTTTTTCTTGGATGCACTATAACTTTTACCTTTACAGTCAGGACATTTTTTTGAATAAGCCAAATTAACCATCTCCTTTTATAATATTTTAAATTCTATTTTTATAAATTTTAATAAGAGGCAGGATTTGTCCCACCTCTTATACTTTTCTTTAACCTACATTTACTGCTATATTTGTAAAATTATCAATTTCATAATGTGAATTTGCAGGGAAAATGATTGCTTTTAACCTAGAAATACAATTAATTTTAATAGTTTTGCTTTCATCTGGAAAAGAGGCTACAGGTGATTCTGCTCCCTGGCAATCATTTAAAGAAATTACAAGATAAAGCCCTTTATTATAGTGATAAATATAATGTTGATCGTTGAAAATTTTTTCTGTCTTATCTAAGTTAGCTGCGTAATAAGCTTCTCCATTAAGCTCAAATTTTATGATGTTATAATACCTTTCAATACTTTGGATCTCTTTACGGCTAAAACTACGCTCCACACCATATAAATATCCAGAATGGTCAGGATCATACATGTACTCTTCAGAAAAATCACCATTTAGTTTTGCTTCATGATAATTATATTCAGACCAGTTAAGCTTATTAAGCTGTAAATAGAAGTTATCTAGCTCTTTTAAATGATATCTTCTAATCCTAGTCTGCCAACTGTAGACTCTCTCAAACTTGTCAGTAAAAGAATTAAGATAGATATAACCTAAATCGTGACTTCTTTCGAGAGTAATATTAATAAGCATCATCCTCCTGTAATATTATTAATTAATTTCTAAAGTAATGATAACAAATTATGGTATACAATATACGTCTACCTTAAAAAATAAATAAATTAGAGTAAATTGCGAAGCAAATGAGGCTTTTAATAACAGTAAGTACAGAGGATGATGATTTTTCTTTACCCCAAAAACATGGTATATAAGGGTCTTATTCAGGGAAAAAGCATTAAAATAAATAA
>Ga0247721_100140_pt1 | contig 31662 bp, 27 predicted proteins | sample MSEWel2017_08_16_FD_189089 | JGI IMG/M metagenome (GOLD analysis project Ga0247721, IMG submission 189089) | Subsurface sediment microbial communities from gas well in West Virginia, United States - MSEEL Well Study Marcellus 3H_2017_08_16 | ecosystem: Environmental > Terrestrial > Deep...
AGTAGAAGTATTGATTTTGCCTATTAACGATGATGAGAAGAAAAAAGAAAATTTTAATCCTGAAGATTTTACAAATATATTGGATATAAAAGATGTTGAAACGGAATTAAAAATTATGAGAGATGAATGGGAGAGGATATAATGTATTTAATTGATACTAATATCCTTATATATCACTTTAATGGTACTATTCCGGATGAATCAGCAACTAAAGTAAATAAAATTTTTAAAGAAGACTTTAATATTTCAGTAATAACAGAAATGGAATTCTTAGGATTTAGAAAGCATACGGAAGAAAGTTTTAGAAAAGCCAAGCATTTTTTAGGGTATTGTAGTGTTGTTGGTCTTGATGATGATATAGTTAATTTAGTAATAGATATTAGAAGAAATCATAATATTAAGTTGCCAGATGCTATTATTGCAGCTAAAGCTATATTTAATGATTATAACTTAGTAACTCGCAATACAAAGGATTTTCAAAAATTAGAAATTAACATATATAATCCTTTTGATGTTTGATTAATTATCATCCCATAACATTGCTCAACGCAGTGTTATGGGATTTTTAGATCTATAAGAAAAATTTGTTAACTCATATAATCTATTATATAATAAAAAAACAAGAGATAGTTTAAATGAGTAAAGTGTTTTCAAGGAATATAATCAAATGATTGGTTTAGAATACGATAAGTTTAAAAATAATAGATTATGCAAGCACCTCAAATGAAATCTAGAAAAACTCGGAGATGATATGAATGTCTTACGTCAACGCACTCGCCAAACAAGTACCAAATAAAATATTTAGGCGCGGAAGAAACTATTATAACGAAAATAGAATATTCGATTATAATGTCCTACCTTTAAATAATGATAAATATCAAATCTTAGCTAAGGTTGAAGGAACCCGCGATTATCAAGTTGAGATTGATCTAGCATTAGAGGGTAGTGATCTTTATTTTGAGAATGAATGCACCTGTCCTTACGATTGGGGACCAGTCTGTAAACATGAGGTAGCTGTCTTATATAAATTTCTAAATGAAGATCATCATTTACTTGGTCTATCTACTCCTATTAATAATAATAACTTCACCAAATTAGAGGAGCTAAGTAAAACCATTCAATCAACAGAACCAATCTCTTTACAATACCATATTAAAGGCTTAGCAACTAAATCCATGGTTAATTTTAAGCTCACTTTAAACTCTAACCAATTAACAATGAATGAATTAGATGGGATTGCTGCTTATATCCATGTTTCTTATGCTTATCGAGATCTAAATACTATAGCTCCAGGCTTAAGTGATGAAGATATAGTTAATATCGAATACTTAAGTAATACTGAAACCAGTAGGAGTCAGACTCCAGGTGCTATTCTCTTTCCTAAAAGCCAAGCTAACTTTAACTTCTTATTAAGATTAATCGAGGAGAGCGTTGTCTATCTAGAAGAGACAAAGGCTAGATTAAAAAGAGGTAAAGTTCTCTATCCTAATCTGATTATAGAAGGCAATTTAGACAAGGTTGAGGTGAAGACTAAGGAAGTTGATTATTCAGTCTATGAAGGAGATACTCATTTAGGTAAAGGGTTAAAGTGGACAGTAATAGACTCCCATCTTCATCCTGTTAAAGCAGATATAATTGAAAAGATACCAGCTAATATTCCTATTCCTGAGGGTAAAAGAGGAGACTTTCTCTTTGAAATCTTACCTACTATGCAGCAAGAGTTAAATTTAGAAGTTGATGAGGAATTACAAGATTATAAATTAGTCAAAGAGCAACCTGAGATCGAAGTAGAGTTTGATTATGAAGATAATAAGATTCTTTGTCAAACCCAAGTTAAGATTGCTAATAAGATTTATAAAAGTACTGAGCTTTTAGGCTTTGATTTTAGTGATAAGAATTATACACCAAACAAAGATCAGCCTAAAACCTGGTCTGTCTGGGATACTGAACCAATAGAAGAATTTATAAATTTCTTAGAGGATTATGAATTTCATGTCTCACCAGAAGCTTTTAATATTAAGGATGAAAGTGATATTCAAAGGTTCATTACTGAAGGTGTTGAGCAGCTATCAGATGAATGGGAAGTAAGTACTACCACTGACTTTGAGGAAGTAAAGGTCAAACCGGTTAAGCTCGAACCGATAATCGAATTAGAAGATACTGAAGGAGAGATAGATTGGTTCGAATTTAGAGTAGTCTATAATTTAGGAGGGAAGAGCTATAGTCGTGAAGAACTAAAGAAACTTCTACGTCGTAATAATCGGGGGGAGCAGTATCTCCAGGTTGGGAATCAATACTTAATCTTAGAGGATACTATCCAAGAAGAGAAGGTCGATGATATGCTTGTATCCGCTGAAAAACAAGAGGACGGTAGCTATCGTAGTAGCCATTATCAGCTCTTATACTATCGTAACTTAGTAAAAGAAGCTGGAATTAACTTTGTCGGTAATCGAGTATATAATGAATTGGACCAAGATATCACTGCTGAAAACTTAGTTAAAGAAGTTGAGATACCTCTAGAAGTTCAGGATATCTTACGAAACTATCAAAAGAACGGTTACTACTGGTTGAGTTTCTTAGCTAAGTACTATTTTGGTGGCATCTTAGCCGATGATATGGGCTTAGGAAAGACGTTACAGACCCTTACTCTTCTAAAGAGTCTTTCCTTAGAGAAGCCAGCTTTAATCATCTGTCCCCGGACTTTGATCTATAACTGGGGTGAAGAGATTAAAAAGTTTTTCCCTAACCTCGATTACTTAGTCTATTACGGAACTCCAGATGAGAGAGAAGAGATGCGCCAAGATTTCGATCAATATCAGGTGCTAATTACTTCTTATTCGATAATCAGTCGTGATTATTTAGATTTAGAAGATATTTCTTTTTCTTATGTAGTCTTAGATGAAGCTCACCATATTAAGAATCGACGTACTAAGAGAGCTAAAGGAGTTAAGATGATTAAAGCTAAGAATAGACTAGCCTTAACCGGTACGCCAATAGAGAATTCTTTAGAAGAATTATGGTCTATCTTTGACTTTCTCATGCCTAGATACTTAGGGAGTTATCAAGAATTTAGGCGTAGATATTTAAACCCGATCAATAAATGGCAAGATCAACAGAAACTAAATGAATTAAAAGAACGGATCGCACCGTTTATCCTACGGCGTAAGAAAGAAGAAGTCCTTACTGAACTACCTGATAAGATTATCAATATTCAATCAGTACAGATGACCAAAGCCCAAGAGGATACTTATCGCTTAATCCTCGAAGAGGTTAAGGCTAATCTAATGGAGACTATTGAAGAGAGAGGCTTTAATCGTTCGCAAATTAATGTCTTAGCAGCCTTAACTAAGTTACGTCAAATCTGTGACCATCCACAGTTAGTACTTGATGAATCTGATAAAAGTTTAAGCTCCGGTAAGATAGATGTCTTATTAGAGATAGTCCAAGATGCCATTGCCGGCGGTCATAAATTGATCGTCTTCAGTCAATTCGTTCAGATGTTAAAGTTGATTAAAGAAAGATTCGAAAAAAGCAGCATTAATTTCGAATATCTAGATGGCAGCACTAAAAATCGCATGGAACGGGTTAAGCATTTTAATGAAGATCCCGAAGTAGAAGTCTTTCTAATCAGTCTAAAAGCAGGCGGTACCGGTTTAAACCTAACCGCAGCCGACATCGTCATTCATGTAGATCCTTGGTGGAATCCCATGGTAGAAAGACAAGCTACCGACCGGACCCATCGTATTGGTCAAGAGAATCAAGTAGTTGTCTATAAACTAATTACTACCGGAACAGTAGAAGAGAAGATACTAAAATTACAAAAGAGAAAACAGGATATCTTTGAAAACGTAATCGAAGATAATGCTAATCCTATGGATCAAATTAATTGGGAAGATATTAAAGAATTGTTAAAGTATGAATAGTATAATATTTTAACCTAAATTCAATAACATTGCCCAACGCAGTGTTATGGGGGGTAATTTGCAACAAGAAAAAATTTGATTTTCAAGTACTATATGTTATAATTAGGGTACATAGTAAGGACACTGCGTGACTATTTAAAGAATTTTGACTTTGATATGTTTGGTATTAATGATAGGTGTGCTGGTATAATAATGCTTCATCCTGATTATGAAAATAGACTGGAAAAAATTAATATTGATTATAATTTCAAGTTTCTTAATGTTTTTGTCCTTGGAGACTATGATTTAATTATAACTAAAATAGGAAGAGGAACTCCAAAAGACTTTGAAGATATTGCACAATCAGGTGTGTTGAATAGTATAGATAAAATAAAGTTGGATAAACTAATGCAAGAAGCTATAAGTTTTCAAGTAGGGCAGGAAAGAATACAAGGGTATTGGCAAACTTTTAAAGACAGGTATTTTTAAGGAAGGAGGTCAAAATACAATGTTTAGTCAAAAAGAGTTTGTGAAATTTCTTGATGATTATAAGGGTCGACTAGTTGAAACTGATGATATGTTAGAAGAAAGTAAAGTAAATTATAGGGTAAAAAAACTTGCGGTATTTTATGGATTAAAGAATCATGAAACTTTTAAATCTTTTTTTTCTAATAAATTAGGACGAAAATATTTAGGAATAGCAAAATATGTGTTAAATAATGTTCGAGATCATGAACTATACGGTTCTCAAGAGATAAAACAGGTAGCAAATTCTTTGCTAAATAAGTATTTTGACAATACCTCTATAGATCCTGTTTATGATAATGAGCTATTAGAAGGTTATTGTAAATTCCTATGTGATTTTACTAGAAGAAATAAAATTAAACAATTAAAAGAGGAACTTGGTGAAGTTAACGTGAATTTAGATAGTTTAGAATTTGTCTCTTGAGATAATAGAGATCATCTACAATAGATGATAACATATTATCCCATAACATTGTCTAATACAGTGTTATGGGATTTCAATCTAAGATGCAAAAAATAAATAAATTTTTTTGCACAAGAAGGGAACACTTGTTCTAATATAGAATAACTTTAAATAATGAGGTGAAAATATGGAACTACTTGAAAAATTAGAGATTTTAGGCTCAGCGGCTAAATACGATGTCTGTGCAACCACAGCTAATAGGTCTGACAATCGAAAGCGACCTTGGGGCAAACTTCCTTCTAGTGGAATCTGTCATAGTTTTACCCCTGATGGGCGTTGTATATCCTTATTTAAGGTCTTAATGACCAATGAATGTGTCTCTGACTGTGCTTATTGTCCGAATCGTTTCGACCAAAATATTCAGCGAGTTTCTTTTACTCCGGAAGAATTAAGTAAGCTTTTCATGCAGTTTTACGAACGCAACTATGTCTCTGGATTATTCTTAAGTTCAGGAATAGCAATTAATCGGCAAAGGACTTTAGAGAAGATGCTAAAGGCCATCGAAATTTTACGTTATCAACATAAGTTTAAGGGCTATATCCATCTAAAGGTCTTACCAGGAGCAAGTCAAGAATACATAGAAAAAGCAGTTGAACTCTCTGATAGGCTATCAATCAATGCTGAAGTTCCTAATAATGAATATTTACATAAGCTTTCAGAACTTAAAGATTTCAATAATGATATTGTAGAACCGATGAAATTGATCGATAACTTAAGTCAAAAGAAAAATTATATTACCCAATCTACCCAATTCATTGTGGGAGCAGCCGGGGAAAAAGATAAAGAGATCTTAGCTACCACCAATCAACTTTATAAAGATGTAGGACTCAGAAGAGCCTACTTTAGTGCTTTTCAGCCTATAAAAGGAACCCCTTTAGCAAAGAATAACTCATCTTCGGTTAAGCGAGAACATCGACTTTATCAAGCTGATTTCTTATTAAGGAAATACGATTTTAATTTTAATGACCTTATATTTGAAGAGAACGGACAATTATCAGAAAACATAGACCCTAAATTAGCAATAGCTTTAAATAAGGCAGATAAATTTCCTTTAGAGATTAATAAAGCTTCCTATCATGAACTCCTTGAAGTACCAGGAATCGGTCCTGTATCAGCCAAAAGGATAATAAGAGGAAGAAAGAAATTTTCTATAAAAACCCTTAATCAACTAAAAAACATAGGAGCAGTCACCAAACGAGCAGCACCTTTCATCACCATCAACGGCAAAAAAGTTGGGGACATAGATAATCTTTTAGCTAACAAAGAGTATAAGCAATTGAGTCTTTTTTGATTTCACAACTATGATTGACATTTCATCATAGTTGTAATACAATATGTAATACAGGAGGTGCTACCCATGATTAGTGTAAGATTATCTAAGGAATTAGAAGAGAAAATTAACTTATTATCTCAGCAAAAAGACCTTACTAAATCAGATATAGTTAAAGAAGCGCTTGAAATGTATATTGAAAAAGAAGAAGAACAAAAGAAACCATATGAATTAGGCGAAGAGTTTTTTGGCAAATATGGTAGCGGTCAAGGGGATTTATCTACACAATATAAAAAGAAAGTGAGCGAAAAGATAAATGAAAAGATGTCTGATTGATGCCGGTCCATTAATCGCATTATTTGATAAGGATGACAAGTATCATCAACCTATTAGAGAATTTCTAAGGACATATGAAGGACGTTTATATACTTCATGGCCAGTCATCACCGAAGTGCTGCATATGTTGGATTTTAATGTTCAAGTACAGATTGATTTTCTAAAATGGATAGAAAGAGATGCTTTAAGTGTAATTCAAATTGCCAAAGAAAATATATCAAGGATTATTCAATTATCAAACAAATATTCAGATGTGCCAATGGATTTTGCAGATGCAACATTAATTATATTATCAGAGTTAGAAGGCATTAAAGAAATTATTTCGATTGATACAGATTTTTATATTTATCGAAATATCAGAAATGAATATGTAAAAAATATTTTCGCTTATTAACCGATAATATTCATATGGAGGTCAAAGAAATGTATATCGCTACTTCAACTTTAGAATCAATCCTAAAAGCAATCATGTTGAGCAAATTAGCAGACAACGCAGCTATTATCCATCAAAAGCAACAAAAGAACAGCTTATTTCAAACAGGTACTAAAGTTGATAATTACGATTTTAAAACAGTATATCTAAAGTATATTCAAGAATATAAACGAATAGAGTGGTTAGAAGCAGGTAAGATAAATGCTTTACAAAAAAGCATCTTCTTCTATGATCGTCATCAGCAAGTCTCCTTTGGTTTAATGGTTAAGGTCTGCAAACAAGCTTTAGAGCAGGGAGTAGGTTATGTTCTCTCTAAGGTCTCCAACGAAGCTTGTAAATTTCGAGAGCAAGCAAGCTCTGTAAAAAAAGAGTTGCACCGAATGCATGGGTTCATACGTCTAACCCCCTGTGGTGATAGCAGAATAATGACTGGATATGCAGAACCAGAACATAATATCGGTGACTTAATAGTTGCTCGTTTTCGAAAGCAGTATCAAGACAAGGTAATAATTATTAACACACCGGATAATACATATATAGGTGATGAAAAAGGAGTTTACATCTCCAAAGTTCCTAGTAAAGATTTTTCTAAACTCGTAGAGGAAGAGCAAAGTAAAGATGAATTTAAAGAATACTGGTTAACTTACTACAAGTCTCAATTCATAGAAAGTAGAAAAAATCGCCGCCTAGCCATGCAGAATTTGCCACAAAAATATTGGTCTTGGTTGGCTGAAGGTCAATGTATGGAATGAAATTATTACATCCCCCTTGCTAACTCCAACAACACTCTACGATTTTCCATAAAATACTCATCTAGCTTATTCGCAGGCAGAGGTCCTTCAATCTGTTCATCACCTATCTCAATAGTAAACCCAGGTTTTTTGAACTCTTTAATAAACCAGTCTTTATATCCAGCAGCTTTCTTCTTAGGTTTAGTGTTTTCCTTTGGAGGTTCATTTTGACAACCTATAAAGCTTAGAAAGACATAACTTAAACTTAATAATTAACAAGAAAAATTTGTTAACACATATAAACTATTATATAATAAGCACAAGAGGTGGTTAGATGAGAAAAACAATGAATATAAGTAGTGACAAAATAGAACTAATCAAATCTTTTTTAATAGATGAATTATCACCTACATTAATATATTTATTTGGATCTTTTGCTAAAGGCGTTGGAAGACCAGATAGTGATATAGATATTGCTTTTTTATCTCAAAAGAATTTAGATGAATACAAAGTATTTTTAATAGCTCAAAAGTTAGCTGATCAGTTAAACAGAGAAGTTGATTTAGTAGATATTAATAAAGCTTCAACCGTCTTAAAAGCTCAGATTATACAAGGAAAGTTAATCTATAACGCTGATAATCTAAAAAAGATGAACTTTGAACTGGAAACCATGAAGAAGTATGCCAAGTTAAATGAAGAGAGACAAGTGATAATTGATAATTTAAAGAGAGGTGTCGTTAGTGATTGATGATGTTCTACTAAATAAAAATGAAACCATAAAAAGATGTATAAGAAGAATTAGCGAAGAGTATCAAGATAATCCCGAAAATTTAAAAAATCATACTAAGCAAGACTCAATAATATTAAATTTACAAAGATTATGTGAAGCAGCTATCGATACTGCAATGCATGTAGTAGCAGAATTAAAGCTTGGTATTCCCCAAAATAGTAGAGATGCTTTTGAAATGTTATACGAAAACGAGATTATTGACTCTAAAATGACAGAGAACCTCAAGGCAATGGTCGGTTTTAGAAATATAGCAGTGCATGACTATCAGAAAGTAAACTTAAAAATAGTACAGGCAATTGTAGAGAATGAAATTGATGATATATTAGAATTTTCTCAGGTGATTTTGGACACTTCTTATAAAGATAGATGAGTTACCTTCTTCTTGTAACTTTATTAACTTGTACTCATAATCAATTGATTATGAGAGCACATAGATTAACGGTAAGCGGCAGAATTATATTGACGGCATATAAGCACTAAGCTATGTTGAATCTTATTTAATTACTCAACACTTTCATGATACCCACATATAGTAGATAGTGAGTGTTAAAATCTATCGCGAGGTGGTATTATGAAAATTTTAGTTACCGGTGCTAAAGGCCAACTAGGCAAAGCTTTAACCAAGACTCTTGCTGATAATAATCACCAAATACTAGGTATTGACCGAGACGATTTTGATATAACTAATAGAAGTAAAGTCTGGCAAGCAATCCGAAAGTTCAATCCTGAGCTGATCATTCATTCCGCTGCTATGACCGATGTAGATGGTTGTGAGGAAGATCCAGACGTGGCTTATCGAATTAATGCCTTAGGGACTCAGAATTTAGTGCTGGCTTGTCAGCAGTCGGATATTGAACTACTTTACATTAGTACCGATTTCGTCTTTTCCGGTCAGCAGACCAAGCCTTACCTTGAATTTGACCCTCCTAATCCAATAAGCATCTATGGAAAGAGTAAATTAGCTGGTGAAGAATATGTGCGTAATTTATTGAATAGATATTATATCGTCAGAACCTCATGGCTTTATGGTGATGGTCATAACTTTGTCCGCACTATGCTTCGTTTAGCAAAGGAACGAGATTCCTTAGAAGTAGTAGATGACCAGATAGGCACTCCTACCTATACTTATGACTTAGCTAAAGCTATTACAGAGCTGATAAGAAGTAACTTATATGGGACCTACCATGCCTCCAATGCCGGTAGTTGTACCTGGTATCAATTTGCTAACAAGATATTTGAATTGAAAGAGATAACCATCAAAGTAAAGCCTATAACTTCAGAACAGTTAGATCGACCAGCCAAACGTCCTTCTTATTCAGTACTTCATAACTTTCTTCTAGAAAACCAGAATCTATATATAATGCGTCACTGGGAAAAGGCTTTAAAAGATTACGTGCTAAAGAAGGAATAAGTCAATTAATTGAAGAAAAATATAAAAAAGGGAATAAATTCATTTAAGGGGGAAGAATGATGTTAAAGAAAGTAGTACTTGTTCTTTTATTATCAACTCTGTTATTAACACCTACTCTTTTTGCTGCTCCAAAGCAAGTTACTATCTTACATACTAATGATACGCAAGGAATTATTGCAGCTAACAAGCAGAAAAATGAGTTAGGATTTGTGAAACTTACTACTTTAGTAAGTAAGTTAAAGACAAAGAATGCTACTATCTTACTTGATGGGGGAGATAGCGTAGCAAAAGGCGTATTAGCCGAGGAGTTTTATGGAGAAAGTGCGGTTAAAGCGATGAATAAAGTTAATTATGATGCGCTAGTGGCTGGAGGTAGTGAGATAAGCTATGGCTACTATCAGTTATTGCAATTAAATCGATTGAGTAACTTTCCAATCTTATCTGCTAATATCCGTAAGGATGGAGGCTTAGTCTTACCACCATATACAGTAATTGAACGGGCAGGTGTCAAATTTGCGGTACTGGGCCTTACATCAACAGATATTAAATATAAAGATATGATTACAGGGTTAAAGATACTCAATCCAGTAGATGTGGCTAAAGAGTACTTGCCAAAGTTAGAACCAAATGTAGACTTTACTATCGCTCTAACTAATTTAACCAATGAGAAAGTGATAGAGCAGTTAACAGGCTTCGATTTAGTTATTAAGCAGAAAAGTGAACTGAAACGATTAAGAGCCATAGAGAAGATAGAATTAGCTGTCGAAGGAAGTAAAGTCAAAAAGCTAGATTCAACCTTAATTAAGTCTAAGAATTTGATGCAAGGGAAGCAAGCATTAGTTGATAACCAGAAGCTTAAGTTTTTAAGTAGTTATTATAATAATGCTGATTATCATCTTCCAGAGATCGACGAAGAAGCATTAGATAAGGCTGTAGAAAAACTAAATAAGACTATGTTACCTTCACAGATAAGTAAATCAGAGATTCTAAAGGCAGTACAAAGGAATAAAGAGGACAAGCCTAAAAATAGAAAACAACCTAAGGTCAAAGAAGCATTTAAGCAAAAAGAAACTAAAGTGCAAAAGCAGAAACCAAAACAGAAGTTAAAGCCAAAGCAAGAAGAAGTTAAGGTAAAAGTAAAAGATATCAATGCTAAACAGCTAATAGCTGACTCAATAGCAAATAAGATAGGTGTTAATTTAGTCTTAGTAAGTAGTGAACAGGTCAACTGTTCTAAACAAGACGGCAAAGCAGTAATCAAACTACCAGAAAGAGAAGACATAATAGTCAAAAGGATCTCAGGAACAACATTACGGGAAGCTTTAGAGAAGGCGGTAGCTTCTTATCCTAATGCAAATGATGAATTCTTACAATTAGCTGGAATTGAAGTCAAATTTGATGCTAATAAACCATCAAATAATAGAGTCGTTTATGTAAAAGTTAATGGTAAAGAACTCCATAATGCAAAAGAGTATAAGGTCGCTTTCAATAGTTCAGTATTAAATGAAGGTAGCCGTTATCTATCATTATTAGAGGATGAGCCGACTATTAAGAGGACTAATATCTCTCTTAAGAAAGCATTAGAAGAATATATTGCTCTTAGCCGTGAAGATAATACTCCGCCTCAAGTAACAGGTAGTATTAAACAGATCACACTTAAAAAGGATATTAGCAGTAAGTATATAGTAAAAGAAGGCGACACTCTATGGGAGATTGCAAATAAATTTGATATTACTATCGATAGACTACTTGAATATAATCAGATATCTAATCCAGATTTAATCATCGTTGGGCAGACTATCTATATTCCATAATATTTAACTCTTAAGCCTCCTAATATTAGGAGGCTTTTACTCTATGTAGGGGTTATAATTTGAATTTAGTAAAATGATTCATAATTATAAAAGGAAATTGTAGAACTTTTACAGAATAAGTAACTTAGAACTTGTGATAGGTAGAACTATTTTGATATTAATTTAGTTTGAAAGGAGATATATAATGATTACACCACTAATTATGGCTGGAGGCATTGGTAGTAGATTCTGGCCATTGAGCAGGAAGGATAGACCAAAGCAGTTTTTAAACTTAGTTGATGATGATAAGAGTATGATTCAGGCAACAGTAGATAGAATTAGTCGATTGACTGATGAAGAGAGTATATTTATTGCTACTAACCAGGATTATGCAACTGCTATTCAAAAACAGTTACCAACACTAGCAGAAGATAATATCATTGTCGAGCCTATGGGGAAGAATACAGCTGCTTGTATCGGCTTAGCAGCTATCTATATAGAACAAGAATATCCAGATGCAGTGATGGTTGTACTACCTTCTGATCATTTAATCAAAGATGAAGTAACTTACTTAAAGTTAGTAGAAAAGGCAGCCGAAGTAGCTAAGTCAGGAGAGAATCTAGTAACTATCGGTATTGAGCCAACTCATCCCGAGACCGGTTATGGTTATATACATTATGATCAAGATAGTGTTCAGGGAAAAGATGAGAATATATTTAAAGTTAACGAGTTTACCGAAAAACCTGACCGCAAAAGAGCAGAAGAGTTTCTGCAAGCAGGTAATTATCTATGGAATAGCGGTATGTTTCTTTGGAAGGTTTCTACTATCCGGAAGATGTTCAAAGAATATATGCCTAAGTTAGACCAGAGTTTAGAAAAGATGAAAAGGGCAATCGGTACTGAAGATGAATTTGTCGTATTGACTGAGGAATTTGAAAAGCTAGATAGTATCTCTATTGATTATGGAATTATGGAAAAAGCAGATAATATCTATGTATTGCCTGGTGACTTTGGATGGGATGATGTAGGTAGCTGGCCTGCCTTAGAGCGTCTTAAAGAATTAGATAAATATAATAATCTAATCAAAGGAGAACATATCGGTATTGAAACTAAAAATTCAATTATCCATGGCAATGGAAAACTTATCACTACCGTCGGTTTAGATGATGTAGTCATTGTCGATACCGAAGACGCACTCTTAATCTGTGATAAGAAGAAAGCACAGGAGATAAAAGAACTGAGAAGAAAATTAGCAGAAGCTGGGTTTGAAGATTGCTTGTAAATTCAATTAGCAATTGACAATTGACAGTTGACAATTAAAATGCTTTAAATAAGTGAATTGTGCAATTAGATCTCGAGCATAATTAACACGTTCAATAAATCTTAAGGAGGCTACTTAAAATGAAAGTCAAAAAAGCAGTTATACCAGCGGCAGGATTAGGAACTAGATTCTTGCCAGCAACTAAAGCACAACCAAAAGAGATGTTACCAATTGTTGATAAACCAACGATTCAATATATAGTAGAAGAAGCAGTAGAGGCAGGAATAGAAGATGTAATTATCATTACTGGAAGACATAAGCGAGCTATAGAAGACCACTTCGATAAGTCATTTGAACTAGAAGTTACTTTAGAAGAACAAGGTAAGATGGAGCGTTTAAAGATAGTACAAGATATTTCTAACTTAGTAGATGTTCACTATGTTCGTCAAAAGGAGCCATTAGGTTTAGGACATGCTATCCTTTGTGCTAAGACTTTTGTTGGCAACGAGCCATTTGCTGTCTTATTAGGTGATGATATCGTAAAAGCTAAGAAACCGGTTACTAAGCAATTAATTGAGGCTTTTGAAGAGAAAGAGTCTACAGTTATCGGGGTACAACGAGTACCAGATAAATTAGTCCATAACTATGGGATAGTTGACTATTCTAATGGAAATGGAGACGACTATCAGGTACAGGACTTAGTAGAAAAACCAGCTTTAGAAGAAGCACCATCAAATATAGCTATCTTAGGACGTTATGTAATTACGCCAGCTATCTTTGATATCCTAGAGAATACTGACCCAGGTAAAGGTGACGAGATTCAACTAACTGATGCCCTTAAGACCTTATTAGGTCAAGAAGAAGTTTATGCTCATGTCTTTCAAGGACGACGTTATGATATAGGGAATAAATTAGGTTTTCTAGAAGCAGTCGTAGAATTCGCTTTTGACCGTGACGATATTAGGGATGACTTCAAAGATTATTTATTAGGTTATCTACAAACAGAGCTAAAAGATGACTTTTATAAAGAAGTAGCATCAACACAAGAAATAAAGTAATCTAATAATTAATAATAGGTGTTATCAATTGATTATGCAAGAGCTTATATTTCGCTTATTTATGTAAAGGAGGTTATAACTATGTCTTATCGCGATAGATATCAAGAATGGTTAGAAAACGATTATTTTGACACAGAAACTAAAGAAGAATTAAGGAGCATTGCTGATGATGAAACCGAAATTGAAGATCGTTTCTATACTGACCTTGAATTTGGAACCGGGGGCTTACGTGGTATCATCGGTGCTGGAACGAACCGTATTAATAAGTATACGATCCGTAAAGCTACCCAGGGTTTGGCTAACTATATATTAAATCAAGGTGATGAAGCTAAAGGAGTAGTTATTGCTCATGATTCACGGTTTAAATCAAGAGAATTTGCTTTAGAAACAGCAGCGGTTCTAAACGGCAACGGAATTAAGGTCTATCTCTTTGATGAATTAAGACCAACGCCAGAGTTGTCATTTGCAGTTAGAGAATTAGAAGTTACGGCGGGAGTTGTGATTACTGCTAGTCATAATCCGCCGGAGTATAATGGTTATAAGGTATATTGGAGTGATGGGGGACAGATAGTGCCTCAGCGAGCTGAAGAGATCATAGCTGAGATTAAAGAGATTGATGACTTTGCTATGATTAAGCGTCAATCTAAAGAAGGAGCAATAGATGAAGGATTATTTGAGATGATAGGTTCTAGCATTGATGATAAGTATATAGCTAAACTTAAAGGCTTGATTACTAATCCAGAGTTTATTAACGAAAATGGCTCAGAACTTGATATTATCTATACTCCTATCCATGGAACCGGTAACAAATTAGTACGCCGAGCGTTAAAAGAGGTTGGCTTTAGTAATGTACGGGTAGTTTCTGAACAGGAAGCTCCAGACCCTGAATTTCCTACGGTTGACTATCCGAATCCTGAAGAGACCGAAGTCTTTAACTTAGCTTTAGATATGGCGAAGAAAGACCCTGCTGATTTAATTATGGGGACTGATCCTGATGCTGATCGGCTAGGGGTTTTGGTGCAGGGTGAGACAGGAGACTACATCTCACTAACTGGTAATCAGATAGGTATATTATTGACCGATTACCTTTTATCCCAGCAACAGACACAAGGTGCCTTATCAGACCAAGGTGTTATCGTAAAGACGATAGTAACTACCGAGATGACCAGAGCTATTGCTAAGGAGTATGGAGTAGAAGTAATCGATACTCTGACCGGTTTTAAGTTTATTGGCGAAAAGATAAAAGAGTTTGAAGAAAGAGGAGATAAAGACTTTATACTTGGTTTTGAAGAGAGCTATGGTTATCTAGCGGGGACTTTTGTCCGGGATAAAGATGCAGTAATAGCAGCAACCTTAGTAGCAGAGATGGCAGCATACTATAAACAAGAAGGCTTGACTTTATACCAACGATTAAATCAGCTGATGGATAAGTATGGTCATTATTTAGAGGACTTAGAATCAATCGTACTTAAAGGCAAGACTGGGCAAAAGAAGATAGAGAAGATATTAGAGACATTACGGACTAAAAGACCAGAAGAGATCGCTAATAAGAGAGTGGATGTAATCAAAGATTATCTAGTTGGTAAGAGGTATAACTTAAGAGACGATACAGAATCGACATTAGATTTACCAGAAGCAAATGTGCTTCAATTTTTATTGGAAGATAATAGCCTTTTAACGGTTAGACCTTCGGGAACGGAACCAAAGATTAAGATCTATTTTACTGTAGTCGCTGATAATCAAGAGCAATCTAAGGCTAAATTAAAAGATTTTAAGTCTGCAGTTCTAGAAATGGTGCAAGGGATTATAGATTAGTTTTAGAAGGAGGAACTAATAGTGAGTAATGAAGAAAGAAGAGTAGTAGTTAATGAGGAAAGGTATTATGATGAATATGAGATCGATTTAAGAGAATATATTAATCTATTATGGGATGGTAAAGGAATCATTATTGGATTATTCATAGCGGCCATATTAATTGCAGGGTTAGTTAGTCAGTTCTTTATTGCGCCAGTTTATCAGACAGAGGCACAATTTTTAGCCCCTTCTTTCACTTTGTTAAATGATAGTAAGATAGATAAGGGTGAATATCTATCTTTATTTAAAAATGCTGATGTAGAAGAGAAGATAATAAGGAAGTTTAATTTAAAGAAACAGTCTAAAGAATTTTCTGTTGAAAATCTTGAAAAATTAGTCAGTATAAATACTAATCAAGATACTGATTTAGTAACAGTAAGGCTTAAAAATAGTGAACCACAGTTAGCTAAAGATATATTAAATGATTGGCTATATCTATTTCAAGAAAAGATAATGAACTTTATAAAAGAGGAGAATAAGGTATATCTTCAAGATTTAAAGAATAGTATGGATAAGGCTAATAGTAATTATAAGGTTGCTTTAGATCAATGGACCGATTTTCAAAAGAAAGTTAATTTAGATTCATTAGCTTCTCAACTTCAAAGTAAACAACAGAGATTAATTAATTTTCAAGAGGAAGTAGTTAAATTGAAAGTGAGTAATAAAAAAGTTCATTCTCAGTTAGAAAAAGTTACAGCTCAACTTAAAGATGTTGAACAATTTTTAGTAACTGAAGAATCGATTAGTGAAAAAAGTTTAAGAAAATTAAATTTGATTATTAAAGATAAAGAAATTCTAGGGAATTTAATTACAGAAATAGAGAAATTAAACCCATTATATAGTGAATTACAGCAGCAAAAAGGCAGTTTGGAACAACAATTAGTTGCTGAAAAATCAGAATTAGCTTCTCTAACAACAGAAACTAAACAGTTAAAGCAAGGTATAGCTAGTTTACAAAAGAAAATAGCTAACTATAGACAAGAAGAAGAGTTGTTGCAAGATAGTTTAAAAACAAGCAGAAAAAATTATCAGAATACTCAACAAGCATATAATCAAGCTAGGCAGCAATTGAATCAAACGAGTTATCAAATTAATATAGTAAATTCAGCTATAGCTCCGCAAAATCCAGTTAGCCCTAACACAAAGCTTAATATAGCTATTGCTGGGGTTTTGGCTTTAATGCTTGGCGTCTTCATTGTCTTCTTTAAAGAATTCATGGCTGAAGAAGGTATTGAATAGGAATAATTAGTGGAGGTTTAAATTAAGAGAGTACAATATTTTAATTTTGGGCAAAAAAATATATTTGAATTTAAATTAGATAGTCGATATATTTCGAATTTGAAGTATATCGACTATCTTTATAAGAGTTTATAAAAATTTTGCTGCTCCTCCAATTTGAGCAACTTCTTCTTTAGAAAGGCCATCATCAAGCAATTGGGTAACTAAGTCCCCCGGTCTATTAGTAATATATGACCTTAAGATTTCAGCTTCTCCTTGAGTAGTATATTTACTTAATGCTGCAGGGATTAGTACTGTTTCTCCTTTATTAATCTGTATTACACTAGATTCATATTCAATTTTAGCTTGACCATCCAAACAGAGTAATATTTCGAACCTCTCTCTTTGTGGCTTACCGATGAACTTATCACTTATAATCAATCTTTCAACAACAAAGTATTCACAGATAGCTAAAACTTCACGTTGGTATCTATCAGTACTATATTTAATGCTTTTGGCTTTTTGATATCTTGTCCTATCAAAGTCAATAACATCTAAAGCTTTATCTATATGGAGTGTTCTAGGCTTACCATCACTGCCTAGCCGGTTCCAGTCATAGACACGATAAGTAGTGTCCGAGTTCTGTTGGATTTCCGCTAGCAAGATTCCGGATTTAATTGTATGGACCGTTCCAGTCGGTATGAATATGATATCCCCTTTTTTTACTGGAATACTATTTAGCTTATTGACTAACGTGTCGTTATCAATACTATTAGTGAACTCTTCTTTAGTAACTTCTTCTTTAAGTCCATAGATCAGTTCAGCACCAGGTTCAGCGTCAATAATATACCACATTTCGGTTTTGCCTAATTCACCGTCTTCATACTTAGCAGCATATTCATCATCAGGGTGAACCTGTACCGAAAGCCGATCATTAGCATCTAAAATTTTGACTAACAGAGGGAATTTATCATAATTATCTTTACTGATTTCAGTACCCATAATTTCAGTCCAGTATTCATTAACTAGCTCAGTTAAACTTCTATCTTTGAAATGACCATTAATAACAACACTATTTCCATTCTCATGCGCAGCTAATTTCCAACTTTCGCTACCCCAGATTTTTTCTTTATAGATCGGTTTAAACTTTAATGGATAGAACATTATAACACCTCATTTTATTTATAATATGTTATCGGTTGAATAAATCTGATATTTAAGAGGTTAGTTTGGAGTTTGAATTGACGATTGACAATTGACAATTGACAATTAAAACCATTGAACCTCAATTTCAATCTTAATCTTAATCTTAATCTTAATCTTAATCTTAACCTCAGTCTCAACCTTATTATTTCTATATAACAAAATATTTTCCTTGAATTACTAGTTAAAATTTTAATAATAAAGATTGTGAATTGATATAGATTAAGATATAATTATAATATGGAGGGATGAGGGTGATTAATACAGAAAGAAGCAGAAACTTACTATTTATTACAGTTATATTCTTTTTAATATTATTTACAGTAACTTTCGTCTTTAAAACTAAGAATCAAAACTTTACTTTAGCCTATAAGTATAACTTAAATCAGTTAGAAAAAGAGGCTGAACTGAAGTATTATCAAGGTAAATACGAGGAGAGTATTCAACTATATAAGAAGATATTAACAGAGTCGAAGACTGATTTAGAAGCTAGGAAGAATCTAGCTGTTCTCTATACCACAATTAATGATTATCAGGCGGCAATTGAAGAGTATCAGCAGGTAGTTAAAGCTGGAACTGAAGATTATTTAGTATATTATAGTTTGGGGGAGCTTTATTATAATCTAGGGAAGTATCAGCAAGCACTCCCATATTTAAAGAAGGCGGTAAGAAATCTAAATGATCAGGAAATCTTAACATCAGCTTATCTATATTTAACTCAGATCTACCGTAATCAAACAGAGTATCAATTAGCTTTAGATGCTGTTAATGAAGCTTTGGAATTAGATTCTGATACAGCGATGGCTTATTATTATCTTGGGTTAATTAAGGATGACTTAGGTCAGAGAGAAGCAGCGATTGATGCTTATAAGAAAGCTCTTAATAAAGATGGTAGCTTTGAAAATATACACCTTAATTTAGCCGAAGACTATTTGAAATTAAAAGAATACAAGTTAGCAATTAGTAAATATAAAGAAGTTTTAGCTGATAATCCAAGGCATCTATTGGCTAAGAGGAGGCTGCAGTTTTTAAAGGATTTAAAACCTAAATTATTCTTACCTCCGGAGCAAGAGAAAGAAGAGGAAAAAGAAGAGCAAGAGAAAGTATTAGAAAAGAAGGTTACTTTCGCCCAAATAGAGCCGGTACCAAATAAGGGTGATTTACCAAAGTTAAGAATTGGTTTAGCTGAAGCAAGAGAGTATTTAGCCTTTAGAGTTAAATCGCAATTTGTTATTAAGAGGAAGGATACTCAAGAGATTCTTTTTAAAGGTAAAGCGAAAGAACCGTGGCAGTTAGTTGCTCAAGAAGATGGAAGAGTAAAACTCTTAGATAAAGAAGGCAACTTAGAGCAGCAATTTTCTGAACCAGTAATTATTGAAGCTCAAGGTGAAGCAGCACCGATCTTACTTCATAATATAAAGTATGGTCAAGGCTATTATTGGGCTGGGCAAGAAGACCGACAGTATCGTGGGGAGATTGAAATTAATCCAAATAGTGATTCATTTACAGTCATTAACTTAGTGAATCTAGAAGCTTATCTATATTCTGTAGTACCATCGGAGATGATGGCAAGTTGGCCGTTAGAAGCTTTAAAAGTGCAAGCGGTAGCTGCAAGGAGTTATACACTCTTTCATTTAGGTAAACATGCTGAAGATGGTTATGACTTATGTGCTACAGTACATTGTGCATCTTATCGAGGTATAACTCGAGAACATCCTAATTCAACTAAGGCAGTTAATGAGACTTTAGGTGAGGTTATGACCTATGAAGGAAAGCCAGTTAATGCTGTTTATAGTGCTAATTCCGGTGGGCATACTGAAAGTAGTGCTGATGTCTGGGGCGGTAAGGTTCCGTATTTACAAGGAGTGACTACGACCTTGACAAGTGGACAGAGTGCAACTAAAAAAGGAGATTTAAAGAGAGAATTTCCACTACCTCCTTATGAGTTACAGAATTGGTTAAAGAGTTCTCCACAGTCTTACTCTGCTCAGTTAAGTTATGGAAGCCCTAATCGTTATCGATGGCAACGAATCATTAAAGCTGAGGATATTGCTGATAAATTAGAGGTTGGTAAGGTTAAGAGGTTAATACCTATCTCTAGGGCTGAAGGAGGTACAGTTAAAGCGATTCGAGTAGTAGGAACAACTGGAGAAGAAATAATTGAGCGAGGTTTACGTTCTTTCTTTGGTGGTTTAAGGAGTAGTCGGTTCTTTATTATTACGCAGTATGGAAATGATGGCCTACCAGAACAGTTCATCTTTTATGGTGGCGGCTGGGGACATAATGTAGGAATGGATCAGGTAGCAGCGGCTAATATGGCCCAAGCAGGTTATAATTATGATAGAATTTTGCTTCATTTCTATAGCGGAGTAAAGTTAATAGATAAATATTAGGAATAAAATTGACCGCTAGTCTAATCAGGCTGGCGGTCTTTACATAATTGACAGTTTAAATTATTATTGCTATAATATGCAGAAAGTAACAACGGGTATAAGACAATTGTAGCAATCATAATCATAGGACAACAGGATTAAAATAATGAATAAGGAAAAGGGGAAATTTACTTATGGCTAGAGATTTAGTGATTGGTAATGGAAATATCTTAATTAACTTTGATCAACATGCAATTATGAGAGATTTCTATTATCCCTATGTGGGATCTGAGAATCATTTGAATGGTCATAAAATGAGAATAGGAGTTATGATTGATGACAATTTTTATTGGGTAGATGAGAGTTGGGAGCAGGAACTAGGATATAAAAAGAATAGCTTAGTAACTGACACTACTCTAATTAATTCAGAAGCAGAATTAGAATTAGAGATGATCGATGCGGTTCATTATAATCAAGATATCTACCTTAAGAAGGTTAAAGTAAAGAATCTAAGTGAAAAAGAGCGCAGTTGTAAATTATTCTTCTCCCATGACTTTCGGATTTCTGGTTCAGATATAGGGAATACGGCTCTGTATGAGCCTATGTTACAAGGAGTTATGCATTATAAAGGCAAACGTTACTTCTTAATTAATGGTCAAAATGGAACAGATGGTATCTATAATTATTCTACGGGAATTAAAGGCTTTAAGGGCGCCGAAGGAACTTGGCGCGACGCTGAAGATGGAGATTTAGCTAGTAATCCGATTGCTCAGGGCTCTGTGGATAGCACTATCAGTTTTAAATTGAAACTATCTTCTAATGGGAGTAGTGAAGTTGATTATTGGATAGCTGCAGGAACTAAGTACCAAGAAGTTAAGGATTTGAATAATTATGTCTTGGAGCACGGAATAGATAAGCTTATTAAAGAGACTGATAATTATTGGTCTTCTTGGGTTAATAAGAATGGTGCATGCTATATTCCCAGTGTAGAAATTCCTGAAGAATGGCAGAAATTATTTAACCGGAGCTTACTGACCGTTAGAACCCAGATAGATAATCGTGGTGCTATTACGGCGGCTAATGATTCTGATATCTTGGACTTTAATCGTGACCATTATAGCTACCTATGGCCTAGGGATGGTGCTTTAGTTGCTTATTACCTTGATCAAGCTGGCTATCATACGGTTACTGAACGTTTCTTTAATTTCTGCAAGGATGTTATTAATCCTGATGGTTATCTATTACATAAATATAATCCTGATGGCTCGGTTGGTTCTAGTTGGCATCCTTGGATTAGGGATGGCAAAATTCAACTACCGATTCAAGAGGATGAAACAGCTTTGGTAATCTTTGCTTTGGGTAATTATTATCGCCAAAGTGGGAATCTAGAATTTATCCAACAGCTATACGAACCTTTAATTAAGAAAGCTGCTGACTTTCTTGTTGATTATAGAGATCAGAAACTAAAGTTACCGCGGCCTAGTTATGATCTTTGGGAAGAAAGAAGAGGTATCTTAACCTTTACTACCGCAGCAGTCTATGGTGCTTTACAGGAAGCGGCTACTTTTGCTGATATGTTCGGTGACAAAGAGAAAGTTGATAGATATCAGAAGGCAGCTCAGGAGATTAAAGAAGGAATGTTAAGTCATTTATATGATCAAGATTTAGGTAGGTTTATAAGAATGATTAGTACTGTAGATGATCAGATTATAAATGATGAAGCTGTTGAAAGTAGTCTCTTTGGAGTCTATTACTTTGGTGTTCTGCCTCCTGATGATCCACGCGTAGTCAATACGATGCAAGCGATTGAGGAAAGGTTATGGGTAAAGACAACAGTTGGTGGCATAGCGAGGTATGAAGGAGACTATTATTTTAGAAGTACTGATGATTTAGAAAGAGTGCCAGGTAATCCATGGATCATCTCTACCTTGTGGTTAGCTGATTGGTATATAGAGATAGCCAAAGGTAAAGAAGACTTAAAGCGAGCTGAAGAGTTAATTAATTGGGTCGTTGATCATACATATAGTGATAATCTATTACCCGAACAGATCCATCCTTACAAGAATGAAGGACTATCGGTAGCTCCTTTAACCTGGTCACATGCTACTTTTGTTGGTATAATGATTAAGTATCAGAATAAATTAGCCGAATTTAATAATAAGTGCTAAGTAAAGAATAGAATAGGAGATGGAGGATAAAAGATGAAGAATGTAGATTTACACTTACATACTACTGCTTCTGATGGTTCATTTACCCCGCAAGAGTTAGTTATAGAAGCAGAGGAGAAAGGGTTTAAGACGATTGCAATTACTGATCATGATACATTAGCAGGAGTTGAGCCAGCTATGGCTCAGGCCAAGGAGCTAGGATTGGAAGTGATTGCTGGGATTGAGCTTACCACTTATGTTGGAGATAAGGAAGTTCATATCTTAGGTTACTATGTTGACTATTTCGATAAAGATTTATTAGCTAAGTTAACTGAATTGAAAGAATTTCGGCGTAGACGAGGCGAAAAGATGGTAGATAAGTTAAATGAATTAGGGATAGAGGTATCCTGGGAAAGAGTAAAAGAGATTGCAGATTCTGGTGCCGTAGGTAGACCCCATATTGCTCGAGCTTTGGTAGAGGCTAAGCAGGTTAAGGATATATCAGCTGCTTTTGATAAGTATATCGGTGATAACGGCCCGGCTTATGTACCTAAAGCTCAATTGACGCCAAAAGAGGCAATTGAGATCATTAATCGAGCTGGGGGAGTATCTGTCTTAGCTCATCCAGGTCTATTAAAGGATGATCAACTAGTAAAGAAGATAATCGAAGCGGGGATTGAAGGTTTAGAAACTTACTATTCTAAGCATGACCAATCTACGACTAGTAGATATCTTAAATTAGCAAAGAAGAATGGCTTATTAACTACCGGTGGGTCTGATTGTCATGGTCCCAAGAATAAAGACGAAGTTCTTTTAGGAACTATTAAAGCACCAGATTGGATAATTGCTGACTTAAAAGAGAAGTATAGAAAGAAGAATAATATCGGGTCAATAGATCTCAATAAGTATCTTCAGTTGTATCCTAATACTTCTGGTCTGTATCCGGCCAAATTACAAGAACTAGGAGCAGAGTATCATAAGAAAGGTTATATGACTAAAGACGAGCTATATCGCCTAGCTCATCTAAATTCAACTCGTAGCTCTTACCATGTTAAGAAGAACTCTCTTTATCGCGTCGAAAAGATAACAGAGATTGTCTATCAACTAGAAGATGAATTTGCCCAATTAACGCTACTAGCCAGTCTATCTGGAGTTGGAGTTCCAACAGCGTCAGCCATCCTAACTAGCTTAGACCCAGAGAAGCATTGTGTAATTGATACTAGAGTCTGGGCAACCCTTTGGCGAATCGGCTATTTTGATATAGAGAAAGAATCATTCACAGCAGATGATTACTTAAAGATTATAACTATCGTTAGGCGATTATCAATGGAGGTAGATTTGACAGTAGCGGAGATAGGTTATGCACTCTTTGCGTATGATGTAGAGCATAGGGAAGGAAACTTGCACTAGTGCACATAATTAATTGCTGACGCCCAAAAATTTTGTATTAATTATGAAATTTGTTTCTTTAATAAAATCCATCTAACAAGAAGGAAAATTAAAGCATTTATAGAAAGATAAATAATTAGTAGGAGTAAAAGGGAAGTGTTTTATCACTAAGAGTAGGTTGTTAGTAGGTCTGTAGGGATATGGTAGTTGAGGAGTAGCAGCAGTTAAAAGTTAGCTGTTGAGCATAATCAATTGATTATGCACATTTTAGGTTCATAGTAGACTCTATAAATAGTAGGATGAACAAAGAATATCTTTATGGAGAACGGAAGGAAGGTAGGTTGTTAAAAATGATTAAATATGGTATTTTAGCGTTATTTGCAGGTGGTTTATTGTTTTTGAGTTATTTAAGTATGAAGAAGGTGAGTACGCTTAACGATTATTTTCTTGGTGATAGAAGTATTGGTCCGTGGGTTTCGGCCTTTACTTATGGCACTACTTACTTTTCAGCTGTCTTATTTATCGGTTATGCTGGAAAGATAGGTTGGGGCTTTGGATTATCTGCGTTGTGGATTGCGGTTGGTAATAGTGTGGTTGGAAGTCTATTAGCCTGGAAAGTATTGGCTAAAAGAACACGGCAGATTACAATGAGGTTAGACGCAATGACTATGCCGGAATTTTTAGAGAGTAGGTATCAATCATCAGGCTTAAAGATATTCTCTTCTTTAATTATCTTTATCTTTCTTGTGCCTTACTCTGCGTCAGTCTATATGGGCTTAAGTTACTTCTTTGAACAAGTATTTGCAATTCCTTATATTTGGGCATTAGCAATTATGGTAGCGTTAACTGCTTTATTTCTGCTTTTAGGCGGTTATTTAGCGGTGGCGATTACCGACTTTGTGCAGGGGATTGTGATGGTTATCGGTATTGTAGTGATGATTTATTTTATTCTTACTCATCCAGCAGCCGGTGGATTGGCTGGTATTTGGGATAGTTTGAAGCAGGTTAATCCTGAGTTAGTAGATATAGTAGGGCCTCCAGGATGGATTCCTCTCTTATCTTTAGTAGTCCTAACTAGTTTAGGGAGTTGGGGCTTACCACAGATGGTTCAGCGTTTCTACACAATTAAAGATGAAAAATCAATTAAAGCGGCTATGATTGTAGCTACTCTCTTTGGAGTTTTGGTGACGGGGGCAGCTTACTTTATCGGGGCGACAACCCATGTCTTCTTTGACCAATTGCCGTTAGTTAATGGTGTAGCCAATGCTGACTTATTAATTCCTCAATTAATAGTTAAGGTGATGCCAGAAGCTGTGGCCTTCTTAATCTTATTACTAGTTCTCTCAGCTTCGATGTCAACCTTATCTTCACTCGTTTTAGTTTCTAGTTCTACTTTAGCAATTGATCTATTTAAAGGATTTATTAAACCAGATATGTCTGATAAGCATAGTATGTTATTGATGAGGCTCTTATGCTTAGCTTTCGTCTTATTATCATTTGTAATAGCCATCACAAGACCAGCGGTTATATTAACTTTAATGGCTGTTTCTTGGGGAACAGTGGCTGGCTCCTTCTTAGCGCCATATTTATATGGTCTATATTGGTCAGGGATTACGAAGGTAGGTGCTTGGAGTGGGTTAATTAGTGGTTTAGGAATCTCTTTAGGTTTATCAGCATATTTTCAGATGAAAGCTCAATATATACCATTAATTGGCTCCTTAGCAATTTTAATTCCTTTAGTAGTCGTACCAGTAATCAGTCTATTAACTCCAGGTTATGATAAGCAGCATTTAAAAGAGGTATACGGTGATTATTATGAAGAACAGAGTAGTTTTAAGGTCAAAGAGTTAATTATTAAGATGATTTCATAAGAAGAATATTGGCTAAAAAGTTAATTTTCATGCATAATCAATTGATTATGCAAGAACCTAGATTTCAATTGTTATTGAGGTGAATGATAAGTGAAAGATATATGTTGACTCAGATTAGTGATAAAGGGTAGTCAACATTGAGTAATACTGTAGAATGGTAGGAAAGGAGAGTAAAATAATGATTTGGGATACAGAGTGTGAACAGATAAGCAGGGAGCAGTTAAAAAGATTACAATTAGAAAGATTAAAGCAGGTAGTTAGTTATGTTTATGAAGAAGTCCCTTTTTATAGAGAACGTTTCGATGAAGAAGGTGTTAAACCAAAAGATATTCAGACTTTAGACGACTTAAGAAAGTTACCTTTTACTACTAAAGATGCGTTAAGAGAGCATTATCCTTATGGTCTCTTTGCAAGAAAGATGAAGGATATCGTTAGGGTGCATTCATCATCAGGAACTACCGGTAAACCAGTAGTAGTCGGTTATACAGCTAACGATTTAGAAACTTGGTCTGATCTGATTGCAAGGATTGTTACTCAAGCTGGAGTTACTGATGAGGATATAGTACAGATCTGTTTTGGTTATGGTATGTTTACTGGTGGTTTTGGTCTGCATTATGGCTTAGAAAAAGCAGGTGCAACTGTCGTTCCTGCTTCGGCAGGGAATACTGAACGACAGATTATGATGATGAAAGATTTTGGCACAACCGCTTTAGTTAGTACTCCTTCATATGCATTATATATCGGTGAGGTCGCCCAAGAAATGGGGATTAATCCTCATGATTTAGGTATTAAAACTGGACTCTTTGGCGGTGAACCTTGGACTGAAGAGATGCGTCGAGAGTTAGAAGAGTTGTGGGGGATGAATGCAACAGATAATTATGGTTTAAGTGAGTTAATTGGACCTGGAGTGGCTGGAGAATGTGTAGAAGGAGAAGGACTTCATATCTCCGAAGATCACTTCATTCCAGAAGTGATCGATCCTGAAACTAGAGAGCCAGTAGCACCAGGAGAAAAAGGAGAGTTAGTTTTTACTACGCTAACTAAGGAGGGGTTTCCGGTAATTAGATATCGGACGAAGGATATCTCTCGTTTAACAACTGAGCAATGTGTCTGTGGAAGAACGACTGCCCGCATGGAAAAGGTATCCGGCAGAACTGATAGTATGTTAATCATTCGTGGAGTTAACGTCTTCCCATCTCAGGTAGAGAGTGTACTATTAGAAGTAGAGGAAGTAGCTCCTCATTATCAGATGATTATTAAACGGGAAGGACATTTGGATGAATTAGAGATTCAGGTTGAATTAAAGCCAGATCAATTTACAGGTAGCTTTCGTAATCTAGAAGAGATTGAGCGGAAGATATATAAGAAGTTAAGTAGTGTGTTATCATTGCATCCAGAGGTTAAGTTGTTAGAGCCTAAGTCTTTAGAAAGAACAGTAGGCAAGAGTAAACGAGTAATAGATAAACGAATAGAAGCGAGTTGATGAGTTAGAGGCCTATCGTTTTTTGGATAGGTCTTTATTATTTGAAAAGTAAATAACATATGGTATAATAGTAATGATGAAAAGTAAAACGTATGATTCAGAATTGGAGGTCAAGTAATGAGGAAAGTTTTAACGGAAGATTTGGAGCCGGGGATGAAGGTTGCTAAGACTCTTTACTTATCTGATGGAAGGGTATTATTAAATGCGGGAGTTATACTTAAAGATAGTTATATTGATCGATTAAAAGAGAAGGATATACCGGCTTTATTTATTGCTGATGAGTCTTTACCGGAAGTAGAGATTCCTGAGGTTATTTCAGACCAGACGAGATTGGAGACTTCTAAATTATTACGAGAATGTATGAACGATATTGAGCTAGGGAATGAACTAAATTCACGCAAAATTAAGAAAGCGGTCAATGAAATGGTTGACGAGTTGACTTCTAAGCGCCATGTCATAGTACACTTAAATGATATCAGAGCTTATGATGATTATACTTTTGGACATTCAGTTAATGTAACCGCGCTATCTATTTTAACAGGTATCAGTTTAGGTTATAATAAGCTAGAATTACGTGATTTAGGAGTAGGCTCTCTATTACATGACGTCGGGAAGACATTTGTTGACGACTCTATTCTATTGAAACCAGGTCGCTTAACAGATGAAGAATTTAAAGAAGTGCAAAAACATTCTAAAAAGGGTTACGATATTGTCAAAGATGCTGAAGGAATTAGTATGCCGTCGGCACATATAGCCTACCAGCATCATGAAAAATATAATGGGACTGGTTATCCTCGAGGACTAAAAGGTGATGAAATAATTGAGTTTGCACAGATTGTTACTGTGGCTGATGTTTATGATGCGATTACGACTGATCGAGTCTATCGTAATGCAATGCCCGCCCATGAAGCGTTACATGTACTAGAGGATATGATGCAAGCAGAACTTAACCCCGATATTGCTCAGACTCTATTTAAGAATATAGCAATTTATCCAATCGGTAGTTTAGTGGAGTTGAATACAGGAGAGGCAGGATTAGTAGTAGATGTAAATAAAGAAGACTTATCATCGCCAGTAGTACGGATTATTAGTGGTAAAGGAGATAAATCAGATCAACAAGAGCATGATGAAATTATTGAAGTAGACCTAATGCACAATGAAGAAGTAGAAATTAAAGATGTAATTACAGATAGAACGAGAAAATTTTAAAATAACAAATTATTTAGGAGGAAATTGAGATGAAAAAGAAGATTGTAATTTTTATATTAGTAATGGCTTTTATGTTAGCAAATACTAGTATGAGTTGGGCAATTCAACAGGCTGAAATTAGACAAGGTAAAGATTCGATAGCCTATAATGTGCAGAAATTAAATGGAGAGATTAAAGCATTGAATTTAGAAGGTGATTTTGGATTAACACCGACTTTAGGCGTAAGCACAAACTTTTCTTACTTAAATGATGATGATAATATCTTAGACATTAATCTAAAGTTAAAGATAGTTGACGAATATGATTTTAACTTAACAGGGTTGGTAGGGTACCATACAAGGTTTAATGGTGAAGGAAAGAATCAGATTGGAATGTTATTTTCTAAACGACAATCAGAATTTGTGAATTTAAACGCTGGTTTTAATGTTTTATTAGATCAACCTCATGATTCATTAGGTTACGAAGTAGGCGCTGACTATATGCTTTCTAATGATTGGTTTTTAGAGTTTGGCTTTAAAAAGATAGCAGGTGAGGAAGATACAGGTGGATTAACTTTTGGATTAAGAAATTATTTATAAAGAAGATTTAGGTTAATAATTTATATTAATAAGGAGAATTAAGATGGATACAGATAATGTAGGAGTATTTATGGATCGTGATGGAACTGTAAGTAAAGAGATAGGTTATGTTAATCATGCTGCCAGATACGAATTACTACCAAGAACAGCATCAGCTATTAAGTTGTTGAATGAAAACGGAATTAAAGCGTTATTAGCGACTAACCAAGCTGGAGTAGCACGAGGATATTTCCCGGAAGAACGGATTCATGAAGTACATGAAAAGTTAGAAAGACTACTAGAAGATGATGGTGCATACTTGGATGCTATCTATTATTGCAAGCATCATCCAGAAGTTGGCGAAGGTGAGTATTGTAAAGATTGTGATTGTCGCAAGCCTAAGCCAGGGATGCTAGAAAAAGGTGCTAAGGAATTCGATTTAGATTTAGAAAAATCTTATATGATTGGTGACAAGATCAGTGATGTAGAGACAGCTAAAAGAGTAGGAGCTAAAGGAATATTAGTTTTAACCGGTTATGGACGAGGAGTCTATGAATATGAACAAGATTCGTGGACAGTAACCCCCGAGTATATAGCTGAAGATCTATATGATGCAGTAGAATGGATCTTAGATGATTTGAATGAAGATATAGAGATTACGACCTCTTGAAAATAGTGACCATATTTAGCCGATAATATTTGTATTTTAGAAAGGGGTTAAGACTAAAGATGGAAGAGTTGTTAGCTTATTTACCGGAATTTTCACAGCAAAAGATCCTAGTTTTAGGAGATATGATTGCTGATGAGTTTATAGTTGGCCAACCAGAACGATTATCACGAGAAGCTCCTGTACTTATCTTACAGCATGATGACCATTCTATTCTACCAGGTGGAGGAACTAATGCTGCTAATAATGTAGCTGCATTAGGGGGACAGGTCCATGTAGCTGGAGTTATCGGTGACGATAATGTTGGTCAGCGATTAAATGATTATTTACAGCAACAGAGTATTAAGACTGAAGGATTAATTATAGATAAAAGTCGTCCTACGTCAGTTAAGACTAGAATTTTAGCCGGGGGAGGACAGACTGTTAAACAACAGGTAGTAAGAATTGATAAGCTAGAACAAGATGATATTGACCAAGAGATTGAAGATCAATTATTAGCATATATCAAAAAGATAGTACCTGAGATGGATGCTATTATCTTATCTGACTATGGGAATGGTGTTTTTACACCACGAATTAAAGAGGAAGTTATTCATCTAGCGAATAAGTTTGGTAAGATAACAGCGGTTGATTCTAGATATGAACTATTTACATTTAAAAATGTAACGATTGCCACGCCAAATAAAGAAGAGACTGAAAAAGCATTAGAAATGAAGTTAGATAGTAAAGAGAAAGTAAGTAAAGCAGGAAGACGACTACTAGACGAAATGAATGCTGAGGCAATGTTAGTAACTTTAGGTGGAGATGGGATGACTATCTTTGATCGAGAAGGATTGGAAGAACATGTGCCAGCATCGAACTTTACAGAAGTCTTTGATGTTACCGGAGCTGGAGATACAGTGATCGGTACTTTGGTATTAGCTTTAGCAAGCGAAGCCGATTTAGTCTCAGCTATGAAGTTAGCCAATTATGCAGCAGGTATCGTAGTCAGAAAGACTGGAGTAGCAACGACTAATCAAGAAGAATTAAGTGCGGTGCTTAGTGAATAGAGAAAGGATGCTATTGATGCTCAAGAAAGTAGTTGAATTAAGAGAATTAAAAGAAATCTTACAGAGTAAAGTTGATAAAGAGATAGTCTTTACTAACGGTTGTTTCGATATCTTACATGTAGGTCATGTGCGTTATCTACAAGCGGCAAAAGTTAAAGGTGATCTATTAGTAGTAGGATTGAACAGTGATTCCTCTGTAAAAAAGCTTAAAGGTAAAAAGAGACCAATTGTCCCTGAAAAAGAAAGAGCAGAAATGTTAGCAGCTTTGGAGGTCATAGATTATGTAGTTATTTTTGATGAATTGACTGCTAAAGGAGTAATTGGAAAACTGCAGCCTGATATTTATGTTAAAGGTGGCGATTATCAAGTAGAAGAACTTCCAGAAGCAGAAGTAGTCTATAAATATGGTGGTAAGATAGAGTTGGTTAAAGAAGTAAAAGGTGCTTCTACTACTAATATAGTAAAAGAAATTTCAAAAAGGTATTGAAAGCCAAAGTCTGCATCAATATGGTGCAGACTTTTTTATTTGAAATATATTTGCGACATAGTGTAAAATAAATGTAGGTAAATTTAGTACAAAAACTAGAAAAGGGACTCCTCTTTTGATAAAGTGTTAAGTAACCAGCAAAACACAAAAAGGAGGAGTCCCTCATGGATACAATTATACAAC
>Ga0247721_100141_pt1 | contig 31637 bp, 28 predicted proteins | sample MSEWel2017_08_16_FD_189089 | JGI IMG/M metagenome (GOLD analysis project Ga0247721, IMG submission 189089) | Subsurface sediment microbial communities from gas well in West Virginia, United States - MSEEL Well Study Marcellus 3H_2017_08_16 | ecosystem: Environmental > Terrestrial > Deep...
TTATCTATTAGAGACTGATTTATTACTTAGATATGAAAAGAAAGAATATAGAAAGATAATGGATTTAAGTGCTAATCTAGATGCTTATCAGTTTAGTTTGGAGAACTTATCAGAATATCTTAGCCAATACCATCAACAAAAGGTAATGATCTTGATTGATGAATATGACCAGGCGATAAAAAGTGGTTATATGAATGATTTTTATGAAAAAGTTATTATGTTTATGCGTAGTCTATTAAGCGGGGGATTAAAAGGTAATCCTAACTTAGCAAAAGGAGTTTTAACTGGCATCTTACGTATTGCTAAAGAGAGTATCTTTTCTGGACTTAATAATTTGGTAGTCAATACTCTCTTGGATAGTGAATATGATCAATATTTTGGGCTTTTAGAATCAGAAGTTGAAGAGATTTTAAACTATTATAACTTAAACTATAAGTTAGCTGAAATTAAAGAATGGTATAACGGCTATTCGTTTGGCGGAAATATAGTTTATAATCCCTGGTCAATAATGACCTGTATTCGAAAAAAAGGAGAACTTAAACCATATTGGATAAATACTAGCGGAAATGAATTAATTAGACAACTAATAATAAATGGAGATAGTGAGGTAAAGAGCGATTTAGAATTATTAATTAAAGGGGAGATAGTTAGAAAGAAGATAGATGAAAATATTATCTTTGGAGATATAGATAAAAAGAGTAGCTCATTATGGAGCTTTCTTTTATTGAGTGGTTATCTTCGAGCTAAGAATAAATATATGGAGGAAGCAAGACTCTATTGTGATCTAGATATTCCCAATAAAGAAGTAAGGTATATCTATGAAGAGATAATCTTAAATTGGTTTGAGGATAAGATTAGCAGTCAGAACCTTAAATTGATGCTAAAGAGCTTAACGACTGGTGATATAGAGACTTTTACAATTATTTTTAAAGAGTTTGTCATAAATAGTATGAGTAGCTTTGATGTAGGTGGACAAGAGCCAGAAAAGGTATATCATGCTTTTGTTCTAGGATTACTTTTAAACCTTCGTGATAGCTATAAAATTAGATCTAATCGGGAAAGTGGTTATGGCCGTTATGATGTAATGATTATTCCTGAGGATAAGAGTAAATTAGGGATAGTTATTGAATTTAAGAAGGTAAATCGCCATCAAAATGAAGATTTAAAAGAAGCAGTCAATGCTGCCTTAAAGCAGATAGATGACCGAAATTATAGCCAGGAATTATTAAGCCAGGGAGTAAAGAATATCTTAGAAATAGGAATAGCTTTTTCTGGTAAAGAAGTGAAAGTAAAAGGTAGGTAAAATAATACGGATAAAGAATCAATTATATCTAAAAATATAGATTGTGTAGTCTATAATCATAAATATAGATTCTCTAATCTATAGAATATAAGGAAGTGATAGCAATGAGAAAGATCTCTTTTAAAGAATATAATAAAAAAAGAAAAGAAGCAAAGGTTGATTTATTAAAGATGAGAGATAATTTAAATAAGAAACCTAACGATAATTCAAGGGGAAGAGACAGAGAAAAGAGAATTTTATTATATAAGTTAGCAAAAGAAAGAAGAGAAAAGATTTTTAAAAAAACTGGAGAACGAGAATACAAGCTTATTTATTGAAAAAGAAAGAACATTATAAGAAATAAGGTGATTATAATGCAGAAGCTTATCTTAAAGTATTTAAAGACCTGTGATAGAAAGAGAATTAAGACTAAAGCCATTGAAGATTACATAATCAAAAAATTTGGAACACAAAAATATAGAAGACAGGGTGGTTATCAAGAGTTTGCAAGTAGTATTGAAAGTCTAGTCTCTAAAGAACTGATTCGTCCTATAAAAGCCTGGAAGAAGAATGGTATGGCACCACCGCTCTATAATGGTTATCAAATTCTTTCATTAAAAGAAGAATTAGGACCTGATATAAAGAAGAAATTACTGACTCAATATCATCCGAGTCTTAATACCACTTACTATTTGAATAACCCACAAGAATATAAGCGCGATAAGAAATATCTAGCTCAGTTAGATGAGTTTTTAAAAGAAAATAGTAGTTTAGAATTAGTACCTATGACCGTTAATGAACGTTCCTTCCAAATCTTTCAAGATGAAAAATTCCTTGCTTCCCAGGTAGGGAAAGAATTTATGCGTCGGATTGGTCTGTCTCTTGAGATTTTAAATTCTTATCCTACCTATGAGCCTTTCTTTTACTATCAAAACACTAGAGGTTTAGATAAAAGAAATTTGTTAATTATAGAGAATAAAGATACTTTCTTTTCTTTTAAGAAATTATTGCAAGAAGGGAATTTTAGTTGGAAAGGTGTTCGATTTGATCTAATTATATATGGAGAAGGAAAAAAGATTCAACATAGCTTTCCGTTCTTTTATGAATTAAAAGAGTATCAAAAAGGAGAGAATAATCTCTATTATTTTGGAGATTTAGATCCAGCTGGGATCTCTATCTGGTATGGATTACAAGAGAAATTTGAAGAAGAGTTCATACCATTTACCTTCTTTTATAATACTTTATTAGCGGAGTATCAAGAACAGATACCGAAACTAAAAAAGAAACAAAAGATTAATCAACGAGCAGTTCAAAAATTCATCTCCTTCTTTTCACCAAAAATTCAGGATAAAATTTTAGAATTAGTTGAATCTAATATATATTTACCCCAGGAAGGATTAAATTATTCTTTATTGAAGAATATTAGTGACTAATTAAAATATTAAATATAAGCTAAAGATTATATCTGAATGGGTAACGTTTCTGAAATTGTAATGTGAGGTGAATACACTATGTACTTAAACGAAGTTATTGAAGGTTTTTCTGAAAGAATGCATAATATTGCTGTCTTTAAACCGTTATTCGAATTAGAGCAGAAGCGAAAGTACGATTATCCCTTAATGGAATTAGGAATTATAAGTATGCTCTATATCTTAGAGAGCATGTTAAGAGGAGAGAAGGATTGTACTTATCGTAAGATTGCTTATTTTTTACGAGATATGATTGCTGAGTATTATGATGATGAATTAGAGTATGCGGAAGCATTGGATTTAACTCATTATTTAGTACGGGAGTCGTTGATGAATCAAGGAAGTTCACATCAATTCAGTTATTTTGATTTTGAAAATGGTGAGAATGAAGATTATAAGTTTCATTTAGTAAAGTTACAGGATTATGATATAGATAGTAAGGTGGTAAAGTTAAAGTTATCACCTATTGGTTTAGAACTTCTTTTTAAAACGAAAGAGATGTATAATGAGCTGCAAGTCTCTATTTCACAATTATATTTACGGCAACAGATCCAAAAAGGTGTCTTTGATGGAGCTCTCTATTCAGTAAAGGAGTTAGCTTTAGCGGTTAAGAATGAAAAGGAGCAATTAAAACAGTTAAAAGAACGGATTATTCGTGATGTTTTACAAGTGACTCGGGAAGAAGAGTACCAAGAGCAGATGAAACGAATAAATGAACAATTAGAACGAGAAAGAGAGATGTTTTATGAGTTAAAGGATTTAATTGATGACACTATAGAGAAACATTATTCTGAACATATAAGTAATGAAGCGATAGATAAGGTTATGGAGTTGAAACATAAATTAATAGACGTGATCTCGTTACACGAATCACTATTTACTGATAAGTTACGGATTGAAAAGCTAATGAATGATTCTATCGAAGCGATGATTTTAAATGCTTTCAATACTCAAGTTAATTTTGAAACAGAATTTTTAGAGCCAGCAGTCAGGAATGATTTAGAAATAAATAAATTAAAGCAGATTCTAGATCCATTATTTTCACCTCATACTACTTCGGAGTTTAATCCCCAACGAATCTTTACTAAACAAGTGCTTAACAGAAAAAAAGAAGTGACTGAAGAGGAGTTGTGGCAACTAGAAGAAGATGAGCAGCGGCAAAAGGAAGCCGAAGAAGAAGAGAAGCGGCGGGCTAAAGAGGAACGACTTAAAAAGTACCTATTATTGTTACTTAAGCCTTTAGTTGAGAAGGAAGAGGTTAGATTAAGTCAGATAATTAATAATTTAAAGGAAGAAGATCATGATCGTTACCTAAAATTAGTAAAGGAAGTCGATTTTTATCCATTTATTATTCAACTACATCAATTAGGTGTTATTCCCTTATTAACGAGAGAGGAGATGCAGGGGTTTGTTTTAGATAATCTTTTCTGGGTTGTGACTGAGATTGTTGCTAAGAATGAATCAATTGCTACTTTAGAAGGGTTTGAGCTAATAGCTACGGAGGATGTAATTAAGCTTGAGCCTGGTTATGTACTATCTGATTTTATCATTAAAAGGAGGGATCCTGATGGAGTATAGAGCCGAGGATGTACGTTGGGCTTTTAAGATATTCATGTACCTACTAAAGAATGGTTCTATTCCCGAAGATAAACGGGAATACCATTATGCTTACCAGAAGAATGAAGTGCGTCATATTATTGAAGAGGTTATTAATGAAGAGGCGGAGGTTATGATCTTCTCTTTAGGAGGTGTAATCTATTTAACTCCTGGGATTGATAACTGGTTCTTAGGTTATAGTAATGCCCAACTTAGAGATAAGATGAAGTTGAGGACTAATAGTGAGTTATATTTGGCTTATTTTATCATTTTGAATCTATTAGCTGAGTTTTATAATAGTGAGGATCAATCGCTAGCTACTAGACAGTTCTTGTTACTGCGGGACTTAGAAGAGATGGTTACCAAGCAGATTGAAAAGATTGATGATACTGATGAAGAAGCCTTAGAACGACGTGAAGAAGAGTTGCAGTTAAACTTAAGCGCTGTAGCAGAGGTTTGGTTGGATCTACCGCCTTTTGATGATGAACTTAAGAATTTAAGAAGAGGCAAGAAGAATAGAATCAGCTTTATGCTACGGGTATTAAGCTTTCTAGAAGATGAAGGCTTAATTCAAGTCTTTGAAGACCAAGAGATTAGACTTTTGCCGAAATTAGAACACTTAATAGTTAAGTATTACTTTAATAGCACAAGAAAGGACCAATTATTACAGATAATAGAAAAAGATGCATTGATAGAGGAGGATGAAGATGCCGCGTATTAATCGAATTCGGGTAACTAATATTAAATATGATCATGATAAGAAACAGATGCCGGATGTTATACTTAATTTAGATGGTTTAAATAGTATCTTTTTATTAGCCAATGGCGGTGGGAAGTCCTTATTAATCCAGCTTGCATTACAGACGATCTTACCTAATGCGAAGATGGGTAAACGGCGAATTGCTGATCTATTAGAGTCTAATAATTATACTGGACATGTTGTTGTTGAGTGGTTATTAGACCAAGAGGGGGATGAGGAACACTATCTATGTACCGGCTTTACTTTTACCGAAGGTTATAAAGACCAACGACTTCGTTATTATAACTATCTTTTTGATTATAATGAAGGTGCTGATTTTACTATTGAAGACCTACCTTTAATTAAACAAGGAGATATGTTTGAACGTGAACGTCCAATTAGTTATCAAGCATTCAAAGATTGGCTTAGAAATAATGAAGATAAACGAATCCAACTTTTTGAACGGATTAAGGATTATCAAAGTTCTTTAGGTCGTTATAGAATCTTACCTGAGGAATGGGAGAATATTCGTGATACTAATGCTTCGGAAGGTGGCGTAGATCAATTCTTTGCTAAGAGTAAGACAGCGGAACAGTTAGTCGACAATCTATTGATTCCTAGTGTGGAAAATATGTTGTTTCAAAATAAAAAGCAGAAAGAGCAGCTTGTTAATGCCTTTTCTGAACATCGGAGTATGTTGTTAGATATTCCTAAGATTGAAGCTAATATCAAAGACTTCAAGGTAATCAGTAATCAGGCTGAGGAAGTTATAGTTAAAGTTAGAAATTTAGGGACCTTTACTGAAGATTTGGAAGCAAGAACTTTAAATTTAGTTAATTTAGCTAAGACATTTGATAAGCATATTGAAGAAGCTAATAAAAAGCTTACAGAGTTAGATGAAAGTAAAGAGAAGTTTAAAGATGAAGAACGTAATTTACAGTGGAAGGAAAAGAGCTATAAGGCTTTCTTAAAGAAATTAGAATATCAAGATGCTCTAAAAGAGAAGGAGAAAGCTGAAGATGAATTAGCAGAACAGAAAGAAAGTTTAGAACAGATGCAACAGAGGGAAAGAGAAGCTAAAGCTTTATACCAATTTAAAAAGGTCCAACGTAATAGGCAGGATAAGCAACGATATCAATATGAACTAGAGATGTTAGATAAAGCAGCCCCGGAGTTAAAGGAAGAATTAAAGGGGGTGAAACGTAGATTAGCTTTAGCTTGGCAACAGCAGAATGACCGCTTAAAGAAGAGAAAGTCAGAACACGAGGAAAAGATTAAGGATATCGAAGGTGAAATTAAGAATTTTACTGCTAAGTTGAAAGAATTGCGGATGGAACAAAATAATTTGCGAGATGAAAGAGCTAAAATAGTAGCTTGGTTTGATGCATATGAAGAGAGACGAGAGCGTCTAAAAGAATATTTAACGGAATGGGAGCTTTATGACCCGGAAAAGACTTTAGAGGAGAAGCATGAACGAATTAATTACTATCAACAGAGTAGAGCAGATAAACAGACTACTCTAAAGGAGATTCAGCAGCAACAGAAAGACTTAGAAGAGGAGATCGTTAAGTTACATAGTGAACGGAGTGCTATCAAAGGAAGATTAGATAATATTGAAGAAAAGTTTAATCAATTTGCTAAGGCTAAGGAAGAAGTTCAAGGGTTATTGATGAAGGAAGGGAAGTATACAGATGACTTATTAGTGCAGAAAGAGGATGTATTAATAAAAGTTAAAGATCTGTTAACTACAGCTCGAAAAGACAGAGTTAACCTTCAGGCAGAACTGGCCAATTTAGAGGAAAAGTGGGCTCTTTTTGCCGATAAAGATTATTATTTACCGCACCATGAATTATTAAAAATTAAAGATATATTAGAGGAGAGAAATATCTTTACCATATTAGGAAGTGAGTGGTTAGCCAGTCAGGATTTATCTACCGATGAAAAGGAAGCGTATTTACGGAACCAACCATTATTGCCTTATTCGATCTTGGTGGAGGAAACGCAATTGAATGCGGTTAAAAATACTTTGCGTTATAAAGACGATCTTTCTCAAGATATTCCTTTACTATTTCTGGTAAAGAATTCTGATACTTTAACTCCAGATTATAAGCAAGAGCAATTTCTAACTCTCCAACCTAAACAGCTATTAATTTATCAACCGGAGTCTAGTAAAGTATTTACTTCTCAAGAATCTTTTAATGAATTTAAGGCTGATTTAGAAGGGAAGATACAAAGGATAAAAGAGAAGCTTCAAAATTATAGAGAGCGAGAAGAGATCTTAATTAACCTTAAAGCAAGAGTAGAAGAATTCTATCGTCATTATACTTTAGAAATAATTCAAAATTTAGAGGATAAAAGGGAAACGTTAGAGACTAAGACTGAAGCATTAAAGAGTAATCTTAATACTGCCCAGAAAGAGAAAGAAGAACTATCAATTAAAAAAGAAAAGATAGAAACAGAGATAGATGAATATGTGACAGAAGAGAGAAAATTAGAAAGAATAATTGATCGTTTAACAGAATTCATTAAGGAGTATCGACTTAGGGAAGCTAAAAAGGAAGAAAAGGAAAAGTTTGATAAAGAGCTAGCAGTAATTAAAAAACAGTTAATTAGATTAGAAGCTAGTAAAGAAGAAGTACGAGAAGAGAAGAGTAAAGCAAGGCAGAGATTAAATGAATCTAATCAAGCTTTAGAAGTACATCAAACGGAGTACCAAAGATACGAATTAAAAGATGTTAGACCAGCGGAAAGTATAGAGGAGACTTATGCTGAATTAAAGGGTGAAACTGAGAGTATTGAAAGTAGGTTAAATGAGAAGCAAGGGGAACGATCTACTTTACAAAAGTTAATTGCTAAATACAATGAAGCGTTACAGACTGCTAATAAAGAAATAGCAAAGACTGGGATTACCGAAGAATGGTTATTAAATAATCAACGGCAAGTAACTGAGAAAGAACTTGAAGTGGCCAAGCAAGATAGGGAACAGGCAATGGAAAGATTTGAATTAGCAAAAAAAGATGTAAATCAGGCAAATAATAAGGTAGATACTACTGCTGGTATTTTGGAGAGTTATCAAGAAGATATTAAAGAGGAGTTTAAAAAAGAGGTTTATTTTGATTATTCCGAAGCAAATCATCAGGATGAGTACCAAAATATTAAACGTGAATTAGAAGAGTTAAGCAATAGATTAGAAGAATTAAAAGTGGAGATCAACCAGGCTGTAGAATGGAAGCGCGATAACAAGGAAGCTTTAGATACTTTACAATATAGATTAAAGGATAAATTACACGATTTATGGTCGGACGGAGAAGCTTTAACAAAGCAAGAGTGGGCTAATTATGATTTAGAACCGAAAGCATTTTTACGTCGTTGGCTAGAAGAGCAAGAAAAGGCTAAAGCCAAAAGAGAAAGACAGAAGCGAGTTGTAGATAATCAATTTAAAGATTATTTGCAGGAATTGAAGGCTACTAAGAATCCGAAGGTTAAACAGTTCATTCGTAAAGTACAACAGATTATGAAGCAAGGCAGAATATACGACTATGATTATGTAGAGACTCAATTTTTACGTATTTTAGAAGGATTAGAAGAGTATCAGAAGAATTATGAACATCAACTGAAAGAAAGAGAAAAGGATATGGAACATCTAACTAATCTATGTTTACGAAGAGCAAGAACAATTTATGATAGTATTATGGAATTGCCTAAAAACTCAAGAGTTGACCTTTATGATCGTCAAATTCAAGTAATTAAGATGAACTGGCGTATCTTAGCCGATGAGGAAGCTAAGGAAGCAATCTATAATTATCTAGAACAAGTCTTATCTGACCTTAAAGAGTGGAAAGAGAAAGGTAAAGATGATGATGAGATAGATAGCAGGATGGAAGAGTTATTAAGAACTAGGAATTTGATCAATATTATTGCTCCAATTGGTGATTGTAGGGTACGAGTTTATAAACCGCGGAAGGAATCGATCGTTCGTCAGAGCCAATTAAACTATTCTGAATGGAATGAAGTTGCTAGATGGTCTGGTGGTGAAGAATATAGCGTTTATATTACAATGTTTATGATTATGATCAGCCATATTAGACAACAGATTGATGGTCGAGGTGCTGTCTGGAAAGCAATTTTAGCTGATAATCCTTTTGGTAAGGCTTCATCACCGCATATTCTAGAAACGGTCTTCGAAGTTGCTCGTTCGAATAAGATCCAATTAATCTGTTTCACTGCTCACAGGCAGGAGAATATTTTAAAAGAATTTCCGGTTGTTTATAGTCTCCAACTTAGAAATGCTTATGGTAAAGAAGTAATGCAAGCAGAAAGATTAGAGACAGCATTTTATAATTTAGGAAATGTAGAAGGTTAGAGATAGTTGTTTATTTCATTGACAAATATAAAAGGACTATTATTATTTTATGACTAAGTATTTATATAGTGAATTTATGTGCGTTAACTAAATATAATTTTTAAGGTTGAGGCTAAGGCTGAGGGAACCATAGTAATTTAATGATTTGAACTTTCTCAATCTTATCTTTAGCCTCAGCCTGAAATTATGTATTTTATTAATAAAGATATATTTTCAGACTGCAATCTGTCAGAATTTAGTTTAAGTTAACGCTTATGATAGTGAATTAAAAGTTATTAAATGTTTTGATTATTTCAATGACCAAGGAGGAATAGAAAATGAACAAAAAATTCACTGAAACGCAAATACTAAAATTTATAGGTAAATTAGCAAATAAATGGGGAACTGGACATGACAGCATAACGAAAATCCTCGAAAAAGTTGAAAGTTTTCTTGAAGAAAAGAGTGAAAAGATTGATTTTCTAGATAAGGTACGTTTATTTATTAGCATGTTAAAAGATCATTCGCGTCAAGAATACCAGATTGAAGATGGTGCCTTAGGGATGATAATTGCTTCTTTAGCATATCTTATCTTACCAACAGACTTAATTCCAGATATGATTCCGGTAGCTGGTTTTACTGATGATGCAGCTGCTTTTATGTTAGTGATGAAACAGATTGCCGATGAAATAGAACGTTATCAAACCTGGAAGAGAGACCAAGAAGACTATGTAGATATAATTGAGTTATCGGTCGACAAGAAGAATAGTTAATGGAGAAGATAACAAAGTATCTTTAGTATCGATTAAGTTCTTAATTAGTCATTATTAGTCTTCTTCATTTGTATTTCTTTTAATTCTAACTTCAATTCTTCTAATTTATTCATCATTTTTATATTAATTGAGTGTGCCGGCATCCGTTCTTCTAAGTCTTTTATTTTAGTTTTTAATTTTTTTATCTTATTATCTATTTTATCTTGCATAATTAAATCTCCCCTTTCTAAATAGGCTTGTCTAGTTTAATCTCATAAAATTGCTATTGTTTCGTTACTATATAGAATAGTTCTTTATATCTATTTTAATTCCTTTTTGGTAGTATTGTATTTTTGACGAATTTTTCTATATTCTGCAAATACTTTTGTTAACTCGATTTCATCATCCTGTACTTTAAACCAAAACTTAAGAAATTCTTCTAATTTTCTTACCTTCATTTAATTCCTACCTCCTAAATAACCAAGTATGTTATATCTATATTTGGAAGTTAACTTTAATATTATTTAATTTTGATTTTTTGAATAAATTTCATAACTTTTTCATATTCTTTTCATTACTTTTTCATATTCGAATTATACAATATAGTTAACAAGTTAAAGGAGCCCCATAGGGGCCAATAATAAGAAGGAGAGTGATTTAAGTGAAAAAAGCAGTAATTGGTGTAACAGTGTTGGCGTTGGTGATGTCTTTAGGAGTAATGGCTATGGCAGCAGAGGAATCTAACAATAATTGGTTCCAAAAGAATTATGAATTTCAGAAAGACTACATTAATCAACAATTAGAAAGAGGGTTAATTACTAAGCAACAAGCAGAGTATATGCTAGAAAGATTAGACTTGATGAAAGAATACTATAAAGAATATGACGGTGAATATGGTTATAATGGTTTCACAATGCCATGCGGCAGAGCAGGCTTTGGTCCAATGATGCATGGTCCTGGTATGATGGGCGGTTATGGCTTCGGTCCGATGATGCACGGTCCTGGAATGATGGGTGGTTATGGCTTCGGTCCGATGATGCACGGTCCTGGAATGATGGGTGGTTATGGCCCTGGCATGATGGGAAGAGGATTTGGACCAAGAGGTAGATGGTAATAGATATTACTTAACTTTATAAAAAATATAATAAATTTAATGAATCCTCCGATCATAGATATTAATCTATGTAGCGGAGGATTTATTTTTTGTTTAGAAGATATTAATGATATGAACAAAATAATTAGTCTGATAATATTATATAACAAGTATTAAATAAGCAAAGTTCATGATTAGATTGTAATCATAATTAAGTATAAAAAAATTATTTTAAAAGTAAGTAGGTGATAAAATGAATCAAAAGTTTAGAAATGCTTTTGAAAGACTTCTAAAATATGAAGGTGGATATAGTAATCATCAGAATGATTCTGGTGGGAAGACTAAATACGGAATTACAGAAAGTTTAGCAAGAGAAGTAGGCTATGATGGAGATATGAAAGACTTAACTAAAGAAGAAGCAGCAGAAATCTATTATAATCATTTTTGGACTAAATATCGGTATAATGAGATAGAAGACGAAAGAGTTGCTTTTGAATGTTTCGAACAGGCGGTTAATTTAGGTCCCGATGATGCAAATACTAACCTCCAAAAATCATATAACTTACTTGTTAAAGATGAAATAGTAGTTGATGGGATTATAGGACCAAAGACACTTAGTGCAGTTAACAGTTTAGATACTAAAGATTACAGTTATCTCTTAGAGTTACTAAATATCATGCAAGGAAATAAATATATAGAGATAATCCAGAGTAATAATTCACAGAAAGTATTCATTAGAGGTTGGCTTAGAAGAGTAAGGCTAAAAGTCAATAAAGATCAGCCTTCTAATGATAAAGATATGAATCCGGATGGAAAAGAAATAATTAATAATCCAAAACTTATAAAAGCTATTCTAATTGCCTTAGGTAGCGGAGCCATAATTAAAATTTTAGAATTCATACTATGATTAATTGATTTTACAGATTCAAATATGTTAAAGAGCTTTAAGAGTAAATTATAAAATTGATGCTATAATTAAAAATCTTATTCCAAAAAAAGGTAATTGGTAACTTTTGTATAATTACTATAAAGAAAGTGTTTTCTTTCACAATAACCTTAGTAAAAACTTTGCACAAGGAATAGACGGTAATAAGTGGTTAGAAAGGGGTTAAAGATGCAACTATTGAAGGGGGTTCTAATCTTTTCATCTATTCCAATAATTGTCATAATAATTCTAATGATATTATTAAAATAATAGAAGAAGTGTATATAGTATCTCTCTTAATATTAAGTTCAAATACTGAATTCGAATATTAAAACCTCCAATTAATTGGAGGTTTTAATATTGTATTGGTTATAATAAATATTTAATTTTTGGGTTTACTAGGAATTGAGATTGAAGATAAGGCTTTACCAGCTTCCATATCAACTTTAGATTGTACTGCTAAGTCACCTAATGAAACTATTCCAACTAAAGTATCATTTTCGACTATTGGTAATCTTCGTATCTGTTTTTCTGCCATTAATTCGGCTGCTTCTGTAGTAGTCATATCCGGTGTTCCATATACAAGTTCACCAGTCATTACATTCTCTATAGAGTCACTAGCGTTACCGTCACTAACAGTATTTCTAATAGCAATGTCTCGGTCAGTGACTATCCCAACTGGCTTATTACCTTCACAAACTGGTACAGCTCCAACATTTAAATTATGCATTATTTCCGCAGCATCTTTTACAGTAGAATTTCGGTCAACTGTTGAAACATTATTAGTCATTACATCTGAAATTTGCATTATAAATATTCGCCTCCTTTTCAAAAATAGGATATGTACTTTCATTGATTTATAATCATAAATTTAAAGCTAATTTATACCAATAATTATTTTAGGAAATCTTAATTTTACGTTTAAATGAACTACTTAGAATTAGGAGGCTTTATAAATGAGCTTTTATCTATAATTTATTTGATTCTTCATAAATGAAACAATTAATTCATCGAGTTCTTGACTTTTGTCTAAAATCTTTTTAGTATTAATATTTCTGGTTTCTTTAGCTAACTGTAATAATTCTAATTTTAGGAAATTAATTTTGTTCTTTGCTTCTTTAAGACTATACATTATGATACACTCCTTAGTGATATTATTATAATAATAAAAATTGCAAAAAATGGTTACTCTTACAATCATGACTAATTATATAAAAAATATTTGGTATTTGCAAGTATAATTAGAAAATAATTACTATAATTCTACTTTTAATAAAGAATAGTTCTAAATTCACAAAGGCAGCCCATTAAGGACTGCCTTTGCAGTGGATAATTAATGTGAAAAGAAAATGAGTAAATCAATTATATTATAACATTATGTTAAGTGTATGTCAAGTGAATGTGAGGAATGGGGCGTTTATAAGACTAATAAATAATTATTTGGCAAAATATAGTAACAATAAGTTAACTTTTGCATACTCTATATTGAAGGAGGAAAGCAGCTGCAGCCCTCCATAATATAAATCTTTTGTTTGGGTCAGGACTTTAAATAGGTCCTGGCCTTTAAGAATTTTGTGAATCTTTTAATAATACCATAAAAGAGTTGACTATTTTACTTTTTTATGGTATTATTTAATCAAATAAGGTATAGATGTCTATACAAGCATTAAATATAAGATAGATACTATAGATAAAACTTCTAAATAATGTAGCAGACATGCCAATTTTTAAGTATTTATGTCTATACAACCATACATATTAAAATTTAAGGTTTCTTTTTTCATAATATTCAAAAAATACATTAATAAGAGGTGGTAATAAATGATAATTATTGGAGAATTAATTAATACTAGTAGGGAGGGACTAGAATCAGCAGTTAAAGGAAGAGATAAAGAGTTCATTCAGAATTTAGCCAAGAAGCAAGAAGATGCCGGCGCAGACTTTATTGATGTTAACTGTGGTACTTTAATTCAAGAAGAACCAGAAGCATTAGAATGGTTAGTCAAAACAGTACAAGCAGTTGTTGAAGTGCCTCTTTGTATAGATAGTCCTAATCCAGAAGCACTCAAACGAGGTTTAGAAGCATATGAACATGAAGAGAACGCTATAATTAATTCTATTACTGCTGAAAGCGAAAGATATGAACAAATATTACCGTTATTAAAAGAATATGATGTTTCTGTGGTAGCACTGGCTATGGATGATAATGGAATGCCTAAGAATGCTGATGATAGAATCAATGTAGCTACTAATTTAGTTGAAGACTTAATTGCTGATGGTATAGCTATGGAAGATATCTATGTAGACCCGATAATCCAACCAATAGGAACCGATGTTAAGATGGGACCTGAAATTTTAAATGCAATTGATACTATTACTAATAAGTACGAAGAGATTCATATTACTTGTGGATTAAGTAATATTTCCCATGGATTACCAAAGCGTCAACTATTAAATCAGTCATTTTTGGTATTAGCTATGAGTAGAGGACTAGATAGTGCTATTTTAGATCCATTAGATGAGAAAATTATGTCGTTAGCTATAGCAGGGGATACTCTTTTAGGCAATGATAAGTATTGTGGTAACTATATTAGAGCAGCTAAAAGTGATAAATTAACTATCTAGTTACTGATATAATAAGATTAGAATCTAAAAGAAAGGAGGTAATTAGGTAGTATTATAAAAAAGATAAGGTTAGAATATTAACAGATTAGAAAATTATCAACTTGTTTTTAAACTTAAAGGAGGTTAAAATTATGTCTAAAAATTTAGTAGAACTTATGGCAGATTTAAGAGAAGATGAGGCATTAGATTTAATTAAGAGCCAAATTGAGGATGGCACAAATCCTCGGGAGATATTAGAGGATTGTAAAGAAGCGATGCAGATTATTGGTGATCGCTTTGAAGCAGGAGAATACTTTCTTCCAGAGCTTATGTTATCTGGGGAGATGATTAATGATGTTATGGAGATTATCAAACCTCATTTGAAGGATGAAGAGGAAGATGAAAAACTAGGAACTATTGTCCTTGGTACTGTTAAAGGAGATATTCATGACATTGGTAAAGATATTGTAGCCTTTATGTTAGATATTAATGGCTTTGAAGTACATGATATCGGTGTAGACGTTCCAGTACAAGAATTTATAGATAAGATTGAAGAAGTTGATCCTGATATTGTTGCTTTGAGTGGCTTCTTAACAACTGTTTTTGATAAAATGAAGGATACTATAGATGCTATTAAGAGTGAAGGCTTACGAGAAGATGTTAAGATTATGATTGGTGGCGGGCCAATTGATGACCAAATAAGAGAGTATACTGGAGCTGACGCTTTTGGTGATGACGCAATGGAAGCAGTTGCAATAGCAAAAAAATGGATGGGAGAGTGATTAACTCATGAGTCTTACTGATAATTGGAGCGAATTAAATCCTGATGAAAAGTTTGAAGCAAGATTTGAATCCTTTAAAAATCCTGAAGACATTGATTTCGTTGACGAAGAAACCGAAGAAAAGTATAAGCAAGCGGTACAGAGATTAAAAGATGCAATTGAACTAAACGAACCTGATAGAGTTCCGATTGCACCTAATATTGGTTTTTATCCAACAGAATACGCTGGAATTACTGCAGAAGAAGCAATGTATGACTATGATAAGTTAGCAATGGCTTGGGAGAAGTTTAATAAAGATTTTGATTTTGATTTTTTAGCTACATCGACTATGATTGGTCCTGGGGCTGTATTCGAGACACTTGATTACCAATTGTATAGATGGCCTGGTCATGGAACAGACGAAAATACCTCTTATCAATGTGTTGAAGATGAATATATGAAGGCAGACGAATATGATGCACTTATTGCCGACCCATCTGGATTTTGGATGAGAGACTATTTGCCGCGTATATTTGGAAGTTTAGCACCTTGGTCTCAACTGCCTCCTTTTACAGACTTAGTAGAACTACCTTTTGTAGGCTTTAGTATGTTCCCGATTGGCCTACCTGATGTTCAAGAATCATTTGAGAAATATCTTGAAGCTGGAAGACAAGCATTAGAGTGGATTCAAGCTGTTGGTGAGATTGATGGTAAAGCGAGTGCTGTTCAAGGACTTCCTGGTTTTATGGGAGGAGTTACTAAAGCTCCATTCGATGTACTTAGCGATACCTTAAGAGGTACTCAACCGCTTATGATTGATATGTTCCGGCGTCCTGAAAAGATACTTGAAGCAATGGAACAGATTGTACCGATTATGATTGAAACAGGAGTAAGAGGAGCAACTGCTAACAATAATCCAATGGTATTTATACCTCTTCATAAAGGCGCCGATAGTTTTATGTCTAGAGAACAGTTTCTGAAGTTCTATTGGCCTACTCTAAAAAAGGTGATTATAGGACTAGTAGAAGAAGGATGTGTTCCATTTCTATTTGTCGAAGGAGCTTATAATGAACGGTTAGATTTAATAGCTGATCCAGAATTACCAGAAGGAAGAACTTACTGGCTGTTTGATAAGACCGATATGGTTGAAGCTAAGAAACATCTATCTGGTAAGGCTGCTATTGGCGGAAATGTCTCAGCTTCATTAATAAAAACAGGAACTTCAGAAGAAGTAAAGGATTATGTAAAAAATCTTATAGATGATGTAGCCGATGGTGGTGGCTTCATTCTTAGTACTGGTGTCGTTGTTGATGATGCTGAAGCAGAAAACTTAAAGGCAATGATTGAAGCTGGCCGAGAATACGGAGTATATTAAATAGTTTTAAAATGAGTCTAGTTGTATAGCTGGACTCATTTTAAATATACATTTATATTTTTATTTTTAAAATTAGAGTTAAACTTCAATTAGAGATCAATAGGGTTTCGTGAATTTTTAAGGAGTGATTATTTAATGAGTAATACTTTAGAATCAACTGATTCTAACCAACAGATATCCTCATACCGTTGGGTGATATTAGGAATTGCATGGCTTAGTTTCTTTTCTATGGCAATGGCTTGGTATGTCATGCCAACGCTTGAGCATAAACTTGTAGAATTGTATCAGTTAAGCTCATCACAATATTCAACTGCTCTAACAGTTCCATTTTTGATTGGTGGTGTTTTAGCTATTGGCGGAGGAATGTTGGCAGACCGATTAGGAATTAGAAAAGCTGCTTCTTTAGGAATAATTATTTCTGGGCTTGGAATTTTAGGCAGGTCACAAGTCGGAGGATTCATTTCTTTATTGACACCAATGATGGTTGTTGGCATAGGATTAGGATTAGTTATGCCTAATCTGCCTAAATTAGTAAGTGTATGGTTCCCACCGGAAGAAACAGGACTTGCAACTGGTATTTATAATACGGCATTGATGGGAGGAATGTCAACGGGTTTAGTAATAGCTCCTTTTCTTCCAAGCTGGTTTGTTGGAAATATCATTCTAGGTACAATTATAGTAGTGTTAGGAATAATCTTCTTTGCAATAGTGAAGGATTCACCTCCGGGTAAAGAATTGCCTTCTTCTTCTTTGCTAGAAGGAATCAGCACAGCAATAAAGAGCAGAAGTGTTTGGTCAGCTGCATGTGCTGTGTTTTTAGGATTAGCCGGTATGGTTTCGGTTCAGGGTTCTCTTCCAGCGGCATTAAATAAAGTGTATGGGCTACCAATGGCTACTGGGGGAAGAGTAGCTTCTTTGATATCTTATTTTGGAATTATTGGTTCTTTAACCTTTCCGGCGTGGGCAAATAAATTAGATAAAAGAAAGAGTTTTTTAGTCGTATTGGTTATAGGATTTCCAGTACTTATGTTTCTTACCTGGATATTAGGTGGAAATCCAATTATCTTGTGGGTAGGAACCGCTCTTGCAGGATATATTGCTGGAGGATCACTTCCTATGTTTATGGAAGTTCCAGCTTTTTTACCGCATATAGAGGATGACCCAATAAAATCACAACATGTTGGAGGCGCATCTGGTTTGTTAACTTCTCTAATGAATATTGGGGGTTTTATAGGGTTACCATTTATAGTAATGCCAGTAATATCATCTTTTGGGTACACAAAAGGGTTTATGGTTGCATTGCTTATTTTCTCTGCACAAGCAATTTTTGCATTAAGAATTACATTTCCGAGAGCTAAAGAGAATGAATTTGAAGATAAAGCAGAAAGTGTTTAATGGGATATCTTTTAACTTAAGGAAAAGCTTGACTTTAGGGTTGTTATGTGGTACTATCTAATTAAATAAAGTATGGTTGTCTATACAAGGTGAGGTTTATGAAAAAAAATTATAATCAAGAAACAGAAAAAATCGATAAAGATTCGTTCATTCCTATCTACTATCAACTAGCAAAGATTCTTGAAAGACAAATTTTGAAAGGGAAGCTGCAACCAGGAGAATCTTTAGCATCAGAGAATGAAATTGCTAAAAAATATGACATTAGTCGTATGACTGTAAGAAAAGCAATTTCTGAACTTGCGGATGCTGGTATGGTTTATACTGAAAAAGGTAAGGGAACCTTTGTTGCTAAACCTAAGTTAGAAGATGTAGTATTTGAATTAAAGAACTTTCACGAGGAGATTAAAAGTAGAGGAATGCAGCCTCGAACTAAGCTTTTAAAAGTGAAGATAGTTAGGGCTGATGAGTTACTTGCTGAAAAGCTAGAAGTTCCTCTCAATACTAATTGTTTATATTATCGTTTACTTTTATCTACACAAGAAGAACCATTAATTTATGAAAATAAGTATGTAGTCTATACTAAGCAAAAACCAATATTAGAATCGGAATTAAATGACCCTTCTTTGTCGAATTTAGCAACTCATCATGGTGAAAAATTTCCTACGATGAGTAGAAGAGTTTTACACGCATCAGTGGCTAATGAAGAAGAAGTAGATATTCTTGGAATAGAATTAAATTCACCAGTCTTTGTTGTTGAACAAACATTGTATGATTCTGATAAGAAACCAGTTGGCTGGGGCAAATCAATTTGCCGAGGTGACCGTTTCAAATTTACGAGTTCTGTCAGTTGGTCAATGGATAATACTGAAGATTAAAGGAGTCTATTAGCATGAGAGAAGAATTAATAAGTGCAATTGCTGATTTAAAAGAAGATGAAGCACTTACATTAGTTAAACAAAAACTTGAAATGGGTGAAACACCTCTTGAAATTGTAGAGCAATGTCGATTAGGTGTAGAGATTGTTGGTAAGCGATATAGAGAAGAGAAGTATTTTTTATCAGATTTAATAATGTCAGAGGAAATTCTAAGAGGTGTAATGGAGATTATAACACCGTATTTTACACAAAAGTATGGTGACCAAGAAGAAATTAATATTATTATGGGAACTATCGAAGGCGATATACATGATTTAGGTAAGAACATTATTATTTATCTATTGAAATCAGTAGGAATTAATGTTTATGATTTGGGTGTAGATGTTAAGCCAGAAGAATTTGTTGCTGCTTTAAAAGAAACTAATGCATCACTTCTAGGTATTTCAGTAGTATTAACATTCTGTATTAATGGAGTAAAGAAAGTAGTAGATCTACTAGACAAATCTGGATTAAGAGATGACGTAAAGATAATTATAGGTGGATATCCTGTAAATCAAAAGGTTAAAGAGTATACAGGAGTTGATTATTTTGAAAACGACCCTAATAAAGCGGTTGATTTAATCAAAGATATAGTTGCGAATGAGGAATAACTTTCTAATTTTCAGAATATTGAGTAGAATAAATATAATAGGTGGTGTCTGATTTGCAGAATATTTTTGTTGCCTGTAATACTTTAAAGGATGAAGTTATGCTTGTAGTAGAAGATTTAAAAGTAGATGCTCCAATTATCTGGATTGATTCTGGACTTCATGATTTTCCAGAAAAATTAAATAAGGCTATTCAGGAACAAATTAATAGAATAGCAAATGTAGAAAATATTATACTGTTATTTGGAGTTTGTGGGAATTCTTTGCTTGGCTTACATTCATCTAACGCCCGAATGATATTTCCAAAAGTAGATGATTGTATAGCCTTATTTCTAGGCAGTAATGAAAGAAAACAGACGTTAGATAAAAAAGCACCTTCTTATTATTTTACTAAAGGTTATTTAGAAAATGAATCAAATATTTGGTCTGAATATAATTATTGCATAGACAAGTATGGCTTAAAAAAGGCTAAAAAGATTTATAAAAGAATGTTACATAACTATAAAGAAATAAAAGTGATTGATACAGAAGCTTATGAGCCGAAGGAAATCATTGAGAGAACTAGTAACATTGCTAATGAATTCGAATTAAGTCATAAAGTAGTAGAAGGTTCTCTAAGGCTTATTTATAAAGCTTTTAACGAAGAATGGGATGAAGACTTTGCTATAATAGATGCTGGAGATCAAATTGTCTATAAGGATTTAATTATAAAACAATGAGGATAAATTAGTAAAAGAATGAATAGGAGGTAAATAAAATGACTAATCAAGAACTTTCTTCACAAGAAAAAAGAGCGGAGATATTTGCTGATTGGTTATCACCTAAAGATATAGAATTTGTAGATGAGAAAGCAAAAGAAGCATACAAAAAAAGAGCACAAAGATTAATTGATGTGGTTAATTTAAAGCAACCAGATAAGGTTCCAGTCATTCCTAATGTTGGCTTTTTTCCTGCTTTTTATGCTGAGATGACTCCAGAAGATATAATGTATGATTATGATAAATTTGAAGAATCTTATAAAAAATATACTTTTGATTTTGAACCTGATGCATATAAAGGTTCTATTGAAGCAGTTCCAGGAAAGGTTTTTGAAGCTTTAGGATATAATCTATATCAATGGCCTAGAAATGGAACTCCTGCGGAGACTTCTTATCAATGTGTAGAAGATGAATATATGAAACCTGAAGATTATGATGCTTTAATAGATGATCCTACAGATTTTTGGTTGAGAAGGTATTTGCCTCGTATATGTGATGAGCTTCGCCCTCTTCAAAATTTAGGGGCACTTACTAGTATTATTGAAATGCCATTCACTCCTCCGGCTCTTATTCCTTTTGGAACACCTGATGTGCAATCGGCGCTTAAGAGTTTAATGGAGGCAGGAGAACGAGCGTTAGAATGGTTTGAAGCAGCAAATAGTATTAATACACAGATAATTTCTGCTGGATATCCGTTATTTATGGGTGGAGGTTCTAAGGCACCGTTTGACATATTAGCAGATACATTAAGAGGAACTCAAGCAGCAATGTTAGATATGTTCCGGCGACCTGAAAAATTGCAAGAAGCAATGGAAAGATTAACTCCTTTAGCATTAAAGATGGGAATTAATTCTGCTACAGTTAATAACAACCCTTTTGTATTTATGCCTCTTCATAAAGGAGCCGATAGTTTCATGTCTAGAGAACAATTTAAAGAGTTCTATTGGCCTACTTTAAATAAAGTAATTAATGGTTTAATAGAAGAAGGATTAGTTCCATTATTATTTGCCGAAGGTGCCTATAATGAACGTCTTGATATTATTAAAGAAGATATCCCAAAGGCTAGTACATTATGGATGTTTGATAAGACTGATATGAGAAAGGCTAATGAAATATTAGGCGATACGGCTTGTATAGCAGGTAATGTGCCTAGTTCATTAATGTCTACCGGAGATCCTAAAGATGTAAGGTCTTATTGTAAAGAGTTAATAGAGGATGTCGGTGAAAATGGAGGCTTTATTTTAACCACAGGAGCAGTAACTGATGAAGCTAAACCTGAAAATATTGAAGCAATGATTGAAGCAGGTAAAGAATATGGAGTATATTAAAACCTACATTAATTATTAATGAGGTCAATAAAAATTATAATTTGATAGATGATGATAAGAAAGATAAGAGAAAATAATAAATATATTTCCTGGTAAATAATGTAATATTTGCTTTTGCTGATATCTTCCTATATAATAATGTAGAAAAATCCCCTGCTAAATGCAGGGATATATTTTTGAAATTATCTTTTTGTGTTATAATATAATTTAGAATCGATTATGAATTATGATATAAGCAGGGGGGAAAGCAAATTGAAAGCAGCAGAAAAAGAAAAAAAGTATTTTATACGTACCTACGGTTGTCAAATGAATGAACATGATTCAGAAAAACTAGCTGGTGTTCTCCAAGAAGAAGGTTATAAACCGACTGACGAGATTGAAAACGCCGATGTTATTATTTTAAATACATGTTGTGTTAGAGAAAATGCAGAATTAAAAGTTTATGGAAAAGTAGGATCTTTAAAAGAATATAAACGACAGAATCCAGATCTTTTAATCGGAATTTGTGGCTGCATGATGCAACAAGAGGAAGTTGTAAAGGAGATTAAGGAGAAGTATTCTCATGTAGATATGGTCTTTGGAACTCATAATATTCATGAATTTCCTCGTTTGTTAGCTGAAGCTAAGAAAGCATCTGATCCTTTAATTGATATTTGGGAAGAAAAAGAAGGATTAATTCCAGATTTACCGTCTAAACGTGAATCAGATCATAAAGCTTGGGTTACAATAATATATGGTTGTAATAATTTCTGTACATACTGCATTGTTCCTCATGTTCGCGGAAGGGAAAAGAGTCGTCCATTAAAAGATATAGTTGATGAAGTAAATAAGTTAGCTGACGATGGAGTTAAAGAAGTCACTCTTTTAGGCCAAAATGTCAATTCTTATGGCAAGGATTTAGATGAAGATATTGACTTTGCTGATCTATTATCGGCACTAGATAAAGTCGAATATATAGCAAGAATTCGTTATATGACTTCGCATCCTAGAGACTTTAATAATAGATTAATTGAGACTATTGCTAATACAGATAAGGTCTGTGAACATTTTCATCTACCTATTCAGTCAGGTAGCGATAGAATTCTCAAAGAAATGAATCGTGGCTATAGCCAAGCAGAATACTTAAAAGCAACTAAAAAAATTAAAGAAATGCTCCCTGAGGCTGCAATTACCACGGATATTATTGTAGGTTTTCCAGGTGAGACTAAAGAAGATTTTGCTGAAACATTAAAAGTAATAGAAGAAGTTGAATTTGATATGGCTTACACTTTTAAATATTCCCAAAGAACTGGCACCCCAGCAGCTAAAATGGAAGAACAGGTAGATGAAGAGGTTAAACAGGAAAGATTACAACAGTTAATGGATTTACAAAGTGAAATCAGCAGGAAACAGAATGAAAAGCTAGTTGGCAAGAAAGTAGAGGTCTTTGGTGAGGGAGAAAGCAAGAATAATCCCGATAGACAGATGGGAAGAACCAGGAGTAATAAGATAGTCATCTTTGATGCCGACTCTGATTTGACAGGAGAGTTAATAAATGTTAAGATAAATAAGGCATCAAGTTGGACATTATTTGGAGATTTGGTTAAATAATCTCTAAATAATGAAGGAGATTAATTTTTTTTCTTGAAAAGTTGTCTATGGTAACAAAATTTGGAGGTGTATTAATTATGTCAATTATTGAAAAAGCAGAAGCATTGGGAGAGGAAATCGTAGATTCAGCTGAATATACTAAGTTGAAGAAAGCTGAGGAAGTTATGCATAGTGATGATGATGCAAAAGCATTATTAGATGAATTCCAAGCTAAGCAGAAGCAGTTACAGATGGCACAGATGAATGGTCAGCAGGTTACTCAAGAGCAACAGCAAGAACTACAAGCTCTTCAAGGTAAGATGCAGCAAAACGAAAGTATTAAGAGCTTCATGGAAGCACAACAACAGTTTGGTCAAGTTATGGAATCTATCAATAAAGTTCTAACTAACTTTATTGAAGGCAAAGATGCGGAAGCTGATGCTGGCGGTTGTTGTTAATTAATCAAGTTTTCAAATATTAGTACTTAACTAAGAGATCACAGGTAATCTATCCTGTGGTCTTTTTTCTTTATCTTTAATAGTACTTGTGATATAATGTTATGTTGAGAACACAAGGATATTACTGGTTTTACATAAATTAATAACACGGAGGTGCCAATGGTGGCTAAAAAATTAACTCCTATGATGCAGCAGTACTTTTCAATTAAGAATGAATATGATGATGCGATTCTTCTATTTAGATTAGGTGACTTTTATGAGATGTTTTCTGATGATGCTAAGTTGGCAGCTAAAGAGTTAGAATTGACTTTAACTTCTCGTAATAAAGGTAAAGGTGATAAGACACCCATGGCTGGTATTCCTTATCACTCAGCTGAACCTTATATTGCTACTTTAATTGATAAAGGATATCGAGTAGCAATCTGCGAACAGGTAGAAGATCCTAGTCAAGCTAGTGGTTTAGTTAAACGAGAGGTTGTAAGAGTTATTACTCCTGGGACAGTTATTAATAATGAATTTTTAGAAGAAAAAAGTAATAATTATTTAGCTGCGATTGCTGTTGGTAAAGAAGGTTTCGGTTTTGCCATTGTTGATATATCAACAGGTGAATTTTCAATTACTGAATTAACCGGCGAGGAAGCAGTAGATAATTTAATTGATGAGTTAGCGCGAGTTAATCCTACGGAGTGTTTAATTGATCCTCAACTCTATAAAAATTCTAGAGTGATGAGTTATATTAAAGAAGAACTCGATCCGATTTTAAACGAAATAGAAGAACGTTTTAGTTATAGCCAGGCCTATGATCTATTAATTGATCATTTTGATGTTTCATCTTTAGATGGATTTGGCTGTGAAGAGTTAAAGATTGCGGTTAAAGCAGCAGGTGCTATCTTAGATTTTCTTTTAGAAACACAGAAACGAACTTTAAAACATCTACAACAGATAAGTACCTATTCAACTCAAGAATATATGATCTTAGGTGCTAACACTAGACGAAATTTAGAGTTAACTAAGACGATGCGTGATCATGATTATAAAGGAAGCTTACTTTGGGTCCTAGACCACACAGTAACCGCTATGGGCGGGCGTAAGTTACGTAAATGGATTGAACAACCTTTATTGGATACAAACAAGATTAGCGCTCGTTTAGAGGCTGTAGCCCAGTTGCAGGATAATATCTTTCTTAAAGAAGAGTTAAAAGATAATTTAGATAAATCATATGATATTGAACGCTTAATAGGTAAAGTTACTTACGGTTCAGCTAATGGACGCGATTTGATTGCCTTAAAGAACTCAATATCTATCTTACCCGAAGTTAAAGAAATATTAAGCAACTTTTCGGCGCCTAAGTTAACAAGTTTACAAGATAATTTAGATACTTTAGAAGATATTCACGAAGCAATCGATAATGCTATTAAAGAAGAACCACCGGTTACTATAACCGAGGGAAGCTTAATCAAAGACGGTTATCATCAAGAATTAGATGAATTTAGACAAGCTATGAATGAAGGTAAAGATTGGATTACTAATTTAGAACAAGAAGAGAAAGCAAGGACAGGAATTAAATCGTTAAAAGTAGGATTTAATAAAGTACATGGTTATTATATCGAAGTAACAAAGGCTAATTTAGACCTAGTTCCCGATAATTATGAAAGAAAACAGACGCTTTCTAATAGTGAAAGATATATCACACCAGAATTAAAAGAAAAAGAATCTAAAATCTTAAATGCCGAAGAAGAAAGCGTTGACTTAGAATATGAAATCTTTACTGGATTTAGAGAAAAGATTGCTGAAGAGACAGAAAGAATCCAATTAGCCGCGGATATCTTAGCCCAATTAGATGTATTATCTTCTTTAGCTGAGGTAGCTTTGAATAATAATTATTGTCGACCAAAGGTTAATGCTAGCGATGTAATTGAGATTAAAGACGGACGCCATCCAGTAGTTGAGGAAATGTTACAAGAAGAGACTTTCGTTCCTAATGACTGTTATTTGGACTGTGACCAGGATAGATTTTCGATCATTACTGGGCCTAATATGTCAGGAAAATCGACTTATATGCGTCAAATTGCTTTAATTACTTTATTAGCTCAGATAGGAAGTTTTGTACCAGCAGAGAATGCTAAGATCGGTATTGTTGACCGCATCTTTACTCGAGTAGGAGCTTCGGATGATTTAACTACTGGACAGAGTACTTTTATGGTAGAGATGAATGAGGTAGCTAACATCCTAAATAATGCCACTCGTAATAGCTTAATTATTTTAGATGAAGTTGGTCGTGGGACTAGTACTTATGATGGACTAAGTATTGCTTGGGCAGTTACTGAATACATAAGTGATGAAAGTAAGATTGGAGCTAAATCTCTCTTTGCAACTCACTATCATGAACTAACTGAATTGGAAGATAGACTATCTGGAGTTAAGAATTATAATGTAGCAGTTAAAGAAGAAGGAGAAGAGATTGCCTTCTTACGTAAGATCATTCCCGGAAGAGCCAATGATAGCTATGGTATTGAAGTAGCTAAACGGGCTGGAGTACCTAGGCCAGTAATTGAAAGAGCTAACCAAGTATTAGCAAAATTAGAAGCAGAATCTGATAATTACCAGCGTCTGAATACTAATTTTAAAAAAGATATTAAAAATGATGATACCAAGAATGAAAATGATATGACAACAGATAATCTAACATCAGTTGTTAAAGAAACCGAAGCCAAAGAGATTCAAAAGCAAAAGATTAAAAAACGGAAAGATGAAGAAAAAGAAGTAAATAATATAGCTCAGCTACCCTTATTCACTTCACAAACCAGCGAAGTCTTAGAAGAGATAAGTGAATTAGATATTATGTCGATGACACCGTTAGAGGCTATGAATAAATTACACCAATTACAACAAGAAGCTAAAGAAGAATTACAAGATAAAGGACTAGCCTAAAAGATACTAGGGAGTGAAATCAATGACTAAAAGGATTCAGCTTTTATCAGATGAGGTTATTAATAAGATTGCTGCCGGAGAAGTAATTGAGCGTCCAGCTTCGGTAGTTAAAGAATTAGTTGAAAACTCCATTGATGCTAATAGTACTGAAATCGAGGTTCATATTGATAATGGAGGTAAAGACCTAATTCAAGTTATAGATAACGGCCAAGGAATGGTCCGTGATGATGCTAGATTAGCGTTAGAACGTCATGCTACTAGTAAGATAACCGAAGCTAATGACCTTTTTTCAATTCGTACTCTCGGCTTTCGCGGTGAAGCATTGCCTAGTATTGCTGCTGTTTCTAGGATGGAAATTAAGACTAGAACTAAAGAGGAATTAGGTGGTACGATATTAAAAGTAGAAGGTGGTCAAATTAAACAGGTTAAGGATATTGGTTGTTCAGTAGGAACTAATATTATAGTTAAAGACCTCTTTTATAATACACCGGTTAGATATAAGTACTTAAAGACTGCGGCAACAGAGATAAGTAGAATTAGTGATATTATTAATCGTCTAGCGTTAGCATATCCAGAAATTTCATTTAAATTAACTCATAATCAGAAGAAGATACTAGAAAGTCCGGGTAATGATAACTTATTAGACTGTATCCTAAGTATTTATGGTAGAGAAATAGCTAAAAGTATGATCAAGGTTAATTATGAAGATAAGTACATGAAGATTAGTGGTTACGTTTCGAAACCTAATATTAATCGAGCTTCTCGTAAACATCAATCTTTCTTTATTAATCGTCGCTATATTAAGAGTAAAGTCTTAAGTGAAGCAATAGGCGAGGCCTATCATACTCTATTGGCTAAAGGTCGACATCCAATTGTTATTTTAACAATTAAATTAAATCCAATCCTAATAGATGTCAATGTACATCCTACTAAGATGGAAGTTAACTTCAGTAGAGAAAAGGAAGTCTATAATGTCGTCAAAGATGGAGTAAAAGAAGCATTACAGAATACGGATTTAGCACCTCAAGTCAAATTGAATGCTCGGAAAGGTTCTGAGCAATTTAACAAAAACAAAACTAAAAAGACTAATAAAGAAAGTAAGAAGAGACAATCCTCTAAAGAAAAGTTATCTAATAAAAGACAGCCTAAGGATGAACAGCAGAGACTAAATTTAACTACGGGTGAAAAGGCTACGAATAGAAGAAATAAGACTAATAAAAGTTTAAGTCGAAAGAAAGAAGAAACAAAATCAAATCAGCAGATTAAGATTCAACCAAAAGAAGCAAAAAAAGAGTCTAAACAGAACGATAATAAAGATCATATTGAAGAAGAAAGAAAAGAACAAGTAAGAGATAAAATTACGCAAGAAAAGAATGATAAAGAACATAATAATCATAACAAAAATATTAATATTAGAGAAGAAAGCGAAGAATATGATGCTGTACCTACTCTTTTCCCTTTAGGTCAAGTACATAAGACTTATATTGTCGCCCAAGACGAAGATGGCTTTTATATTATTGACCAACATGCTGCGCATGAACGAATTCTTTATAATCAAATTTTAGAAAACTTTGAATCAACGACTGTACAGTCACAACCATTATTAATCCCTTTACAATTAGAATTAACGAGACCAGAGATTGAAATTCTTAAAGAACATCAAGATAATTTAGAGAAACTCGGTTTTGATATTGAACATTTTGGCGGACAGACTTATTTGGTTAGAGCAGTCCCTTATTTATTACACCAACTCAATACTAAGGAAGTAACTTTAGATATTATAGATAATTTGTTAGAAAAAGGTTCAGTAAAAGAACCAACTAAGATAATTGAAGATTTAATTATTCTTATCTCTTGTCGTAGTGCAATTAAGAGTGGCGATAAATTAGTACCAGGTGAAATGGAGGAACTATTAAAAAAACTAGAAAGAACAGAAAATAAATATACCTGTCCTCATGGAAGGCCAACAATTATTCACTTCTCCCAATCAGAATTAGCTAAAAAGTTTAAGCGAAACTAAGAAAGGGTGTTAAGTATGCAGGAACCATTAGTAGCAATTATCGGTCCTACTGCTGTTGGAAAGACAAAGTTATCATTAACTTTAGCTAAGAGATTTAATGCAGAGATTATTTCTGGTGATTCAATGCAAGTCTATAAAGGAATGGATGTCGGTACGGCTAAACCAACAGTAGAAGAACGAAATAATATACCTCATCATATGATCGATATCCTCCCTCCAGAAGAAGAATTTAGTGTAGCTGCTTTCCAAGCAAGGGTTGATGAGTTGATACCAAAAATAATTAACCGTAACCGTCTACCAATGCTAGTAGGAGGTACCGGTCTATATGTTAAAGCCTTAATCCAAGGTTTTATCTTTCCTGATATGGAGACCGACTGGAAATTAAGAGAGAGATTAGAAGCAGAAGCAGAAGAATATGGTACAGAATATGTACATAATAAATTAAAAGCGATCGATCCTCCTTTAGCAGAGAAATTACATCCTAATGATCTGCGGCGGGTTATTAGAGGTATTGAAGTCTATAAACAGACTGGTAAAACTAGTACTCATTTTAAAAAGGAAGCAAAAGAACGTCCTCCAAGATACAGAGCAATTAAAATTGGATTAAGGAGAGAGCGGGAAGAACTTTATGATAGGATTAATCGTCGTGTAGATATCATGATAGAAGAAGGATTAATCGAAGAAGTAAAAGAGTTATATGAAACCGGTTATGACCGAGATCTTCAGTCTATGCAGGGGCTAGGCTATAAAGAAATTATCGGTTACTTAGAAGGTGAATACGATCTAAAAGAAGCTATTCGACTAATCAAACGAGACACACGCCACTTTGCTAAGCGACAGTTAACTTGGTTTAGAAAAGATAAGGAGATTGATTGGTTTGATGTAGATAAAATGAAATTTGAAGATTTAATTACTCAGACTGAAGAACTAATTAGAACTAATTTACAGCCTGAAGACAAAAAATTAATAGAAGGTTAAATTAATATAATATTTTTATAACCGATATGTTTTTTAAACATGTCGGTTTTTTATATCTTAATTTCCTCTTCACAAATTAAATATATTTACATATAATAATTAGTGCTACTACTCTTTAATTTAAGGAAGGAGTGAGTAGTAAATTGAAAAGGAAAGATATTATTAAAGAGTTTGAGAATGGTAAGTTATCGATTACTAAAGTTTTACGTCTTCTGAATAATCAACAGACTACTTATAATAATCTTGCCTTGAAAACTAAGGAAGAACCCCCAAATACCTCGGAGAAAAAAATTAAAAAAATAAAAGATAGATTAGAAGGATTAATCGGTTTAAGAAAGATTAAGAACTTAGTTGAAGAATTAGAAGCTTTCGTTAAGATTCAACAAAAACGTAATAACTTGAACCTAGCTACTGAACCTTTAGTAATGCATATGGTCTTTAAAGGTAATCCTGGTACTGGGAAGACTACTGTGGCTAGAATCTTTGGTGAACTATTTAAAGAACTAGGACTTTTATCAAAAGGACATTTAAAAGAAGTAGAAAGAGCAGACTTAGTAGGTGAATACATTGGGCATACCGCTAAAAAAACAAGGGAGGTTATTGATGAAGCATTAGGAGGAATTCTTTTTATTGACGAAGCATATTCATTAGCAAGAGGAGGAATTAGAGACTTTGGTAAAGAATCAATAGATGCTTTAGTTAAAGGAATGGAAGATAATCGAGATGATTTAGTAGTTATACTAGCAGGTTATCCTGAAGAAATGGAATATTTCTTACAAACAAATCCTGGCTTAAGTTCAAGGTTTCCGATTAAAGTCGATTTTGAGGACTACACTATAGAAGAATTAATTGAAATTGCTGAATTAATGCTAAGGGAAAGAGAATATAAATTAAGTAAGGCAGCTAAGAATAAACTTTATCGTTTGTTAGATAAAAAAAGAGAATTGTCAGGTCCACAACAGGGTAATGCAAGAACAGTAAGGAACCTAATTGAAGAAGCAATTCGTACTCAAGCAATTAGATTAGTTAAAAATAAAAAGATATTAAAAGAGGACTTAATGACTATTCAACCTGAGGATTTTAAATAAAAGAAGTTTTTAATAAAAGGAAGGAGCAATTATGACAAAATCTTTAGTAATAGGGCAGACAAATGTAGGGAAGACCTGTTTTGCAATTAATTTTGCTGATTATTTAGGAATCAAAGAATTAAAGTTTACCATTAGACAACCGGCTGGTTTCTTATCAAAACAGACTTATGAATTACAGACAGCTCTAAAAGAATTAGTATGTCCTGAAGAACACACAACTAAAGAAATTCAAGAAATTCAATTAAAACTTCCAGCCGGGAAAGGATATCAAAGAGTAAATTTAATTGATAGCTGTGGTTTAATTGAAGGAATTCATCCTCAAGAAGAAATTAGATTAGCTATGGCACAAACTTTAAGAAAGATTCAAGAATCTAATATTATCCTTCATTTAATTGATCTCTCTAAATTAAATACCAGACGTTTAAAGGAGTTACCTGAATTAGATTTAGAAATATATAATTACTGTAAAACTAAAAAATGCTATGCTATTTTAGCCAATAAGATTGATCTTAAAATTGCTCGTAATAATTTAGAATTCTTACAAGAAAGATTAGGTCACGAGATTATTATTCCTATTTCTGCACTTTATCAACAAGGATTTAAAGAAGTTAAGAAATTTTTGCTTAAAAACCTTTAAATTCAAAGGTTTTTT
>Ga0247721_100142_pt1 | contig 31550 bp, 29 predicted proteins | sample MSEWel2017_08_16_FD_189089 | JGI IMG/M metagenome (GOLD analysis project Ga0247721, IMG submission 189089) | Subsurface sediment microbial communities from gas well in West Virginia, United States - MSEEL Well Study Marcellus 3H_2017_08_16 | ecosystem: Environmental > Terrestrial > Deep...
CCTCGTTTTGATAATCCTTCCAATTATCCTCTAATTCTTTAAAAGAATTAAATATACTATAAACAAATAAATATTTTTCTGCTTCTAAATCTGTAAAGTAGGAATCAAAGTGCTCTAGATTATCGTTTTTATGTTTTTTTAGATCATAGTTATTTATTAAAATATTTTCTAACATTTATTTAACCTCCAGCAGCTTATTTAATCTTTTAATTAAATCATCTTTAGTCTCATCAAGTTTTATCTCGAGCATAAAGCAATTACCACAATGAGTTATAACAGACTGGTCTGCATATAAATCAAGCTCAGAATATTCTTTTCCCTCAGCTGAAGGAACTTCACCTATACGAGGAATGATTGAATTAAAATCTAATTCATAACCATAAGGTTTATTATTACAATTTGCAGCTGAATTACCAATTAAATATTTACTAATAGAACTTAAATCAGAAAAATCAGAGTTCTCATATGTAAAAAAATCAATAATAGCCTTATCAATCCTTTTTTTATCCTTTGTATATAGATAACAAATGTTATGTTTATCAGAGATTCTAATTGGATATCCAATTTCATGTTTCAATTTTAAATCTGGAAATTTAATAGAAATTAAAGTCAGAGTAAAAATAATTCTTTTTATGTAGTCATATTTCTCATGATAATTAATTTTTCTCTTACTTATAAATGGAGGCGGAAAAGGTAACAACGTAGCATTAATTAAAAGTTGAAATTCTTTTTCTCCCTGTTGATCAATTCTTCCTAATATTTCTTTTAATTTTTCTAAAAATAAACTCCTGACTTCAGGATTATCGTAATCATCCGCTTTATGTTCTTCATAGATTTTTTCTAATAGTTCTTCAAAAGTTAGCTTGTTTTCTTTCTCTAATTTTTCTACTTTTTCAATCAATAAATCTAACTTATTAATAACTTGCGGCATATCTAAATTATAATCTTCTATGAAAGCATTTAATTCTTCTTTTGTTTTCATTGTAATTTCGACATTTTCTTCTAAATAATCCATTATTAAATCATTAAATCTATGTTCATTATCTTTAATCTTTTTTTGCAACTTATTTCTAAAATGAGATAAAAGATTACAACAGATTGACTCCACATCATCTCTAGTTAAATTATTTCCACCAATCCAAAGATGGTCTTCCAAATGGTTAACTAAATTATCTGTGAATTCTTCTTCATCCATTTTTAATAATTCATTATTAGCAAAAGAAATATCAGATCTTTTTATTGCCTCGATAAAATTTTCAACTTCAAATTCAACTTCTCCATCCTGAGAAGTATATTTACCAAGTAATTCTTGTTCTTCATCAATTGTTTCAGAAACTGCTTCTCTAAACAAATCTTCAAGCCCATTTTTATCATCTTTAAACCCTGTTACTTCATTAAAACTTTCCCAAATTGCTGAAGCAACCCCCATATTATTTTTATCTTTAAAAGCTAAAATTGCCTTACTTATACCTATAACAATATTTATTGCTGAGGATAGTTCCATAACAAAAACTCCTTCTTGAAAATATTAATTTCCATATTAATATATTTCAATGACTAGTTATATTTCCCTTTATTTTTTAATATCTTAACTTATTTGCCTTTGATCAAGTACTTTTGTCAAGCGAAAAATATAATTTGTAATCACTAACAAAACATGTAAAATATTATTTGCTACTGCCAGTTTGTCTAGCAATTGCTAGACAAATAACCGGCTTCTCTGCCGGAACCTCCCCGCATCCTCACGCAGTTAAAATTTATAAAAGCGATCGGCTTACTCCATATAAACAGAAAACTCCCACCTGAAAAATTCTGGTGAGAGTAGTAGTGTAATGATAACTGCATTTAATATTCAATTCTCTATAATCATAACATAGTTGTTTTTTGCAAGTTATTTAGTTTGCGATATCCAGTAGTAAGTATTGGCATAACAAAAGATTTTATTTTTTAATTTCCATTATAACAGTACCTCCACCTGTATAATCACAGGGATCCAGACACTGAAGATAAGCAGCACCTTCATTATCTTTTGTCAGCCCCAGCTCTTCTGGACTTACTCCACGAGATAAAGCATTATAATAAGGAATTATACTTGCTAAAGAATGCATACAAATTTCCTTTTCAGAATTTAATTTATATCCCTCTTTAATCTCAAAACTATCACCTTTTTTATAGACCGGACAGTATCCTTTAACTTCAAATATCTCAACTACTAAATCAGCTGCCATTTTAGATCACCCTATAGATTAAATTAAGCCTAATTTTTTAGCTCTATTTACTTCCCTTGCTATTCCTTCAGAAAAAGTAATCGCCTCATAATCAAGTTCTTCTTTTGCTTTCTTTATAGAAAAATCCTTATTTTCATTTAAACGCTCTACCTGTTCTGCTTTTAAAACTGGATTAGGAAATACTTTTTCGTAAACAGACATCAGAAAGATAGATAACTTATATGGAATATGTAATTTAAAGACTTTTTTACCCAGTGCATCAGCGGTACTTTCAATAACCTGATTGTAGGTTAAAGGTTTTTCGCCAGGAATATTATAATCATTATTAATACTGACATCTACTGCAAGAGTTTTAACAATCACCCGGGCAAGGTCTTTAACATAGACTGGCTGCAGCAAATAAGTACCCGGCCCAAAGATAGGCATCACAGGTATTTTATTAAGAAACTTAACTAAACGGAACATATTTCTATCATTTTCAGTCCCATAAATCATAGTAGGTCTCAATATTGTATAATCCAGATTACTATTTTTAATAGTCTCTTCTGCTGCAGTTCTTACTTTTTTGCTTTCCGCATTTAAATTAGTAAAAATAGCAGTTGTACTAATAAAAATCCCGCGCTTAACATTCATAGCTTCACAGGCATCTATTATATTTGGAGCATGACCAAAACCTAAGGAGGCAATATTAACTAAAGTATCTACGCCCTTTAAAGCCTCTTTGATACTATCTAAATCATCTAAATCACCATATCTTAACTCTATATCATTTTCTTTCAGCATTTCTACATCGCTAGTTTCTCTAACAAAACAGCAAAAATCATAATTTTTATCTAATAATTCTTTAACCACAAATTCTCCTAAAAATCCAGTTGCGCCTGTAACAAGAATCATATTTTTATTTCCCTTCTATTGCTTGATTCATCACATCTAAATATTTATCTGCCAGTGAACTTCTGCTATAATTCTCAACAACAAATTCACGAGCGTTTTTACCCATTTCTTCTGCTTGTTGAGGATTATTTTTGATTTCTAATATTGCTGCAGCTATTTGATCAATATTTTCTGGCTCAACTGTGACTGCACTTTGAGCCTCATCTAAAATATTTTTTGTTTCTCCTGATAAACTGGCAACTATCGGTTTTTCACAGGCCATAATCTCAAATATTTTTGAAGGAATAAAAGTTTCAAATAACTTAACATCTTTTAAAGGAACAAGACAAATATCTGCAATATTATAGAATTCGGGCATCATTTCTTTAGGTTTTTGAGAAATAAAGGTTATATTATTTAATTCCAGTTCCTCTGAGAGATCCATTATTTTTTCTTTTTCCGCACCTTCACCCACAAAAACAAAATGAATATCCTCATAATTTTTAAGCTTTTCAGCAGCATAAATTATTTTATCCAGTGCCTGTGATAAACCATGAGCACCAATATATTCTACAATAAATTTATCTTCTAAATTATATTTTTCTATGAGCTCTTTATTTTGAGATTTATTTTTGAAAAAATTAATATCAACACCATTTGTAATTACTTCTATCTTTTCTGCATCAATTCCTCTAGAAATCAGATTTTCTTTAAAAGATCTGGTAACAACGACAATTTTATCAGCTCTACGATAGAAAAATAATTCAATAGCTTCTAAGACAGAGATAATAAATTTATTCTTTAAAACACCCAGCTCTACAATTGCAGCCGGCCACAGATCTCTTATTTCCAGGATAAAAGGGGTTCTCTTAATTAGACTAAACAAATAGCCAGAGAATATGGAAAAAAAGGTTGGAGAACTAACTACAGTAATGTCGATCTCCCCAATTTTTCTTAAGCTAAATAAGACTGAAGAAAACATAAAGGAAAGATGATTAAAAACTTTTTTTATAAATCCTTTATTAGGAGTTGCATAAACATAATTCCTATAAACTTCAATCCCATCCATTTCTTCTTTTTTAAATTTTAAGCCTTCATACTCTTCGGGTATCTCTCCTGTAGGGTGATTAGGAAAACAGGTTACTGCTTTAACCTGATGTCCACTTTTTACCCAATTTTTCGCCATCTCATATATTCTAGCAGAAGGAGCTCCAATTTCTGGAGGAAAGTAATGTGTTAAAAATCCAATTTTCACTTTTTTGCCTCCTTCAGGTCAATTTTATTATTTTCTTCTTTTAGGTAATATTCTTGATTATTGTAATTAAAAATAATTGTAAAATTCTTAGATTCAAAGTTTATATTTTCAAGCTTTACTTTTGAACTATCAGGATAAATAAAATAGCCAAAAATATGCTCTTTTTTATTATCACTCTGCAGTTCTAAAACATAATTTTTATATTTTTTACCAAACTCAGGTGAATACCATCCCTGCAGCTGATCTTTTTCTCCAAAATAGATTTCTGTATTATCAGTGTTAAATGGTAATAATCTAAATGAATTATTTTTCCCATCTGTAAGTTGAAATAAATTATTTTCTTCTATTAATTTAAATTCACTATCAAAATGAATAAAGCTTTTAGCATTTTTTGGTTTATTGCTTTTAACTTTATCAATAATTAAATAAAGTTCAGATTTTAGATTAATAAAATATCTCTGGTGGCTGTAAGTTTTATTGAAGTTATTGTATCTCCCAGTAAAATATTTATAATCTCCACAATTTTTTAAGCTGCAATCAGTAATTTTAGCTCTTTCAGCAATTCTAAAATTACCCCACATCTGAGATTGCTCGACTTTATCTATCTGAGCAGTATTGTGGGCTCTTGTACTTCTATTATATTCTCTCCATTTACCCTTAGTGTATTCATAAACACCGGTATCTACAATTACTCTTTTGCCATTTAAAGATAATTCATAACTTAATAGATCATTGTGCCCGTGAGCAGGCAGATATTCAGGACATACTTTACCGCAATCTATAATCAGAAAGTCATTTTGCTTATTTTTCATAATAAAATATCCGGAGTCACTAAACTTATTTTCTGATTTTAGCTCAAACTCATATCCTAAATTAACAGCTATTTTAAATAGTGATTTAGGCTCTTTAGCTATATCAAAAGTAGAATCATTAAATAAAGGTATTTTCTTATCTGGATGAAGAATATTTTCTAGAAATTCAAGCATCTGAATTATTTTATTATCAAGTAATTCGTTATAATTAACATCATGATTATTTAACCAGAATGATATTTCTAAGAGATCATATAAGACAATTGAATGGTACATTGGAGAGCGCTCAAAATGTCCCCCATCTTTTAATATCTGTTCATCTAACTGCTCCTCAAGCAGCTCCAATACCTGATCAAGCCAGCTTTTTTTATCTAAAAAAATTGAAGCTGCAGCTAAGGCTCTAATATTTTCTAATAGATGATTACCTCTAACATCAAATTCCAGGTTCCTTTTTATGTAAAGAGCCTGAATTACTATATATTTAAGAAATTTCTGTTTAAATTCCGGATCAGAATCTAATTGATTTTTAAAATAATAATAGGATTTTATCCAGTTAATTAACCTTAAAGAAACTGTATAAGGATGCCAGGCATCTCCAATTCCTATAGGATTATTATCAATCCAGCTTCTTATAATTTCTTGATACTTATTGTAGTACTTTTTATCACCTTTTAGTTCAGAAGCTAAAGCTAAGTTAATCAGATAATCAAAATAATGCAGATTATAGTTCCAGAGCTGGCTAACTTTTTGATCATTCCAGTTGATTTTTGAATCAAACTCTTTTGTAGAGTTCAAAAAAGAAAATTTATTCTGCATTAAATCAGCAAGCACTTCTTGATCAATTTGACTGCTCTCATTTTTTAATAATATTTCTGTATTAAAATTTTTATCACTGATTTTTGCATCAAGCAGTATCTTTTTACTTTTATTTTTATATTTTTTTTCAGTGAGATTATTAAATTTTTGATAAAAAAATTTTTTAGACCGAAATTTAAGTCTAAAAAATAATTGATCTTTGCGCATATATTTAATTGTATTATAATAAAGCTTTAATTTAGACTTCATTATTTTTTTCCCTGTTATTAAAATCCCTTAATATTCTTTTTACAATTCTATCACTTGCCTGACCATCACCATAAGGATTAGAAGCCTGTGACATTTTAATATAAGCCTGATCATCATTTAATAGTTCATTGGCTGTGTTATAGATAGCTTCCTTATCTGTACCTACTTTTTTTACAGTTCCAGCATTAACAGCTTCTGGTCTTTCAGTAGTATCCCTTAAAACTAATACAGGTTTACCTAAAGAAGGTGCTTCTTCCTGGATTCCACCTGAATCTGTTAAAATTAAATATGATTTATTCATCAAATTAATGAAAGGCTCGTAATCCAATGGCTCAATTAAATGTACTCGAGCAGCATCTTCAAATTTTTCAGCAGCTAGTTTTCTGATTACAGGATTTAAATGAACTGGAAAAACAACTTCTGCTTCATCATTTTCTTTTAAGATATCATTAATTGCATCAAATATATTTTCCATAGGCTTACCCAGATTTTCTCTGCGGTGAGCTGTTAATAAGATAATTTTTTTGTTCGCAAAATCAATGCTGTTTAATAATTCATCTTCAAACTGATAATTATCATCTACAACATCTAATAAAGCATCAATAACTGTATTTCCTGTCACAGTTATTTGTTCTGAATCAACATTCTCTTTTAAAAGATTATCTTTAGCCAGTTCAGTGGGAGCAAAGTGCAGATCTGCAATAACTCCGGTGAGATGCCTGTCCATCTCCTCAGGAAAGGGAGAGTATTTGTTATGGGTTCTAAGGCCTGCCTCAACATGGCCCACCTTTATCTGCTGATATAAGGCTCCCAGAGAGGAAACAAAGGTCGTAGAAGTATCTCCATGAACTAATACTAAATCTGGATTTTCTTTTTCATATACTTCTTTAATCCCCATTAAGACTCTGGCAGTTACTCCACTTAAAGTCTGTTTATCTTTCATTATATCTAAATCATAATCAGGTGTGATCTCAAATAATTCTAAAACCTGATCCAGCATTTCTCTGTGCTGTGCGGTTACTGTTACAATTGTTTCTATATTTTCTTCTTTTTTTAAGGCTTTAACCACTGGTGCCATTTTTATTGCTTCTGGTCTGGTACCAAAAACAGTCATTACTTTAATCATTATTAACCTCCATTACAATAGCAAATATTTATTTATCGAGTTCAGCTACTCCATATTCTTTATGCCAGGCATAGTTAGAATAATCTCCAATATTAATTACTTCAAATCCTGCTTTTTCCCATTTTTCTTTATCTAACATATTTCTAGTATCATAAACTTTAGTATTTCTCATTTTAGGAGCAAGTTCTGCTGGGTCGATATCTTCAAATTCATTATGATCAGCGCCGATGATAATGATATCTGAACCTGAAACTGATTCTTCTAATTCATTTAAACCATATTCGCTTCTTTGAGGTTCTGAAATATGAGGGTCATAAATACCTAAGTCAATGTTTTCTGATTCAAGTATTTCTATTATTTCTAGTACCGGACTTTCTCTTAAATCATCTACATTCCCTTTATAAGTTATGCCAAAGATAGAGATTTTAGGATCACCGACACCAAATAATATTTCTTTAACATTTCTAACTACAAACTCAGGCATACTGTCATTAATATTCCTGGATAATTCAATCATTTTTGCCTTCTCGGGTGCACTTTCTACAATAAACCAGGGATCAACCGCCAGACAGTGACCACCAACACCAGGTCCTGGTAGATGAACATTTACTCTTGGATGTTTATTTGCCAGAGCTATTGCTTCCCAGATATCAATTTTATTTTCTTCTGAGACTTTAGCAAGTTCATTTGCCAGAGCTATATTAACATCACGATATGTATTTTCCATTAATTTAACCATTTCAGCTGTTGTTGCATCTGTTATATACATATTAGCCTGTACAAAGCTTTTATAAATTCTTCTTGCCTTTAAAGCTGATTTTTCATTAATTCCACCAATGATCCGGTTGTTATTTACCAGTTCCTGAATAATCTGACCGGGTAAAACTCTTTCCGGACAGTGAGCCACAAATAGTTCTTCTCCTAATTCTAGATTAGATTTTTCTAAAATAGGTAAAACTACATCTTCTGTAGTTCTAGGAGCTATTGTTGATTCGATTATTACCAGATTATCTTTTTTAAGGTAAGGTAGGATACTTTCAGTTGCATCTTTTACATATTCTAGATTTGCAGTTTTATTTTCAGTTAAAGGAGTAGGTACTGCTATTATAAATACATCTGCTTCCACTGGTTCTAAAGAAGCACTTAAATTACCTTCCATTACTGCACCTTTAACCATTTCTTTTAACCCAGGTTCTTCTATATGAATATCGCCATCATTTATCGTATCTATTACATGGTCCTGCACATCTACTCCAACTACCTGATGACCATTTACAGCAAACATAGTTGCAGTTGGTAATCCGATATAACCCAGTCCAATACAGCATATTTTTTCTTTTGTCATTTTATCCACTCCAATTATTTAGATAATGTATAATTGATTGCTTCCAAAAAGTCAGCAGCAATTTTTTCTGTTGTATGATATTTTTCTACATACTCTCTGCCATTTTCAGCATATTGTCGGCCATCTGTATCAATATTCTGATACATGTTTCTAATAGTCTCAGCAAGTTTCTTAGGCTTATGTGGTTCAAGATTAATACCTGCTTTAGCCTTGGTGATTAAGCTTCCTCTCACATTAGATGCAAAGACAATAGGCTTTTTAGCAGCCATATAATCATAAAATTTATTTTTACTAATTCCATATTCAAAGGCTTTGCGATCCATCAAACCACAAAACAAAATATCTGATTTTTTTAAAATCAAAGGAATATAATCACGAGGTTGTTTATCAATCATAACTACATTATCGAGTTCTTCAGCTTCAATAATATTTTCTAAATTTTCTTTTTCTCCCCCGCCGCCAACTATTACAAACTTAAAGTTATCTATATTTCTTAAATGTTTAGCAGCTTTAACAAAAGTAGGCAACCCTTCACTTTTAGATAGTGCTCCTGTATAAGTAACACAAAAATTAGTATCCAATAAATTATTCAAATCATTATCTAGTATATCACTATCTAAACTCTTATTTTTATCAAATCTATCTAAGTCAATTCCATGAGGTATATGGAAAACTTTATCTCGATCAGTATTATATTTTTCTTCCATATATTCATCTGCAAAAGGTGCAGTAGTTATAATTGCATCGGCAAGATTATAATATTTCTTTTCTAGTGATTCAAAATAGATAAAAATTAACTTTCTCATTAAACCACTAAAATCTTCATATAAACTAAGTGGCCATAAATCTCTAACTTCAACTATAAATTTAGCATTATATCTTTTACTTAATTTATATCCACCAATCCAGGCAAAAGGATGAACTGAAGAAGCAATAATCACATCCGGTTTAGTCTGAAATTGATCATAAGCCGCAGTCTGCTTTTTATAATCCTGATAATTTAAAAATCTGCCTAAAGTACCTGTATAGGCTGGCTTTGTTTTAAATCTAAGAAATTCAAAATTGTTATTAAACTGTTTTTTGTGGATTTCTTCTTGAAAGTAATATTTTTGTTTCCAATTGTCATAAGAAGAAGCCATAACAGTTAAGTTATGACCTTGCTCCGCTAAAGATTTAGCTAATTCAAAATGTCTTCCTCCACCACCAACATCAGGTGCACTTGCATGATGATTTAATAATACTATATTAATTGTTATCTCCTCCTCCAATTATAATTGGAGATTTATTGATACTATTCAGTGATAAATCAATCTCATGATTTTCATAATTAAAATTGATTCTATTATTATTAATTTCTCTTTCTCTAAAGTTAATTTCTTCTGGATATGCCATAGTTATATACCTAAAGGGTAAGTTTGTTTTAATTTCATAATAGATTTGTGGAACGGCTTCCCTTTTCCCGTAATATAATGAGCGCCATCCAGCAGGCTTATCTATATTCCCTTTAAATATTTTAAGCTTAGTATCATTATTGAAATTTCGAATGACATAATTCCCCTGTTCAGTCTTAATTTCCACTTCATTATTTTTTGATTCTATATCAAAGTCACCTAATAACCAGTTTTGTTTAATATTAATCAATTCATTTTTTTCTCCAAATATATCATCTATAATTATATAAATATCATTTTTATTATAAACTGCGCGTCTATGAGTTAGAGGATTATAACCATAATGTTCTCCTTCAAAATACTTATGACTATCATTAATAACAAATTCTCTTTTTTTAGATTTAGTCCAATTAAACCATAAAAATCGAGGTCCTTTTTTCATTTGGTTTTTATTATTAACTGTTACTGTATTATGAGTAGCCGTATGGATAAAATAATTTTTAAATTTTTCCTCTGGATTATATGAATATGTTCCAGCATCAGTTAAAATATTGTTCCCTTTCCACCATAAATCCATGTGTAAGAGATCAGAATGAGCAGGTCTATCCTGAAAGTCACCACATCTTATCATTGTATGACTATTTGTATTTCTTAAAAGATAATATCCACCAGTATTAAATTCTGCTGATTTTTGCTTTATATTATCAAATTCTGAATTTAAACTGCTTTCCCCATAAAACCAGAATAATTCTTCATCATATTTACCGCTTTCATATAATCTTTTTTTTGTCAAAGTATAATATAATAAATTTAACTGAGGTTTGTAATTTAAAAAGTCACAGCTTGACAGAGGAAATAGTAATGCACCATCATTATTACCATAGTTTGGAACTTTTCCTGTTTCGTCATCTTGAATTTGATATAAATAATTAACAGATTTTAATAATTTATTTTTAGTTTTTTCTTCAAACACAATATCATTTAGTTCAGCTAATCGTAAAACAAAACTATATACTTCTATAACTAGACGATTATAATTTGTTGAATATTGTTTGTAAGTACCATCTTCATAAAATTGTTTGTCAGCAAGTTCTTCCAGATATTTTTTCCCTTTTTCACGCCATCTTTCAGCATCTTTAAAAAAGGGAAACAAAACTCCTGCAGTAAACATTCCAGCAGCTTCACTAATGGCATGATTATTTTTAACTGCTTTCAAAGCAAATTCAAAATTCTTTTCTACATGTTGGATATTATAGTATATATGCTTAAATAATTTAATAATTCTTTGATCAGTAGAATGTTTAGAATGTTTAAAAGCATATAAGCCAAAAATCCAGGCTATGGTTCTAAAAGTAATTTCCTGCCCGCATTTCCAGTTAACTCCCATTTCTGCTGGGTTATTATTCATCCAGCTTTCTACTTGATTCCAAAAAGCCTCTGAATACTTTTCATCATTAGTTAAAGTATATGCTCTTATAAAATAAAAAACCTGAGAAAACCTTGATGCTTCCCAAATATATTTAATATCACCAAAAACATCTCCAAGCTCTTCTATATCAATCCAATGCTTATTTTTAGGAGAATATTCTTTTGAAATAGGATTATAATGCCAATCAATTGAATCTTTATAATCAGCAAAATCCTTTTCAAACATTCTTATTTCACCATTAATTGCTTTATCAGCTATATTAATTATTTCTTGTTTATCTTGATTTTCTAAAATTTTATTTAATATTATTTTACTGTTTGAAATTTTAATGAAAAAAAAATAATTTTTATTCCAGCTTTTTAGTAATTCTTCTTGGCTAATAAAAGTTGTTATTTTAGAAATTTTAATTTTATTAATATCAATTGATTTAAATTTTCTTTTTAAAAAGCCAGTTCTTTTTTTAAATTCATAATATAATCGAAATATTAGCCAGTTAAACCCTAAATTTTTAACTGACTGATAAATAATATAAGCTTTATTCAAATTATTCACTTCCAATATAATTTTTTATAAATGCTTCATTATTAAAAGATACAGGTTTCACTTTAGACATTGATTCAAAAACTTTAAGAGTTGTTAAACTTGATGCTATTAATTCTTTAAAAGGTATAGGAACATCTTTTCCATCTTTAATTGAATTAATATAACTATTCATTTCTTCATAAAAACTTTTTTCTTGATATATTTCCTACTCTTATTTTTTTTATTATTTCTAAATGTGAAATGTCGACCCTTTTAATTATACAATACTTGTAGCATAAATATATATCCCCTTTCAAAAATTTATACCTCTTTATTATATAATTCAATGTATTTTTCTATTCTATAGGTTGAACTTTCTTCAACAATATCAGAGTTTTTATTTCCCAAAGCATTTTCTATTTTGGTAATAAACTCCTTGATATTTCTACTTTGAAAAGTTACTGCACCTTTTGTTCTCTCACAAACATCCGAAGCTATAGCAGGAATTCCCATAGAAATAGCCTCTGCAACAGATATTCCAAAACTATCAGTTGAAGTTGGGCGAACAAATAAATCAGCATATTTAAATAGTGAAACCAAAGAAATATTTTGATTAACAATCATAAATCTATCTTCAACATTATATTCATTTATCTTATTAACACAATGCTTAAAATAATTTTCATCTTTTATCAAAGGTACACAAAAAACAAAATTAATTTCTGGAATAGAAACACATGCTTCGATACACATATCTAAACCGTAAACATCTTTATCTAAATCATCTTTATACAACTTAGATGCATTTGCTACAACAATATTATCTCTTTCATTAACAAAATTTACTATTTCATCTGGAAGTTTTTTATTGATTTCTGATTCAGAAGGTGGTAAAAAGGTATTCAACACTTTTATTTTTTCTTTTTTTAATCCCTTATTAATTAAAGAATTCTTTATTGTATCTGTAGGTGCAACAAATTCAACTTTCGATGATTTTATTAAATAAAATAAAAATTTTTCTATACTATTAAATAATTCAGGTCTAAAACTATGTACTGTTGTAATTATACGATTGTTAAATAATCTGCTAATTATCACTATTAAAGCCAATTCAAATATATTATTTAATTGATAATGAATTATATTATATTTTTTGAAACTTAAATCCATTAAAATTCTATTCAAATATTTAATAAAATTTATATTGTTATTTTTAGTCTTTGGCCGCAAATTAACAAATCTATAGTCATAATCAGATTTATCAAGATTTGATATAAGTCTTAATGTATGGATTGTGACTCCACCAATGGGAGGCGGAACAGTTCCCAATATTAAAAGATTATTAGAATTCAATTATATCCACCTTCTATAGTTGTAAAATTTCTTTAAATAAATTATAGTCTATTTCATTAAAATTTGAAGAATAATAATTAATATTTTTTATAACATTTAAAGCTTCCTTTAAATTACAGTTTTTTTTGTAAAATTTTAAAAATATAACTAATATATAAATTAATCTCCAGATATTCCAATGAACTGCATTATAAAATTCTTTTTGATCAATTATTCTGTTAGAGAAATGCAAAATATAATTTGCAGCATTATTAGAATTTATTTTATCTTTTGAAGAGCTAACTTTATGATAAATTACAGAATCTAATAATGTTTTTACTTTTATATTATGAGCTTTCATTCTTTTGCAATAATTAACATCTTCTTGACCAAAAAAAAATTTTTCAGTTAATAAACCTACTTTTTCCCACGTTTCTTTTCTTAATAACATAACGCATCCAGTAATAAAAGGAGTTTTTATTGCCTGTATATTTTGTTTCTTTAAACTATCTATTTTCTTTTGACTAAAATATTTTCGTTCTCCATACCAAGTGAATTCACCACCAGCACTCCATAATTTATTTTTTTTATAATAATTTCTAATATCACAACTCAAAGCTCCAATTTCTTTATTTTTATTCATATAATTCAACATATTAGCTATAGAATTTCTTGTTAAAATTGTATCATTGTTCAATAATAATAAATATCTAAATTCATTTTTAATTTTTTTAAAAATAAAATTATTGCCCTTTGCAAACCCTAAATTTTCCTTTCCTTCTATAAAATATAAACTTTTATTAGTATAATTATTCATATTCAAAAATTGATTATCTGTAATAACTTTATAACTAAATGGATATTTATTATTAATCCATTTTCTTAAGCTTTTTTTTGAATCAATTTGAGAGCCATTATCCAATAGATAAATATTATATGTGCTTTTTTCGTTTTCAATTATTGAATTCAAACACTCTTTAGTATCTTGATCTCCATTCCAATTTAAAATGATAATTCCTATTTTTTTCATTTAAAAATTTACTCCTTTTAGATCTTTTTTTAGTCAAATATAAATAATTAACATATAAAGGAATTATATATATAGTCCACATAAAATCAAAACTTGCTAACAATGGATTACTAATACAAGCTATTAAAAAACATATATATCCATTCAAAAGCGAAAACATATATTTGTCTTTATTTCTCAAAATTACCTTTATACCTAAATATATATTATAGATTAATAATAAAATATAAATAATAAATCCAATAATACCTGTTTGATAAAGTTGTAATACATATGTTACTTCATATGCCCAAGGTCTTGAAGTTGATCTAACAACAGTATCAATCCCCTTGCCAAATCCAACTCCAATAAAAGGATTATCAGTAAAATGTTTTAATAATTCTATAATTTGTAAATATCTAACATTATCTTCTGATAAAGAAAATGCTTTTATCATTCTTTGCAAAAAAATATCAAATGAATAAAAATTATTAATAAAATAAACACTAATAAAAAACAAAAAGATAATTATAACAAAATTCACAACTGATTTTAAAGAAATAAATTTATTTTTATTAGTTTTGTTAATAAACAAAAATCTTGTGATTAAATTTAAAAACAAAGAAATAATAATAACTAATTGAAGCATTCTTCTTCCTGAAATTAATATTGCAAATATACTTATTATAATATTTAAGATTAGGAACTTGTCATTTTTATTTTCAGAATGATTATAATATGTCAAAATGAAAGGAAAAGTAAAAAAAAGTGTTGTAATATTTTCCCCACCAATTTTTGTATAACCTTGATGAACTCCTCTGCTAATGGTAAAACTAAGTTGATATAAAAAATTAATGTCAATTAGATTTATACTATCAATAAATAGCAAAATTGTATAAATTGAAATAATAAAATTTGAAACAAATATAGTATTGAATATAATATGAAACTTATTACTCTTAGAATTTGACAAACTTAAACTTAATATTAAAAAAATTAATGGATAAATAACAAATAATCTAAAAGTATTTATTAAAGCGACAATATTATTATTATTATAAATAGCAATAGTAATCCAAACCAAATGATATAAAATAAAACTTAGATACCATAATAAAATATCCTTTTTTATCTTTATACTTCTACTCATAATATTAATTAGTGAAATTAATATTAAAATAAATAATATTACCAATTTCATTTCACTATATAACTTGGGTAAAATTAAACTCATTGAAAAAAAACTTATGATAATTATATTGATTAATTTATTTATAAAAATATTTATAAAAATCATTCCTTTTAGAAACATGAATTATTAACTTTCTTAAGATAAATAAATATTAAATATTTATATTAAAAAGTGTAAGCTGATTTTTAAACCCATTAATCTTTATAAACATTCTAACCAATCCACAACTTTGTTAACAACTCAATAAATTTTTTATTTTATTTTATCTGTTTCTAATAAATAAAAATAAATGCAGGACTTATAATTTTCTAAAAAATAGAACCCATTATTAATTAAACATTCTTTGTTTAGTAAAGAATTTTTAGGTCTTAAAGCCTTAGTTTCGAACTCATCACTACTAACAGGAATTACCTTCACATCAATATCTGCTATCTTAAATATTTCTTTAGCAAACTCATACCAGCTACAAACCCCTTCATTAGTAGCATGATAAACACCATATTTGTCAGTTTTTATCATCTCAATTATAAGTTCTGCTAAATCTAAAGTATAAGTAGGTGAACCATATTGATCAGCAACTATTGATATTTCATCTCGTTCTTTACCCAATTTAAGCATAGTTTTTACAAAGTTATCACCATGTTCTCCAAAAACCCAAGAAGTTCTGACAATAAAGTATTTATCTAACAAATTCTGTACTTCTTGCTCCCCCTGATATTTAGTTTCACCATAATAATTAATTGGATTAGGTTGATCAGTTACTTCAAAAGGTTCTTCTCCCTGACCATCAAATACATAGTCAGTACTTATATAAAGCATTTTTGCATTTAATTTTTTAGCTGCTTCTGCAACATATCTTGTGCCTTCAACATTGACCTTGTGACATAACTTTCTTTCAACTTCAGCTTGATCAACATCAGTATAAGCTGCACAGTGAATAATTACATCTGGTTGATAATCTAATATAAAATCTTTAGTTTCTTTTTCATTTGTTAAATCAAAATCTTCTTTATCCACACCAATATGCTTTATATTTAATTCTTTTAGTTTTTTAACAACATCATAACCAAGCTGTCCATCAGCACCGGTAACTAAAACTTTCATTAACTATTCACCTGCTTCTCTTTATAGATTCTTTCGTAGTAGTCTTTATATTCACCACTAAGAATATTTTCCCACCATTCTCTATTATCAAGATACCATTGAATTGTCTTTTTAATACCTTCATCAAATAAAATAGTAGGTTCCCATCCAAGTTCATCATTTATTTTAGTAGGATCAATTGCATATCTTAAATCATGTCCAGCTCTATCTTCAACAAAATTAATTAAAAATTCAGGTTTATCAAGTTCATCTAGAATAGTTTTAACTACTTCTAAATTACTTCTTTCATTATGTCCACCTATATTATAAACTTCACCGTCTTTACCTTCATGTAAAATTAAATCAATAGCTCTGCAGTGATCCTCAACATATAACCAGTCTCTAACATTTTCTCCCTTGCCATAAACAGGCAATTCTTCTTCTGCTAAAACCTTAGAAATCATCAAAGGTATTAACTTTTCTGGAAACTGATAAGGCCCATAGTTATTAGAACATCTTGAAATAGTTACTGGAAGTCCAAATGTTCTATGATAGGCTTCTACTAACAAGTCACCCGAAGCTTTAGAAGCTGAATATGGTGAAGATGTTGTTATTGAGGTTTCTTCTGTAAACATTAACTCCGGTTTATCTAATGGTAAATCACCATATACCTCATCAGTAGATACCTGATGAAATCTTTTTATACCATATTCTCTGCAGGCATCCATTAAAACCTGAGTCCCCAGAATATTGGTTTCTAAAAATACTCCTGGATCCTCAATTGAACGATCAACATGAGATTCAGCAGCAAAGTTAACTACCAGATCAAAATTTTCTTCTGAAAAAAGATCAAATATAAAGTCTCTCTCTCTAATGTCACCTTTTACAAACCTAAAATTATCATTGTCCATTACTGGTTCTAAAGTTTTTAGGTTGCCAGCATAAGTTAAAGCATCAAGACAAACAATCCTATAATCAGGATATTTGTCAAGCATATAAAATATAAAGTTGCTGCCTATAAAACCAGCTCCACCAGTTACTAAAATATTCATCTATTTAAACCTCACTTAATTTAATATTTAAAGTTAAAGTCACTATTTTTTAATAAGGGTGCATTTTTATCCTTTTCTGATAATATAGGATTATTTATTCCCCAGTCAATATTAATTTCCGAATCATCAAATCTAATACTTCTATCATATTCAGGTGCATAATATTCATCAACCTTATATTGCACCTCAGCATAATCACTTAAAGTTAAAAAACCATGAGCAAAACCTTTTGGTATTAAAAACTGTTTCTTGTTTTCAGCACTCAATTCTACTCCAAACCACTCTTTATATGTAGGTGAACCTTCTCTTAAATCAACCGCAACATCATAAATGCTACCTCTGGTACATCTAACTAATTTAGTCTGTGCTTTGGGATTAAGCTGAAAATGAAGCCCTCTTAATACACCTTTCCCTTTCGATAAAGAATGATTATCCTGAATAAACTTTATATCAAGATCATTATCTTTAAATTTTTTAGCTGAATAACTTTCTGTAAACCAGCCTCTATTATCTTCAAAAACTTTTGTTTCTATTATGTATAAATCTTCAATATCTGTTTTTATTACTTCCATATTACACCTCTAATTAATATCTTATTTTACCTTCAGCTACCTTTTTAAGAAACTGTCCATAAGGAGAATTGCCATATTTCTCAGCTGATTCTAATAAAGTTTTTTTATCTATCCAATTGTTACGATATGCTATTTCTTCTAAAGCAGAAATTTTTATTCCCTGACGGTGTTCTATTGTTCTTACAAATTCAGCTGCTTCCAAAAGGGTATCCATTTTCCCCGTATCTAACCAGGCAAAACCTCTACCCAACAATTGAACATCAAGATCGCCTTCTTCCAAATATATTTTATTTAAATCAGTTATCTCAAGCTCTCCCCGGTCACTTGGCTCTAAATTCTTAGCATAATCAACAACTCTATTATCATAAAAATATAAGCCAGTGACTGCATAATTTGATTTAGGTTTATCAGGTTTTTCTTCTATTGAAGTAACCTGTCCCTCTTCATCAAAGTCAACTATACCAAAACGTTTGGGGTCATCCACATAAAAACCAAAAACTGTGGCTCTATCTTTATTATTAACAGCTTCTTTAAGTAAAGAAGTTAAATGATTACCATAGAAAATATTATCTCCTAAAATCATTGCGACATTATCATCACCAATAAATTCTTCCCCAATAATAAATGCCTGAGCAAGACCATCTGGAGAAGGTTGTACTTCATAACTTAATTCTATACCAAACTGACTTCCGTCTCCCAATAATTCTTCAAAACGCGGTAAATCTTCTGGAGTAGAAATAATTAATATTTCTTTTATTCCTGCTAACATCAAAATTGATAATGGATAATAAATCATTGGTTTATCGTACACTGGTAATAGTTGTTTGCTTGTTACCAATGTCAAAGGGTACAATCTCGTCCCTGATCCACCTGCAAGTATTATTCCTTTTGTTTTAGTTGACATCATTTTCACCTACTTTGTTAATTAGATTATTTATAAAATTCTTTAGTTTTATATTATATATTTTTTTCACTATTATACTATAGAGCAATAGTATTAAAACTTTAACAATAATCGTATATATAGTAGTGACATTTATAAGAACAAGCACAGCAACAATAAAAATCACAAATATAGTAATTGAAATAAAGTCCTTAAAAAGTAAAGTATCTTTAAATTTTTCATAACGATAATTTAGTATATTTATAACTATCGTTATAAAAACAAAAGAAGCAATAGTTGATAATGCAGCAGCATAAATACCTATTTTAGGCATAAACAATAAATTCACAATAATATTTATTAGGGCTCCCCCAAAAGTAGCAAAAGTAATGATTTTGTTGTTACTTGAAGCAATAGTTACTGTAGCTTCAACTAAGTACTTAGCTTTAAATATAGCTGCTATTACAATTAATGGAACAATCTTATAGGCCTTTAAATAATCCGGGGTTGTAAAAATCAATATAATTTCTCTTGAAAATATTGATACTCCGAAACCTAATAAAATTGCTAATGAAAAATAGTGGCTTTTTATTTTTGTATATATATAACCGAAATTATCATTTCCATAATTTTTGAAAAATAGAGGCTCAAAAGCATGATAAGCTCCCTGAACAAAAACATTAATGGCAAAACCAAGAGTGTATCCAATAGAATAAATCCCCATTTGATCTAATGGCACAAATCTTTCCAGCATAATCCTATCTAATAAATTAATAATCATATAAGAAAATGCCCCTGGAACTAGAGGAAAAGAGAATTTTAATGCAGTCTTTATTTGCTTCATATTAATATTAAATATAGCATTTTTATAAATAATATATATATAAACCAAAAGAAATATTATACTTGCTAAAATATTTGCATAATATCTACCTAAAACACCATAATCTAGTACAACTATAAAAAACAAAGAAAAACCATAGCTAAATAATGTTTTAGAAAGATTAAGTATAAGAAATTTTAACGCTTTTTCTTTCAATCGAAAAATAATTAAAGGAACAACAGCAAATAAATTTAAAAAATTATTTAATAGAGCTAGTAAAAAATATGGTTTAAAAGCAACTTTTATAGAAAAATAATCAATAACAATTGGTGCTAAAATTAGTTCTAAAAACAACAAAATAAAATTATAGATCAATAAAAATAAAGATATATTTCCAATAAGCCTTTTTCGTTCAATTTTATTTTCCATTTTGAAATAATATCTTAATATAAATGTATTTAAGGATAATAAAGAAAGTACATATAAAAAAGAGATAATAGAATTTGTATAATTTAATATCCCATATTCCCCAGGAGTTAAATATCTTGTGAAAACAGGTAATAAAACCATTGCAAGTATTTTAGGGATAATATTTCCTATTGTATATAAAGAAGTATTTTTAATTAATTTTGTATTCAAATTATCACCTGCAAAATTTATATTTTTGATAATAATTCCAATTCATAATTTATATCAAAAGTTTTGATTTCATTATGAACAATATCATTTTGTCTCTCTAAAATATTCAAATTATATTTTTTATTATTAATCCTTCTAATAACTTCTTTTTCTATATCCTCTAAAAAAACTATTGATTCTTCAAGGTTTTCAAACAATAATTTTGAAGTGTTTTGTTGTCCAAAATTCAATTCCATAACAGAACAATTACAAATCATAGCTTCTAATGAAATTGTAGAGTTGTATGCAATAAGTATTTTACTTTTATTAAGAATTTCTTTGTTATTTTCTTTTTCGATTATAATATTTATTTCATTGTTAAAATTTCCAATTAATTTTAGCCATTCTTTTTTATCTAATCCTGGGTGTAATTTAATTACAAACTTAAATTCGTTTTGAAATTTTAAATTAATTATTCTACATAAATCTAAAAATTTTTGTATTATCTTTTTATTTATCTTTTTAGATATAGGATTTAATGCTAAAGTAATATATTCTTCTTTATACTTGGTTTCAGAAAGAAGATAATTAAATTTTGTAGTTCCAGCTACTAATAATTTTTCTTCATCTACAAATCCTCTTAATCTTTTTTCAGAATTTATCCCCCACAAAAAAATCTTATCAGAAAAAACATATTTAAACAAACCTGGATGAGGCTCATTTATCATTCCATGTTGATGTGTAATTGTTTTATAACCATATTTTTTACCTAATTTAATATTAATCTGATCAAAAATATGAAAATCTTGAGAAGATATTACAGTTTCTATATTAATTTTAGAATATAAAATATCTAAATATTTTATTTTAGGTATAGCTTTTCCAAGTAACCACTTACCATTAATATCAATACAATCAAAATCATTGAACATATTATTATTTTCCGAACAAATTTTTGGAAGATGTAAATAAATAACTGAATAGTTTCTTTCTTTATAAAATATGAAAACATCTTTTTTATCAGTAAGAATAAGTACATCCTCTTTATTTATTTTTTTTATTAAATTCTTTAATAATGATGAATGTCTGTGGTCATTCATCAAAAAACCAAAAGAAAATAAAAATTTGTATTTTTTCCTAAAAGAAAATTTATGTTTTTTTATAGTTAGATTTCTATATGGTAAATATAATAAAATTTTTTTTGCAATATTTTTTATTTCTTTTATTAGCCCTTCAGATTTATTTTTATTAAAAACACTAGTATAAATATGGGGTAGTAATAATTCTGAAACATTAATACCCTTATAAATAAATCTATTTTCATCCATAAAAATTTTAACTTCTCTCATTATTTTACTCATATCATTCATTTTTTATTAATCCCTTTATAAAAAGCCATTCTATTACAAATTAATTTTTTAATTTTTTCTTCAATCAAACAATCATAATTAATTTTAAATCCCAAATTAATAACTCTCTTCTCATCCAATTTTTCAGCAACCATGATCTGATTCTCTGCCTGCAATAAAACTAAAGCCGGAGTCTTTGTTACTGCCAATTCATAAAGAGTACTTCCTCCGGAAGAAATAGCTATATCACTTTTTATCATTAACTCACTCATTTTTTTGACATTAAAGTTTAATGAAATATCTAAACTACTTTTTCTAACTTCTTCTACTATCTCATCTACATTATCAAAAGAAGGACCAATTACAACATCAATATGCAAATTTTCTTTATCAATATATTGTTCTTCCATTTCATCTAAGTCAATAGAATTTAAAGCATCAATAATCTTTGGTGTTAAGTTTCTTAAATCATAACCACCAACGGTAACTAAAATATTTTGTGCCTTATCTCTAACTTCAATTTCAGGCAGGTTTCTAAACTCTTCTCTTAAAAGTAGGTAATCAGTTCCCAGTAAAAATTCAGTATCACCATAATAAGACTGATAATCTAAATCTTCTGCATAGGCATTCCCATTGATAACTACATGGGATGGAAAGGCAAAAGGTGCATAATCATGGATAGTAACAAGTTTATCAACAACTTTTCTCATTTCAATTAAATAACTCTGATCTATTTCATAAGAATCAGTAATTAATTTATTAACTTTCCTTTTTTTTATAATATCTTTAACTTTCTCAATTTCTTTTTCATATGATAAATCTTTATCTATAATTACAACTTCAAAATCATTTTCTTTCAATTTATTAACTGCTTTTTGATCATCTTTTGTTATATAAAAAACTTCTTCGTTTTTTTCCTTTTTCTTTAAGTCATTGGCTAAAGCCATAGTCCGCATAATATGTCCCATGCCAATATCTTTACCACCATCTACTCTTAAAGCCACAATCATTCTAAATCATCTCTAAATAATGACATAATCACAACATCTTTGAACTTACCATTTTTAAAAATATCTTCTTTTAAAATACCTTCTTCTTTAAATCCAAGTTTCTCATAAAGATTAATTGCCGTTTTATTTTCTTTTAAAACTTCTAAATACATTTTATTTAAGTTAAATTGATTAAAAGAATACTGGATAAATTTTTGTGAAGACTCATAGGCATAACCTTTATTCCAGAATGATTCTGCTATCATTATTCCAAACTCTGCTTTCTGGTTTTTATAATCTATATTAGCTAGATTAACTGTTCCTATGCGTTTATTATCATCTTTTTTACAAATCATTAAATCAATTCTATTGTCATTATTAAGATTATTTTTATACCAGTTTAAATGTTCTTGAACTGTTATCATCCTATAGCTAAATAATGAGCTTAATATTTTATGGTTATTTCTCATCTCAACTATAAACTGAGCATCCTCTTCTAACATTGGTCTTAAGTATAATCTTTCTGTTTTCAGCATTATTTATTCACACCTTATTTTATCATACTCCAGCTTAGTGGTGTTCCCTTTTCAATATCTTTAATAGCTTTAGCTTTTAAAACATTATCCCAGTGTTTTGGTTTTAAACCATAACCGGGACGAATAATTTTTATATTATCTTCATTTAATTCTTCTCCTGCCTTAATATCTTCAACTGCAAAGATCGATCTTCTAAAGATTCGACTATTTTTTTCTTTTTCAGAAATAGAATAATCAACCTTACCGATTGCTCTTTCTGCATCTCTTATATCTTCAACCATCTTTTTGAATTCAGCTGGTTCCATTGAAAAAGAAGAATCTGGATTTTCTATTTCTCGGCTCATACATAAATGTTTTTCTATTATCTTAGCTCCCATTGCTATACTGGTTACAGCTGCAACAGAACCTAAAGAATGATCAGATAACCCAACAGGTAAATCAAATGTTTCTGCTAAATTTTTTATATTTTTTAAATTCATATCATCTGCTATAGAAGGGTAAGCACTGGAGCAGTTTAAAAGAGCCAGTTGATCATTGCCAGCTTCTCTAATAGTTCTAACCGCCTCATCTATTTCTGCTAGAGTCGCCATACCGGTTGACATAATTATGGGTTTATCCTTTTTAGCAAGATACTTTAAAAATGGAAGATTGGTTATACTAAAAGATGCAACTTTATAGAATTCAACTCCTAAATCTTCTAAAAAGTCAACAGCTGTATTCTCATAAGGAGTAGAAAAGAAATCAATACCTATTCTTTCAGCTTCATTTTTTAGCTCTTCCTGCCATTCCCAGGGAGTATAAGCTTTCTGATAGAGGCTATATAGATTTTCACCTTCCCAGGTTCCCTTATCTATTTTAAACCATTTTTTATCTGAATCTAGAGTCATTGTTTCAGGTGTATAGGTCTGAACTTTAACACAATCAGCTCCAGCATCTTTAGCTGCTCTAATTATTTCTATGGCTCTTTCTTTGCTGCCTGCATGATTGGCAGACATTTCTGCTATTATATAAGCTGGCTGATCTTTACCAACCAATCTATCACCAAATTTTATAGTTTCTGACATATAACTACCTCACTTTATTTTAATTCTTTTTGTTTGATATTTTGATTTATCTTAAGTAATTCTTTGTTTTTATTTAAAACTTCAATAGTTTTATTTAAATAAAAATCATGCTTACCTTGATATAATTTATCATATAGAATTTTGATCAATTCAAAATCTTCTTTGGTATCTAAAGTTAGGCGATAATTAGATAAATCTTCATTGTTTTTATAATAATAAATATCATCATATTTTTCATAAATATAGGGAGTTACATGTTCTCTTTGATATTTTTCTTCTGCCTTATTATATGATTTTTCTAAAACTTCAAAAGAAAAAACTTCAGTATCTAAGCCACGAGGATAAGTTCTGTTGTTTAAATCTGAGCCGGCATTAGTTACTAAAGTATAATCATTTTCATTATAATATTCAACTATCTCATCAATAACATGAGGATCAATTAGAGGACAGTCAGAAGTTATTCTAACAACTGTATCAACATCATATTTATTAGCAGATTTATAATATCTTGCTAGAACATCTTCTTCACTACCCTGGTAGGCTCTAACTCCCCATTCTTTAACCTTTTCAAAGATTATCTCATCTCTCTCATGTGTTGTAGTAGCTATTATAATCTGGTCTATATTTTCAGCCTGTTTTACTCTTTCAATTACATGCCATAAGACAGGCTTTCCTTTTAAATCTTTCATTACTTTTCCAGGTAAACGGGTTGATCCCATTCTGGCCTGGATAATAGCCGCTGTTTTTTTAGATTTCATATCTATAAACACCTATTTCTGATAGTTAATAATTGTGCTTTTAATTCTTCTAATTACTTCATCAACCTGCTGATCAGTCATTTTAGGATATAATGGAATAGTTATTATTCTTTCATATAACCTTTCTGCCTTAGGGCAGATTCCTTTTTGATAGCCTAAACTTTGATAATAGGGATGGAAATAAACAGGTATATAGTGAACATTCACACCCAGATTCTTTTCTCTTAAAGCTTTAAAAATTTCTTTTCTATCTGTAGTTAGTTTTTCTAATTCAAGCTGTAAGACATAAATGTGCCAGGCTGAATTAGTATTTTCTAACTGTTCAGGGATTATTAGCCCTTCTATATCTTTAAATTCCTGATTATATTTACTAACTATTTCTCTTCTTCTTGCTAAAAATTTATCTAATTTTTTAAGCTGAGTAATACCCAAGGCAGCCTGAATATCTGTAATCCGATAATTATATCCCAGTTCCTGCTGTTCATGGTACCAGGATCCATGGGATTTATTTGTATATTCTAATTCATCTTTTGTTATCCCATGAGTTCTAAATTTCATTAATTTATTATATAGTGCTTTAGAATCAGTAGTTATCATTCCACCTTCACCGGTAGTCATGTTTTTAACCGGATGAAAACTAAAGGTGGTCATATCTCCAATACTACCGATCTTTTGATCTTTATAAGTAGCTCCCACTGCATGAGCTCCATCTTCAATGATGATTAAATCATTTTCAGTAGCTACTTCTTTTATCTCATCCATCTCGCAGGGTTGACCTGTATAATGAACCGGTATAATAGCTTTAGTTTTATCTGTAACCTTTTCTTTTATTGATTCAGGATCAATATTATATATTTCAGGATCAATATCTGCAAAGACAGGTGTTGCATCTTGATAAAGAACAGAGTTAGCTGTAGCAGCAAAGGTAAGTGGTGTAGTTATTACTTCATCACCCTTTTTAATGCCTGCCGCATAAGTTGCAGCATGAAGTGCCGCTGTTCCATTAGCGATAGCAACAGCATATTTAGCATCAACATAATCTGCAAATTTATCTTCAAATTCTTTTATCTTGGGTCCTGTAGTTAGATAGTCACTTTTTAGAGTTTCTGTAACAGCCTCTATATCCTGATCATCTATCCACTGACTGCCATAAGGTATAAATTCCTCAGTCATTAGTCTAACTCCTCGATAAGTTTACGCATTTCTTCAACACTGAGCCACTGATCATTGTTGCCACTGTTATATTCAAACTCTTTTTCTAACTTTTTACCGTTAGGATGATTTTCCTTTCCCCACCAATCATAATCAGGCTCAATTATATAATGATCTTCAAATTCTATTGTATGTCTGGAAGAAGCTCTTGGGATCATAACTTCATGTAGCTTTTCTCCAGGTCTGATACCCACAATTTCTTGCTTGCATTCAGGAGCAATAGCTTCAGCAAGGTCAGTCACCTTCATACTTGGAATTTTAGGAACAAAAATTTCTCCACCCTGCATTTCATCTAATGCTTTTAAAACAAGCTTAACAGCATCTTCTAAGGTGATCCAGAAACGGGTCATTCTGGGATCAGTAATTGGTAAAGTCCCAGTTTCTTTCATCTTCTTAAAGAAAGGAATTACACTACCACGACTTCCCATAACATTACCATAGCGAACAACACCAAATTTTGTGTTTTTTCCACCTACATAGGCATTACCTGCTGTAAAAAGTTTATCTGAACAGAGTTTAGTAGCACCATAAAGATTAATAGGATTTGCTGCTTTATCTGTACTTAAAGCAACAACTTTTTCTATACCTTTATCAATGGCAGCATCAATGACATTTTGAGCCCCATTTACATTAGTTTTTATTGCTTCAAATGGATTGTATTCACATTCAGGCACTCTTTTTAAAGCAGCTGCATGGATTACAATATCCACTCCATCAAAAGCACGATAGACTCTTTCTTTATCACGGACATTACCAATAAAAAACCTCAATTTAGGATGATTATCAAACTTAGCTTTCATTTCAGCCTGTTTTAGTTCTCCACGACTAAATATGATTAATTTTTTTACATCATATTTATCTAAGATCATCTGAGTGAATTTCTTGCCAAATGATCCTGTTCCACCAGTTACTAATATCGTTTTTCCATCTAACATATATGTATGTCCTCCTATTATATTATTTCCCCTATTAATAAACAGATATTTCTTGTAAACAAAGATAAGATATGTAACGCCCCCTAAGGATATTGGACAGATACCAATTAAACATTTTATAATAATTACAGGGGGTAAAAGCAAATGGCTAAATCTTATGATCCTGATGAAAAAATGGAAATTGTTCTTCGAGTTCTTAAAGGCGAAAAAATATCTGATCTTGTTGATGAATATGGTGTCAGCCGTAACTCCATCTATGTCTGGAAAAATGAATTCTTAGACGGTGGTATGAGCAAACTTAGCGGCGAATCTGTTACTGAACAGGAAGCCAAGCTTAAAGAAAAAGACGAACAAATTAAAGAGATGGAAAAAATTATTGGCCAACAGAAAGTCCAGATGGAAATCCTTAAAAAAAAGCCCTGGCAGAGCTAAATACTGCTGATAAAATTAAAATAATTAATCAACTTAAATCAGATTATACTGTAGCAGAACTATGCCGAACTTTTAATATACCCCGAAGTACCTACTATTATCGTCAAAACAATGATCAAGCCGAAGATAAAAATACTGAAGATCAACTCTATTCTGGTCATCCAGCTTATGATAAAGATGGTAATTTAGTGCCAGAAGAAGATGTTGTTCAACTGGTTAAAGATTACTGTGATGAATCGCCTCATCTGGGCTATAGAATGGTAACTGATTACTTGAAATATACAGAAAATCTAAAAGTTAATCACAAGCGGATTTACCGCATTATGAAGGTCTTAGACCTCCTGCAGGATAAGATAGTACCAAAACCTAAAGAATATCAATTAAGACAAAAACATGAACTAACTGGACCTGACCAACTCTGGGAGATGGATATGGTCCAGATGTACATAGATAACAGTGGTCAGTGGGTATATATGTTTGATATTATTGATGTATTTACTAGAGAGATTGTAGGTCATCACGAAGGCCTAAGATGCCGAACGAAAGAAGCTCTTAAAGCACTTGATGAAGCAGCTAAAAACCGAAATACTGATGATCTGATACTCAGAACTGATAATGGAGTTCAATTTAGAAGTCGAGAGTTTCAGACCAGGATTAGAGAACTTGATATATCTCATGAAAGAACAATGGTAAATACACCAGAAGAAAACGCTCATATTGAGAGTTTTCACGGTACATTAAAAAGGGCTGAAGTATATCAAACACATTACCGCAGCATAACCCACTGCAGGAATTCTATTGCTAAATTTATTAAGAAATACAATAACAAAAGACCACATTCATCTGTTGGTAAAATACCACCAGCAGTTTATCATAAAAACATTCTGAACAACTTAGTTTCAGGAATTAAATTTGCAGCATAAGTAATTAGAATTACTGAGAATCTGTGTTTAACAAATCATATTAAAGCTTGTCCAAGATTAGAGGGGCTAGCTCAGATACTAATATCGAATCTAAATTCTCTACACATAAAAAAATAGTTTTTCATATATAAACTCAATTCCTAAATTCATATACAAAAAACTATATATTCTCTATTTATATATTCATTTTCACTTGCCCCACCTCAACACACTGTCCACTTTGTTGCGATCAAAGTGTATTGCTAAAAAAATAACCTGATCATGAACTTATATCATAGTTTTTTAAACCTCTACTCAATTCATCTTACTCATATGAAAACCTCGGTTCCAAAGATTTTCATACATATTCAATTGTCAACGTACCTGAGTTAAGATTTTATTTTGTGACATTGGATTTTATATCTCAGATAATAATTTTATGAATTTAAACTATCGTACTCATCAAATATATCATCAAATATTCTTTAAAAGTTGAATTTTGGTCTTCCTAAAATACCCATGAAGGGCCATAAGAATTAATATGCGGCACATTTGTAAAATGCCCATCAACAGCAGCTATAGAGTTCTCCCCATTGGCCAACATTTCGTAGATGAAACTGGTATCTAAATATATTGATTCAGGTATTGTAATATTATCCAAATTGTTCTTTCTTATTGAAAAAAAGGAGATTTATTTTCCACAAGATTCCCCCCTCAATTCCTCTAAAGTTTTTTTCCATTTTCCATAATTTATTTTACAGTCATCTTGGAGAGCGAAAAGATTTTCTCTAAGCAATTTAATTCTTTGTTCTTTATTTTCAGGACCAATATTTTTCTTTTTTAACTGCTCTCTACAGAAAAATTTATTCATAAAAACAAACTCCTTTATAATTCGTATACACATCAATTAAGTCAGCATATTCTGATTCAAAAGAGTTAATTCCTTTTTCATTGAAATTCTGAAAACCATATCCTCCATTATCAATTTTTTGGACTTCAGGATAATTTTCAATTTAATATTGGTATTTCTACGGGCCAAAAGCATTATAAAACTGGATGGGAATTCCCCTATCGTCATTGGAACTTCAAAGCAAATGAGCACGAATTCGATAAAAGCAAAACTAAAAACAATTAAAAAAACCCCATCTCCTCTACGTAAATATCCCAAGTGTAACTTGAGACTTCGATTTGACAGGACTTTATTATCTTATATAGTAAGTATAATCCTATCAAAACTGAAAATCAAGTACTCTATTAAAATTTTATAAATCCCTGCATTCACTTTGTTGAGATCAAAGTGTATTGCTAAAAAAATAACCTGATCCTTGAACTTATATCATAGTTTTTTAAACCTCTAACCCAGTTCATCTTCCCATATGAAAACCCCGGTTCCAAAGATTCCCATACATATTCAATTGTCAACGTACCTGAGTTAAGATTCTATTTCGTGACATCGGCTGTCATTTTTCTTCCCGAATTTTCTCTACATACTCATTTACATCTTCTTCAGAATTTAAATATTGTTTTTTAGCTTCATCTTTCATATTTTCCTGAATTTCTTTTAAGGCAACTAATGAAGCATTTAGCACAAAAATGTTTCCATTCTCCTCCGCAAATAAAACTTTATCTCCTTCTTTTAACTTTAACTTTTTCCTTATTTCTATTGGAATAGTAATCTGACCTTTAGATGAAACTCTTGCAAGTTCCATTTATTAACCCCCTTTGTCTTTACTTTCTTTGTTTTCCTTACATATATTATATCAAAAAAAGAATAATATGTATACTAAATATTAATGAAGGATAGGGGCTAAAATAAAAATAATGATCTAAAAATCTATTAAAGCATATATTCATTTAAAATTAAAATAGGCATAATATTGCAGATAACTCTTTTACCTCTCGCAATCTTTATTTTATAACATTATTTAAGATACATCAAATAATTAGAGTATCTAATTTTGTCGAATGACAAAGTAAAACTTTTCAGTTAACACTATTTTTGACATCGGTTGTCACATTTGTGGATTTTCTTTATTTATTTCGATTAATTTATAAATTTAATGCTGCAGACACTCAATAAACTTTTTCAACCTTTTCTAACGTGTTCAATTTCTTAACAACTTTTATTATAATACACTCTTGCCTTAAAATCAATTAATATTTCTCTGTTTTTTTGTCGAATTAGCTTGAATTTAATTGAACACAAGTTCGTTTTGTGGTATAATATACTTAAAGATTAGTTCTCAGGCCTTATCTTTTTAAAGATAAAATTCTAAGAGAAAGAGGTTAGAAAAATGCAAACTCCTCACGACAGGTTTTTTCAAGATATGTTCGACAAAAAGATTGTCGCAGAAGAATTTATCAAAAATTATTTGCCTCAGGAATTGTTAGAATTGATTGATATGGATAAGTTGGAGATTTCAAAAAAATCATTTGTTAGCAAACATTTAAGAAAATATTTTTCAGATGTTGTTTATAGGGTTCAATTAAATAAACATAATGCCTATGTATACTGCCTTTTTGAACACAAGAGTTATCCCGACAAAGATGTTTCCTTTCAACTTCTCAAATATATGATTCGGATCTGGGAACATCACCAGGATCATTATGATGAAGAACAGCTGCCGTTAGTAATCCCCCTCTTGATTTACCATGGGGAAAAGAGGTATAATATAGGTAAGAGATTTAACTCAATGATCAATACTCAGCCGAATACTGAAAAGTTCATTCCAGACTTTGAATATTTGCTTTTTGACTTTTCTA
>Ga0247721_100143_pt1 | contig 31514 bp, 27 predicted proteins | sample MSEWel2017_08_16_FD_189089 | JGI IMG/M metagenome (GOLD analysis project Ga0247721, IMG submission 189089) | Subsurface sediment microbial communities from gas well in West Virginia, United States - MSEEL Well Study Marcellus 3H_2017_08_16 | ecosystem: Environmental > Terrestrial > Deep...
TTTGCCGGGTGACATAGTAGCTCAGAGTTCTTTTGCGACTCCAGTTGTTTATTTATCAATGTATTTGCTTTTAACTCATATGGGAACTTTAATGAGCTTAAAAGAGCTTTTAGCACAGTGGAAAACAGTTGTTATTGCTCTTGGGGGTATAGTAGGAATAATTATTTTAACTCTAACTATTGGTAATCTTCTATTTGGTTGGGAAAATGTTGTAGCAGCAACTCCACCCCTTACAGGAGGAGTCGTAGCTTCCATTTTAATGTCAACTGCAGCTGCAGAAAGAGGTTTAACTTCAATAGCAGTTTTAGCTACAGCAATGTATGTTATTCAAGGTTTTTTTGGTTATCCAATAACATCTTTTTTACTTAAAAAAGAGGCGAATCGCCTTGCTGATAAAGTAAGGAACGGAGAAATTGAAATAAATAAATCTGAGGCCAGTGAAGTTAAAGAAGAAGAAAGCAGCTTCAGAATAATTCCTCCCCTTCCCGAAAAATATCAGACAACATATGTAATCTTATTTAAGCTTGGAATTGTAGCCGCTTTATCTGTTGCAGCAGCTCCAATTTTACATCTAAATGAATTTGTAGTTTGTATGCTGTTTGGGGTAATTGGTAGAGAAATTGGATTTTTAGAGGAAAAAGCACTGGTTAAATCAGGTTCTTTTGGTTTTCTAATTACCGTTTTGATGGCCTTTATTTTTGCTGGACTTTCTGATGCAACACCAGAAATGTTAACAGAAATTGCAGTTCCTCTATTTGGAATCATTATTCTTGGTATATCAGGGATGGCTTTGGTTTCAGCGTTAATTGGAAAAGCTTTTGGTTATACAAAAGAAATGTCTATTTCTATAGCTATGACAGCACTTTATGGTTTTCCACCTAATTATATTTTAACTATCGAATCTGCTAGAGCCAGTACTAAAAATGATGACGAATATCAATATGCGGTAGATGAAATGCTGCCTAAAATGTTAGTTGGTGGATTTACTACAGTAACTATTGCTTCAGTTATTATCGCAGGTTTCTTTGTCAAGCTGCTTTAATTAACTTGGATAATTTTAAAATTGTTTTTAAAATAATTAATATAAGTATAAATAAGAGAGGAGATAGTAGATAAAATGCTAACAAAAGTAGAGAGAATTAAAAATGATATAGAGAATTTAAGTCAGTTTAATGTAACTCCTGGTCAGGGATTAACTCGTTTTTCGTTGACTGAAGAAGACCGAGGAGCTAGAAATTATTTAAAAAATGAATTGCAGAAACTAAATGTAGATATTTATGAAGACGCTGCTGGTAGTCTGGTTGCTCGAAGAGAAGGGACTGATAAAGAGGCACCTGTTGTAATGATCGGTTCTCACTTTGATTCTGTTAAAAATGGTGGTAATTTTGATGGGCCAGCAGGAGTAATTATGGCTCTTGAAATTCTAAGAGTTATGGATGAAAATGATATAAAAACTAAGTATCCAATAGAATTTGTAGCAATGATTGAAGAAGAAGGTGGCCGCTTTGGTGGTGGAGTTTTTGGCAGCCGCGCCATGACCGGTCAGGTAGATTACCAGGAACTTTTAGATTTTAAAGATGATGACGGAATTTCAATGGCTGAGGCCTTTGAAAAATTTGGTTTTGATCCTAAAAAAATTAAAGAAGCTGAAAGAGATCCCAAAAAACTTAAAGCTTTTATTGAACTCCATATAGAACAGGGACCGGTTTTAGAAAATGAAGCTAAAGATGTTGGGATAGTAGATTTTATAGTTGGTATTAATCAGATTAGAGTTAAAGTAGCAGGTCGTGCAGATCATGCAGGTACGACTCCAATGGATATGCGCAAAGATGCTCTATCATCAGCTGCAGAGGTTATTTCTGAGATTAAAAACTTTGCCCTTGAAGCCGGCTCAGGGACAGTTGCCACGGTTGGAAATCTTGATGTCAAACCCGGAGCTGCCAATATTGTTCCGGCAGAAGTCGAGTTTTCCGTTGATATTAGGTCAAAAGATTTAAATTGTATTAAAAATGTAAGAGCTCAAATTGATCAGGCGCTGTCAGATATTGAAGCAAAATATGCTGTAGATTATTCGGTTAAAGAGATGTTAATGGTTGAACCGGTTGAATTATCAACAGAAATATTCAATATATTTAAGAAAGAATCTAAGAAGCTGGATTTAAATGACAAAGAAATGATAAGTGGAGCCGGCCATGACGCAATGATTATGGCAGCAATTACAGATGTTGGTTTAATCTTTGTTCCCAGCAAAGATGGTAGAAGTCACACTCCAGAAGAGTGGACTGATTATGAAGATTTACAAAAAGGAATTGAACTTGTTTATCATACGGTTTTAAAAGTTGGTGAAGCTGAATGAATAGGGTAAAAGAATTAGCAGAAAAATATTTTGATTATGCGGTATCTATGAGAAGGGAGTTTCACAGACATCCAGAGCCAAGTATGAAAGAGGAAAGAACCTGCAGTCGAATCATAGAAGAACTGGAAAGCTTGGGTTTGAAACCAAAAAAAGCTGCAGGGACCGGTGTTGTTTGTGAAATTAAAGGAACTAAAAAAGTAAAAAGCAGTAAAACCGCTGCCTTAAGAGCGGATATGGATGCTTTAGAACTTGAAGAAAAAAATGAGGTAGACTATAAATCAGAAAATGATGGTTTAATGCACGGCTGCGGCCATGATGGTCATACAGCTAGTTTACTGACAGCAGCTAAAATCTTAAATGATCTAAAAGCTGAATTTGCTGGTACTGTAAAATTGATTTTTCAACCAGGTGAAGAAATAGCTGTTGGAGCAAAAACAATGGTCAAAGAAGGGGTAGTTAAAGATGTGGATGCTATCTTTGGTATTCATATCTGGAATGATCTAGAAAGTGGAAAAATTTCTGTAGAAGCTGGCCCCCGAATGGCTGCTGTAAACCAATTTATTATCAACATTCAGGGAGAAGGCGGTCACGGATCAATGCCGCATCAGGGTGTTGATCCCATAATGGCAGGTGCTGCTGTTGTTATGAATTTACAGACCATTGTCAGCAGAGAGTTTGATCCAATGGAGCCCGCTGTCTTAAGTGTAGATATTTTCAATTCAGGTTCAAAGGGTAATGTTTTACCTGATAGCTCTTATCTAGAAGGTACAACCAGGTGTTTCAGCAGGGAAATCAACCATGATTTTGAAGGAATTATAGCTAGGGTTGCTCAAGAGACTGCTGCCAGCTATCGGGCTGAAGTAGAATTAGAGTATAATAAAATGACCCTCCCTTTAATTAATGACCAGGAAATTTCAGCAACTGCAAAAAAGGCAGCAGCAGAAGTCTCAGGTCAGGGTTCAATAGTTAAATTAGATAAAACAACAGGTGGAGAAGACTTTTCTTTCTTTGCTGCAGAAGTTCCAGCTGCCTTTGCCTTTGTTGGTTCCAGAAACGAAGCGAAAGGTGCTGATGCTCCCCATCATCATCCAGAGTTTAATATTGACGAAGAGGCTTTGAAAACTGCTTCTGGATTATATGCACAATTTGCTTTAGACTTTTTAAATGAAGGGGAGGTTGAGTAACAGTGGATTTCAAAGATATATTGGCAGAACAGGAAGAATATGTTCGAGATTTAAGAAGAGAGTTTCATATGTATCCTGAAACAAGCTGGAATGAAAAAAGAACAGCGAAGAGAATAAAAGAAGAGCTAGAAAAAATCGGAATCAGCTATCAGAAATATGCAGATACAGGTATAGCTGCAGTTATTGAAGGCTCCAAACCTGGGCAAACAGTTGCTCTGAGGGCTGATATGGATGCTTTGGAAGTAGAAGAAAAAGCCGATCTAGAATTCAAATCAAAAAATGAAGGTATTATGCATGCCTGTGGTCATGATGGTCACACAGCTATGCTTCTAGGAGCTGCCAGAGCGCTCTATCAAATTAAAGATGAGCTAGCAGGCAGAGTTAAATTAATTTTCCAACCAGCTGAAGAAATGGTTCAGGGAGCAGCTAAAATGGTGGAAGAAGGAGTATTAGACGATGTTGATGGAATTATGGGAATCCACCTCTGGATCGATCTACCAACAGGTAAAATTAATGTTGAAGCGGGCCCACGCATGGCTTCAGGTGATTATGTGATAGTCGAATTCACAGGTAAAGGTGGACATGGTTCAATGCCTCATCAGGCTGTTGATCCTATAGTTATGGCTTCTTCATTTGTCTTAGATTCGCAGGCGATTTTAAGTAGAGAAATTGATGCTTTAGATCCTGTTGTCTTAACTTTTGGGAAAATGAAGTCAGGGAGTAGATTTAATGTTATTCCAGATAAAGCAGAAATTGTAGGAACTTTAAGGTGTTTTAACGAAAAAACTAGGGTTCAAGCCTCTAAAGCAATTAAACGTTATGCAGAAAAAACTGCTAGAGCATATAGAGGAGAAGCTGAGGTTACTATACAAAAGGGTACTCCTCCGACAATAAATGATCCAAGAGCTGCAGAAATAGGCCAATCTGCTGCAAAAAAAATAGCAGCTGCAGAAGATTTAATAGTTATGGATAAAGTAACAGGGAGTGAAGATATGGCCTATTATTTGAGAGAAGTTCCTGGAGTAATTGCTTTTGTTGGGGCTGGATTTGAAGATGAAGAGCAGAACTATCCTCATCACAATTCAAAATTTAAGATCAATGAAGATAGTTTAAAAATAGGAACGAAGCTCTATTTCAACTTTGCTCTGGAATTTTTAGAGCAGTATTAAGCTTAAAATTTTTAGACTGTAATTATCCCTACTTATTTGCCGCTGAATAGATCAGCGTCTTATAAGTAGGGATTTTTTTATTTCAGCAGCAGAATTTTTCTATTTTCACTTGACAAAAAAATAACGTTATGTAATAATATTAATTGATAACGATTATCAATATTAATAACAAATAAAATTACAATAGGAGGAAAAAATTATGTCACTAGTAGGAAAAGAAGTATTACCATTTAAAGCAGAAGCATATCAAGACGGAAAGTTCTTAGAAGTTACACACGAAGATTTTAAAGGTCAGTGGAGTGTTGTAGTATTTTATCCAGCTGATTTCACATTTGTTTGCCCAACTGAATTAGAAGATTTACAAAGTGAATATGATAACCTAAAGGAGCTGGGAGCAGAAGTTTATTCAGTTTCTACAGATACTCATTTTACTCACAAAGCCTGGCATGATAATTCTAAAACAATAGGACAAATTGAATTCATTATGGTTGGAGATCCTTCCCATACACTTTCAAAAAACTTTAATGTTTTAATTGAAGAAGAAGGTGTAGCAGATAGAGGTACATTTATTATTGATCCAGATGGTGTTGTTCAGGGAGTAGAAATTAATGCAGGCAACTTAGGAAGAGATTCCAGTGCTATTGTTAAAAAAATTAAAGCTGCTCAGTATGTAAGAAACCATCCTGATGAAGTTTGTCCAGCAAAATGGAAAGAAGGAAGTAAGACACTTAAGCCAGGACTTGATTTAGTAGGTAAAATTTAAGGAGCAGCTTAACATAACTGGTGAAAAAGAATTCAAAAACACTTAATTACTTAGTTAATTTTTCTTCAATCCAAAATTTATTTACTATCTTAAACCGTTTATCATTTAAAAGTGATAGGCGGTTTTTGCTTTTTTAAAGGATTGTTCTGATTTATCTAAAACTGCCAAGAAAACTCCATCCAAGCTATGCATTGGGTGGAGATGAATTGGCTATTTACTTTAATTTTCAATATATTTTTTGATTATCTCAATAGTAGCACCACCCGTAGATACAATACAGTAGCTCCTAGACCAAAAATCAAACCTCCATTTTTTCTTTTACATACGAACACATGTATGATATAATTATAGTAGAATGGAGGTGAAAAATCAATGCGGTTATCATTTAAATTTAAGCCTAAATTAAACCATAAGCAGTTAGTGATAATTAGGGAATTAGCCTGGCATTGCTCTAAATTATATAATACAGTTAATTATAAAGTAAAAAATAATAAAGAGCAAAAACCTGTCTATACTCAATTAGAAAAACAGTTTAAAAATAACTGGCATAATGAATACCTTCATTCTCATAATAGGCAGCAGGCATTAAAACAGTTAGCTCAGGACTGGAAAAGTTTTTTTGCTTCTCTCAAAGATTATAATAAGAATCCTCAAAAATATAAAGGTCAGCCAGGACCGCCAAATTTTAAACATCTGAACAGCAATCCCTGCGAAATAATATTTACCAACTTAGCTATTAGAATTAGAGATGATAAATTGCTTTTGTCCTTATCTAAAAGGATACAATCTAAATATAATGTGAAAGCTCTTAATTTTGAGCTGCCTGAAGCAGTTCAAAGCATTGTAGATTCAGATGCTGTTCAGCAGATAAAGATCAAGCAGGATCACATCTCTAAAAAATGGTATCTTTTAATTATCTACAAAGTTAAAGAAGCAAAAGAAAGTAAGAAATCCAACATGATGGCAGTAGATTTGGGGCTTGATAATTTAGCTACCTTAACATTTAAAAATAATTCTGAGTGTTATATTATCAATGGCAAAACTATTAAATCTAAAAATGCTTACTATAATAAAAAAATTGCAAGACTTCAGAGTATTAGAATGAAACAGCTGGGTACCAGTAAAATTAAAGATACCAGCGAGATAAAAAGACTGAGATTAAAGAGAAGAAATTATATTAGAGATTATCTCCATAAAGCAAGTTGGAAAATAGTTGATTTAGCAGTTGGAAATAAGGTAGCTATTATTGTAATTGGAGATATAAAAAATATTAAGCAAAGCAGCAAGCTTAAGTCTTTTGTCCAAATACCAATTCAGAGATTAGTTGAACTAATTAAATATAAAGCTAAATTAAATGGTATAAAAGTTGTTAAAATTAATGAAAGCTATACTTCTGGCTGTAGTGCACTAGATCTAGAAAAAATAAATAAAAGCAACTATAATAAATCCAGAAGAATTAAAAGAGGTCTCTTTAAAACTAATCAAGGTCTATTAATTAATGCAGATCAGAATGGCAGTCTTAACATTCTTCGCAAATACCTAAAAAATAAATGTATTCTCAGACCTATTAAACAGGCGAGAGATAATGGATATGTGGCCAATCCTTCAAGATTAAGGGTATCCTAAATTATTAGGAGGAGACTTAAAAACCAAACATCTTGTAAACTAACCTAGTAATATAGGTTGAGTTTTAATCTATATGAAGTAGTTAGAAGAACCATCTAAATCTATGATTTAGGTGGTGAGGTTCACCACGAATATATTTCTTAGAGAGAATTCCTATATTTGCTAAATTTTACGACATAAATTGACAAAATATTTTGAAAAGAGGTGGCTTAATGGCTGATAAAAATCGAATATTTAGGATTATAAAAACAATAATGCTTTTAAATGAACCCTATAAGCACTGGGAAGCTAAGGATTTTGCTGAGTATTTTGAGGTTTCCGAGAGAAGTTTTCATCGGGATAAACAGGTGATGGAGGAGCTGGGAGTTCCAATCTATTATGATAATCATCTCAAGGAATATAAAATTTTGGACAATTTTCGTTTTAAAGCACCAAACTTAGATCAAAAAGAAACAGAGGCAGTGCTCTTAGCAGCCAAAGAATATCAAAACCGCAGTTTTCCGATGAAAAAAGAGCTGGAATCAGGTCTGGCTAAAGTCTACAATTCTCTGCCAGAGTTTTTAAAAAGCAGTATGGGAAGCTACATAAAAAATTATGAGATTATATCAGATCCTTTTGTTGAGCTGGAAGAACACCAGCAGAAATTTGATAAGTTAAAAAAAGCAATCAATGAAGGAAAAAAAATTAAAGTTAACTATTATTCAATGAGCAGCAACCAAACAACAAAAAGAAAACTTGACCCTTATAATTTATTTTTCAACAAAGGAGCACCTTACCTTTATGCCTATTGTCATCTAAGGGAAGAAAAAAGGATATTTAGAATTGACAGAATTAAAAAAATCAAGCTAACAGCAGAATCTTTTGAGCTGCCTGATGACTTTTCTCTCGTAGAAGAGCTTGATAATGCCTGGGGAGTTGAACAGGGTAAAGAGGAGATGAAAGTAGAAGTTAAATTTAGTGATCGGGCAGCCCGCTTTGTTCCCGAATACCACTGGAGTGACAAGCAGGAGATTGAAAACATTAGTGAGAATGAAATTATATTTAAGGTTAAAACCAGCAGCAGAGAAGAAATTAAAAAGTGGATTCTTGGTTATGGCTCAGAGGCAGAGATCCTGCAGCCCGAGGATTTGCGAGTGGAAGTGCATCAGGAAATAGAAAAAATGCTGGAGAATTATTAGAAAAACAGGTGTATGCGACAGGACGGTGTCGCTGGGGGATGGTAATATCACATTTGTGGTACCACAAATAAAGCTAAGGAATTTGCGGATAAATGGTCTATGGGAGATTTAGCATATATAAGCGGTTATTTCGTCAGATCAAAATCAAGAAAAATTGGTGGAATGAATCAAAAGCTGAAAATGATCAAAAAGTTTTCGCTTAAATAAGTTTGAATTTTGAAAAATCCCCTTGTTTAAAATTAGAATTCATGATAATATAAAAGAAAAATTAGAGGTGAAATATTTAAAATAATGCACATCAATACTTTAACCATTCAGTAATTAAAAACTTAAGCAACAAACTGGTTAGAGTATTATAGCTATATATTTCCATAATTTAACATATGATCACTGAAGAATTATAATCTCTTCTTATGTTCTAATACTTGACCGGTTTGGGTATTTATATAAGGAGGGATTTTTTGTTATTATTAGAAACTAAAAAATTAGAAAAGTGGTTCGGAGCGCGCAAGTTATTTTCAGATATAAATTTCAATATTTACTCTGGTGACAGAATTGCTTTAATTGGCCGTAATGGAACTGGTAAAACAACAATGATTAATGTTCTCTTAGGCAGAGACATAGACTTCAGTGGTGAAGTTAATAAAAAAACAAATATTGGCTATCTACCGCAGTATTATAATTACTCAGAAGAACAGACAGTAGAAGAATTTCTGACAGAGAAGACATATGATTATGGTGAATTCCTTAAGTTGATGAAGAAGTTTGGCTTTGAGGTAGGTTTTCTGGATCGAAAAATTGCAAAGTGCAGTGGTGGTGAGCAGACAAAACTTCAGTTAATTAGATTGCTCGCAGCTCAGAAAGTTGATCTCTTAATTCTTGATGAGCCAACAAATCATCTTGATTTAGAAAGTAGAGACTGGCTGGCTTCATTTATTAGTGATTTCGAAGGAGCTGTTTTAATAATATCTCATGACCGGTATTTTTTGGATCAGACTGTCAAAGAAATTTGGGAGCTCAATCAGCAGGAGTTAAAAACTTACAGCGGTAATTACAGTGAGTACAAAAAACAAAAAGAAATTGAGCTGCAGCGCCAGTATAGAGAATATGAAGAATATCAAGCCGAAAAAAAGCGGCTAAAACAGAGGAAAAGAAAACAGCAGCAGTTTGTACAGAAAACTGATGGCAAAGGCAAAAGAACAGATTCGTTCTGGCATGTAACCAAAGGTTCAGACCGCCGCAAGGGACGCTTTGCCAAAAGAGTTAAAAGTCTTGAATCACAGATAGAAAAACTTGAGCAGAAGGAAAAGCCATTCGAACACCGTCAGATTAATCCTGATTTTGAGCGTAAAGAAATTGCTTCTCAAATAATTGTTGAAGCAAAAGACCTAACTAAGTCGTTTATTGATTTAAATTTATTTGAAAACATTAACTTCAAAATTGAAAAAGACAGCAAAATTGCTCTGATGGGAGCAAATGGAAGCGGTAAATCTGTACTTTTAAAAATTATTTTAGAAAATATAAAAAAAGATTCAGGCGAACTGCTTAAAAGTTCTCAGCTTAAAATAGGCTACTTCTCGCAAAAAATAGAAAATTTAAATCCAGATAATACATTACTGGAAGAGATGAAACTTAAAAATCCTGATAAAGATCAGGAAATCATTCGAACTTTTCTGGGTTCAATGCTCTTTGAAGGAGAAGATGTTTTCAAAAAAATTAAGGACCTCAGCATTGGTGAGAGAGTTAGAGCTGCCTTTGCTGTACTTTTACTTGGCAAATTCAATTTACTTCTTTTAGATGAACCCTTAAACCACCTGGATATTGAATCAAGAGAAATTATTGAAAAAGCGTTAAAAAACTACAATGGTGCCTTTGTAGTTGTCAGCCACAATAGATATTTAATTGAAGAAATTGCTCAGGAGATCTGGCAGCTTAAGGAGGGAAACTTAGAAGTTTTTCCTGGCAGCTATAATCAGTACCAGAAATTTAAAAAAGGTGAATATAAAAGTGGTGAGGATCTGGACCAGGAAATTATCCAGATGAAAAAAGCTGAATTATATGCCAAATTAGAAGAAGCTTCTGCAGAAGAGAAAGAGAAAATAATTAATGAACTTGAAGCTTTAAGAGATAGATAGAATATTAAGTATAATCAGAAATCATGTTTCTTAAATCAAAGTTTTTATATACTTAAATAAAGAGCAGTAGGAGGAATAATGAATAAAAAAATTATTGTTTAAAGGCTGGGAAATCTAATATCTCTCTTAGTTGTAATTGATTTAATTTAAATCTATAAAGAGAAAGATTATAATTAAATTAGAATATAATCAGACTTTAATTGGAGGGATAATTATGCCAAACAAAAGAAAAGATTTAATAAAAGCAGTTTTTATTGCAGATGCACTTTCATTCGGTTCTCACTGGGTCTATGATACAGAAAAACTTGCAGATAGCTATTCAGGGATTATTAAGAGATATACTGATCCAATGGCTAAATTTCATCAGGGCAAAAAAGCAGGAGATTTATCTCACTATGGAGAACAGGCTTTTGCTCTCCTGCAGTCAACTAAAGATAATAATGGCTTTGATTTGAAACAGTTTAGAGATGACTGGGTTGAGTATCTTGAAAATAATGAAATGTATATGGACCATGCAATGAAAGATTCATTGGAAAAATTTAAGGGTTCAGAAACTCTGATTGGAGCTGACAATCATGAATTAGGTGGAATTGCCCGCAGTCTGCCTCTGTTTTTAGAAGAAGATATTAGTCAAAAAGAATTTTTAGATCTAGTTCATTTAACTCATAACAGTAAAGTTGTTGATCAGACAGCAAAATTTATTTTTGCTGTAATTAAGAATATATTGGCAGGTAAAGATTATAAAGAAGCCATAAAGGCTAATAAAGATTTAAATCAGTTTACTGCAGATAGCTTTGCCAAAATCGGAAGCAAAGATGAAATTGTAGCAAATGCGGATGACCGTGGTCAGGGTTGTTCAACTGAACAGGGTTTTCCAATTGTGCTTGATGTTTTGTGGAATGCTGATAATCTCCTTGAGGCCTTAACGCTTAACATTATGGCAGGTGGAGACACTTCAGCCAGAGCAATGGTAATTGCTGCAATAATGGCAGCAACTTCTGGACTTGATAATGTACCAGAAAAGTTAATTACTGGTTTTAATAAATCAGAAGCTGTCAAAGAATTATTAGCAAAATATTAAATTTTATGATTAAAAATTTAAACTAGGAGCTGATAAATCTTGGCTAAAATTGCTTTAATCCATACTACACCCGTAACAGTAGATTCTTTAAATAAACTGATTAAAGAGAAGGATTCAGAAATTGAGATTATCAATATAGTAGATGATTCAATTTTACCGGAATTAATTAATAATGAGGCGGATATTAGGCTAGTAGAAGAGAGAGTTAAATACTATATTCAGACTGCGTCTGAGCAGGGAGCAGATTTAATTATGAGTGCCTGCTCATCGATTGGAGAGATTTTTGATAGTGAAAATAAAAATTATGAAATTCCGGTAATGCGAATAGATTCTGCAATGGCCGAAAAAGCAGTGGAAAATTCTAAGAAAATTGGAGTAGCAGCGACATTAGAGACTACGCTCAAACCAAGTATTGAGCTTATTCAGAAAAAAGCTGCTGCAGCAAAGAAAGAGGTAGAAATTAAAACTGTATTAGCTGATTCTGCCTATCAAGAATTAATGGCAGGAAATGAAGATCAGCATGATAGACTTCTTGCCAAAAAATTAAAAGAATTGGCAGCAGAAGTTGATATTGTTGTGCTGGCTCAAGCTTCAATGGCCAGAGCAGTAAAAGTGCTGCCAGCAGAAATACAGGGTAAATTTTTAACCAGCCCTCAATTAGGTACTGCAGAGGCAGCTGCTAAATTAAAATAGAATAATTTTCAAATATAAATCCCCTTCATATAATTCAGATTAGATTAAAATTGATCTGAAGCTGAAGGGGATTTTAGTTTAAATATTAATATTAATATTTCGGATCAAGTGCATCTCTGAGGCCATCACCTAAGATATTATAGCTTAAAACAGTAATGAAAATGAATAAACCGGGTAATAAAAGCCAGGGAAAATCTGAGATCTTAGTTATATTCTGAGCTGCGCTGAGCATATTACCCCAGCTGGCAGAAGGCTCCTGGATTCCGAGGCCAATAAAGCTTAATCCACTTTCCATAATAATATAGCCCGGAATAGCAACAGTTGCCCTAATTATTACGTAAGTTGCTGTAGATGGAAGAATATGTTTTAAGATGATTCTTTTATCATCAGCGCCTACTGCTTTAGCTGCTGCAATATAATCTTCACTTTTAACAGATAAAACCATACCCCTAATTACCCTTGCCATACCTGCCCAACCCTGAAAAGCTAAAATAGAAACGATTAAAAAGAATCTAAAAGCAGAAGAAAGGTCAAGCGGTAGTACAGCAGCCAGTGCTAAGAGTAGATAAAAACTTGGGATAGACATTATCACTTCTACAGCTCTCATAATAACTGAATCAATAAAACCTCCGTAATAACCTGAAATTCCGCCCATGATTAAACCAATAAAAGTAGTAATAAAAATGGCAATAAAACCGATAAATAATGAAACTCGTCCACCATATAAGATTCTGGTAAATAAATCCCGGCCGTAATTGTCACTGCCTAAAATAAAAATAGGTTGATCAGCCTCGACCCCAAATAAATGAATATTACTTTTAAAAACACCTAAAAGCTGATAGCTCTCACCTTGCTTCCAGAATTTAATTGGATATTTCTTTTCTTTATTTACTTCATATTCAGCCCACCCTTCTTTAACTTTGGTTCCATAAATATAGGGTGAAGTTAATCCATTTTCATCAGTGAAATGAATTTTAGTTGGTGGATGAAAGAACTTGTTTTTAAAGTTTTTTGTTGAACTGTAGGGAGCAAAAAAAGGCGCAAAAATTGCTAAAAAATAAAGTAGAAAGATAATCACGGCAGCGGTCAGGGCAAATTTATTTTTTAATAATCTCGCTAATTTTTTCTGCCAGAGAGTTTTAGTACTATTTACTTTTATTTGATCATCTAATTTTAATTTATGCTGCATATTAACACTCCGGTAGCTTAGTATTTATTAAATTTAGATCAATACAAATCAGAATTGATTTTAAGTATTTTAGGTCAATGATATTTTATCCTGGGATCATTTAATGCCAGCAGAATATCTGCAGCTAAATTACCAATAATCAGCATTAAACTCCCCATCATCATTCCGGCCATCGCTAAATATAAATCTTTAGATCTGACTGCAGTCAGCATCATTCTTCCTAAACCCGGCCAACCTGTTACGATCTCTGTCAAAGCTGCTCCACTAAAAAGAGAGCTGAGCTGAAAACCAAAGATTGTTATCATTGGATTAATTGCATTGCGAACAGCATGTTTATAGATTACTTTTTTTTCTTTTAGACCTTTAGCCCTTGCTGTTCTAATATAATCTTTATTAATTACATCAAGCATCTGACCCCGCATCTGCCTCATTAAAGAGGCAGTACCTGCAGTTCCTAAAACTACAGCAGGTACCAGCAGATGTTTTAGAATATCAATTGCTTTTTCCATTGGACTTAAATAGTCATACATAATACTGGTCATCCCATTGATCGGTAGGGGAATATCAAATCTGACAATAGAAAACAAAAGCAGCAGCGCAAAGAAAAAGTTGGGGATGGACAATCCTATAAAAGAAAAAACACTAAATATATTATCTAAAAAACTGTAGCGGTGGACAGAAGAGTAGATACCAATCGGAATTGCAATTCCCCAGCTGATCAGCATAGCAGCTGCAGATAAAAGCAGAGTATTAAATAAGCGGCTGCCTATAATTTGAGCAACTGGGATTCGATAGGTAAAAGATTCTCCAAGATTACCCTGTAAAATTTCTTTGAGCCAGGAAAAGTACTGAATAAAAACATTTTGATTTAAGCCGAAATCTGCTTCCATTTTCCGAATTAATTCTTCTGAGATATCTGGGTTCATCCTCAGATCATCTAAATAACTACCCGGTGAGAGCTGCATAATGAAAAAAGAAAGAAGAGAGATTGCAAATAAAAGAGGAATAACAATTAAAATGCGCCTAATTATATAATCTCTCATTTTCTAATCCTCCAGATATAGTTCATGAATATTCCAGAGCACTCCACCATAGGCAGTAACTTCAGTATTTTTGAGACTGTCCCTTACAGCATAAAGAGAATTTGGAGTAACTGTATAAATTACAGGTAGTTTTTCTGCAACAATTTCCTGGAATTCATCATAATATTTTTTTCTTTTTTCTTGATCTACAGCCGCAGCCCCTTTAACAAATAATTCATCAATTCGCTTTTCCCATTCAGTAGCTGGTTCTTCTTGAACAGGATTCCACATATGAAGATGGCCATTAGACATCCAGACATTTGTTCCCTGATGAGGCTCAACACCACCTGTTAGACCGATCAAAACACTGTCAAAATTCCATTCACTGCTGAGTTGATTAACCATCTTATTAAATTCGATTGGAGTTGAATTAACCGTCATTCCTAATTCTCTTAATTCAGAGGCTATTATATTAACCAAAGACTCACGCACATTATTACCGGCATTGGTAACCATGGTAAATTCAACTTTGTTGTTTTTAGCATCTAAGAGTTCGCCATTTTCATTCCATTTAAAGCCGCCTTTTTCTAATTCTTCTCTTGCTTTTTCAAGATTATATGGATATCTTTTTACATCTTCATTTAAATATACTTTATTTGCAATACTTATGGGGCTCCACTGTTTTGTGCCCTGACCTGCCAAAGCTTGATTAATCATAGTTTGTTTATCAAAAGCATAGGCAGCTGCCCTTCTAAAATTAAGATTTGTAAACCATTCATATTTATAAGGTTCAATTTTTAAATTTGGGTTACGGGGATTCATATTAAAAACTAAGAAATTAGTACTAAAAGCTGGTCCAGCATCTACAACAGAAAAATTATTGTTTTCAGCTTCTGTTTTTATTCTTCGATAATCAATTCCTCTGACAGCTAAATAATGAGTTTGACCTTTTTCAAACAGCAGTGATTCTGTCTCCTGACTTTCAGCAATAACTCTAATCCATCTATTAATATAGGGTAGTGACCTACCGTTTGGATCCTGACGCCAATAGTAATTATTTTTTTCCATTACTACTCTTTCTCCATTTTTGTAGTCAACTAATTTATAAGGACCGGTCCCAACTATTTCTTCAGGGTCAGTATTAATACCCCAGGTGTTATTAAATTTGCCCTTTTGCCAGGCAGAATAGAGTTTATGTTTTGGGATTATTGGGGCAGTCATATTATTTAAGAATGGAGCAAAACTTTCCGGTAAAGTAAATTCGACAGTGTATTTATCAATTTTTTTGTATTCAGGAAATTCTCCCTTAACCTTCAGTACATCACGACTGCTGGTAGGAATATTCTCATCTTTAATTACATCAAAGGTAAAAATAACATCATCGGCTGTAAATTCTTCTCCGTCACTCCACTGAACTCCCTTTCTTAAATAAAAGGTATATTTTCTACCGTCTTCAGAGATATCCCAACTTTTTGCCAGCTCAGGCTCATATTCAGTAGTGACACCATTGCGGGTTACTAAACCTTCAAAAATATAGCCATCTGTAATAGTAGAAGAAGATGTTTCTTTAGCAATAATTGTATTGAATGTTTTTGGATCCCCCAGTAAAGTTGTAATCAGAGTTCCTCCGTGCTGCCCCTGTTCTTTTTTTGAAATCCAGGGGTCTTTTAATTCTGCGGCTGCACTGATATTAAAAATAAATAACACTAATATTAATATAGTAATAATTTTTTTAGTCATTTTAATTTACTCCCTTCTCATTAAAGTACTTATTAAAATAATATTCTTGTTAAAAGAGTAAAATCCTGCAAAAATACTTAAGCTATTTTTTCTTTTGATTTTAAACAAGGAAAAAATTAATAAACATAGAATATATATAATAGAAAGAATTATTTAATATAGATTTAATGCAAAAATATGTTATCATAAAAATAAATAAAATTAAGGAGGCGGTATTTTGAAAGCATTTAAAGCATATGATATTCGAGGCATATATAATAAAGATTTTAACAAAGAAGATGTTTATAAAATTGGATATTTCTTACCAGAACTGCTGGCAGCTAATGAAATCTTAGTTGGTTATGATGATCGCGAATCAACTCCAGAGGTATTCGAAGCTCTGGCAGCTGGTATTACAGATCGGGGAGCAGATGTCTACAAAATTGGATATGCAACAACACCAATGGTTTATTATGGGACTGCAAAACATGATTATAAGGCATCAGTGATGATAACTGCTTCTCACAACCCACCGGAATATAATGGTTTGAAAATTTCTCGAGAAAATGCACTGCCGGTAGGTTATGATTCTGGTTTAAAAGAATTAGAAGAAATGATAGAAACAAAGGAAGTTAAACCAGTTGGCAAAAATAAAAAAGGTAATATTTTAAAACATGACTTAAAAGATGAATATATAGAATTCCAGAAATCATATCTGCCAGATTTATCAAAACTCGACCTTTCAATTGATATTTCTAATGGGATGGTTGCAATTTTAACCGATGCGATTTTTGGTGATCAACCCCATTATTTATATAATGAACTTGATGGAACTTTTCCTAATCACGAAGCCAATCCTCTAGAAGCAGAAAATAGAGAAGATCTGAAAGAATTATTATTAGCAAAAGGGTCTGATCTTGGTCTAATCTTTGATGGAGATGGAGATCGTGTTATGTTTTTAGACGAAAAAGGAAACTTTATTTCTCCTGATCTAATTATTGCTTTACTGGCAGAATACTATATTAATCAGGGTAAGGGTAAAAATGTCTTATATGATATCCGGACTTCCTGGTCTGTCAAAGAGCATATTGAAGAGTTGGGTGGTAAGTGTCATATGTGGAAGGTAGGTCATGCCTATGCAAAACTTAAGCTTAGAGAAATAGATGGCATTTGTGGAGGAGAACTTGCCGGACACTATTATTATAAGGACTTCTTTTACTGTGATTCAGGAATGCTGACTGCTTTGGTCGTTTTAAATGTTGCTGCTAGATTAAAAGAAGAAGGTAAAACTATTTCGGAATATATTGCTGAGTTAGACAAATATGCAACTTCTGGTGAGGTCAACTTTAAAATTGAAAATAAAGCAGAAGTAATGGAAAAATTAAAGAATTATTTCTTTGAGCAAAAAGAACCAGTTAATTTTTATGATTTTGATGGTTACCGTTTAGAATATAATGATTGGTGGTTTAATGTTCGACCCTCTAATACTGAACCATATCTTAGATTAGTAGTTGAAGCAAAAACTGAAACTGTTTTGGATGAAAAATTAGCTGAAATAAAAGAAGTTATGGCTGTAGATTAATTAAAGTTTAAGATTAAATTAACTGATGAAGATTTATTTAAGAAAGGGGCGATCCTATGAATATTCCTGTTAAAAAATGGTATGAGGCTGTGTTAACTCGTTATTCTCAACAAAAGTATATGATTAAGGAAATTAAGCCATTTACTCTAAAATCGCTTGAGAATAAATTTGAAGAGTTAAATAATATTTATCCAGAGGTCAGAGTAAAATTAATAAAAAGGTCTGTTAAAGATATTTTGCCTGCTTTAAAAGGAAAGTATGGTGATTTTACAGATTCTCCTGCTTTTATTGCCTTTATTTTGAATGATAATGGTGCATACAGCTGGAGCAAAATGGGTTATATTGGTGAAGCAGCTATTTTAGAAGTTACAGCTCATGGATTAGGTAGTTGTTGGATTGGTGGTAGATATGTTCCAGAAAGATCAAATCTTAAAATTGATTTGGAAAGAGGAGAGCGCTTAATTGCTGTTAGTCCTATTGGCTATTCATCAGAAAATTATAATTTAACCCGACATTTTATCTCTAAACTTTTTCCTCATCGAGACCGTAAAGATATAGAAGAATTATGTCCTGACGGTTATGATTCTGATTGGCCTGGTTGGGTAAAAAATGCTATAAAAATAGCCAGTTATGCCCCTTCCAGACTCAATAGACAGCCATGGCGTTTTTATTATGGTGAAGGCAAACTAGTTGTAGATTGCAAAGATGAACCCTCAGCTTACAGAAGATTAGAATGTGGAATTGCACTTCGACATTTAGAAATAGGAGCATTAGATGGTGGAGTAACTGGAAGAATTGAATTTGGTGGTTTAGGACTTGCTTCATTTGTAAAAGATAATTAAATATAATAATTTTAAAATTTAAAAAATATTAAAAGTCGCGGTTTTAATTTCGCGGCTTTTTTGATGCCAGTTTTTAATAAAAAGGATTCAGCATCTATCTCTAGAATATTAATAATAAGTTAATCTGTTTTTAAATATTTATTATAAAAAAATGGGGGACTAAAATAATGAAGTACAGAAAACTAGGTGAGCTTGATTTAAAAGTTTCGGCACTCGGTTTTGGTGCTATGCGTTTACCGGTCATAGATGATGATTCAGCAAATATTGATCAAGAAAAAGCAGTTAAAATGATTCGCTATGGAATTGACAATGGAATTAACTATGTTGATACAGCCTGGCCCTATCATCAAGGTGAAAGCGAAAAAGTTGTCGGTAAAGCATTGAAAGATGGTTATCGAGAAAAAGTTTATTTGGCAACAAAGCTACCTGTTTGGAAGTGTGAGACAGAAGCAGATTTAGATAAGTATTTTAATCAGCAGTTAGAAAAACTACAGGTAGAAAAAATTGATTTTTATCTGCTTCATGCCTTAAATAAAGAGCGCTGGCAGACTGTTAAAGATCTTAATATTATTGAATGGGGAGAAAAGAAGAAAAAGGAAGGTAAAATTTCTTATTTAGGATTTTCTTTTCATGATAGTCAGCAGGTATTTAATAAAATTATTGCTGCTCATAACTGGGATTTTTGTCAGATTCAATATAATTATTTGGATACAGAATATCAGGCAGGAAGATCGGGTCTGCAAAAAGCTTATAATAAAGGCATTGGGATTGTAATTATGGAGCCAATTCGCGGAGGTTGGCTGGCCCAGGAACCACCACAATCGGCAAAAGAATTATTTGAATCAGAAAATCCTGATAGAAGTCCTGTCGAATGGGCTTTGCACTGGCTTTGGAGTCAAAAAGAACCGGGGGTAGTTTTAAGTGGAATGAGTAAACTGCAGCAGTTGAAGGAAAATCTAAAAACAGCTTCTGAATCAGAAATAGGCCTATTAAGTGACTCAGAATTTGAAATGATGGAAAAGGCGGCAGAAGAAATGAGGGGTCCAATCACCTGTACCCGCTGTGAATACTGTCTTCCCTGTCCCGAAGCTGTAAATATTCCAGAAAACTTTCACCTCTATAATCAGGCTAAACTGCTTGACAAAGGTGCAGAAATGGCCGAAAAATATTTAAAAATGGATGCAGCTGCAAGAGCTGACAATTGTGTAGAATGCGGACAATGTGAGCCTCAGTGTCCTCAAAGTCTTCAAATTATTGAGCTTTTAAAAGAGGTAAACGAATATTTTGAAAGTGTCACTTCTTGAAAAATATAGACGATAAATGATTATAATTTAAAAGTTGAGATTAGTTTTTGTTCTTATTAAGCAATCTATGGTATAATAAAATTGCTTAATAGGAGATGATTAGATGCTTAATAAAAAAGTTAAATTAATTTATAATCCAGCAGCTGGAAATCAGTCTTTTAATGCTGCTTTAGATATGTTTTTAAGATACTTTCAGGCTGCTGGTTATAAAGCAGATATTTTTAGGAGTATGGAGCCGGGTGATTTTGGAGAAGGTTTAAAAAATATAGATGATAATTTTGAAGCCGTTATTGTTGCAGGTGGTGATGGCTCAGCCAGTGAAATGTTAAATTTGCTGCAGAAAAAAGAAATAGACCTTCCTTTAGGAATAATTCCAGCCGGTACGGCCAATGATTTTGCTTCCTTTTTGGGAATGACTCAAGACATCGAAAGAAGTATTAAAAGAATTTTAGACTGGAAGATTCGGGAGATAGATGTGGGCAAGGTAAATGATCGTTATTTTTTAAATGTTTGTGTTGGGGGGATTATCTCACAGATAGCCCATGGTACGGAAACAGACATGAAAAACAGATTGGGAAAAGCAGCCTACTATCTGCAGGGGCTAAAAGAACTGCCAAATATTAAATCAATGAATTTAAGAATTGAAAGCTCCGAAAAAATAATCGAAGGAGATTTTTTAGGATTTTTTGTTTTTAATAGTAAAGATGCTGGAGGTTTTAAAAACATTGCTAGATTAGCTTCCATAGATGATGGACTTTTTGATTTATTAGCGGTTAAAACGGGCAACATTTTAAAACTTAGTTCAGCCGCAGCAGATCTATTTAATGGTAAGAATATTAAAAATGATAATTTGATTTATCTACAGGATAATTATTTAAAAATTACGATGCTCAATGCTGACAAGGTGGTCCACTGTGATATTGACGGAGAAAAAGGGCCGGCTTTTCCTTTAGAAATAAAATTAATACCTTCCGCACAAAAGGTTTTTACAGCTTAATTATTAATTAAAGCAGGAAATTTTTATAAAATCGCTAATTATACACTATATACTTTCTGTAATATATATTTATCGAATTCAATTTACCCTGCTGCCCAGGTAAGAGCCTCTCTCATTAGTTAAGAGAGGTTTTTGCCATTTGAGTTGACCGTAAATTTTCTTCTTAATATTTTAATTTATAAAGGAGCACAAATATGCTGAATACAAAAAGAATAATATTTATTTTAATATTAATATTGTTATTTTCTACAGCAACCCAGGCAGAAAAAGAAATAGAATTTTGGACTATTAGTTTAAGACCTCAACATGATGATTATTTTTTAGAAAAGATTGATAAATTTGAAAGTGAAAATCCTGATTTTAAGATAATCTGGGAAGACATGAATTTTTCTTCAATTAATCAAAAGCTTCGTTATCGAATTGCAGAAGGAAATGCACCCGAAGTAGTTAATCTTTCACCTCAATTAATGGTTTCACTGCTGCAGGAAGATTTATTATATCCAATTTCTAAGCTTAAACAGGACTATAGTCAAAATTATTATCAATTACTCTGGGAAAATGGATTTTATCAGGGTGAATATTACGCTTTTCCCTGGTATGTTAGTTCCAAATTAATGGTTTATAATCAAGAAATATTTAAAATCGCAGGTTTAGATCCAAAAAAGGTGATTAATAATCGGGAGCAGTTGTTTGCAGCTGCCGAAAAGATAACTAAAGAAACTGGAGTTTATGCTTTGATGCCGCAGATAAAAATTCATCATGAATTTATAGAGGCTGGGATAGATTTATTTGAAAATGAAAATAAAAGAGAGAAAGCTGCATTTAACACTGAGGCTGCCAAAGAAATAATTATTAGATACCAGGAGTTGGTTAAAGCCGGTGTAATTCCAAAAGATACTCTTAACTCAGGTTTCAATGTTGCCTTAGAGCGCTATAAAAAAAATGACCTAGCCATCTTATTTGCTGCACCACAATTTTTAGATGAAATTGAAAAAGAGTCAGACTATTTAAGGGAACAAACATCTTTAGCAGTTATTCCAACAGCAAAAGATGGTATAGTTAATTCTCCGTTAATGAATTTAGTTATTCCAAAAGCAGCGGACTATAAAAAAGAAGCAGCAGAGTTTGCAGCTTTGATAACTTCACCGGCATCACAGCGAGAATTTAGTCAGCAAACTTCAATCTTATCTTCTGCTGTAGATGATAGAACAGAATTAGAAATAGAAAAAGAAAAAATCACTACTAAAATAGATTCTAAAAAAGCTTTGAAAACTGAAGCTCAAAAGATTTTACGAGAACAGCTGCCAAAAAGTAAAGATCTAACTTTAATTCATCCAAAAGCAGATAAACTAATAAAAGTATTAGATGAAGCATTTGCTGAAGCGTTTGCTAACAAAATCACTGCTGAAGAAGCCTTAACTAATATGGAAAAAGAATGGAATCAGATCTTAAATGAGGAGAATAATAATGAATAAGAAAATGAAATTTATAATTTTAGCTGTTGCGGCAGTAGTATTTGTTTATTCCCTCAGTTCAGCTGCATATTTTGAACCGGAGGAATATCGAAAATCATTATTAGAGATAAGAGATGCTGAGCGTGCTTTAAATAATTTAGATAAAGATTTAGAGACAGCTGAATCTGATTATAGAATTATAGATAATGAAGCAGTCGAATCAAATTTAAAAGAGCTTGATAATTTATATCAGGAACTCATCCTGGCTTATCAGCAGCGAAAAGATCGTAGAGTTCGAGAATTAGAATATACAATAACTAATAAATCTAATGATATTAGAATGAAAATCATAGAATCTAAGCCGGCACAGCTTAGAGCTTTTTGGCTGGACAATGGAACCTTTGCCAAGCTGAATGGTAGGGCAGGAGTCCAAAAACTATTAGATACTGCTCAAAAAGCAAATTTTAATCTAATATTTCCCGAAACATTTTATAAAGGGAAAGCAGTTATTCCCGATAATGAATTATTCAATCAAGATTCTCAATTCAGCAGCTGGGAAGGAGATCCATTACAAATCTTAATTGAAGAGGCTAAAAAAAGAAAGATAGAGGTCCATCCCTGGGTTTGGGTTTTTAATGAAAATACAAGCGGCAGTCCGGGCAGAATTTTGACTGAAAATCCTGAATGGGCTAATAAGGATAAAAAAGGTAATATTGTCAGCTACCATAATTCAACCTGGCTTTCACCGGCTAGAGAAGATGTAAAAGATTTTCTACAGCAAAGATATTTATATTTAGTGAAAAATTATGATATTCAGGGAATTAATTTAGATTATATACGTTTTCCAGAAGAATATCGAGGCAGTTTTGGTTATGATGAAAGCACAGTTGAAGGATTTAAAAAAAAATACGGAATGGATCCGTTTAAAATAAAAAGTTCTAGCTCAGATTTTTCTCTCTGGAATGAATATCGGGAAAGTTTAGTTACTGAAATGGTAAAAGAAATATCTGAGAAACTAAAAAATATTGATTCTGAGCTATTGATATCAGCAGATGTAATTCCCGGCAGGGATGAAGCTCGTTATCGAGCTCTGCAGAATTGGTCGCTCTGGTTGGAGAAAGATTATTTAGATTTTGTAGTCCCTATGACTTATACAGAAAATTTATTTTCTGAACTAAGCCGCTGGATTCGTGAGGATCGAAAAGTGTTGGCTGATCCACTATATCCAGGAATATCAGTTTTTAAATTAACTTCTGACCAATTAATAGAGCAGGTGAAAGAAGTCAATAAAATAAATCCAAACGGATCTTCTTTATTTGCAGCAGCACATTTAACAGCAAATGATTACCACAGTTTAGCTCAGGGAGTTTATTCAAAGCAGGCGGTTCTACCTTATAATAATAAAGCAGCTTCTTTAAAAGGTATTCAAAAATTAATTTTAAAAAGGTTGAATTTAATCAAAGAAAAAGATCAGATTGATAATTTTTCAGTTATAAAAATTAGAGGTTATTTGAATAAGCTTGCTCAAGTTGATTCAGAAATTGAAGTAGATTTTAATCGATTTATTATCGAAAATGAGATAAATCTTTTAGATAATGTTAAGAGAGTTTTAAAAGCAGATTTTGACTATTTATCTGATGTAAAAAAATTGTATTAATTTTTATAATTTCTGAATTGGGGTGATAATATGAAAAGTTCCTTTACAGTTGGACATTTATTCGGAATACCCGTAAAAATTCATGTTAGTTTAATAATAATTTTGCCATTTTTTGCTTGGGCTTTTGGTAGTAATATTATTTATCTAACTGAAAATACTGATATTGCTAGAAGAGAGTTGATTTTAAATCCCTATTTTTTAGGTTTCATAATGGCAGTGATGCTTTTTGTCAGCATTTTAATTCATGAGCTGGCACACTCACTTGTAGCAAGAACTAAAGATGTTAAGACAACAGATATTACCTTGATGTTATTTGGTGGTTTGGCAAATATTGAAGAAATTTCAAAAGATCCTAAAAATGAAGTGAAAATTGCTGCCAGTGGTCCTTTAACAAGCTTAGTTCTGGGTATTATTTTTGTTTTTGTCGGTCGTTTTGCTCCAGAATTTATGCTGGAAGACCTCAGATTGATTATTTTATATACAGGACAGCTTAATATATTTTTAGCTATATTTAATCTGATTCCTGCATTTCCTTCTGATGGTGGCCGCATATTAAGAGCTGCAATTGCTCAAAAAACTTCTTTTCGGAAGGCAACAGAAATTGCATCTAGGGTTGGAAAGGTATTTGCCTGGATTTTTGGTATAATTGGCTTTATGAGCGGCAACTTTCTCTTAGTCTTTATTGCTTTCTTTATTTATATAGGTGCATCCCAGGAACATCAATTCAGCAATATTAAACTGGCTTTGTCCAATCTTAAAGTCAAAGATTTAATGACTAGAGATGTAAAAACAGTGCCTGTAAATATGAGCATCCACAGTTTAGTTGAAAAAATGTTTGCTGATAAACATTCTGGGTTTCCTGTTTTAAGAGATGACAAAGTAGTTGGAATAGTAACAATGGAGGATGCAAAAAAAATTCCACAGGATGAATATAGAAATACTCCAGTTCAGAGTATAATGAATAAAGATTTACACTGTGTTAAAGGAGATGATGAATTATTTGAAGCATTTAAACTACTTTTTCAAAAAGATATTGGAAGACTTTTAGTTATGGATGATGGCGAACTGCAAGGAATAATTACCCGCTCAGATGTAATGACAGGATTAAGAGTCAGGCAGTTAGAAAATATAAAGGTAGAAGAAGATGAAAATATATAACCAGAAAAAATCAAAATTTATTTTAGAAATTCATAATTCCTTCATAATTTACTCCTATAATGAAGTTAGAAGTTAAGAAAAGCTAAAAAATATTTAGGGAGTGAATTAGATATGAAAAAATTATTAACAGCTTTATTAGTAATGGTGGTTTTAGGAACAGTATTTACAGGAGCAGTTTTTGCTCAGGGAACACAATCTATGATGGGAGCAGCAAATAATCAGCCTCGATATAATGCAGATCAAAGAAATTATGGTGTTGGCTACAATAGAATTGAATTAAGTGAAGAGCAGATTAATGAAATTGCTGCTTTAAGAGAAGAATTTTATAATGAAACTGAAGAGTTAAGAGATCAAGTGAGAGATTTAAACCGTGAAATGAGAGATTTAGAATTCCGTGGTGCAAGCTATGCAGAAGTTGAGGAAGTTGAAGATAAAATAGAAGCTGTTTTAGCTCGAATAGATGAAAAGAGAGCAGATCATCAGAATAAAATAGAGTCATTAATGACAGAAGAACAATTACAAATGATTGAAGAAAATCGTTTAAATTATGAAGATCGTTTCCAGGGTAGGTATAACAATGAATTTGGACCAAGGTCTCATATGGGTTATGGCAGAAATGGTTTTTACAACAGAGGTTTTGGTCACCATGGATTCGATGACTATGGTTATGGAATGATGGGTGGATTTTTTAACGAGCGTGGAAGAACTGATGGTTTTAGATCTAATAGGGGATTTGGTTATGGAGCCGGTTTCTGTCACTAAATAAATTTTAAAAATAAATATGATTATTTTAAAAGGCCGGATATTTTCCGGCCTTTTAGTAATTTATTATAGATCATATTTTAATTAAAAAGATCACTTAAATCAATTTCAATATCTAATTTAACACTTACATTATCATCGTCATGGTCATCATCATATTTATCATCGTCATCCCAGTCATCGTCACCATCCCAATCATCATCTTCCATATCGCGATACTTTTCTTTTAATTCTTCATAAACATTATATTTATTAGTCTTTCTGCCTCGACCTTCTTTTCTAATAGTTCTGCCGGTATTAAAATTCTTATAATAATAACTATACTTATTATTAGCATGATGTACATCCAGCATTTCTACCATATTCCTATCTTTATAATAATATTCATACTTTTGATTTTTAATTTCTATTCTTTCTTCCACACCAGTTCTTTTATTATTATACTTGTAATCATAGTTGTTTCCTCTTACTTTAATAATTTCAGTGCCACCTCTAAATTCAAATTTTCTATCATATTTTTTTGTATCTAAAGGTGCAAAATGTCTTTCACGTCTAGGGTGTCTAAATCGTACTAGTTCATCATCAAAAATAATTTGAGGCATACCATAATATCTGTGGAACTCACTGATTCTTTCTCTGTTGCGGACAAGGTAATCTAAATCATCTCTATCTAATCTTTTATCTGAGTTGCTGTAATAATATAAAATTAAACTTATATCTTTACTATCCAAACCTAATCTAGCCATATATTCTAAATCATCACTATTTACATCTTTAAAAATTTTAACAAATAAATTTTTGTCGAAATCATCTAATTCTAAAGCTGCTGTTGAAATTGAAGAAAGTAATAAAATACTGATTAAAATAAACGAAATAAATTTTGCTTTCATTATTCAAGCCTCCTTTTATTTAAGTTCGTTTTGTTCTCTATACTCATTATATCGTTCATTACTATTAATTACAATTTTAAAAGATTTATTTTAAAAAACAAATTAAAGTACTTTTCTTATAGTTAGATTTGATAAAACAGTTAATATATTAAAATATAAATAGTTTTGCATTAAAAAGTTGTTTTTGCTTTTTTACTTAAATCTAATATAAGAACAAAAAAATTAGAAATAAAAAGCAGGAATAATTATTATTATAAAGAATAAAGTTATATAAGCTTAATTTTTTTGATAATAGATAAAGGAGTGAAAAAATGATCTGGAAAGATGAATACAAAATTGGAGTAGAGCTTGTTGACAGCCAACATGAAGAGCTTTTTAGGCGTTTGGGTGACTTCATAGTAACTGTAAGAAGCGAACAAGACAAAGAAGAAAAAAGAAAAGAAATTGAGAAAACTTTAGATTTTATGGGAGAATATGTAGTTACACATTTCAATGCTGAAGAAGCACTGCAAAAAAAATATAATTATCCAGACTATGAAAATCATCATAAAATACATGAAGATTTCAAAGCTGAAATAGCTGAATTCAAAGAAAAATATAAGGAAAATAATTATGATGAGGATTTTGTTTTGGAATTTAGTGGAAGATTATTAACCTGGTTAATTAATCATGTAGCATCAACAGATCAGGATATAGGTAAACATATTAATTCAGTTAAATAGAAGGAGGAAATTAATTAATGGATGTTAAATATTTAAATCCAATAATTGCAGCAACGGATTCGGTTTTTGAAACTATGTTATCTCTTAAGCCTGAAAAAGGAAAGGTGTCTTTTCAGGAAGAGTTAATAACTGATAAGGAAGCTAATGTTATTATTGGAATGACTGGAGATATAAGAGGATCAATTGTTTATAGTTTTTCTGAAGAAATGGCATTAAAAGTAGTGGAAGCAATGTCTGGCATGAAAATGAATACACTAGATAAATTTGTTACTTCTGCTATGGGAGAATTAGGGAATATAATCAGTGGTAAAGCTACTGTTGGTCTATCAGAACAAGATCTTGAATGTGATATTGTTCCACCCCAAATTGTCACAGGAAAAGAAATAAATATTACCTCTGAAGCTGATTCAGTGCTTATGGTTAACTTTAACACTGATCTTGGTGATTTCGATGTTAGTTTTGCCATAAAATAATTTAAATAAATTAAAAGCTCCTGATGGGGCTTTTTGTTTTATCAAGCAGGATTATAATTCTATCTCTAGAATAATAAATAATAACAGAATCAAAATAAGAAAATGGATTTTAAATAATTTATTGAGATGGAGGCAGCAATTATGGAAGATACTTATCAATATAATAAATATAAATTTGTAGAGAAACTTTATACACCAATTGGAATCTTAATGGCAGGTATTTTACTCCAATTTTTTTATCCAGGAATAGGTTTTTATCAAAAACTCTTAATTTATCTAGTCTACCTTTCAGCTTTACTTTTATTTACTTTTGATACCCTACCCGTTATTATCAGCAGCTATAAGGTTTGGGGTAAAAAAATAATTTTAACAAATAGAACAATAGTAGTCAAAGGCAATAATCATTTAAAAACCAAAGTTGTAAATAGAAAAGATATAGAAAGAATTATTTTTAGGTCTTTAAGAGGTGAAGATGTAGAAATACCACATTCCAGAAAACTTGAGGATATAGATGATAAACTTTATGAACTGGCTGGGAGAAAGTTTGTGATAAAATATGATGAAGAAAATTCAGGTGATATAAAAGCTGTAAATCATGAAAATGAACTAGTAATTTATTTAGAATTACTTCCTGCAAAATTTATTGAAGATTTTATAAAATGGTATCAGGCCGATATTGCTTTGGAATAATAATACAATATATTTATTTAACTCCATTGTTATAATGTCAAATTATCCGGTGGAGTTTTTTATAAACTATATTATCTACTGAATTACTGGATTGAATTATGTTAAGTATAAAAATTTTATATCTCCTGCCATCACCGGCCTTTTGGTTAACTGATAGATTTTTCGTTTATCAAGAAAGTGGTGTTAGTTCTATCTGAAATTTTTTAGAAGAAAAAGATTTTGATCAAAAACATCTTTCTGCCGAATTTACCTAAATTATGATTGTAGATCTTCTAAATCATAAAAGAAAGAAAGTATTTCAGCAATAATTGTATATAGTTCTTCTGGGACTTCATCACCAATATTTAATTCAGCTAGAACTTGGACAACATCTTTATCTTCTTTGATAGGGATGTTTTCCTTTCTGGCTTTTTTTATTATCTGTTCTGCTATACTTCCTCTACCACTAGCTATAATTTTAGGAGCCTGATCAGTGTTTTGATCATATTTTAATGCAACAGTTTTTTTTGTTTTAAAATGATCTTTATTTTTATCGATTGGCATATCTATTACCTCATTTCTAAAAGTGTTTGTCCAAAATTAATTAGAATTATATTTTAATATCTATATGTGTATAATGTCCTTCTTTGTCAATCTCATTTATTTCACTTAAAATAATTTTATTAAAAAAATCATCTTTTTCTTCTCCTAAGCTATTTAAATTTTTTATGCGAACATTATTAATAGTAAAGCCTTCCTCTTTAAGAGCTAAGTGAAGTTTCTCAAATCTATCTTTTATCAAATTTGCTGTTTCAGCACTTTCTGTAAAAAAAATAGTATTAATATGTTTATGATTAACATTAACTTTAGTCTTAATAGGACCAATGTTTTCAAATTCTAGGATAAAGGAAATATTGTAACTATTTTTATCTTTTAGTTTTGCACTGTTATTTTCTTCTTTCACAACTTTTAACATCAAAGAAGATAATTTATTTTCCTTTAGTTGAATAGGAATCTCTAAAGCAAGGATTAGTGGTGTGTTCTGACTTTTCTGCTGCAGATTAACTAATTTTTGTCCCAATAGATTATTTGCTATTTTTTCTTCATTTTCTCCTCCTATTTTATTAAAAAGAGAAAGTAATTGGTCTGAAAGTTCACTTTGAGCTGCTAACGATTTTGCGATTTGTTCAACATTGCTATTTAAATTTACTGCAGATTCATTTTTGCTAATTAGAGGGAATTTATTATTATTTAGATTGGCAAAGATTTGAGCTTTATCTTTTAAATTTTCTGTAAACTGATTTATATTCTGTTCAAAATGACCCTTTATTTCTTTGATTAGGTTTTCAGTTAGAGGTAGCTGATTATTTTCTAAAAATGCGAAAGCTTTTATAAGTGAAATTTTTTCAGAAGTACTTTCTATATTATTGTGGTTTATAAAATTAATTAAAACTTTAACTGTATTCTGATTAAAATTTTGGTTTAGATTATTTGATTTGCTTAAAATTATATTTTTTAGTTCTTGATCCAAGTTGTCATATTTGTTTAAAAGCTGAGAAAAAAGATTAATATTTTCAGGTTTAACATTTTGCTCAGCAGCAGTTTGAGTTTTAAGATCAAGTTTTGAATTTAAGACAGCAGGTTGTTGATTAGCTATAGGTAGATTTTGCTGACTAAGAGTATCAATATTAATTATAGAATCTTTAATTTCATTTAGATTAAGTTGTGAGAGCAAATTGTTTAGCTGTCCTAAGGATAATGAGTTATTCGAAGCTAAAAATTCTTCCAGTAAAGGGCTTAAATTGCCATTATTATTAAAAACTGAACGCAGTGCATTAATCAATTTTTCTGAATATGGAAGACCATTTATTTCTAAAAATGCAAAGGCCTTAATTATAGCCATCTTTTCATTATTGTTTATATTTGGATTAGTTTCTAAATATTGTAAAAGATTTGCAACAGTTTTTTCAGTCAAAGGTATTTCCATTTTAGCCCAGCTATCTAAAAGCATTTTTTGTGTATCATCTTCTAGGGAAGCTAAAAGTCTAAAAATTTTAGGTAAGAGCTCATCATTTTTATTTTTAATCTGGCTTTCATCAGTACTAATATTATCACTATTTAAAGTCTTTCTTAAAATACCAATATCTAATTTTCTAATTGGTGCTAGACTATTCAAATCCATAACTGCCACTCCTAGCTAAAAAAATTTACTTACTTCTGTATTTCTATAAAATTAATTGAATTCCTTTTAAATATAATATATTATTATAATAGAGAAGAAAAATATTTCAGAAACTAAATTTAAAAATTTAAATTAGGAGGAAAATAATGTCTCATAAATGTGGAAACTGTGGCTGTGGTTCTAATGATTGCGGCAGCATTGATTTAAGCGAAACTCAAATAGAAGAAATGATTGTAGAAAAAGAAAATCACAGTCGGGAATATACTGTTGAATATAGAATTAGTTTAGAAGAAATGGGATGTCAGGTTGAGGAGCTAATTGATAGAGTTAAAGCTTATACCGGTATAGTTGATGAGGTAGAGCTTACAGAAGAGGAATTAATTATTTCTTATGATGATCGTCTAGTTACACCTGCTGAAATTTCAGATTTAGTTCAATAAATAAGTTCTATAAAAGAAAGAGAGGGCTTAAAATGCGGAGCCGCGAAATAGGCTACTAAATTATTGATGGTTATATGAAGGTAGTTGAAGTGGAATTAGATTCCGAAGAAACTGTAGTTGCAGAAGCCGGGATAATATACTGGATGGAGATAATTTTTAATAAAATTGTAATCCTCTTAACTTGCAATACCTCCCTAGATATTAGATAATATATATTAATACCTATAAAAAATATAAAATTATTTAAAAATAGATAAGGGAGGTAAT
>Ga0247721_100149_pt1 | contig 30832 bp, 23 predicted proteins | sample MSEWel2017_08_16_FD_189089 | JGI IMG/M metagenome (GOLD analysis project Ga0247721, IMG submission 189089) | Subsurface sediment microbial communities from gas well in West Virginia, United States - MSEEL Well Study Marcellus 3H_2017_08_16 | ecosystem: Environmental > Terrestrial > Deep...
AAGAACTGAAGGCAACAAAATACAGAAATCAGGCAAAAGAGGTCAAGTTCAAATTATTAATCCATAATATAGACAGGGCAACTTCTATTTCAGTAATTATTCAAATGAGGATTTCTACAGAGCCATTCTGTTATTCTTTTAAATGATTTATCTTGAATATTTTGAGGATAACTAGTTATATTGTTGTCAATGACGATTACAGGTATTTTCAGTTTCAAAAATCTAGTTACCAAACTTTTCCCAATGAAACCGTCTCCTCCAGTTATCAGTATTGGTTTTTTTGATTTCATCTATTATCACTAGCATTAAATCCAAAATAATATCTTATTGTATCAATTAGATTATCCTAACCCAACAAATGATGGCAATCCTCCTAAATACATAATCAGTCTATAGGTAACTGCCATTACATCTGGGGAAATATTACTATTTTTATACAGTAGCATTTTTATTTGCTTCTACTTTCAACCAAAATTTCTCTAGAAACTCCATAACTTTCCCTCTGTTTAATTCTTCATGGCAAAATTGATTTCCATAATTTCTTAAACATCCATAACAACTAGAATTGCCCTCTTTTCCTCCACACGTACATTCTCTCATTTTCGTGTATGTAGTTTTAAAGAGATTGATTATTGAATCCTGATCTTTCGCAATTCTTTTTACATGCCCTGCACCACCAGGCACATTATCAAATATTAGAAGGGCTAATGAATCTGGTTCTCCAATATAGGGATATAAACAGCCATCCAGATCTTGTCTTTCAATATCGAAATAAATGCTTGCACCTTCCAATAAACCATAAAGAACAGAATACCAAAATCCCATGTCCCAATTATCGTAATCTTCAAAGCTTAATTGTAGTACATCCGTTTTGTATTCATGGCCTAAATGGTACCTCATCAAAGTACCTTCACATTCTCCACCCCAAGTATTTTCATGTGATGTCGGTGCTTTGTCGTTTCCTAAAATAGTGTATCCACATAATGGACAAACTTTAAATCCTTGCCCACCTGCATTATTAACAATCGCTAATTTACCATGATTACCTACCATGGCATTTATATTTAAATGACCTAGACTAACTGATAACTCTTTTTCTTTATTCACTTCACCCGAATAATATGTGCGTGTTGTGTAGGTTTTTTTAGGTTTTTTATTGCCAGGTTTCTTTGGTGGTTTCCTGCTGCTTATGAAGCCAAATTCTGGTACAACGAATGTACCTCTTATACCAGTATCTAGTGGATAACCACATGAATCACATACAGTTAATCCATCATTTGAAGTTGCTAGCACCCGTTGATACCTATGACATTTTTCACAAATTGCATATTGATATTTTGGCCATTCTCTATGAGGTATTTTCTTTAAATATCTACTTTGCCAAAGTTGTCCACCTGCAACGATTTCGCTTCCAGGAGCATATTCTGATAAAGCCATTCTAAGATCTCTACTTAATTCCAATTTATTTCCTGCATCAGAATGACTTATCAACTGAAGCTCTACAACATCTATGGGGAACCCATACCTGGGAATTACGTTATGTGCTGAAAGATAGTTTATCAAAGGGCGTTTTTTAATAGTATTAATCATTCTTAGAAGATAGTCGGATTTTTTTCCTTCACTAATTTTTTTATTTCTAGATGTTGACAATATACCTATATCAGATTCGACTTCTTCTTTTGCTTTTAATAATACACCATTATTTTCATCATAAAGACCTGAAACCCATCCCCAACTATCGAGATTTAATTTTGAATGTAAGTTTTGAGGAACGATTTTTTTAATTGATTCTAACAGATCCTTTGGTTCTGATTCCAGGTATTCCCTTAATTTTTCGGGCCCGTTTTTATTTGGATTAAAAAAGAAGTCTTCTGTCTTTTTGAACATATCTGAATTCATCATCCAGAATTTAGCAAGTGCTGTTGCATAAACATGTCTTTGAACAATGATTTCATTCTCTATTTCAAAATGAGGTGTACTCACCATACCTGAGACCATCTTTATTGGATCTGCAAAATATGTCATATCATGCGAACGCCGTCTGCAAAATGTCAATACAAAAGCTGTAGAATCAGTACGTCTCCCAGCTCTTCCTGCCCTCTGTACATAGTTTGATGCTGAGGGAGGAACGTTTAACAGGAAAACAGATTCTAAATCTCCGACATCAACTCCAAGTTCAAAAGTAGTAGAACAACTAAGGACATTGATATCTCCATTGATAAACCTAGACTGATAATCTGCAGCAGTTTCACTACTTAGCTGAGCAGTATGTTCTTCAGCTTTCATCCTCAATGGTTTCAATTCGGAATACAAATTTTTGTAGTGGTCATCTTCATACATTTCAGAAGGATTACATTTTTCGAGCATTCCATTGCAACGATAGTTTGGACAAATATTTTTCAAATTCAAATGAGTCAGAGTTTTACATTTATTGCAGTAGTACCATTGCAATTGGTCTCCATCTTTAATTTGCCACAATTTATGATTGATTTGGAAACCAGTTCCTTCTGAGTTAAGTGCGGTTTCTATCAAATGTTTGTCCCATATTAGTTTATTCAATCCTTTTTTCCACATATTTGATAGCAATTCAGTACAATTCTCTTCACAATTTGTTGAATTGATTTTATAGTATAATCTTTGAAGAAAATCTAATCTACTATTTAGTCCACCTGAGGGAGTCCAGCCTTTTATGTTTCTATCTTTTGATGAACCCGTATGCCTGAAATATCGTTTTTGATTTTTGGGTTCAAAAAAGGAATCGTAAGGGTCGATAGAATCAGGAAAAGTAATAGCACCGTAATCCCTGAAGTCATTTAATAATATTTGGTATAATGTCCATATTTCATCGTCAGTTAAATTCCATGGGTCTTTTTTTAATGGAGGTGGTGCACACCACTGACTTGGCTTTACTAATTCAAAACCCAGAAATCCCATATGTTCTAAACCATTCTTTCCATCAACATTCATTAATTCATACAACAACCATTTCCAAGCTTCATCTTCCAACTGTTGTAGACTTATTGATGGGAATAAGCTTAGTTCACGTATTTTTTTCTTAAGGGGAATTATAATATCTTCAATTTGCCACTGATTATCAATTATTTTTTGCTTGTTTTCTTCAATAGTTTGTAATATGAGATGCCTTCGCAATATTTTAGAGTATGTTCTGTTTAAGAAGGGAGCAAAAAAAGCTGCATCCTGTCTATTATCTGAAAAAATAAGTAATTGCCTTGAATCTTTTTCCATTATAGATTTTTCAGGCTCATCTTTTATTGTTATCCATTCATTTTCATCATCCTGAGAATCTTTTTCCAAGATATCAACTGTTGATTCTTTATCAGGTATTTGTTGATATAAAGAAGTAGACAATACACTTGCGATTGCATCTCTGCTTTGCAAAAAGCGAGTTACAACAGAACTCTTAGTATTTGTTTTTGAACAAGCAGGACATTTATGCACCATTCCATTTCTAGAGACAACTTTTGTCAAAGGAATATAATCTGCTTCATTACATTCGCAAAGTGAATTAACGAGATTTATCTTGTCGATTGCTCCACATTTTGGACATAGATAATATTTATCACTTGCTCTATTCTCTATCTCCTCTTCATCTTCATTAATAGGAACTAATTCAAATTCATTATTCATGAGTAAATAATACTCAAGAGAACTTTCATTTTCATAATATGATTTACTCGGCTGTTTGAGGACATTTTTTCCATCATCATTTGACTTTTTACCTACAATGTAGACTGATCCACAATTATGACAATTACCAATTTCAAATACTGGATAATTTATTCCATTTTCTGTTACACATTCCATTCTTTGCAAAAACAATTGTTTTTTTGGATAAAACCCTACAAAAGCCCCTTCCATCGATTTTATGAATAGATGGTATCTAGCTGGTAAAAGAGGTTGATCATTGGGATTATTTCGTGCTTGGTTAGCAATGTCAACTAATGAAACCAGAATTTCTTCAGAATTACTATTTTTTGGAAATATTTGTCTTGCTGTTTTTGAAAGAACTTCACTATTTTTTTCTTCAATTGTTTCTTGTAAGGAGATTAAATTTCGATCACCTTTTAAAATAAAATAAAGAAATTTCTTATAATCTCCATCTGAATCTGCTTTTGCCTTTTCAACAATTTGTGAAGGCACTTTGTGCATCACTGCTGAACTCGCAAGTTGCTCTAATTTATTATCTGAAAAATCGGAAAGTATTTCCTGCCATTCAGAATATAATGTTTCAGTAGGTAAGCCCCAACATTTACCAACAATCCTATCTTCATCAATTGCTTTTACTATATCTTCAGTTTCAAATGGTTCACTGAAAAGACCCGATGCAAATTTAGCAATGTCATCGGGTGTTTCATTTTCATTGCCTAAAGTAGCACTTGTAGCAATACATGTTAGTTCATTTGCTCTTGTAGAAATGCGTTCCTTTAATCGCCGAAGTAACATTGCAGTCTCAATACCCTTTGCACCACTGTAGGTATGGGCTTCATCAACAACTATGAATTTCCAGTTATTTGAGAACTCACCATCAAAAAAGACATTGTCTTGAGGCCTTAGAAGCAGATATTCCAACATTGCATAGTTGGTAAGCAAAATATGTGGTGGATTTGCTTTCATTTCTTCCCTTGATATCAATTCGTTTGCCAAGGGTTTTTCTTTATACATCTTTTGGAATAGTTCTTCAGCACTTTTTCTTTTTTCCTCTGTTTCTCCCGTATAACGTCCAAATGTTATTTCAGGATAATTTGCCAGCAATTTACGAAAACGTTTTAGTTGATCATTTGCAAGTGCATTCATTGGGTAGAGAATAAGAGCACGCACTCCAGGATTAAGTGTTCCATGTTTCTTTTGTTCAAATAAGTAGTTCAGTATAGGTATGGTAAACGTTTCGGTTTTTCCACTTCCAGTTCCTGTTGCAACTACAACATTTCTTTGATGCTTAACAATTTTTTGAATTGCGTTTTGCTGATGTGAATACAATGGTCTATCAATTGGCAATGAGTTGGAATTTAAATTAATGAACTCATCCGATAGTATTCCTTTCTTTACTAGAACATTTAATGTATCTTCTTTTTTAAACGAAGGAGTTGTTTCTAAAATAGGCCCTTTTACAAAATCTTGTGGTTGCAATTTTGATAAGAATTGATTTTGCAAATCAGAGTCACTGAGTTGAAAAATATTTGCAAGGTAAGACGTATATTTATCAGTTATATATTTTGTAGTCTTAATAGGATCAAGTGACATTCATAATTCCTCATAACTCTATGTCTTTAATTTTTTGTTGAATAGATTTCAATGTCGAATCATTTTGAAAAGTTTTGTGTTGTATTAATGATCCCAGTTCTCTAGCAATATCATTAAATTCATTAATCTTATTCAAATGTTTTATTATCTGATTGAAATCAATATTTTCTTTATTTAATCTCATCAAAGAAGCAAAGTACATCTTTTTATTTTGATAATTTTCAATAAACATATACGTTAATATTTTTAAAAAAACTTTATTAGAAAATAAATCAAATCTTTGTTGCTTTGCTTTTAACAATAAATGATTGATAATTGTAAAACATTCACTATTTAGTAAATCAGTTTTTGTGAAAAATAAATCATCAAATACATTTATTGCTTCTTCAATTTCTTTGTCAGCCAATATGTTTAATTTGTGTAACCATAAACTTTTGAGATGGTCATTTTTACGATATGCATCTTTTAAGAGACTTATACCATCGATATATCTGGCTTCATCGTAGTATTTATTAAATTCTTCAAGAGGTTTTTCATTATCGATATCAATAAGAATTTCTTTACTATTCGGAATATTTTCCCCTGGAAATACCAATGGAGTCCATCCATCTGATTTTGTAAAATGAAGCAAGTATCTACCAATTTGAATATCACTTTCAGTCATTTCAAAAGTAATAGGACTTCTTTTATTATCGATATTTTCTTGATGTAACAGTTTTTCATGGCCTGACCCTAGTTTCCAGAAAGCTAATGTTTTATCCTTAGTGGTTCCTTCTTCAGACCATTCAATTTTAAAAATACGTTTGTCCTCTTTTTTGTCTATATAATGTCTAATGTTGCTTATTTTCCATTTCTGAACGCCAAATAAATCGACATCTTCTATATTATCGTTTCCATAAACATCAAAACTAAAATTCATGATACTTTTTTCATTGGATCTTATTGTATCAGAAAACTTCGATAAATCAAATTTACAGATTCCTTTTCTTAATATCGTTTCCTCATATTGTTTTGTAGGTCCTAATTCCAACTTACATTTTCCATTTATTTCAGGGAATAAATTTACAATTAATATGGGGTTGGAATCTGAATCAAATAGCACTTCTTCTTCAACTTCAACATAATCACTGAATTCTGATTCGTATTTTCGATTATTTAGACCTTCAATACTCCATTTCAATTTTGGCATATGAAATTCAACAGGTATTTGTATAGGACTTTTAACATCGACAAATATTCTAAAATTTTCTTTTAGATAATCTTCTGATGAAGTTGTTTGCAAGTGATAATCGGTGTTATTTATTTGTTTGACTATATTTTTTGAGCCAATAGGTACAATTTCAGAAGTTTTCAAATACAAATTTATTTCATATGGACCATCAGTTTGTGGTATATATATTCCTCTATCAAATTCAAAACTAATAGGAGGAATGAAAACTACGTTAAATTCGTAATCTATACCTTCTATATCATTTGTTATTCTTATATCGAAGTTGCCTACAGCATTATTTCCAAGTAATGACTCATCAGATAGTGGAATTACACAGGTTGAATCATCTGGATATTCTAAAATATTTTCATAATCATTAAGTTTGGAATAGATGGGTTTTTGAAGTGTGGTTTCTCCACGATATGTAATATATAGATTCCAATCAGCACTATCAAGAGAATTTTCAGTTTGTATTTTTATAGATGGAAGTTCGCCAGAGTAAACTGGATTGCCATTAGAAGTGACAGAATTCAATAAATTCCCATTAACAAGTTTAGGCTTTAAATTCCTCTTTTCTGACACTGGTAGATGAAGACGATTCAGCTCTTTATCTTCTATAAAAAGGGGTTTTTCTGTATCTTGAATATTTACTGCAAAATATCTATATCCAAACCAACTCCCAAATAGGTCTCCTTTCTCAAAGATCAAAGATTCTGGCTTTAAATCATATTGTTTTTCTGCAACGACTATTATTGTATCTTGTGGTAATGTTTCTTTTTGTATTATTTTTTTACTGTCATATTCAAAAGCAAATAGAAGGCTATCTGTATGAAAACTACTTTCAAAGTCCCAACTTTGGAGTCTTTTACTTCCATTTAGTAACCTGAAAAAATACCTAGTTGCAGGGAATTTTAGTTTTATCTTTTTCTCTTCAGTTTCAATGTAGCTACCGTTGCGATAAGCAGAAATTTTTTCTTTATAGATGTTATTCTGTTCATCACTGATTTCTAATATAACCTTATTTATGTATTCATCAAAGATAGTTTGCTGTGGCAACACTAAAACTAAATCATCTTTATAATCAAATTTAATAATTGGTTGTCTAAACCTTCCGTGTTTGTTTATTGAAGTTGTACTATTGCTACTGGTTTTTGTAATATTTTGAGGATTATTCCACCAAACTATAAATGCATCTATAATTCGTTCTGATAATTCAATATTGTCTTTTTTTTGTGAAAGTGTTCCTTTTTGGCCAAATTCTAGCATCAAATAGGAGTTATAAAAAAAGCAATCTGCTATTTCATTTCCATATAACAAAAATCTCCTTATTGATTCACTAATATACGGAAAAGCTTGTGGGATTGAATTTAGATTTTCTTGGTCTGAGATTGATAGTTTCTTTTTATTTATGAGTCTAGACGAACCCTTTTCATTTATCCTTAATCTTTGATTGTTATAAGCCCTTTGTTTATTTAGATAAAACTTAATCCCTTCATAATCCGTACTGGGCAATTCGTCTTTCCTTTTAATTAGGACTTGGTCAAAATACTCTTCCAAATTTGAATTTGGGATCATTCCATGGATTAATATGTTTGAAACATATCTGAATGCACTTGGAATACTGAATTTTGGCAAATTATTTTCATGTAAATATGAAAAAAACAATTTTCCAATATTTGTTTTTTGAATAGCATCCAACTTTCCGATACTTTCTTCTACACTAGACCAAAAATCACCATTTTCTGAATTATATTCATATATCCCTTTCCATACTAAAAAATGAGATACAGAAGCCTTTGCATATTGCTTTAAGTACTTTATCCCTCTAATAGATAAGTGCTGTTTTATCAAATTGCCTATATGTTCTACCTCTTGAGGAGTAAGAACATTTTCGCCTATCAAGGTTATATTTTGTGTTCTATTATGCAATATCTTTTCACATTCTGCTATTTTAGAACAATTTTCAATCATATCAAGCACTTTTCCATTTAGAGTTTAAATTTTAGTTGTATGTACCTACAGTTTGATTAATTTACATATAAATGTAACGATTTAAATCTGTGATATCAGAATAATAAATAATCCGACTACAAACCTTTGCGGTTTATATCTTATATTGCATACCTACCCCACCTTCCATCAATTCACATAAATTTATCTATCAGTAAAGAAATATGTTTGTTAAAATATATGGTAAGTGGGGATGAAGAATGACATTAATTGAGAATCTGCAATCAAGTGCACAAACAGGATATTATACAAAATTGATTTTGAATACAGGGAATGAAATAGAAGGATATATCGATACTATTACTTCTGATTCTCTCATTTTAACTAATGAAGACAATATAGCAGGAATAAAATATGATGCTATAATATTATGGCAATTGTTTCCAAACAGCTGTTGTAATGAAGAAATTGTTGAACAAGATACTTCTACAAGCAATGATTCTGAAGATGTTGAAAATGAAAATAACTCATTTTATGAAAATGAGATTGTGAAAAAGATAGATGCCTTTGCAAAAAATGATTCTATTATCACTTACCTTCATCCCAAAGATCAACCAATTACTCAGGTGCCAGATATATTAAAAGTTTCAAAGGATGATGAGAAATCAATATGGGATAGCATTTTTTCAAAATACCAGAATGCAATAAAGCAAGATGATATGGAAAAAATAGAGTCTCTCTCAATAGAACTGGAAAAACTAAGTGACCAATATCCAGAATGTGCTACCATTGCCTATAGTACTGGTTGCCTTAAATTAAAAGCACATAACTATTCCGATGCAGGAAAATATTTCGATAGAACTTTTGAAATTGATAATAGCAAAGATTCCCTATACAACGCTATTTTTTGTCATCTTGTTGCAGGAGATAAAGATAAAGCATTAGTTGATATTGCAAAGTATTTCTACGAAGGAAAAACAACATCTCATGAAAAACTGTTCTTTGAATTTGTTATATTAAGCCGAAATCAGCATGAATATGCATTATTCTTAGAAATTATCCAGAGTATCCTTAATGAAATAGATTCTGATGAAGAATTCCGTGAACAACTTTCATTGCTTGTAGGATCGACGATATATGCGCTCCAGGATACCGATATACCTAACGATTACGTTTCCAATCTAAACATACTGGCCAAATCCGCTGCAGAAAATATTGAAATCGAGTCGTACATAGATATTATCAACGATATTAATGACGAATTGAAAAATTCGGAGGCTGGAAATCAAAACGAGGAATTCAATAGATGGCTGACCACTGATAAATCTGAAGTGACTGATCAGCAAGATGAGCAACTCCCAATAAATGAAGAACAACAAAACGATAATGAAAATGTTGATGATGATAAAACAGATTTTGAACATAACTATCTATATCCAAAATTCACATTTGGATTAAAGAAGGGTATAATATACCGCTTTATCCCAGTTGCACATAACGGAAACATCGGATATGGATTTATGGAGGATAGTCAATCAAAGAAGGAAGTTCATTTCAGAAATGATTCAATTATCGGAAATATTCATTTAAACACTCTCTCAGAGAATATTCCAGTGTTGTATAAATCAATTCTTTCAAAGGAAATAGAAGCTTCTGTTGATTATACAGCGTCGGTAGTAATCTCTATAGATATGCTGGACAATCTATGGGATTTAGCCACCCATTTTGCACATGAAAAAGATTATCGTAGTGCATTACTGGAAATTGAAACGATTTTGCAATATGATCCAGATAATAATGAAGCTCAGGATAAAAAGAAACGATGGACGAATCTCTACAATAAACATTCAACTCCATATGATAAAATAAAGCTGAATCCAAATACTGAAAAGGAGTGGGAAGATTATGGAAATTGTATGATTGATAGAAAGATGTTTGCAGAGGCAATTCATGCTTTCACACATATATCTGGTAATCCAAATAAATCAAGTTCATGGTATAATAAGGGTATTTCATACCTGCATAATTTGAACTATGATGATGCAATTGAACATTTTAATACTGCAATTGAGAAAAATAAGTATTACTATCATGCAATTTTTGCCCGTGGGTTGGCCTACTTGAGAGATGAGCAGTTTGAAATGGCATTGAAAGATTTTGATGCTACTCTTAAGTTACGTCCTGATTATGTGCCTGCTTGGTCACATCGTGCTCTTGCCATGCAGTTTTTAGACAATAATATAGAAGCAGAGAAGAGTTATAATTGGGCACTTTTACTCGATGAAAACAACTGGACCATACGTGCTTGGAAAGCAGGTTTGTTAATTAGAATGAATAAGATCGTTGAAGCAATGAAAATTATAGATGATGTACTTGAAAATCATCAACCTAAAAATGCTGCTATTCTTTTTGCGAAAGGCTACGCATTGCAGAAGCAAAATCATTATTCAGAAGCTTTGGACTATATCGAGAAAAGCCTGGAGATTGAACCTGATAATATCAAGGCATTGACAAAAAGGGCTTATGTAATTGCTTGTCTTGGAGAATATGATAGAGCCAAGGATGCTATAACAGAGGCGATATCCAAAAAGAAAACAAATTCAAAATCATGGTATTATAAAGGTGTTATAAATTATATGTCAGGTAATTATACAGCAGCACATGAAGCATTTAAACAATCTTTGGAATTAAAACCTGATGTATCTCGGGTAATTCATTGTAAAAATAAAGCAAAAAGAAAAATGGAATCTGCTAATCGAGCTAATAATGCTAAAGGGCAGGAATTGGAAGGTATAATTGGTCAAATTAATGATAAGTTTGGAGGATTGGGATTTCATGAATGAAATATTTTATATAAGAAACTACATTAGTTACCCGTATCTAGCGAACCAGGAGTTAAATCAATTACATTTTTATTTATTTTCATTTCTAAGGGTTTTTTATTTATTAACCCAAAAATTGTTTTATCGAATTTTAGTTTTTTGTTATCAATAAATGTTGTTAGTTTTTCTTTTTTATCTCTATTTTCTAAATCATGCAAACCTATTATTTCCCAACATTCCTCCATATCTAATTGTTTTAATTCTACAACATAAGAATAATCTTTGCTTTTACTATGAATTAATTTTTTAACATTATTATTTATTCTTTTTTCTATACCTTCGATTAAATTGTTACTAAGTACAATAAATATAGCTTCATTTATTTGGTTGTTTGTTAATGCAGCAAATATAGCCCTTATTTTATCATGATTGGACTTATTATCTAAAAGAAATTGAAATCCAATAGTATGTGCTTTATAATGAACCAACAAATCTATATTTTCAAATTTCAAATCATAGTGATTACGGTTTTTTATGAACACATGTTTGTCGCTTTCATTTATCCCAAAATTAGAGTTTAATAACTTAAGATAATTACTGAATGAATCTATCAATAATTCAGAGCTAATATTTGTATATTTTTTTGCATTATACCTTATGCCCTCTATTTCTGCTGTTTTCACTTTTGCATCCAAGAGATTATCTAATTTATTTTGTAATTCTTGATTTTTACCGTAGTTAACAAAATAAGTAGAAAAACGTCTGACAACTTCGGCTGCATCGTGTTTATTCACAATAAGGTTATGTATGTCATTTGATTTACAACTAAATATTTTCTCATTCAATGCTAATGAACAAGCCATTGCGATATCACCTGGTACACTCCCAAATTCCCAAAATAATTCGATTGCTTCTTCAGTGAATGGAAAAGTATTGACTCCATTAGCATTACAAGAGTCTATACATGGAAGTTGAATATTTCCATTTCTTTCCGACCAGAGTTCCATAAATTTATGAACCATTTTTTTTGAATCCTCAAAATCAAACCTATCTAAAATAATAGGCTCTCCATTTTTATCTGTTACAAAAGAAAATCTTCTTCCTTGTGATGTATCCTTTAAACTTTCTTTTAAATCTGTATATAAGTCACGTGTTATAGCAAAAACAACACAGGTATTACTCAAATCGTTAAAAAGTGACATTATAGTTCCTAACAAATTTCTTATTATTTCCCGTTTATTTCCTTTTCCACTTGATTCCATTTTCCTTACATACTCATCTACAGAATCTATCAATAGGCAAAACCCAATTTTGTTATTTCTATTATCAACTCTAATTTTGGTCATCAATTCTTGCATTTGTTTTAAATTTCTTTCTGAATTATTATAATCGACTAAATCATAATTATATTTTTTAAAAAAAGAATTTACACTTTCATTTTTGAGTATATAATTTGTTAAATCATCATCAGATATTGTTTTATCTTTTAAATCTAATATCATTGACAATCTATTATTTTTCTTTTTTGAAACGTAATCTATATAATGCAACATTTGTGTTTTGCCTACACCTGGATGACCAATTACACATGTCATTATCGAATTTATCATTGCCATATTGTAAATTCGATTTTCAAAATCGGATAAGTAATTCTCAGCTAATTTGCCTATCAATATCTTTCCTGTATTTGAATTTGTACGATGAATTTTAAAAGGCCTGTCACTTCTTAAAAGATTACAATATTTGCACATGTACCCAATTTCCTTATTCTCATATTTTTGAGGGTTTAGTAACCATCAAGCTTTTAAGATATCTTGCCATTTTTAATTTATTGTCAATGTAGTTAAATAATTTCTTTCTTTCCTTTATGTTAGTCATCTTTTTCACTCCAATTATTTTTTCAATATCATTTGATGTCAATCTTTTTGATCCAAGGGTGGGTGTATAGTCTATATCTTTATTTCTAAAATATCTGCTAATTTCTATAAATTCATTTTCATATATTAAAAAATCTTTATCTTTATATTCATCATACTCTTCATCTGTAATATATATAAATAAACAGGCATTTGAAATTCCTTTGAGCAAATTATTTGCCACAGATTTGAAATCTATTTTCGGAATTTTAGTCCCATCTACAAATTTTAGTTCCACCTCTTTTTTGTTGCCGTCAATAGTATATCCTACAAACAAACCCCTTTCACCACTATTAATTGAAAATTCTAATGATAAAAAGTAATCTTTGAATGATTCATATAATATACCTTTATCTTTAAATTGCCAATTCTGATTTCCAATAAAATCTTTCAATAAACTTTCATATTCATCTTTTTTTATGATGTAATCTATATTATTCCATAATTTTTCTCTGTAATCTAAAGTTGGATCTGACTTGTTTTTCAAAAGAATTGTAGCCATTTCATATTCAGATATTTTTAATGATTTTTCTTTTGTTGTGGTATCATTATATTCACAAACTTTTTTATTTAAACATTGGCTACAAATTTTTGTTAAACTCCCAGGAGTCGAGGCAACTCGCCAAGCTAAATAGATTGCTTCTTTTGAAAAAGGATAATTTCCGAAATCAATCTCTTCCAAATTGTTCCTTTTAGCCCATTCTTTCATTGAAACAGTTACAAGCTCATATGCTTCCTTTTCTTTTAATGATCCAAATTCTATAGGTTTGTCATCAATTCCATTTGGTACCAAGATTCTACGACGTAAGGTCTGATCCCCGCTTATAACATCACGAAAAATATGATACACATCTTTCGTCAAGGCAAAGATTACAGCAGTATTATCAAAGGTATCTAAAATTAATCTATATGTTCCTAGTAAATCTACTACAGCTTTATCGCTTTCTACATTTTTTAAATCAACTATTTTTCTTATACATTCATCGACAGTATCAACACCGATAAATAATCCAAAATCTTTCCAATCTTCTTTTGCTCTAGAAAGTAAATAATTAATTTCCTGTTTTTTGTCGTCATAATTTTCCCCCTTAAGTACGACGTTATATTTTTCAGCCAGATCTACAAAATGAGTGTTTGTGTATATACTTTGAAGTATTTGTTCTGTTGTGGGGATTTTATCCTTTAAATTAAATATGACTACTATCCCATTTTTTGATTTTTCAATATTTGTCCTATATTCTAAATTCCACAAAAAATGTGTTTTACCTGTTCCTGGATTTCCAACAATCGCTGTCATCAAAGAGTCAACTAAACATGTTTCAAAAACTTTGTCCATCAGGGATTTTAACTCTGTAGCCTTTGTGCCAACTAATAATGACTTGTTATATGGATTTGAATTATGGAACGAAAATGGTGGGTCCTGCTGTAGAGCTTCCACGAATGATGAAGTTTTCAAAAAATCAACTCTTAAGGAATTTTATATAGTAATATCTGTTTTTCCCTGTATCAATCCATCCAGCATCTGTTTCACCAATTGGAGTTCCAACTTCTAAATCAACAAAATTCTGTTCAAAACATTGTAAAACGAAGGAATCAAATTTATCTGCTGATATGTTCATTTTTTTGCATACTGCCTCTTTTAATGGAGGTATTTTAATTGAATACTGTAAATTGTTGTTTAAATTCATAGCTTCTGCATGTAAGACAGAATAAAATGAATTGATATCTATGTCCCATTCTATTCTTTTTGTAATATTGAGCAAGTAATCAAGAGTAACTATATTTAGTCCATCTCTTAGGATATCGATATCATTAAACCCTTGTGAATTAAGTTGTGACTTTAATTGATAAAACGTATCAGATCTGAGAATTCCACTTTGATCTAATCTATTTTTATTTATTTCTTTTAGTAACTTTCCTGTATTCTTAACATTACAATATTCGTCTAATTTTCCTTCTGTTTTATTTAGGATATTCTGTTGGAAGACTTTTTGTTCATCCATTTTTTTATCTAAATTGCTTAGTAAAGATGCTAATTCAGATATTATATGCTGTTGCTGATTAATTTCCTGCTTCATCAATATTATTTCTGATTTTAGCGATTTTACTTCACTAGCTAATTGTGCTGTATTTTTTGATTTAGCATTACTTTTCTTATTTGGCAATGTGGTATCAATTGCTTTCTTTAAATTATCTTTAGATATTTTCTCATTCCCAATTAACTGTTCTATTTTATTTTTTATCGTTTTTATATCATCATTTTCCTCTATGTCAATTCCTAATTCTTTTGCAATTATTATCAAATCATCCTTCTTTTTTAATGAATTTATTTTTGCATACATCGACCACATACAAGCTTTATTGTATATTATTTCAGAATCCAATGTGTTTTTTAGTATCCATACCTTTATTGTCTCTATGATCCCTTCTTTTTTTTCTTTTGATTCGAATCGTCTTCGTTTGTCTATGGGAACACTTTTTAAAATCTTGTCTTTTGAGAGGGAACTTAAAATAGGATATATTTGGAAATATTTTGTTAAAAGAAAGAGCTTGTTTAAATCATCTGTAGTATTTGAATTAATAATTTCGTCAACTATCTCTTTTTTTGACAAATTTTTAATTTCGTTTTTTACGCCGACATCTTTAGCCATTTTAGAAAGAGATTCATCATCTAATTTTTTTATTTGTCTTTTTAATTCGTCAGTATTAGGTACATTGGAATTCTCGCTCATATTTATTCTATTATCTATCAAATTATTTATTTATTGTCCTTTTAAAGTAGTCTAAGCTTTACTCATAAAAAGAATTTCATTTAGATTAGTTAATTACGTGTATATACAACAAAATTAGGTAGGATAAATTGATGAAACAAATACATGAGTATATCGAATGTTTTTGAATATATTTTTTGAAAAATAGCAAGCACAAAATTATAGTACAGAGATTTCCGATTAACCCCTCTTCTCAGTCAAACTAAATAACAATATTTATATTTAATTAAGATAAATTTAGTTATATGAGTACCTTTAGTAATTTCACCCTGAAACAGGAATATGACCGTTTGATAGCTGCTGGTGACAAACTATCCGAAATAGACAAGTTGATCAACTGGAAACCATTTCGTACCATACTGGAATCTATGTATATCAACAGGACAGACAAAGGTGGTCGACCTGAAAATGATGTTGTAATGATGTTCAAAATGCTTGTGTTACAACAATGACATGGTCTTTCGGATCCAGAACTTGAACGACAATGCATTGATCGTATTTCATTCAGAAAGTTCCTGGGTCATGTTGAATCAGAGATTTAACAGGAGTTGCAGATTTTCAATCTGCAACATTTTCCAAAACGAATACCTGATGACACAACTGTATGGTCATTCAGGGAGAGGATTGCAAAATTGGAACTGGAAGAACAAATATGGGGAGAACTACAAAGACAGATTGATTGTAGAGGATTGGAAATTAAAAAGGGAATGATTCAGGATGCAACCTTTATTGTTGCAGAACCAGGACATGCCAATCAGGAGAAAATGAGAGGTGATGAGGCAAAAACAAGAAGAAGCAGGGATGGGAATTGGTCAAAAAAAGGTGGCAAATCATATTTTGGGTACAAACTGCATACGATTATTGATAAGGAGAATGAGTTGATTCGAAGGTTTGAAACGACTGTGGCATCAGTACATGATTCACAGGTGGATCTGTCCGAAGAGGGAGAAGTGGAGTATAGGGATAAGGGATATTTCGGAGTGGCGGCAAAGGGATTTGCAGCAACGATGCAAAGAGCTGTAAGAGGAAAACCATTGAATATCAAGCAGATTATGACAGGATTAGTGTACAGAGGATGCCCTGTGAAAGGGTGTATGCGGTGACAAAAGGCGTATTCAAAGCGGGAAAAGTGATGGTTACGACAGTGAAACGAGTAAATCTAAAAATGATGGTGACGGCGTTTTGTTTCAATTTGCATCAAATGAGGACGTTAAAAAGAAAAGGGGTGATGGCCTGAGAGCGGAAGCTATCTAAAAATAAGTAGAAATTCGGCTCTGTAGAAACCCTTTCCTCTAACTTCCACTAATACATTATTATTTTTATAAGAAGAGGTCCCCAATGTGATTTTAACCACAAAAACACAAAGGGGATGAATGTGTTTTGTTCCAGATTGGAAATCTGGAACTCCCATTAAATCTGTGATTTAATGGCATGTCAAGCGATTACTTAAACTTTATCGATACAGCTATGTCTGTAGCTGGAAGATCCCGTCTTCCAATCTATAGTTGTAAATATTCCAAACGAAAATATACTCAACATCAGTTACTGACATTGGTATTGATTAAAGAGTATACAGGTAATGACTATAGAGCAGAAGCCATCATACCTGTAAGATGTCGAAAAAGGAAGAAGATCAAAGGAAAATACCGTCGTAAAATGAGAGATGAGTTTGATGAGGACATCTATCATTACAGAAACCTGGTAGAGACGATGTTTTCTGTTTTGAAAAGGAAATATGGGGAAGAACTGAAGGCAACAAAATACAGAAATCAGGCAAAAGAGGTCAAGTTCAAATTATTAATCCATAATATAGACAGGGCAACTTCTATTTCAGTAATTATTCAAATGAGGATTTCTACAGAGCCGAGAAATGATTGTTGAGGTATACCAGGGAAGATTTGAAAAGAAATCTGAACGATGTTGTCATCTATTGTTGTCGGTTTTACTTCCCTGGTGTATATAAAAGATGGTTTTCTTTTTATAAAGGATTATGTGAAAAGTTGATTTTTTGCAGATTTTCATATGCGCATAGTCTTCCATTGCTAGCATCAACTTGATGTATGAAAAAAGGATTAACTATTCAAAGTAAACAATCAAAAATTGTAGTTAGTAATAGGACTATCTATAAATTTTGAGTGCTCCGATCGGGATTCGAACCCGAGTCACAGGAGTGAGAGTCCTGTATGATTGGCCGTGCTACACTATCGGAGCGCATTGGCATGTGGGCACAATTCTAAAGCAATTTATGCTATATTAAGCTTTTGTAAAAACAAGAAGCGGGGTTAGGCAAACATCCCGCTTGCTGTGTTCTGTTCTTCTTCAGTTGTGACTTTGTTGAAGGCCTCAGTCAGATCCTTCATGGTGATCTGTTCGCCTCTGCGACGCAGGACAAACATCCCTGCCTCTTTGACAATGATCTTGAGGTCTGCTCCGCTCAGGCCGTTGGCCATCTTAGCAAGTTTGGTCATATCCACATCATCTGCAAGATTCATATGGCGGGTGTGGATCCTGAAGATATCCTCGCGAGCTTTCTCATCGGGTATTGGGACCTCGATCACCCTGTCAAACCTTCCCGGGCGAAGAAGTGCCGGGTCAAGCAGGTCTATACGATTTGTGGCCGCTATGATCTTGACCTGGCCGCGTGGCTCGAATCCATCCATCTCGGACAACAGTTGCAGCATTGTACGATTTACTTCTGCAGAACCTGTGGTGCCGTCATGGGTACGCATTCCGCCCACGGCATCGATTTCATCAATAAACAGTATGCACGGGGATTTGTCCCGGGCCATCTGGAATACATCTTTTACAAGCCTTGCTCCTTCTCCGATGAATTTCTGGACCAGGTCCGAACCGGACATACGTATGAAACTTGCATGTGCACGGGATGCCACTGCTTTGGCAATCAGTGTTTTTCCTGTGCCGGGGTCACCGTACATAAGGACACCGGATGGGGGTTCGATACCGATCTTATCGAATAGTTCGGGTTCGGTAAGAGGCATCTCTACGGATTCGATAACCTCGTTGAGGACGTCATCCAGCCCGCCTATCATATCATAATCTACATCAGGGGAACTGATAACTTCCATTATCTGGGCGCGCATGTCGGTTGCTTTGCGCATTACTGATACAATGGAAAATGCAGCATTGATGGATACTCGCACACCTGGTTCGATTTCATCCTTGAATTCTGCGGGGATCTGTGTAACGACTTCCTGGTTGTTGCCATGCTGACGGATAAGCGCCATATCATCTTCTGTTTCCACGACAGTTGCAATGAAAAGGGGGGGTGATGTAATACGCTCGAGTTGTTCCTTGAGTTTTTCCATTTCCTCGAGGTAGTTGTTTGCCAGCATATTTGCTTCAAGAAGCTTTGCTCTCATAGATTCACTCTGGACTCGTAGTTCTTCATTTTCCTTTTTGAGTGATTCGATCTCAGAGTCCATCTCCTCTGCAGTATCAACAGTGTTATTGGTATTTTCAATAGGAGTATTTGCAGTTGCATCGGACATAATGCGTCCCTATGCATATCATCGAATATAAATCCACTCCTGTTTTCAGGTATTATCTGGGCGTGTATTATGTATTTTCATCTATGTTTTTATGATTCTTATCTGTGTTTTTGCGCATATTGTCTTCCTATATGACCTGTTTCACACTTCTATACAGATAAAAACAACCCCTTTATTTCCATTGGAGCAAAAGGCAAGATATGATAATATTTATATCACATTGTTCTCTTTGCTTGTTATGAATAAAGAGAAAAATGGGTCTTTAAATTGTTTAGTTTCATTTTATTGTTATTCACAAGTAAAAAACAGTTTAAAACAAATATATAACAAAAGACTTATATACGATCTTATCATACCAACTATTGCATATAATGGATATGTGTGAAACTGTAATAACGCTTCACAAATCAATCTAAACAATGCAGACCATAAATCTGAGGGGATGAATGGCTTTGCACTCCATTACATCTGAGGGGATGGATGGACTTATGCAGAGGCTGAAAGATGAAGATTCGACTCGAGTTATTCGATGATGATGACAACGAGGTTGCCAGAGTCCAATTTGAAGGGGATACTTGGCAGAATCGCTCGATCCAGTTTATCAACATGTTCGGAGAGGCGCAACCTCCATCGGAAGAATCTTCATCTTTTAACCTTTCTTCACAATCACAAAACAGTAATGAAGTAAATACTCCTTCACATTCCGGTGTTCAATATCCACCACAGCATCAACAGGTTCCGCCACAGATGGTACCTCCAAATTATCCGCCTGTGCCTGCACAACATTACTATAATCCAATGTATTACCCACCGGTTTACTACCCGTCGATGATGCCACAACCATTACCTCCCATGCAACCCACCACCCAGGCACCATCGATGTCCCAGCCACCTCATGTCCAGCAGGGACAGCAAGGTGGTAGTGTAAACCGGTCCTTTCCTTCTCAACAGGTGAATAAATCAAAATCAGATCCCTCGTTGACAATAAGTGAAAGACTTGAATTGTTCCTGAAATACGAGTTTCCACGTATGTGGGGTACTTCTCAGGAAATACAGCATCAGTATGAGCAAGTGTATGGCCCAATCAAACTGAGCACTGTGTCCACATACCTTTCCCGGATGTATCGTAAAGGTCTCCTCCAGAGACGGGGCAATCGCACCAATCGGGAGTATCTTTATGTGGGCGATATGGAAGAGCAATCTTCAGTTCATCAGTCTTTTTCTCCGGGTTACATCCAGAGGAATGATATTTAATATCTGAAACCTAATCTTTTCTCATGAACTCAGCAGAAAATTCTATAATAAAGGGTTTCGTGCTGGTTGCAATCGGCTTTTTTCTATTGTCCTTAGGTCTTATTATAAAAGCGATTTATGAAAATGCAGGTCACGCAGAATTTGGCGGGCTTGTGCTTATAGGTCCTATCCCCATTGTGATAGGGTCTTCTGAAGGTGTTTCCTATTCAATGCTTCTATTAGGACTTTTAATATTTGGGATTTACATTTTGTTATGGAGGACTAACCGTTGATCGGGAATATACTAGTTTACGGAGGTATGGTTCTTATTGGGTTTGGCATTTTCCTGATAATACGGGGTATCAGTGAACAAAATGTATTTCACAAAAAACAGTCGTTATCACAGGCACATGGTACTGTGAATGGAGTTCAAAAAGATGACAAGGGGGACTCTTTTCGCTCCAATGTCAAAAGTGGGGGAGTGATCATGATCGGCCCCCTGCCGATAATTTTTGGCTCAGACAGCAATACTTCTAAAAAGGCGATGGTGCTTGCCATCATTCTCATGCTGATTTACCTTTTGGTGGTAGTATTGGTATAATTATATACGTTTTCACAACAGATAGGATGTAGTATGCCGGAGTTTGAACTTGTATCAAACTACAGTCCGCGTGGTGACCAGCCACAGGCGATCGAAAACCTCTCGAATGGTATAAACGATGGTTTCACACACCAGACACTGCTGGGTGTGACCGGTTCAGGTAAAACCTTCACAATGGCAAATGTCATTCAAAATGTGCAGAGGCCTACCCTTGTAATTGCTCATAACAAAACCCTTGCAGCCCAGTTGTTTTCAGAATTCCGCGACTTTTTCCCGGACAACGCGGTGGAATATTTTGTCAGTTATTACGATTATTACCAGCCTGAGGCCTATCTTCCCACAACTGATACCTACATTGAAAAGGATTCTTCCATCAATGAAGAGATAGACAGGTTGAGGCTGTCTGCCACCAAGTCGCTTATGGAGCGCAGGGATGTGATTGTTGTATCCAGTGTGTCATGTATCTACAATCTGGGTTCTCCCAGGGAATGGCAGGAAATGTCCCTTTTTATGAAACCGGGGGATGAGGTTGACAGGAGCTGGATATTCAGTAAACTTGTAGATATCCAGTATGAAAGGAATGATGTGGAATTCACCCAGGGTACTTTTCGTGCCCGTGGGGACACTGTTGAGATTTTCCCGGCGCAGGATAATGTAGCAGTGCGGGTAGAGATGTTCGGGGATGAGATTGACAGGATATCCTATTTTGAACCACTTACCGGCAAGGTTGTACGTGAAGTGGAAGACGATATGCAGGTTGTGATATATCCTGCCAAGCATTTTGTTATGCCCCAGTCACAGATTGATCGTGCCCTTGTAGCTATTGAAGAGGAATTGAAGGATACAGTTGCCGAATTTGAAAAACAGGGTCAATTACTGGAAGCCCAGCGTATCATGCAACGCACAAGGTTTGATATCGAAATGATAGAAGAGCTTGGGTATTGCAGTGGTATTGAAAATTATTCCCGTCATTTTGATGGCCGCAAACCAGGTGAGGCTCCTTCTTCACTGCTGGATTTCTTTCCGGATGATTATTTGCTCATCATCGATGAATCCCATGTGACTATCCCGCAGATAGGGGGGATGCATAACGGGGATCGGGCACGCAAAAAATCTCTCATTGAATATGGGTTCCGTTTGCCTTCTGCCTATGACAACCGCCCTCTGAATTACAGGGAATTCGAGGAGAGAATCAATCAGGCTGTTTATGTTTCCGCCACACCTGCGGATTATGAGCTGGGATTGAGTGATCAGGTAGTGGAGCAGATCATTCGTCCGACAGGGCTGGTTGACCCACCAGTCCAGGTCAGGCCTGTGGCAAATCAAATCGATGACCTGATGGAAGAAGTCCGGAAGGTATCGGAAAGCGGTTACAGGACTCTTGTGACAACTCTGACAAAGAAAATGGCTGAGGATCTGACTGACTACCTGCTGGAGATGGGTATCAGGGTGCGATATATGCATTCGGATATTGATACCCTGGAGCGGGCTGAGATCGTGCGGGAATTGCGTAAGGGCACCTTTGATGTGCTTGTGGGGATTAACCTGTTACGTGAAGGATTGGACATTCCCGAGGTCGCTCTTGTGGCAATACTTGATGCAGATAAGGAAGGTTTTCTCAGGTCGGAACGCTCTCTTATCCAGACGATTGGCCGGGCTTCTCGGAATGTGGATGCTTATGCTATTATGTATGCGGACAGGATTACCGGTTCAATGTCCCGTGCAATGAGTGAGATGGAAAGGAGGCGTAATCTGCAACTGGAATTCAATCGCAAGCATAACATCACACCGACCAGTATCATGAAGGAAATTCAGCGTGAAATTGTGGAGGCTGAAGAGGTATCCACTCCTGCTACCGGAGTTGACATGGGTCTTTCCAAAATGGAGGCCAATAGCATGCTTATTGATATGGAGGCGGAGATGCATGAGGCTGCCCGCAACCTGGAATTCGAGGAAGCAGCCCGGCTGAGGGATGCTATCAGGGAAATGAGGGAAACCTATTCCCTGTAATTGTATTCTGTTGCTGGCAAAACCATGTGTTGTGGCATGGCCGAAAGGGTTATATCTAAAAAATACTATCAAGAGGTTGCAGTGAGCGTTGATGGTCTAGTGGCTATGACTGGGGCCTTCCAAGCCCTAAACCCGGGTTCGAATCCCGGTCGACGCACTTTTTCTTACAATCCTGTTTTGGACAAAGATATTTATTAGTAAGTATTTGATGTCTTTTCATTACAATAACAGATACCATTCTTGAAAAGTTGCATGAGAATGCCAATCCAACTGCTGTGGATGGTATGGAAAAGTATGGTATTTCACCAGAAGCAGTGGGAATTTCAATACCGGTTCTGCGCAGCATTGCAAAGGAGATCGGAAATGATCATGAACTGCCCCTCTCTCAGAGGATGTGGTCCTGCAAACACTGTCCCCTCGCAGGATTGCAGTGGTTAAGTTCAGGGGCAGCATTTCCGATGCCATCATTTCCATAAACGCAGTTATCTGGAGCAATTCCTGGATTCTCATGATGACATCCGCAAAGACAGGCTGAGCTATGACCCGCCCTGGGTTGCCGGATTTCCTGAAACGTCATGAGATTGCCACAAGGATTGAATGATATTTTTGCGCAACATTAATATCTATGTGTGCCCATGTAAGACCACTTTCCACACAGCCGGACGATAAGTACAGGTTGTAGATATGGAAATATGTGCAATACTTTTCAATCTTTTTGCGGGGGTTGCCCAGCCAGGCCAAAGGCGCAGGGCTTAGGACCCTGTCTTGTAGAAGTTCGTGGGTTCGAATCCCACTCCCCGCATCTGTTTTTTTTGGGTTACAGGTATCCTGAAAAATAGATACTCAGAATTTTAGAAAGTTAGTAGTTCAAATTTAAGTTCCTTCAAGATTGTTAGGAGACATTCTAAAATAATTATTTTTTTGCAAATCTAACAATTAGAAAATTATTATAACCAATACATCAGAAAATAAAAATAATGATTTGTTTTAATAAGGGTATAATTTGTTATTTGAAAAAGATGCGATAAAAGGTTTCTATGACCTTTTACTTTTTAGTACTTATTTTGGAATTGGCTGGTCAGGCGTGACACCATAGTAATTAGTTCTAGCCTTACCCCATGGACAACCATTTGGACCTGTTATCTTCAGTTCAATGTTCTGTAGTGTTTTACATAGACTGTTGCCAGCACGTGCACCTTTGCAGATGGGGCAGAGCTTTTCACAGAATATTGGAGCGTTCTGCTTTCATGGCTTCCATCATTTGCATTAGTTCCTGTACGGTTTTCCCACGGCTGTAATCAGGTGAACGGAGCATATCGCCAAGTTTCTTCCCTGCATCTTCGGCTGCCTGCATTAATTCTTCATCTTTTGTAACATCGGGAGTTGTTTCCAGGGTGATAGGGGCAACATCAGGTCCTTGTAGAAGGTAGGGTATGCCAACCTTGCAGGTTTCACCGTATCCGCAATAGTGGCAGCCAGCAGCACCTATTCCCTGAACATTGTCTACGACTTTAATCACGTTAGCGAAACAGATTTTATTTAGAACATCAGTAGCTGGTGCAGGATTATGGCCACCAAGACTCATAGTAACTGCAAGTTTTCCCCAAAGGATATCAGCTTCACGGTGCCTGAACTGATACCATCTTTCCATGAAAGAAAGCATCGCTGCGTTCAATGTGTCAAAATAGTTGACACCACCCAAAACATATGCGTCGGCTTCAACAATTTTATCACGCAGGGTTTCCATGTCATCATGTACTTTACATACGTTGTCCTCAACGCATGCCATACATGCGATGCATCCACCTATGTTTTTACCGTGCAGTGAAATAAGTTCATATTCACATCCTGTATTCTCCACGATCTTCTTTACAACTTTAATAGAGCCTGAGCGTGATTCTGCCCTTGGGCTTCCTGATATTCCGAGTATTTTCATCTTTTAAACTCCTTATCTATGAATTATTTTACCGATGAATAAAATGCAACAACGCATCGAATTAACTATATGATAATTAACTTGAACATTAAAAAAGATTCGGGGCACTGTTAAGTAGTTAGTATAATATAGTGACCTTAAAAGTTATACTATGGAAAATTGGAAATCAGTTTTCTCCTGGAGCGAGAGAAGAATAAATGTCACCGATACCTTCCATCACCTTGAATCCTTTACTGGTGATCATATAATCACCCCTTTCATGCTGTTGGAGGATCATGCCGCTATCAGTAAGTTTCTGAAGATGGAACAAAAGGTTCCCTCCACGAAGGTCTGTAAGTTTGGAAAGAGCAGAGAAACTCATCGTTTGACCAGAAATAGCTTTTAAGATCTCGAAACGTTTTGCATGACATAAAGATTCCAGCATGTCATCGACTACATCTTCTGTTGGAAGCTGTGATATATACTGCTTCTTATCCTTGTTTACTTCATAGATTCTCATGGACTTCATGAGATTGACCTGTTTTTCAAAAAGGTCGCCTGTCTCGGCGAGACAGATGTCACATTTCTTGTAAGGCAGGATTTCTCTCATGTGTTTAATTTCCGCACGGTTGCTATCAATAGTTTCACTGTCAACCGAATCCTGTTTGATAAGAGCTGCATTCTTTTGCAACATACCTGTAAAGTACGGTCTGCATACTTCGAGCCTTTCACATTTTTCGACCATATTCTTTGCAAGGCCTTCTTTTATATCGTTAGAGAGGTGTTTTTCCAGGGCATTGGAATAGTCATTTCGGACAAAAGCCAGAATGGTTTCGAGGTGTTCCCTGTTGGAATCTTCAATGAATGCCTTCATATCATTCTGTATCTCATCGAGTTTTTCCTTGATGTCATTTAATTCGGACTCTGATCTTTTGCTCATAATAGTGATTTAGGCGCATCGTTAATAAGAGTTTTCAGTGAAACTTTAAGAGTTATTCAAGTTACCTGAATATACTATGTATAGTGCAGTGCCGATTAAGTATATATGAATAACTTGCATATAGCATATTGAGGTAAAATATATGCCAACGTGGAAATATACAGATAAAACAGTTACTAAGGAAGAGCTTGAAAAGTCATTAGAAAGTGTGAAAGGTGCATGCTTTGCATGTGAGACACATAGCGATGATTGCCCCATTGCAAAACTTGGTGGAGAGATTGCATCACTTATGTAAACAGAAAAATGCTGTGGCTGTAATTGCTGAAAGGACAAGGTTCTGAAACCTTTTCCTTTTTCCCCTCTCTTCTGAAAAACTATTTAAATTATGCGATTGAAGTTAGCAAGTTCTATTGGAGGATTTTTTGAAAGGTACCGAATGGAAAGCATGGATCGAAGCATTTCGACTATTTTTTAATGGAGAAGCTCTGCGCTTCTGCATCCCGGTAGTACTTGTTGTTGGCTTACTATTGTCAGCCATTAATCAAGGTGATGTCATTGCAAGTGGAGCGGCAACTACTTTTACATGGTTCAAAGTCGGGATGAACTTTGTAATACCATTTTGTGTTTCCAGCTATGGATATCTTAGAGCGTGTCGGTCAAAAACTCCAATAACTTATTGATAGTGTGGAATTTCATAAAAGTAACAGAGAATTGCATAAATAAATTCGGAGAAAAATATGTCTGCATTAAGTGTATTGGCCTGTAAAATACTCTAGGATGAACTTGTCTAGATCCTGAAGAATGAAATAAGTAGCAGCAATTAATAAAACTGATCTAATCATGCCTGTTCTGAGTATAGTTGCATGTGAAATGCTTGAAGATGAACTTGTACATGTCCTCTCAATTGATCATGACATCAGACAATTGTATTTAGTTGAAGATACGAACAGTTTCAGATTGACGAGGAAACTGAAGTCCAGAGGCATGCGACCTTTCATATTTCCTTTTGATAGGTTATCTGCTATTGTTATGGAAAATAGTAGAAATCTGTTCTCTGAAGGCATTTTGCGTTTTCCAAAGTTTTCTATTTTCAAGAAGATACACTATGCTCTTAAAGCAGGAAAATGTGATCATCTCATTATTGTAGTGAATCTCCTTCCAAAAGACCTGCATGCTGATACGGATCGTCTGCATTCTGAAGTATACCGCAATGCCAGAGATATGGCAAAGTTTTCGGATGGAATCCTGCTTTTCTACGGGAAATGCGCTTACAGTTATGAATCCAAGACCAAGTTAAAGTCACTTGATTGTCCTGTTTATTTCCTGAAAGACAATAACAGTGAGGTTGTGGAAGATTGCATCAGTACCGCACTTGGTGGCAACGATGCGTACACGAAAACCGATCAACTAGGAAAAGGTGTCTTCTATGCAACCCCGATGTGGATTACTTACATGAAAGAGAGGATAAAGCCGGATAGACCATCCAATGATTACAACTATCTGAATGATCCAAATTACAGCCATCTCTTCAAGATAAACAGACTGGATTCTGACAATGCTGACTTTTCCATAAACGCATCGGAGTTCGCAAAAACCTTTGACATGGATATCATCAATATTAACGGCACTATGAAAATAGCAATTGACTCCTATATGAATGCGAAACTTGCGGTATGTAAAGACTCAGATTGATATTGTTTTTAACATAGTTGGAGTTACCCAAGTGAATTAAGTATAGTGCTGATTAAGTATGTACTAAATAGCTACCTATAGACAGGCAATAGTTATGTTGCTCTGCAAACACAGTATTTGCACAGGGACATTTCCTCTAATATATGCTCACTCTTTGCAGGACAGTAATTAAATGCCATCGTTTTCAAAAACCGTCTGATTTTCATCCATGTACATTCCTGGCGGATGAAGTGGTTCTTTCACTATAAAAGTCAGATATGTGGAAATAATACGGGTATATTCCTTCAAATACCTTTGATCGGGAGCATACTCATCCATATACTTGTTAATCCTGAAACTAAAATCTTCAAGCTTTCCAGTATCAATCTCCTCGGACAAATCTGTGCAATTTCTTTCTTTTAATTCATAAAATTTCTTACGGTTATATTTTGCAAGATATTCAATATTATACTGAAGACTCCCACGAGGACCCTGAATATCCCCTGTTTCTTTTTTATTAACCCTTGCTAGATACCCTGAAGATAAATTGGAAGCTTCTTTTTGTAATAAAAATAATAGTTCACATGAATTCATATGAAATCCCTCCTCATTTTTTTATATGAAACATCTTTCAAGCTATAGTTTCGCTTAGTTTGTCTTTTGTGTCCGTCTGTTCTGTCTCTTGTCTGTCGCCTACATTTGTCTCCTGAATTCCCACTCAAAGAGACAAAAAGGACAGCTAAGCGACACCAAATTCAAGCATTTGCAACAAGTTTTTCCCATTGTTCTAAACGTTCTCTTACATGAGCATTAAGTTTAAAAGGCTTGTCTGCTTTTGCATTTTGTTTCATGTAATGCAATGTTCCTTTTGAAAAACCTAGATTTTTCCACTCAACATAGGATATATCAAGAATCAACTTCCTTATTTCCATATTGTCCTGTCTTTCAATTTCATATCCTTGTGACACAAAATCAACGGTTTTCTTTTTACCAACAAGGTATTGAGCCAGTTATCTTGTCTCAATCCCCATAAGGCCTCTAATTGTACCTGATTTCATAAATCTACATTCTCATCTATACTTGAGTTGCCATACTGTACCGAAAACGAAAAAAGGCATTTCACTAACCCATATCTATATAAGATAGGAACAAGTAATTTTTAAGTAATTATAGGAGGGATTATATGAAAACATTAGTAACATATATGTCACAGACAGGAAATACAAAGAAAATAGCTGAAGCAATATATGAGGAAATTACCGGTGAGAAGGATATCAAAGACATCAAAGATGTAAGCAACTTCGAAGGTTATGATCTCGTGTTTGTGGGTTTTCCGGTCCAGCAATTCAACATTCCAGAAAATGTCTCTGAAGTTGTAAAAGAGAATGTAGCTGGTAAGAATATAGCATTTTTCATGACCCATGCTGTTCCCGAAGGAACCGAAGCCATTCATTCATGGACCGGCTCCTGCAAGGATATCGCAGCCACTGGAAATTATCTTGGTACATTTGATTGTCAGGGTGAGTTGGCACAACCTCTAATCGACAGGTTGCTGGAATCCGATGATCCACAAATGAGAGAGTTTGCTCAGATGGGTTCTTCCACAAAGGGTCAGCCTGACGAATCTCGTGTACAGAAGGCAAGGGAATTCGCAAAAGAAATTCAGGCAAAGGTTCAGTGACTGGATATTTCTGATTTCCTGCAATTCATCGGGGGTTCAAGTGCTATTAACAAAGATTAATCACAACTCAGTTTGAGTTCATTTAATCTTTTATTTTTCCCATACTTGAATCAATTAGAAATTGTTCAAAGGGCACACTTTAATGCATAGTCCGCATCGAAGTCCGCCAAGAACATTAAACATATACTCAGCGCATTTTTCTCTATGAATGACCCCTTCTGATGTAAGAGCATCAACCGGACACACTTCGATACACTTCATGCATTCACTGCATGCATCATTTATAAATGGCAAATCGGTTTTTTCTTCTGTATCCAATGGTGCATCCGTCAGTATAGCAGCCATACGTACTTTAGGTCCAAAGTCCTTTGTTATCAGAAGATGATTCATGCCAAAGTTTCCCACGCCTGCACGATAAGCAGCATATTTGAAAGATAAATCTGCTTTAAGTGTTTCACGATTGGCATACCAGTAACCGTACTCACTTCCTTCACTTGGAGCAATCGTTGCCATATAACCTTCTTTTTCAATAAGTTTGGCTAACTTGAATGCAATGACTCTCAATGTAGTTGTAGCTGCCATAAGTGTATTTGTATATTCGCCTCTGCCCTTTGGTAAGGTTTCAAAAGCTCCTCGTGGTACAGAAACCCCCAGGATTATTACTGATTGTAAATTTTCCATTACATCCTGAGGTTTGTTTCCAGTATAATCTGAATCTTCAAAGCAGGATTTATTGGTTATACTGATAAAATCTACACCTAACTCAGAGGCCATGTTTCTCAAATCTTCTGTAATATTGTTTTCTGTCATTTTTATCTCCTTTTGACAAGAACTATTTATGATACTATTCAAAAATACCACAGTAAAACATTGTACACAGCGTTTAAAAAATATACTGTAAGCATTCCTGGTTTATTCTTTTGACTTCAGGTATTCTGCAATATTCTTGCCCAGTTCTTTTGCGGCATTGACAGCTTCAGGTTGGTCCTCAAATTTGTTTATTCCTACAGACTCTTTTGTTGCATCTGGACCAAACATCATCTTGATACCGCTCATGTCACATTCGTCTCCAAATCTGCATCGAACACATGGATTATTGCCAAGGATCCTAACAGAGCCTACAGCCTCCATCCCTTCTTCCATCATGTAATATGTAATTGCATTGATACCGTTATCAGAGGCGGGTGGCATCATCTCAAAATCCTTCGGGATTGCAGATGTGATTATTGCTCCCCCGGGTTTTCCTTGCATGAATCCATATTGATGGCGGAGTGAATAAAGTCGTTCAATAAATGCTTTTGTGCGCGAATCAAGGGTGGAATATGGTGTAAAACCTGCAAC